>JAAUYM010038167.1_pt1 | contig 11019 bp, 14 predicted proteins | sample 7278001 | NCBI WGS metagenome assembly JAAUYM01 (sample SAMN14350224, study PRJNA611818) | marine sediment metagenome | isolation source: surface marine sediment (1.8m) | place: French Polynesia: Moorea | collected 2018-08
CCGATCCTTTTGAAGTGACTTTCGACGTCGCCGACGTGGTTGCGTTCATGCCTGTCGAGGTGCTCGTCGAGCACCCGCTGGGCTGATCAGGCTGGAACGCAACCACGTCGGCGACGTCGAAAGTCACTTCAAAAGGATCGGTACCGGCGCGCACGAGCTCCAGCGCCTCTTCTCTTCGCGAGCGCGGAATGGATGTTGCCAGTGAACAGTGCGGCACCCAGTGGCCGGGCTGGTAGTTAGAGTAGCTGTGCGTGACGCCAATCGCCTCATGAATCCTTCGATGCGCCTCAATGAGGTCGTCTATGTGACGGGGGCGTGCCCAGAGAACAACCGTGTCCGGCGTCTCAAACCTGTCCAGTGAGTCGAAAGCCACCCGCTGCGGCCCTATCCCGGCAAAAACCTCGTGAACGACCTCCCGGGCGAGTTCGACATCCAGGTGATCGTAAACCGCCAGCGTCAGATGGGGTGGATAGCCGAGCCTCGCCATGCTCGGTTCGTCTTCCAGTACGCTGACTGCTGTCCAAAGACCGCGAATCGCCGCTGCGTTGTCGGCGTCGCTTCGCACATTGATTGAGATCGGCATAGGGACCTCCCCGGCTTCTGTCTGCTTCCCTGCATAAAGACACCTTGCGTCCAGTCTGCTACTTTCGACGCAGAAGCGAAAGGAGAAGTGATGGCCTTTGTTGAACCCCTCGCGCTCGAGATCGGCGCGCTCCTCAAGGAGTCAGGGCAGAACCTGTCGATTGCCGAATCGTCCAGCGGCGGTCTGATTGCCGCCAACCTGCTGGCGGTACCGGGCGCTTCCGCGTATTTCCTCGGCGGCAGCGTCGTCTATACGCTTGCGTCGCGACGCGCGTTTCTCGACCTGCCGCCTTCAACAAAAAACCTGGAACCCCTGTCCGAGCCCATGGCCGAGGCGTTCGCAATTGCAGCACGCGAGAAACTGGATGCAACCTGGGGTATCGCTGAACTCGGCGCAGCCGGCCCCGCCGGCTCCCGCTATGGCCATGACGCAGGAACCAGCGTTATCGGCGTTCACGGTCCGGTCACCATGACGACCACCGTCACCACTGGCAGCGCTGATCGCGCCGCGAACATGGAAGCCTTTACGCGCGGCGCGCTCGAGCTCCTGCTCGAGGCCGTCAAGGCATCATCATGACCGACATCGAGTACATCCAGAGAACCAAAAGGTTCTACGAGGCGCAGGGCTTCGAGCAGCCCTACCAGTGGTCACAATTTGAGGACATTCCGTTTACAGCGCCGCGCAAACCCGTGACGGAAGCGCGAATCGCCATCGTCACCACGGCAATCCATCCGGATGACGCCAACACGGTGATGATCGGGCGCGAGGCAAGAGCGATCCCGATTGACGATGTCCCGCAGCGATTCTTCACCGACGATCTCTCATGGGACAAGGCGACAACACACACGGACGACCGTGAATCCTATTTCCCTCTGGTTCATCTCCAGGCACTTGCAGAGGAAGGCCGGATCGCAGACATCGCGCCCCGCTATCACTTCGTTCCGACCGAATACAGCCAGCGCTTTACGATCGACGCGGATGCTCCCGCAGTCACTGCTGCATGCATTCAGGACGAAGTCGACGTCGCGATCCTCGTTCCACTCTGACCGGTCTGCCACCAGACCGTCAGTCTGACGGCCAGGCGACTCGAGGCAGCCGGTATCGCAACCGTGATTGTCGGCTCCGCGATGGATATCGTCACGCGCTGCGGTGTCCCGCGATACCTTCACACCGACATGCCGCTTGGCAACGCGCTGGGACACCCCGGCGACAGGGACCTGCAAAAGCAGACCGTAGCCGCAGCGCTCGATCTGCTCGAATCCGCTACGGAGCCTACCGTTGTGCGCGGCGGTCTCCACTGGGCCGAAACAGAGGCCTGGAAAGACAACTACATGCGAATCGACGACCTGCCGGGCCTCGCCGCAGCCGGCGTCGAGAATCGGCGCAAGCGGAAAGCGGAGATCGACGCGGGTCTGCGTCGCGCTGAACTGCGTCGCGAAAAACTTTAGCGTCGATTGTTCATTTTGTGAGCAGGCGCACATTCCTGGCAATTCACTCTCGCCTCCGGCCTCGCGGCGCGCGAAACTGGAACCTGCACCGACAAATGGAGATTGACGGTGAAAAAGGGCTATTCCGAGCCGGAAGCCCCGTGGCTCATCGAAGTTGATGGAACAACGTATCGATGGACAATCCGGGCCGAAGACAGCGGCCTCGAACTGCGCGTGCTCGACAACGAACACGGCGGATCGGTGCTGGTGATCAAGGGACTCTCGTTCGAATCGAAAAGCTCAGACTGGAAACGTGATGACACGGAGAATCCGTTGTTCAACACGCTGTCTGAGAACAAGGTCGCAGCGCTCATTCGCTTTGCACGAATGAAAGGCTGGCGGCACGATCTGAGCGACCAGACTTTCCGACTCTAGGGAATCAGACGCGGGACCAGGCTTCTTCCAGGCGCTGGATCAGGGTTGCCTCATCGGCGTTGTTTTCGATCACAACGTCGGCTTTCGCAACGCGTTCCTCGTTGGTGAGCTGTGAGTCCAGGCGACTTTCAATGGCGCCGCGCTCGACGCCATCGCGCGCGATCGCCCGTTCGATGGCCGTTTCCCGGTCGACAACCAGCACCCAGACCTCGTCACCAATATCTTCCCAGCCGGCTTCGAACAGCACGGCCGCTTCCAGGACGATGATGCGGTCGGGATTCGCACTGCCATATTCGCCGATCTCCTCTTCCGCGAGGCGACGAATCTCCGGCCAGACGATATCGGTCAACCGGGTCAGCTCTTCCGGCTTGCCAAACACCTTGCCACCCAACGCGCGGCGATCAATGGTGCCATCGTCCGCAACGATGTCTTCGCCAAACGCGGCAACAACTTTGGTAAAACCAGGAGTGTCTGGCTCATAGACGCGATGCCCGAGTTTGTCGGCATCAATCACGTGCGCGCCCTTGCTTTCAAAGAACGCAGACGCAGTGGACTTGCCGGAGGCGATACCTCCGGTCAAACAGATCGTTTTCATTGCGGCAGGCCGACGCTGGCAGTACCGAAAACCCGCGTCTCACCCTTGTCGTTTGTCACAGTGAGATCAATTTCAACCAGACCCTGGTCTTCATCGATATCGGTGACCACTCCCGTAATCGAGTGTTTCACGTCAGCGATGACGGGCGCGCGGAAGACGGTATCAATCGACTTGATGTCAGCGGGCGGTGCCCAGTTGTGAATCATGGCGACGAGATAGCCCTGGCTCAGGATGCCTGGAATGAATGCGCCAGGCAGACCTTCTTTTTTGGCGTCCTCATGACTGGCAAAACGCCCACCGCCACCTGCGCCCCAGCCAACGAGCTGCGCAAATGCAGCGCCGGTTTCAAGACGGGTATCAGGTTCAAACGCAGGGAGCTCTTCGCCGAATTCAACATCACCAAGTTTTTCAACAGCCATCAGCTTCGCTCCCTCACAACCTGCCGCGAATCTGCGTTCGCAACGTGTGTACCGTCTTCGGTGTAGAACTCGAGACGAACCACCGTAAACACCATGCGACCGGAACGACCGGTCTTGGTATAGATGTCGTGCACGTGCGCTTTGCCGATCAGGTTGCAGGGCGGACGAATCGGCGCCAGGCTCTCAACACCTTTGCCCGCATCCATACCCACACCGCTGAAGCGAGGATAACCCTCAGGGAACATTCTTCGCCCAGACAGTGACGCAACAAACGTTGGTGGTGCCTGGAAGTCGGGATCACTCTGGTCGAGAAAACGCGGTGCGGTCTCACCGCAGTAGCGCGCGTATTCGGTGGTGACATTCGGATCGATCTCGAAAACTTTTTCGTCGAATTCGACGTTCAGGAACTTGTCACGCGCTTCCTGAATATCCTGATCCATGACGTCTTCTGTCACTGGTTTCTCCCTCTTGATGTCTTTTGAATTCTTTCGCGCCAGATCACGCGTGCTTGAGATTCACCGCCTCGTAGTCGCCGGCTTTCAGCGCCGCGACGAGTTCCTGTTCGGTGCGAATGTCGTACGGGAATCGCGTTGCACAGCGGCCGATGTGACTGACGATGTGCGAGTCGCTGCCGGCGATGCCCCCGTAGCCAAGCTTCTCGGCGTTGTCGATCGAGATCTGGTCTTCGTTGTCGCGACTGCCGCCGTTGTAGATCTCGACGATCTCGACACCCTCTGGAATGCCAAGCTGCTCGGTATGCGCAAACATGCCAACGCGCGGGCGACCGGGATGGCAGGGAACGGCCTGGGCACCATGTTTTTTTGATAGCGTCAGCACGTCTGCAAGTGGCAGGCGCGTGTTCGCGAAATCGAACTCGTTGTACAGGCCTTCATTCACACCAAAGACGAGCACGTGGCCATACTCAGTCTCGACCTCGGCACCTTTGAGAATGACGATGCCAAACCTGTCTGCGAGCGCAGAGTAATCTGATTCAAAGTCGAACTGACGATGTTCAGTCAGCACAAAACCGTCGATAGGAAGGTTCTTGGACTTGATCCACTGGCAGTAGTTTTCGACCTTGGCGCGGCCGTCGTCAGACTTGATGGAGTGCGTGTGAAGATCCAGCAGCAAGGAAAGGTATCTCGTATAGAAAGGCCGAAAAGCTGCCACAGACGCCCCGGATTCGCAAGCTGGCGGCTCGCCCGGTATGGGAGCAAAATGCCTGAATGTCAGAAGAAATCATGCATTCGCTCGAGCTTGCTGCCGGGAAAAGCGACGATCTCTCGCCGGACGTTTACTCGCGATACTTCGCGCGCTGCGCTGGCTCCGAAGCGCTGATGTCCCACGTCGACAATCTGGTTCGGGGCAAGATGCTGAACGAGGTCATGCGTTTGATGATGGAGCCCACGTTGGACACCGAGTCGACCTACCTCGACTTCGAGGTCGACAATCATCGCCGCGCGTACTTCGTCGAACCCCACATGTACGAGAGCCTGTTCACAGCGTTCCGTGATTCGGTCAGGGACCTGTTGGACGACAGCTGGACTGAACCGATGGAAGTTGCCTGGCAGCGACGTATCGACGACCTGCTCAGCGAGATCACCTCCCGGTATCCCGCCAGCGCCTGACCAACTTCAGGCCTCCACGGCCTTTTGCCAGGCCGGCCGTTGCTGCATTCGCTCGAGGTAGGCACGCGTGTTCGGCTTGTAGCGGTCATCGAGCCCAAGCTGGACGCCAAAATACAGCGCAAACGTCACCGCGATATCCGCAATCGTGAATCGGTCGGCACACAGGAACTCCCTGTCTTCCAGCGCAGCCTCTACACTGCGCAGCCGCGAGTGGTACCAGATCGCATAGTCTTCAGCCGCCTGGGGCAGCCGACGCTCGGGCGGTTCCAGCTGCGTATAGCGGAACACGATGGTCTGCGGAAACGTCAGCGTTGCGTCAGACCGGTACAGCCAGTTCAGGTAATCCCCGTAGGCCGGCTCGCCAACGCCAACCGCAAGATCCGTCGGTCCGTAGCGCTCCACCAGGTAATGACAGATACCCGATGACTCGGTCATCGTCACATCGCCGTCGACAAATGTCGGCACCGTGCCCAGCGGATTGATGTCCAGGTATCCCTCGCGCGTTGCCCGCGGCGGGAAGATCATTGATTCGAGTTCGAAGTCGAGCCCCATCTCGATGAGCGTCCAGAGTGGACGGAGCGATCGTGAGCCTGCGCAGTGATAAAGCTTCATGGTGAAAGCCGGTTTCCGAAACGAAGTGGGGCCAGAGTCCAGTGCAGACTATCACTAATCCGCCACTGGACTCTGACCCCACTTTGGAGCTCGTGGAATTCTCCAGGCCCCTAAAAAAGGAAACCCCGCACGAGGCGAGGTTTCACTCTCTAGGAATTTGGCCAAACAGTAAGCGGGCAAGCCCTCCTACCGCCAGGTCAATCCTGGCCCCGGTCCCGGTTTCCGGTCTGCCTTTCGGCGGGCCGGACCCGGTGATCGGGTTTGCGGCTTCGTCACCTTCGGAGCCGAGGCTCCGGGGGTGCGTCCCCCGCGTGGCTGCTTCACATAGGCCGAACGTCTTCGACTCGCTCTGCAACCGTGACTCTGGAGTCCGTTATTTACCGACGCGTTGCTACGTCCCCACCGGTCTGGCCGATCGATTGCCTCACGGTGTCCGGATTCACCGACCGAGATGCCCCTTTCGCAAGTGACTTCTCTCCCCTTCTGCCCCTCTCGCGAGGTGCCTCCAGGTCCCCTTCCACTCCTCTTTCGAGGGTTTCCGGTTTCCCTTCTGCGGACTGTTACCAGCCGCCTCCGGGTTCCCATCCACGCTCCCTTTCGGGAGGGTTTCAGAGCGCTCCTCTCGGAGCCGTCGTTTCACCCTTGAGCCGCCTTCGCCTTTGGCGACCCCGACCTGGCTTAGGTCTATCGGTCTGAGCTGATCCGTCCTTCTCCGTTTCCGGAGGGGGCGACCCCTCAGCCGTTGAAAACTACTTTACGTCCGGTTCACATCTCGCACCAGTGAAACGTTTTAAGCGTGAAGTGGAAAGCCTGTGGATAAACTTGGGATTACTTTTTTGTCTGGTAGGGCCGTTTGTGGATAGAACAGTGGATTCTGGGGGTAACCTTGCAAGTGTCTGATCTGTATAACTTTTCTAACATGAGCTGAATTCATAAAGGCCCTCTTTCCGGGCTCCGCCAACGCAAAATTTCTTTTTCTTTTCCGTATTTCCCTCTTTCAGGATCTGCTAACGACCACCTTAAGTGGCAAACTGGATTTCCCGCACCGCACTGTGGTCTTATTTCTGCCATTGTCGTACTGATCTCTTTGTTCTCACACCTTTATTCGACAGGACGACCGCCATGGTTGGGACGATCGACGAGTCCCGCAAGCTGTTTCGCATCGGATTCCCGCTGATGGGCGCCCAGCTCGCCCAGATGGGCATGGGCGTGGCTGATGCCATCATGGCGGGACAGTACGGATCTGCAGATCTTGCCGGCGTCGCGCTGGGCGGCAGCATCCTGTGGCCTGTCATGCTGCTGATGATGGGCACCATCCAGGCCGTCACGCCCACTGTTTCCCAGCTGTATGGCGCGCGCGAGTACTCCGAGGTGGGTGAAGTCATCAGGCAGGGCCTCTGGCTGGCTGTGATTGGCGGCATTCTGGGGGCAATCATCCTGCATAACGTCGAACCGGCTTACCGCTGGATGGATGTCGACCCGGTTGCCGTCGCGATTTCAGTGCCGTACCTCAAGGCGGCTTCATTTGGACTGCCCGCACTGATCTGCTTTTTCTGCCTGCGCTTTCTGGCCGATGGTTCCGGCTACACCCGCCCGGCCCTGCTGATTGCCGTCAGCGCGCTGATGATGAAAATCCCGCTGAACTACGTGCTCATCTACGGCAAGTTCGGCTTTCCTGAAATGGGCGGCGTCGGCTGCGGCGTGGCGCAGGCCATTGTCATGTGGGTGCAGCTGGGGCTGATTCTGCTGATCGTCACCCGCAAGCGTTTCTACATCACCGGCTGGCTCGACAAATTCTCGTGGCCCGACTGGACCCGAATCAAGCCGCTGCTGATTATCGGATTCCCGATCGGCGCAACCATCTTTGCGGAGATGGGACTCTTCTCCATGACAACGCTGCTGCTGGGTCGGCTCGGCGCTGAGGTAGTCGCGGCACACAACATTGCCATGAACATCAACGGCATCATGTTCATGATTCCGATGGCACTGGGCCAGGCAGCGACCATTCGTATCGGATATCGCGTTGGCGCCATGGAAACGGAAGACGCACGCACCACCGCCGGCATCGCGATTGCCGCCACTGTTCTCATTGCGGTCATCTCTTCTGCGCTGATCTTTTTCTTCCGCGACGGGATGGTTGCGCTATACACCCGCGAGGTTGCTGTCGCCGACGTTGCTGTCACGCTGCTGCTGTTTGTCGTTTTTTTCCTGGTCTTTGACGCGCTTCAGGCAACCGCGGCCGGCGCGCTGCGCGGCTACAAGGACACGCGCGTGCCGATGTGGATTGCGCTCTTCAGCTACTGGTGTGTCGGCCTGCCAATTGAACTCGTGCTCGGCTTTGGCTGGTTAGGCATCGAGCCCTGGGGATACTTCGGGTTCTGGACAGGGCTCGCGTGCGGCGTTGGCATGGCAGCCCTGCTGCTGTCGATCAGGCTGTGGCGAATCAGCAAGGACATCGATGCGATCGAGGTGTTGAGCGGAAGGTTGCCGCGAGATCGCGTCGCCCAGGAAGTTGCTGGTTAGGATCGGGCGCGTTTGCCGGTCCTGCCCGCCAGCCCGTCGACAATCCCGGCAACCATATGACCAAACCGTTCACGCCCTTCTGACATGAAGATGGGATAGAAGAAGAACTTCAGCTTGTTGATCGTGAGGTACTTCAGCTTCCAGCCAAGCGGCACATAGCTCATGCCGCAGAGCCGGATGAAGTTGCGAAAGGCATAGTAGTGACGCCATGGCTGTGGCGTGCCTACCCGGCCGACCAGTGGAATCCTTGTGTGTCTCTCGCCCAGCCGGTGTTCCATGACGACTCGAGGATCGATCATCACCACGAGCCCTTTGGATTTCGCCCGAAAACACCATTCCCAGTCGACGAGGTCAATAAACAGTGACTCATCCATCGGGCCAATCGCATTGAGGGCATCACGCGAAATCATCAGGCCGCTGCTGAGCGTTGTATCAACCACAAACGGAGTCTCCGAACTGATGTGGTCATAGTCATCGCCAGTCACGGCATCCACAGCCCGCGGGCCCATCGCGGCCAGCTCAACTTGTGACACCGCATCACAGAAACCCTGCGCCATGTTGTTCAGGAAATCCGCCGGCGGGCGACTGTCCTGATCGAAGGTGACGAAGAAATCTGCGCCCTCTTTGGACGCAACTGCAATACCCCGATTCTGCGCGGCGCCAATGCCCTGGTTGCCGTTCATGGACACGTACAGCGAGCGCGCGTCGAGCGCGCCCTCGATGCGCGCACGCAGCGCCGCATCATCAGAATTATCAGCAACAACAACCGTGCGGAACTGATTCAGCAGATCGTCGGCAAACGAGGCAACGCTTGCGGGGTCCGTGTTGTAAACGACAACGACCGCCGCGGTGTTCGCAACGACATCGTCAACTGACAATGAAGACGTCATTCCTGGTCGTAGTCGAGGATCGAAAAGATGCGACGATCGCCCAGCTGATCGCGTCCGTTGAGGAACGAGAGCTCAACAAGGAACGACAGTCCCACAATCGTTGCGCCGAGTTCATCGACAAGCCTGCAGGTCGCCGCTGCGGTGCCACCCGTTGCCAGCAGGTCGTCGACAACAAGTACCCGGTCGCCTTTGTGGAGCGCATCGACGTGTATCTCAAGATGATCGCTGCCGTACTCGAGCGCGTAGCTTTCGCGAATTGTGTCCGACGGCAGTTTGCCGTGTTTGCGAACCGGCACAAAACCAACGCCCCAGTTGTAGGCGAGTGCGGCCGCAAACATGAAGCCGCGCGTCTCGACACCCACGACCCGCGTGATCTGTTCCTGCTCGAACTCCGCCTGCATCAGGTCGACGGCATGACGAAAGCCATCGCCATCTTTCAGCAGCGTCGTGATGTCCTTGAAGCCGATACCCGTTTTGGGAAAGTCCGGCACTTCCCGAATCAGTTCTTTCAGGTCCATGAGCTCAACTCGTTCTCTCGCCACTCACCTGACGCCCGGGCACCAGGAACTCTTTTATTTCTTCACTCTGCTCCAGCGCATCGTCGTATCCGCACTGAACCAGTTCCTGGATGAAAGGTGCTTCGAACATCAGGTAACTCGCAAGGCTTGCTCCACCGCCGGCTCGCGTTCCGCCCAGCGTTTTCATCAGGAAGCGCATGGAGCTCGGCAAGGTCTTGATATGGCGAGCAGCAATTTCATCAAACCGGGTCGAAGGCGTGATGCACATCACGTCGACCTCGCGGAGGTCGAGCCGCTCTTGTTCCTCCGGGCTCAGCTCGCGCGCGATTTCGTTCAGCCGCACAATGTTCTCGAGATCCTCTTCGAGGGCGTCGATGAAAGGACCATTCAGGAAATGTGATGTCATATGCGCCAGCGTTGGCGGCGAGTCGGGAACGATCATCTCCGGCGCAGCCGGCAGGTGTTCTTTGGGGTTGTGGCTCACCCCGATCACGAAAAGCTTCGTGGCGCCAAGATGCAGCGCCGGGCTGAGCGGTGCACTCTGACGCACAGCGCCATCGCCGTAGTATTGATAGCCAATGCGCACTGCGGGGTAGATACCCGGTATGGCAGCAGATGCCATCAGGTGATCCAGTGTCAGCGTCGTCGGCAGGCCGATCCGGCGATGCCTGTCCCAGGCGCCAACGTCATTCTTGGTGTGAAAAAAGCTCAGGCTGCGCCCGTCGCGGTAAGACAACACAGACATCGCCAGCGACTCAACATCACCCGCCTCGAATCTCTCTTCGAGATTGGCAAAGTCGATTGCCTCATCCAGCAATTCGCGCAGGGGCGCGTTATCCAGCAGCGACCAGGGAACAGGGATAGCCGTTTCGTCCCTCACCGACGAACGAAGCAGGCGGGAGACTGAAGCGAGCACCGCACCCAGCCCGGTCTGATGTACACGCCCCGAGGTCAGCGAAAGCCAGAGTGACTCCAGCATTTTTGTACTATCGGCGAAGTGATCGCTTTCGCACGCGAGCAGCGAAGCATTGATCGCACCCGCGGAAGTACCGCAGATAACCGGGAACGGATTGAGCCGGGGTATGTGAATGATGTCACTGACGGCCCGCAAGACGCCCACCTGATAAGCAGCTCGGGCGCCACCGCCGGAAAGGATGAGTGCCGTACTCATGGTAGTCTACCGCCCAAGCCAACAGAGCCGATTTACGTGAAGCCACTAGCATATTTCATCGTTCGTCTCGCGGCCATTTCGATTGCTGTCATGTTCACGAAGGTGAATGCCATGGAAGTCGAGGTCATCAAATCCGAGCTGGACTCCGAGCTCGTTCCAGAAACGGTCGAATACGCGGTTGTCGCGCCTGAGGGCTATCGTCAGATGAAAGACCTGCC
>JAAUYM010094918.1_pt1 | contig 11015 bp, 13 predicted proteins | sample 7278001 | NCBI WGS metagenome assembly JAAUYM01 (sample SAMN14350224, study PRJNA611818) | marine sediment metagenome | isolation source: surface marine sediment (1.8m) | place: French Polynesia: Moorea | collected 2018-08
CAGGATGCAAGACGCTAGCTGAAGCGCTGGCAGGTCAGTCAATCCTGGTTATTGCACAGCTTTGGCTGTGTACTGTTTCCCTTTCCCTCGATACTCACATCAGCGCACATCACTCGCTGTTACGGCGTGAAAACCCGACCCGGTAATCCTTCCACAGCACGATCATGGCGGCGAAATACAGATCCATCAGCAGCGAATAATTCCACTCCACGATGTTTTCAATTTCATAGGTTTTCAGATCCAGCACCCCGAGCACGATACTGCTGAGGCCGATCAGCAGCATCAGCCATAACAGGCCCAACTGGAAATTGAGAGCACCCTGGTGCAGCTCGTGTTTGTTGGTCTGGCTGCTCAGCTTCTTGTGCTGGTAGAGCAGCAGTAACTGGCCAAGTGCGGTGAAGCAGAAATAGAACAGGATGCCAACGCGGCGCATGAAGCGATTGATCTCGCCGGTGGTGCCGAGGAAGTCGATATACACCAGCAGAAACAGGGCGCCGATGATCCCGAGCCACAGGATGCTGTGGCTCATGGCGCTGCTGCGACCCTGCAAGGCCCTGAGCCAGTGAAATACGAAAATCCAGAACACGATCAGCAGCACGCCAAAGGCGGTCATGGGTACGCGGAACAGGTAGATCGAATTGCCGCTGCGCGCCGCACTGCTGATGGTAGTGCAGCCATCGATGTAGGGCAGGCACCAGGGCAGGCCGCCCTCGAGTATGGTCATCAGCAGGGCGCCGTTGGTTGCCAGCAAGGGCAGCAGGGTAACCATGATGGCCAGCGTACGCGGTTGCATGCTTATGCCTTCGAGCGGGGACTGTTGTAACCGTAGAGCCAGCGCGAGGTTGTTGTGCCGATATTGCGCACCGAGTGCAGGGAACCGGCGGGTATGAACAGTTCCTTACCGGGAGGTGGTCGGGAAATAACACCGGCGATTTCGAATTCGACATCGCCGCTGACCACCATCACCAGTTCATCGCTGGCATGCACGAAATCTTCCCAGCACTGACCGGGCGGGTCGGTCCATAAACCACAGCTGAAGCCACGTGCGGCCCAGTCAGTGGCAATCTGCGACTGGTTTACGCTCATCATATTGCTAGTTTACAACTGTTGATTGGCGAGCCTGCAAGCGCGCCCGCAGGTATGCGCTCAGTCGTTGTCCTTGATCACGGCCTTGCGTTTGAGGTGGGACTTGTTGATACCCAGTGCGCGCAGGAACAGGCGTACCAGTTCGCGGCTGAGTTCATCCATATCGAGATCCTCCAGCCGATCGTGCGGTTGCAGGAATTTCTGGATCAGGGCTTCGCGCAGGATGCCCTGGAACATCAGGCTGGCACTGAGAATGGTGATTTCGCGGTTTTCCAGCTCGTAGGGCAGGCTTTCGTTGAGGCTGAATTCGATGTAATCGGCAAAGCTTTTCCAGCGGTTTTCGAAAAACTCGCGGCTGGCTGTATTGCCATCGAGCAGGCTTTGCAGCTCGATACGCAGCAGGTCAGGATTGCTGGCGATGCTGTCGATATAGATGGCCGTCATGCCCGTGAGCACGTCTTCGAAGCTGGTACCACGCTGGGTGACGGCTTCAACATAGCTCTCGCGTTTGCCGGAGAGCTCGTGCAACACGGTGTCGTAGAGTTCTTTCTTGGAACGGAAGTGGCGATACAGTATCGCCGGACTGACATCGACTTCTCGGGCGATTTCATCGATGGAAACGCCGTGGTATCCCTTGTCGGCGAACAGGCTGGAGGCAGCCTGCAGAATCGATTCCTTTCGTTGGGGGCCGGGCAGGCGGGCGCTCACGACTTTATAAGCACCCGCCTTTCCGGTTGAATGAGGGCATCCTGATCAGGCAGCTTTCTTGATCATGAACAGGAATTTGCCGCCTTCTTCACCGCTAGACAGCAGTTCGTTGCCAGTCTGCTTGCAGAAGGCTTCGAAATCTTTAACAGAGCCAGGATCAGTCGCAATAATCTTCAGGGTCTGACCGGCATCCAGTGCAGCGATGGCTTTCTTGGCGCGCAGGATAGGCAGGGGACAGTTCAGGCCGCTGGCATCCAGTTCAGAATCATAATCGCTCATAAATCACCTCATAATTGTAAGTAAGTAAACGAACACTAACAAAAGTGAACGATCGTTAACATACTGCCCGGGCCGGGGAATGTCAACGACCAAATGGCTCGTTTTTCTGGCCCGGGGCAGGCTGGATCTGCTGGCTTACTGCTTGCCGTGGCGGCGGCTGAACCAGCTGGCCAGCACCGATCCCGAGAGGTTGTGCCAGATGCTGAACAGGGCGCCGGGCAGGGCCGCTGCCGGGCTGAAATACTTCAGTGCCAGCGCCACTGCGAGGCCTGAATTCTGCATCCCGACCTCTATCGCCAGGGTGCGACAGGTGACCGGATCCATGCGGAACAGGCGGGCAAAGCCATAACCCAGCGCCAGACCGCCCAGGTTATGCAGTACCACCGCCAGCAACAGCAGGCCCCCGATCGTGGTCAACGAATCAGCATTGAGGGCAATGATAATGGCGATAATGACTACGATCGCCAGCACTGACAGCGCCGGGAAGAGCGCCTGCAGGCGGTCCACCTGTTGTGGCAACATCTGGCGAATCAGCAGGCCGGCAGTGACCGGGATCAGTACGATAGTGAATATGCTGAACAGCATTTTTTCGGCCGGGACTTCGACACTGGTGCCAGCCAGCAACAGGGTGATCAAGGGGGTGAGGAACACACTGAGCAGGGTGGAAAACGCCGTCAGGCTGATCGACAGGGCCACATTGCCCTTGGCCAGGAAGCAGATCACGTTGGATGCAGTGCCCCCGGGACTGGCGCCGACCAGGATCATGCCGATCAGCAGTTCCGGGCCAAGCCCGAACAGCGAGGCCAGTAGCAGTGCCAGCAAGGGCATCAGGCTGTATTGCAAGGCCAGGCCCAGGCTGATGGTGGCCGGTAATTTCAGGACGCGGCGGAAATCATCAGCCCGCAGGGTCAGTCCCATGCCGAACATCACCAGTGACAACAACGGTACGATCAGTCCCTTGCCATCGATAAACAGGGAGGGTGTCGACCAGGCCAGGGCGCTGAACAGCAACGCCCATAACGGGAACAACCGGGTGATGACAGCGCCGGCGCGTAGCATCAGTCGAGTACGACCTCGATGTTGCCATCGCTGATTTCCAGTGTAACCGGCTCCAGGCTGGCACCCACGCAGGGCCCGTGAATACATAAGCCAGTGGGTATCTCGAACAGGGCATCGTGGGTCGAACACTGGATGAATTCATTGCCGCGATCGAGGAACTGGTGTTCCTGCCATTCGAGGTTGACGCCGGTGTGCGGACAGCTGTTGATATAGCCGTGGAATTCGCCCCACTGGTGTACTACGAACAGATCGATACGTTTGTTGTCGTGTTCGATGCTAAAGGCATGACTACCGGGGTCTTCGATACTGTCGGTGCTGCAGAGCTGGACTTTCACGCGGCGGCTTTCCACTGGTCTGGTACAATGAATTGGCTGCGCATTATAACGCAGCCTTCTATCATCAAGCGTGTACGGATGGAGAGCTGCGCGAGATATGCAGGGCCTGTCACAACTCGATTACCTGTTACTGATCTGTGGGCTGATCGCCCTGCTGTTCGTCTGCATCCTCGTCATTCTGCGACAGTTGCGCGAACTGGATGAGCGTCAGCAGAGCCGCGCCGATGACAACACTGAACGTTTGCTGGAACAAATGGGCTCGATTCAACTGGAGCAACGTCGCACCACCGAAGCACAGATCGAGCGACTCGGTACGCTGCAGGGAAAACTGGAACAGCGTTTTGGTGAGCAACAACAAGCGATTGAAAAACGCCTCGGCGAAATGTCGCGCAACAGCCTGGAAAAAATGAACGAATCCAGCGAGCGCATGCACCGCCTGTTGCACGAACGCCTGCACGAGATCAGTGGCAATGTGGAAAAGCGTCTCGACAAGGGCTTCGAAAAAACCACGGCCACCTTCACTGATGTGGTCAAGCGACTGGCCCTGATTGACGAGGCCCAGAAAAAAATCACCGAGCTTTCCGGCAACGTGGTGAGTCTGCAGGAAGTGCTTACTGATAAACGTGCCCGCGGCGCTTTCGGCGAAGTACAGATGAGTGCGCTGGTACGCAACATCATGCCGGAAGAGAGCTTCGAACTACAGTACACCCTGCCCAATCGCAAACGCGTTGACTGCATGCTGTTCCTGCCCGAGCCCACCGGTAACATCGCCATCGATTCCAAGTTCCCGCTGGATGCCTACCAGCGCATGATGGATCCCGATGCCGGTGACAGGGATCGCGTCGACGCCGAGCGCCAGTTCAGGGTTGATATCAAGAAACACATCAAGGACATTGCCAGCAAGTACATCCTGCCCGGTGAAACCGCCGACGGCGCCATCATGTTTATCCCGGCCGAGGCCGTGTTCGCCGAAATTCATGCGCACCAGCCCGAGCTGGTCGAGATTGCGCAACAGAACCGGGTATGGATGGTTTCGCCCACCACCATGATGGCAGTACTGACAACAGCACGGGCTGTGCTCAAGGATTCAGCAACGCGCAAGCAGGTGCACCTTATCCAGGAACACCTGGTTAACCTGTCGAAAGACTTCGATCGTTTTCGCAAGCGCATGGATAATTTGTCACGGCATATCCAGCAGGCCAATAAAGACGTGGAAGACGTTAATATCTCGGCGAAGAAAATCAGTTCGCGCTTCGACAAGATCGAGCAGGTTGAACTCTCTGATGAAGAAGCCGTGGCAGCACTCGAGCAGGGCGCCAGTGATAATGACCAGGGCGCAAAGATAACGCCCATCAACAAAGACCAGTAACGGTACCAGGGGATGTCTGCACAGGATACAGCTTATTCACCGTTTGCCAGGGGCTTGATACTGGCCGCGGCCGTGATTGTCGTGATCGCCGGTCTCAAACTGGCGGCACCGATCATGGTGCCTTTCCTGTTATCGATCTTTATCGCGGTGATGTGCCTGCCGCCGATCAAGTTCATGCGCGATCATGGACTGCCTTTTGGCATAGCTCTCGTTATTGTTATCGCCGGCATGGTGCTGCTCAGTATGATGCTGGGCTGGCTGGTGGGCAGTTCGATCGAAAACTTCTACCAGAATCTGCCGAGCTACCAGGAACGTATCAGTGGGCAATGGTTGCGCGCACTGGGCTGGCTCAAGGCGATGGGTTTCTCCATACCCGAACAGTTCGCCGGTGAAACCTTCGACCCGCGCTCGGCCATGAAACTGGTTGCCTCGGTATTACAAAGCTTTGGTAACGTGCTGGCCAACTCGTTTCTTATCCTGCTCACCGTCATCTTTATCCTGACCGAAGCTGCCAGCTTCAATAACAAGCTGGAGCGCATCGGCTGGTCACACGAAAACTCGGACGCTTACGTCAAGCGTCTGCGTCTCTATATGAGCATCAAGACCACCATGAGCGTGTTGACCGGTTCCCTGGTTGCTGGTCTGCTGTGGGTGTTGGGTGTTGACCACGCAGCATTGTGGGGCGTGGTTGCCTTCATGTTCAATTTCATTCCCAATATCGGTTCTATCATCGCTGCTGTGCCGGCAGTATTACTCGCCATGGTGCAGATCGATGTCACCACGGCCATGCTGGTAGCGGCCGGCTACGTAGCCATCAATGTCGCGGTAGGCAGTTTCCTCGAGCCGCGCTACATGGGTAAGGAGCTGGGGCTGTCCACGCTGGTGGTATTCCTGTCACTGGTGTTCTGGGGCTGGATCATGGGGCCGGTCGGCATGTTGTTGTCGGTGCCACTGACGGTGTCGGTCAAGCTGGCGCTGGATGCCAATGCTGAAACCCGCTGGGCCGGTCAGCTGCTGGGTAATGCCGACTAAAGTCCGTGCAACAGCCAATTGTTGATTTTGTCTGCGATGACCATGGCGACTGGATCGCTGTGCTTGCCTGTGGGCACAGTCAACATGTCCGGCATAATCCGCCATGGGAAAACCGTGAATGGGTAACGACTGCAGACGGGCGTCGTCAGAAAATCGGCTTGTTGCTCGAGTGCACCTTGTGTGACCAGGCAGATGCCTGATCATCTCAATCGTGATGCAGGTTGTCGACTTTCAGTTGCCGGTTGTGCACGCCTTTCTGTAGTAATGCGGACTGACATGAGCCGGTGATGGCGCGATTGCCCGCCACGTAAAAATCGTAGCTGGCAGTGTCGTCGAGTTGCTCGAGGATGTGATCGATCACCGAACGTGATTGATCATTGGGACGTTCCGGATCTGCCAGTGACGAATCTACCGGATGAAAATGGAAGTTATCCAGCGCGTCTTCCCAGGAGCGGCACAGGTTGTGCTGATAACGGTCTTCGGCATCCGCCGTAATCCAGAATAAATGTATGTCCTCGGCGATATCCAGTGCCATGGCGTGTTCGATCAGGCTCTTGACTGGTGCGAAGCCGGTATTGCAGGCGATGAAAACCAGTGACTGGAACGAAGTTTCATCCATGACGAAATCACCGGCCGGACCGGTAACTTCCACGGCATCGCCGCTTTTCATATCGTTGAACACGTGTTGACTGAGTTCGCTGTCATTGCGGGGCACATGAAAATGCAGGTTCATGTCATCGCAGGGACAACTGGCGATGGATATGTCTTCGGCTTGCTGCATGTCTTCGGCCTGCAGGGCAACGTACTGACCAGCGAGGAAGCGCAAGCGATCGCTGCGCGGTGTCTTGATATGTAACAGGGCCGTGCTGTCATTGGGGAATTCAATTTTCTTGACCTTCGCCAGTATGCTCTGGCGCGGGATGTCCTGCACGCTGCCGGCTTCTTCAGCTTCGATAACCACATCAGTGATCGCAGTGTTGCAGCACATGAGGAAGTCGCCACTGCTTTTTTCGGCATCGCTGAGCAGGTAATCATGATTGCGGACTTTTTCAATATCACCGGAAATCAGCCGTGCCTTGCATTTACCGCAGTTGCCGTTGCTACAGGCATAGTCCAGTGCCAGGCCGGATCGCAGGCCTGCCTCCAGCAAGGTGGAGTTGCCTTCCTGGAAAAAATCATGGCCGCTGGGCATTATCCTGACGTGTGCACTCATGAGTCGCAGGTAGGTATCGCGGGCAAGAATATGGCTGGAAGCTGGGTCATGGCTGAACGGCTGGTTGAGCGTGGTGTGCAACCAGTCATCGATCTGTTCCAGGGTCGGTGCAGTGCGTAACAGCTCTTCCAGTTGGCGCAGGGCAGTTTGATAGTGTTCATTCCGGGATATGGCTTCATGCAGCTGGAAACTCAGTTTGTTCATGCGCGATATCAGGATATCGCTGCTGGGCATAACGGCGACATCATGCTCCATGCGCCCGACAGCCGCATCCTTGATCTTGCGGGTATGCTCAATCATGGTGCTGTCTTCGAGTTCGGTCTGCGGGTAGGCCTTGAGTAGTTCCTCGACCGAGACTTCACCCTCGAAGGTGCTGATATCGCCGGCCTGAATGCGTTTTTGCAATGTCCCGCGCTTGATGCCGACCAGCCTGGCGGCTCTTGACAGGGAAAGGTATCGATTCACGGTCACCTCCTGACGATAACAACAAATTACGGCACTCGGCGGTACTTATCAAGTACCGTTGCGGTGGTGACCGGAGTAGATGGATGGAACTGGCTAGAAGTCGCCCATTTCAATGAATGAAATGGCTATGCCGTCATCGGCTTCGCGCACGACAATGGCATCCTTGAAAGTGTCGGCATCATCGTTGAGGGGGTCGAGAAAATGCACGTGTACCATTTCACCGATGGGATAACGCTCGGCATACTCGGTAACGAGAAACATCCCGCCTTCGGAAATATCGCGGGTATTGACGACTTCAAAGTCATCGCCGAGAAAACGTAGCTCGACATTAACCTTGATTTCCCGTCGTGGATATTTGCGCTGGTTCTCTGTCATGATTTTTGCTGACTGCCTGACACTATTGTCTTATATAATAGTACGCGTTATCCGATTTTCAGTGAACTGGATGGAATTGTCCACGCTTGTGTGCTGATTACGGGTCAAGCCACACCCCGGTCCCGCTCTGAACCTGAGGTAAGCTGGATGAAACACTTACTTGCTCTCGCCCTGGTGCTCGGGATCGCACCCGCTCTTGCCTCTGACCTTGAGCGTGAGCAGCGCATGGCGGCAGAGATTGTCGACAGCATTCTCGATGGTGACCCGGTCTATCTCGATCTCGGAGACAAGTACCACGATCACGAGTTTCTCGGTATCTACACCGAGGCTGACGAGCCGCGCGGTGCAGTCATCGTCATGCACGGTCGCGGCTTTCACCCCGACTGGGCTGATACCACCGCCCCCTTGCGCGTTGGCCTGGTGGATTATGGCTGGAGTACGCTCTCCATCCAGATGCCGGTGTTACAGAAAGAAGCCAAATACAATGATTATGTCCCCCTGTTCGATGAATCCTTCGCCCGTGCCGAAGTCGCCTTGCAGTTTCTCGCTGAGCAGGGATTCGATCGGGTCGTGATGATTGCCCACAGTTGCAGTGTGCACATGGTCAATGCCTGGATAAAGTCAGGCCGTTTCCGCGGTGATGCCTTTGTCGGCATAGGCATGGGTGCAACCGATTTTCGCCAGCCCATGGTGGACGACTGGTATCTCGACAGGCTGGAGGTGCCGGTGCTGGATGTTTACGGCGAAGCCGATTTCCCGGCAGTGCATCGTATGGCCGCCGAACGCAAGGCTGACATCAACCCGAAGGTGGCCGATCGTTCCCGCCAGGTGATGGTGCCCGGTGCCGATCACTACTTCGTCGACAAGGGCGACGAGCTGGTCGAAGTGGTCGGTGACTGGTTGAACGGACTGTGAGTCGTCCGGGGTATCGTTATGGCTAGCCAGTTTGCACTGTTGCGACAACGTCGTTTTGCACCATTCTTTATTACCCAGTTTCTCGGTGCCTTCAATGACAATGTCTACAAGAATGCGCTCATCATCCTGATCGCTTTCAAGGGTGCCAGCATGTCATCGGTGCCCACCGATGTGCTGACCAATCTCAGTGCCGGCCTGTTCATCCTGCCGTTTTTCCTGTTCTCTGCCAGTGCCGGACAGCTGATCGAAAAATTCGAAAAAGCGCATGCCATGCGGCTGATCAAGCAGCTGGAAATCATCATCATGCTGCTGGCGGCCCTGGCTTTCATGCTCGGTAATATCTATATGCTGATTGCCCTGCTGTTCATGACCGGGATGCAGTCCACCCTGTTTGGTCCTGCCAAGTACAGTTATATCCCGCAGCAGGTTACTGATCATGAACTGGTTGCTGCCAATGGCCTGGTGCAGACCGGCACCTTCATCGCCATCCTCGTGGGTACCATGTGTGGTGGTCTGCTGATCGCCAGCGAGCAGGGTGAGCAGCTGGTTGCCGTGGCCGTGGTATTGCTGGCAATCGCCGGATACATCGCCAGTCGCTCCATACCTCTGACGCCTTCGGCCAACAGTGAGCTCAAGATCAACTGGAACCTGTTTTCGGCCACGGCGCAGAACATCGGTATCGTGCGGCGTGATCGTGATGTGATGTTCGCCGTTGTGGGTATTTCCTGGTTCTGGTTCCTCGGCGCCAGTTACCTGGTACAGCTGCCCAACTACACCCGCACCGCGCTGGGCGGTAACGAGCAGGTGGTCACCCTGTTACTAACCCTGTTCACGGTCGGCATCGGCACCGGTTCCCTGTTGTGTAACCGCCTGTTACGCGGTGAGGTCAGGCTCAGCCTGGTGCCTGTCGGCATGATCGGTATGAGCCTGTTCGGCATTGATCTGTATTTTTCCACGGCACCGGTGAGCGGTGGCCTGGTCGGTGTGGAAACATTTCTGGCCAACGGCAATTACCGGGTGGTGTTCGATGTGCTCATGCTGGGCATCAGCGGCGGGCTGTATATCGTGCCGCTGTTCAGTTTTATCCAGCACCGGGTCGATACCGATACCCTGTCGCGGGTAGTGGCAGGCAACAATATCTTCAATGCGCTCTACATGGTGGCGTCAGCCGTGATGGCGATGCTGTTGCTGGGAAATGGCATGAGCATCCCGCAGCTGTTTGTGCTGGTGTCCGTGCTCAACCTGCTGCACGGCAGTATTGTCAGCCTGCGCTTGCGCCGGGCAAAGCTCTAGCAACAATCGGCTGGTTTCAGCCGGAGCAGGTCACCCCGGTGCCACCCAGGCCGCAGTAACCGTCCGGGTTTTTCGCCAGGTATTGCTGGTGATAATCCTCGGCATAATAAAACTCGGGTACAGGGATGATCTCGGTGGTGATTGCCGGGTAGCCGCCAGCGGCAAGGTCCTGCTGGTAGCTTTGCAGGCTGGCCTCGGCCTGTTGCTGTTGTTCATCACTGAAGGTGTAGATGCCGGAGCGATACTGGGTGCCGACATCATTACCCTGGCGCATGCCCTGGGTAGGATCATGAGCTTCCCAGAAAACCTTGAGTAATTCCGCATAGCTGATTTTCTCGGGATCGAATACCACCAGCACTACTTCGTTGTGGCCGGTATTGCCGGTGCAGACTTCGCGATAATTGGGGTTGGGTGTCAGGCCCGCCGCATAGCCGACGGCCGTGGTATGCACACCGTCGAGTTGCCAGAACTTTTTCTCCGCACCCCAGAAGCAGCCGAGACCAAATACAGCCTGCTGCATGCCGGCCGGGAACGGGGCCTGCAGGGGATTACCGTTGACGAAGTGCTTGTCGGGAACGGCCATGGCGGTATCACGACCGGGCAGGGCATTATCTGCTGTTGGCATGGTTATGTTCTTGTGACCGAAGATCGACATGCGTGCTTACCTTGTTGTGTTGTACAGGTTTCAGATGGCGCCATCAGTGGCAAGTTCAAGGCGTCCAGCCGGATATCTTCACCGTGTAGTACCGCGGTATGTCAGCGATAAATTCATCCAGCTCATTGAAACCATCGACGCCATCACCGTCTACCATGATTTCTGCCAGTTCCAGTTGCAGACCCAGTGAATCGGCGTGTGACTGCAGTTTGCGATAGCCATCTGTATTCC
>JAAUYM010053106.1_pt1 | contig 11013 bp, 19 predicted proteins | sample 7278001 | NCBI WGS metagenome assembly JAAUYM01 (sample SAMN14350224, study PRJNA611818) | marine sediment metagenome | isolation source: surface marine sediment (1.8m) | place: French Polynesia: Moorea | collected 2018-08
ATTTCATTATGTATTCTTAAAAATGACCCCACGCCCAAAAGCGTCACTATTTAATCTTCCTGGGGTTATTCCTGTCAGAGTTATAGGGGATGGGGAGGTAGGATAAGGCTGGCGTGTTTTTTCCCAAAAAAAGTTCCGTCGGGTAGTAGCTGTGATCTTGTTGATTACGACCGTTAACATGGGTCTCTAACATCAGTCTTTTGTTATTAATCCATTAGTACTCCGTGGAGATGATCTTGAAGAGGTTGAGGAGTAGCTGCAAAAAGAAATTGAAGTTGCAAATCGCATGCAATTAACTAATTGTTTTGCCTGCAATAGGACGAGTTAAAACTACTAAAGGTTTTTTTTGTACGCACGATATAACACACTCAATGCTTGTGCACTTGTACTTCTATCAGGACACTTGGAGCTGGGTTGCCCGACCAGACATACCCTTTTCCTCGTCGGTGCACATCCGACATGTTTCAAACATTATAACATGCTTAAATGAGACACATGAGGCATTCATTAAGCACACAATTGCCAGTTATACAATGTACTGTACTGTAATGTACAGTGTATGTGGGGAAGAGAGGAAAAAATAAAGTTGACATGTTGCAAGTCAAACTAGGCTTGTTGGCTTAGGTTATAGTGGCTTAACTAGATGAAAACGGTAATAATTTCTGGTTGGGTGAGTGATGTACATGCCCGGGTATGTACGTGTGGGTGTGTGCACTGAGTTGTATGTGCACCCATGGGTGAATGAGCCACCAACAATTTTTGGCCACGGTCTCAAATGAATTCTGTCGCAACTACCTAGTACTCCTCTCTGCCCACGTGATGTATTTCGAAAGCCTTTCTCAACAGGCAGAGGGAGGATTTGGGAAGAAGTGGGCGCCCATTAATTAAGTCAGCAGCAGACTGGACTGCCCAAACTGCGCAGTCAAGCGCGGACACCCCATGCTTTTTTAAACACACCTTTTTCTTGTGTGTGATTATTAGTCCCCATGGCATGATCAGTTTTCTCCAAGAAGCCACAAGGGTTTGAACCATGTTGAGGGCCAGAAACTTGGTGGCCGTCTTCCTCGTCGCGTGCGAGTTCCTCGTCCTGGTCAACATCCTCGCCGTCAGCACCGGGGGGGTCAGGCAGAGGAGGAAGAGTGGGGGGGACGTCGTCGTGGACGTCAGCAGCCACCACCACCAGCAGCAGCAAAAGCAGCAGCAGCAGCAGCAGCAGCAACTGGACGCCGAGGAGGCCGTGCAGGTCAGGAGCCTCAACAGCGTCGTCGTGCCGATGGCCAGCAACGTCGACGACGACCTCAAACACTTTGAAGTGGCGGCAATCCTCTCCGGGCTGCGGCCGCTCCCGGACTCGAGGCTGGAGGCCGCGAAGAGGTTTGTCTCTAAGGTGGAGGTCCGGAGCGACGCCAGGCTGCTCGTCGTAGTCGTCTCCAAGCACAAGAATCTCTTCCAGAGGTGCCACATGACAAGAAATGTAACACAACCACAAGAGAGAATTTTAATAAACTTTATTTCTCTTTTCACGGACAGAAAGTTCATTCGGGAAGCCTGGGCTAGCCCCAAGCTTCAGAGTAAATTGAACTATCAGGTACTACAAACTTTGAGACCGCTTAATTAGGTTTAATTAAGCATTAATTACTACTCCCTCATAAAAATTAATTGTCGTGCCACTCACTAGGTGGTCTTTCTGGTGGGTCACTCGCGACATAAGAATAAGTACACCTCTAAAGTCAACAAGGAGAGGTCCACCTATGGAGATTTGCTGGAAGCAGGTAATTATTTTTTACTCTGCTTCTCTACAACATAATTTCAACGTCTCCAGGACACCAAAAAGAATCTCAACGACTTTTTTCCCCAGACTTCGTGGACGACTACCGCAACCTGACCCTGAAGAGCCTCAGCCTCCTCTCCTTCGTCCGCGAGCAGATGTCCTCCTCCCCTGACCTGGCCATGGTGCTGAAGGTGGACGACGACGTGCTGGTGGACCCGTTCGCGCTCCGGGACCTGTTGGAGGAGGAGGAGTCGGGCCGCCAGCAGGATGGGTTCATGTGCAGGGTGAACCGGAACGCCACCGTCGACAGGAAGGAGTCCTCCAAGTGGTCAGCATTTCTCTTTCTTTCTTTTTTGTTCTCACGACTGCAAGAGAAACCTTTTGCGGTCAAAAAAAATTATCTTGCCCCCCCCCACCTCTTTTTTCTCTCTTGACAGCCTTGAATCATTATTCCTCGACAGGTTCGTTAAATATTCCGAGTGGCCGGGCGACCCTTCCTCGAGCTCGCCCCTCTACTTTCCCCCCTACTGCGACGGTCCTGCCTACCTCTTTCCCCCTGCGGTGGCGAAGAGGGTCCTGGACACCTTCGAGGGACTCCGTCCCAGGCCCTTCTTCTGGCTGGAGGACATCTTCGTCACGGGGATTCTCTCCAGGCTGTCCGGGGTGCCCCTGCGCGGGCTGCTGACCCCGCAGGGCTTCGGCAGCGTGCCGCCGCACAAGCCGTGGCCGGTGCCCGAGGTGCCGGTCATGCTGCACTTCGCGGAGAACTCGCTGCTGCCGGTCAGGACCAAGGCCAAGATGGAGGACGCCTGGAGGAAGGTGGAGGAGAGGTGGAAGTTGCGGCGGGAGGAGGAGGAGGAGGGGGAGGAAGGCCTGGTGGAGACGGTGTGGAGGGCTATGGGAGGAGGAAAATGAACGTATGTAGTTCCCGCACCCGGTTGGCACCCAGTGCCACGACCATGCAGAGCATGGCAACTCTACCACATATTTTGATGACCAGTGCTGGCTTGCAGGACGAGCTCGCAAGGCAGTGCGACAACAGGACAAATTTTGCCAGTCGTTCTTAAAAAGACATTTGAAATTTCTTTTTATATTGAAGGCTTTTACGAAGTGACTTGCTTTTGAAGGAATACAAGACGAAATGTAGGGACAACAAATTTGGTTTCTCACAATAACGTGTTAGTGGTACAGTCATCACAGTAACTTTTTTAAATTACAGTAAGGTTAGTAGATAAGAAAGAAATAATAAACATTTAACATAAACCAAACATACCAATCGTAACAAATCATGCAATTGCAAGAAATGACGTTTCTATGGTTTTGCTTAGAAGTGCCGAAGCTACCGAAATTGCTTTCCCTCAAAGGTAATTGTTCCATCAGACACGAAAAATGATGGCTTTTCTGATATCCCATTATTGAGTCCACTACATGTGAACGGGACTGGCAGGGCCCACCCGTTCCTTCCTTCGCATAGCCCATAATTACGTGTTAGACCCAAGCAGTGACTTGGAAATGTGGGCTTTTTAGGCAAGCCTCCAATTTCTTGGATGTCTGAGCATTGACAAAACGCAAAAAAACAATTTTTTTGCCATGGCAAAAAAAGCCAATTTTCTTGCTGTTTTGCAACCATGAAAGAAGGAAATATTAAAAGAAGAAATGAATTAAGGTAAAAAAGGTGAATGCTTCTCGTTTAATTTTTGCATACAGTTTACCGAGTCAACAAAGCTTGTTGCCCTCCGCACACAATGAAGACTTTCACGCTAAACTCACGTGAATCAGTATGGAAAGAGAGCCTTTAGAAAACTCTCTACATGGGCTGCAAGAGTTGGTGAAGTACAAGCATGCCCACCTAGTGGTACGCGTAGTGTTAGGTAGGTGAAAAGAGTGCGCAACTCATGTCGTGGTGCTGGACCCACCCAACCATCAATGTTGGTATGAGGCTCAGTCGGAATATGAACACATTGCATAGTGCTGTACTACACTTTTACTCTTTGCACGTTTGGCGCCGACTTGTACGTACATACATGGTTAGTATGGCACTTATTAACAAAATTTCTGCATCAGAGCTCAGTCGGAAGTTTATTAAGAGTCCATTGTTGGTTGGGTATAACTACTAAGCTCACTGGAAGCAAGTGTTCTTCGTGACAAGTTCTTTTTTCCTAAACAAAGGTTTTCTCGGTTACAAGCAAAAATGCGAATAAGCATCAAGGATCGACTCGCCTCCTCTGTTGAGATGTCCACCTCCGGAGGTCGCTCCGCCAGCAGGTGCGGCGGCGGCTGCGGCAGGAGGAGTGTCTGGTGGTGGCTCCTGGCCTTCATCAGGTGGGGCGTCATCGTCGGGTGCGTCGTGTTCGTCACCCACGCCTTTGCCCTATCACGTCAGTGTGAACAAGTCTTAAGTAAAAGTTTTGTCATTTCAAAGCACGTTTTAATTTTTTTTTCCTCCGTCCGTAGTCGACAAGTACCTTTCCAAGAAGACCTCCGTGTCCATGACCAAGGAGGAGCCGGAGATGCACACCTACCCGTCGGTCACCTTCTGCACCAAGTTCAAGGAGAACAAGGACGTCGCATTCGAGATTCTCAACGAGGGTGCCTAACTTGAACAACTTTAAAAAACAGCACGTGCAGTAAGTGCTGCTTGGACGTCCTTTCAGAGGTCATGAGAGAGTACGTGGAAAAGGGTGACGACTCCAGCGTCATCGAGAGGGAGATAGACAAGTGGGCGTGGAACCTCCCGGACTTCCTACAGGTGCGCCATGTTTTTGTCAGTCGGGAATTGCCTATTTCCCACCCGTCGTCACCCGGCGTCGCGACTTTCAAGGTCTTCACCCACCCTGAGGGCGGCGGCCCCATCCACGCCATCCACATGCTGAACAACGCCTCCTACTGGAAGACGAGCGTCCCCCACGTCAAGGAGTCCGGGAGGTGCCACACCTACGACCCGCCTTTCAAGTCACTGCCCGGGTGGTGGTACGGCATCAGGCAAGCATATGCACGCGGTCGATCCATACCTTGAACAATTAACTGGTTAGTGCTAGTTACGAGACAAGATTTGCCCCTTGCGAACCAGATTCGGTCTCAAGCTGCCCGAAACTGAGGAGATGGACCTGAAAGACAAGACGAACCGGTTGATGGACATAATGGTCTTCATCCACGAGAAGGACAAGTTCACGTTTTACAGGTTTTTCCACATTTGCAATATATACATTGTACGGTACTAACCTGATGGTCAACGCAATGCTCTAACATAAGTCTTGTCCAGTGAGGGCGACTACCCTAACTCGTACCGCTTGGATATGTCCTGGCTGCACCACGAGATGGCCGCCCACGTCGCCGTCCAGTACAAGAGGGTGACGCTGCTCCCGCACGAGGACAGGCCGTGCACGGACGACGGGGACAAGTACTTCGCCGTCTGCATCGACGAGTTCTTCTCCAGGCAGTGAGTTGTGGCAGCAGCAGCAGCAGCAGCTGTAGCAGCAACACGAAGGGGCGCTCTCAGCATTTGTGACTGCCACATGACCCTCTCGGGACCCACCCCAGAATTTTTTTTTCGCGACCCATAGGTTGATAACCTCTGTTATTTGTTGAGACTCTCTCGGGACCCACCCCAGAATTCTTTTCGCGACCCATAGGTTGATAACCTCTGTTATTTGTTGAGACTCACTGGAGACCCACCCCAGAATTCTTTTCGCGACCCATAGGTTGATAACCCCTGTCATTTGTCCACTAGGCGCGGCTGCCAGCCTCCTTGGAACGTGCACCCGTCGGTGGACCTTCCTCCCTGCCGCAACTGGAGCCACATCCTGCAGTGGTTCCACCGCTACGAGCTGGGCTTCGACAACTACGAGCGCTTCAACTACTTCCCCATCCAGGCGGTGCGCAAGACCGGCTGCCCGTTGCCCTGCACCTCCTCCGTCTTCGCGCCCAAGTTCTCCTACGAGTACCTCTCCCGGAAGGACTGGCTGGGTCCGGTGGACCTCCGGTCGGAGTGGGTGGCGCACCTTTGGTTCGAGAACTTCCTCTTCACCTACGAGAGCGAGTACGTCGTCTGCAACTGGACCTGCCTGCTCGGGGAGGTGGGCGGAAACTTCGGCATCTTCCTCGGCGCCTCCATCCTTGGGCTGTTCAACCTCGCCCTAGCGCAGGGGATGAGCAAGTTGGCCAAGGAGTGATCCATGGTTTTTTGTTTTAACTTGATGCGTACAAGTAGTTAGTTGACTAAAAAAAAAGAAGTCAAGAACCCATTGCCCCTATGCTATTTTCTCATAGTTTGTTGACATTACTACATACTGTACGTCCCTGCAAATACATACGTACTAGTCACTTTTTTTTATCCCTTAAGATTTTTATCCCATGAAGACCATGCTTTGTGCAATCGAATTGTCGTAGTATGTGTAGTCCTCTCCGTAGGAGTCGTAGTCGTCCGAGTTGAACTCGTCGTCTGAGCACAAAAAGTAAAAAGGAGTAGTTAGATGAACTCAACATTCTTTCTACTACGATTTTCCCACATCTTAAATTTTGTTCACCATTTGTAAAGTAGCAGCAGTCATCCCATCCTCCCCAGGGACAGTTGTTGGACCCACATCTGGGACAGGGAAGTAAGCGTTAAGTAGGAGCGATTTGTCCCTCTTCCCTTCAGGGACTTCCTGCCCGACGGTACTTTTCACTTGGCAAACGCTGACCATATACAAATTTTACAAACTGCATCTTGTGCGCTGCCATAAAACGTGGAAATATAGTACTTGTTCTGGAAAAAAAGTCCCGCCGGGTTCCAAGGTCTGCTCCCACCTGAGCCCGATGCCCTGGATGCAGTCTGAGTCTCCGGAGCATCCGCCCTCGCCGTCGTAGCAGCTGCCGTAGGAGCAGCAGCCGCGGCCGCCCTGACAGACGGCTGAAAGAAGGGCAAGCAAGGTAGAGCAACAATAAATGGAAGAAATTGGGTCGAATTGATGCCAGCCACTCACTCACCCGTGGCAGTGTCCAGAGTTTGGAGCAGAGCGACGGCGACTAAGATGCAGGAGAGCATCATGATGCTGTGAGAGTGAGTGAGAGTGGGCGGAGAAGGATGTTATTTTATCCTCGCGGCTCTCATGGCAGGGGAGGGATGTGTATGTATGTGGCCAGTATGTGGCCTCAACTCAACATTCACTTCTGTCAACGATGCTGACGGTCCGTAAAGAAGAAGAACAAATAGTGAATGGTCACCCATCTCTCGCTGTCACGTAATCAGGTCTGAAGCATCCCTGCGATCTCAGTGCGGTGCTGAAGAGTAATGTGTTGTCGTCTGGAGTGTTATTCATGTTTTTTCTTTTATAGCCGGTGTACCTAATGTCAAAGCTGTAGTTTTGACGTTTCACTGTGGTTATAACCCCCTGTTAAGGCTTAGGCTAACAGTAATCTTTCATATTTGGAAGTTTAACTGTACTGCCTCAATGGGCCAGGGCTCTTTCTCTAATAAGACTGGCTCAAACTAAATTATGAGAATACAGGTACAGTGAAATCTCGATACAACGCCTTTATGTAAAATATTATTAAACATATTTTCTAAATACGAAGTGCAACAGACATAGCCTCATACTGCACCGCCGGACCTTCCGGGCTGGTACAGATTCGCGAACTCCCAACGGAAGTCCACAACACATTTAGGAATGGGCCATGAAAGTGAACCGAATTAGGGCGCCGCAGTGGAGTAAACAAAAACAGGTACGCAGTACAAACTCAACTATCCTTCTGCTTGACTTTGCACCAGATCATGCCTTTGGGCTGGGCGGCCCTGGACTTGGGATGGTAATTTTTCTATCCCGTCCCTTCTCTCTTGTGGGATTGCTATGAAGAGTGCTAACTGATTGGTGTTGTGCTAGGTGGGAATATCCAAATCTGAAAGAGCTGACAGGCTGAAATGCAAAAGAGTTAAGCTATAATATGCTTGCTCCTTGAACCTCTTGGTGGAAAGGGGTGACTCACTCGGTCCCAGGACACTGTCACAAAGATGGTTGGGGCTCACGACCCTGGGGGTAAATCCTCATTCTGTTAGAAAAAACGAGTGATGCTCATAACAAGGGCCGTCACTGAAGGAATGCAGAACGCAGATTCAACACATTTCCATTTTGGAACGAAATGAATGCATTACTGAAAAAATAATCATGTGGGATTACATTTTTTCCACTATTTTTTTTTTTACATACACACTATTACGTGAAAGCACTACTCCTTCATCTTACATCAAAATTTTATTCTCTCTTCTCCACCTTGCACCAGACTCCACCCTTGGGCATCCCATTGAAGGTGGCCGCGCTCATGATGAACTCCTTGGGCATGTTGGGGCCCGGCGACAGCCTGAAATTGGTCACGATCTCGACGAGGCACTTCTTGGCCATGAGGAGTGCAAACCTCATCCCCATGCAGTTCCTCGGCCCCTGCCCGAAGGAGAGGAAGGCATAGGGGCTCCTCTTGGCCCTGCTCTCCTCGCTGAAGTTCTCGTCTGGGTTGAAGTTGTCTGGGTCAGGATAGTACCTGGCATCGTGGTGCAGGGCGCTGCTGGGGATCTGGACAAGCGCTCCCTCTGGGACCACGAAGCTGGTCCCCGGCAGCAGGTAGTCCTTGGAGCAGACCCTCTCCAGGGTGGCAGTGAAGTAGAAGCGAAGCGTCTCGTTGAAGACCATGTCCAGGTAAGGGAGGGCCTGCACCACCTGGTAGTCCAGGACGGCGGTCGCTCCCTGAGCATCCCTGGCGTCACAGATCTCCTGGTAGAGCTTCTCCTGCACGTCCGGATGCAGCGACAGGAAGGCCAGGGTCATGCTGAGCGCGGAGGAGCTCGTGTCGAAGCCGGCAAAAAACAGGATGATGGCGTTCGAGATCAGCAGCAGCTCGATTTCGTCCCTCTCTATCTTGTACTCGGAGGAGTCGATCTGCGCGTCCTTCTCGAACTGGTCGTCCTCCACTTCCCTGGGCTCCTTCTCCGAGGCCTCGAGGGCCTCGAGGACCAGGTCGATCATGTCCCCCCTCTTGGTCCTGGTCTCCCTCCTGTGCGCCACCGCCTTCCTGACCACCTCGGCGAAGAAGAGCATCGACTCCCTGTCGAAGATCTCCAGCTTGAGCGCCTTTGACACCTCCGGGAAGACCATGGCGATCATGAGGTTGACCAGTTGAAGCTTGGGGCGTCCCTCGTCTCCGCCAGTGGCTTGTAGCACCTAACGAGTTCAATTAAAATTATTTTGGCTATTAGTTATTACGTAAAAAAAAAGTAGATATGGATCACTTCTACCATTCTTCTAAAGATGCCATTCGGTTCCTTGAAGCTATTGGCCTCGACCCCAAAGCCACACGAGGCAATGCAGTCCAGGGTGAACGATGTCAAGACCTCCTTGGCACTGAACTCTTCTCCAGCTTTAGCGACGCCACCAAGATGCTCAACGAGTTCCTTACCAACCTGAATAATAATAAAAAAAAAAAACATGTAATAGGTAACCGTATTTTGGAGGGAACTGGTGCCAATATCCTCACCTTGTCTATGAATGGTGCCATTGCCTTGAGCTTCCCGCTGGTGAAGGCGGGCGACATCATGCTGCGCACCTTCTTCCACTTCTCCCCGGTCAGCATCGTGAGCATGTTGGCGACGAGCTTGTTGCTCTCGCTCGTGGTGTCTATGGCGAAGATCCTCCTGTCCGTGAAGTGGTCAAAGTCCTTGATGAGGATGTTCCTCGCCAGGTCCAGATCGTTGACGATGAGGCAGGGCCTGTTGAGGATGTTATAGAGGACATGGGCACAATCTTGCATCATGTGGATCCTCCACTTACCTTTCATTGACAAACGTGCCCAGGTAGTCATGCTTCCTTCCGTACTCCGCGTACAGTTCATCCAGGGCTTTGAAGAAGGGCCGTCTGCCAGTCATGACCTTGAAATAAACTCTCAAATTTGAAAAACAAAAAAATCTTGGCATGTTTTGGTACGCTTATACAATTAACTCACCCGCCAGTTGTAGACGGTTCCGAAAGGAAAGTACTTGGGTGGCTCGTAGATCCCGTGCTTCTCGAACATGCCATAGTTTCTGAAAAAAAAACCTTCACTATTTTCTTTCTTTTCCACTCGAGAAATGGAATATTTTCATACAGTTGAACTGTATTTTTTTAATTTAAAAAAAGTGGAACTCGTCTTTACCCCACCTGGTATTTCTCTTGTACAGGTAGGTGGCGATGACCACGACGATGCCAATGATGACCAGCCACATCTCGCCGCAGAAGGAGCTTCCAAGCAGTTTCCAAAAAAAAAAACACACGTCTCTGCGGCTTCCTTCTTCTTTGTCTTGCTATTGTTGTGAACTGACTGAGTGACGCTGAGATGGATTCCGCTCCCTCCTGCCTCCTACAGTGTGTACTTGCCCTCCTCCTCTTCTTGCCTATCCTGTCTGTCTGTTCTTCTAGTATAGACTACCTCAGGTAGTACAGTCAAGTCTCAATATAACGATAATTTCCGTCAGCAGCAAACCTATCGCTATACAGGGTCTTACCGATAAATCCGGACTGACGAAAAAATGCCATATCTCTGTTAATATGTATAATTTCAGGCTAATTTTTTTGTGATTGTAGGACAGCATATAATGTAACTTTTTTGTTTAATATGTTATTCTCTAGCAGTCATGACAGCCTTGACATGGCCTCAGAAAGCTATGACAGATTTGGCGATCTCCGCGGAATTCAAGTAGGCCATGTAATGCTCCTACAACTCTTCCCCCAAGGCATTAACAAGAATGTCTACTTGCAAATCTCAAGGATGTGTTAGTACCCTGGATGAACGAGGTAGCCAGGACACCAGGTTCTCATGGATCTCCGAGGTAGACTGGGCGTCACAGAAGGCCACAGTGACCATGTCCTTGAGGATAGGCATCTCCGAGCAGTCTCGGCTGTCCAGCAGGGCCACAGCACAGACCTTAACCCTTGCGACTACCACCTTTAGGGCAGAGTGGAGGAGGATGCATGTGCTAACAGCCACAGCAACATCAACACCTTGAAGGACCCCATTACCACCAGCATGGCCTACTTGAATTCCGCGGAAATCGCCAAATCTGTCATAGCTTTCTGAGGCTGTGCTGAGGCTATCGTCACTGCTACAGGAGGGCATATTGAATAAAAAATTTGCATTATAGTCTATTCTACGTCCACAAAAATTTTTAGCTTGAAATTATGCATATTAACAGAGATATGGCATTTTTTTCATCAGTCCGGATTTATCGGTAAGACCCTGTA
>JAAUYM010118581.1_pt1 | contig 11012 bp, 14 predicted proteins | sample 7278001 | NCBI WGS metagenome assembly JAAUYM01 (sample SAMN14350224, study PRJNA611818) | marine sediment metagenome | isolation source: surface marine sediment (1.8m) | place: French Polynesia: Moorea | collected 2018-08
GGGGGGAGGGAGGGGGAGCACTCAGCTCCTCTAGAGAGAAAGAGAGAGAGAGCTCTTTTAAATGCAGATTCGTTTTTAATAGAGCCACCACCACCACCACGCGAGGCATCCAAGAATAAAGAGTTGGCGTCAAGAATCCTTTTTTTTCTGGGGAAAAAAACCAAATGTGTCTTTCTTTCTATTTCATGGCAGGCTGTACTTCTATGAGTACCGTACGTACCAGTTGGTCCTGAGAGGTGGGTGGGTCATATCTGGCAGGGTTGTTGTTGGAAAAGGGAGAAGAGAGAGAGAGACCTCTTCCTCCCCCTCTCTCTTCCCCTCTCTAAATGGTCGTTACACACGACCAAAGGAAAGGAGTGGGAGAGAGAGAGAGTGCTTTCAACACATGGGTCCTCTCTCACAGAAGCAAATATGCTTCGAGGTGAAGGTGTCTTTTGCTGGACGCTCTGGTAAATTTGCTACCAGTCGACTTCCTTATATGCGATTTTTCCGAGGAAGCAAACATGTCCGACGTTTTAGAAAATGGGCAATGTCTGCTATTCTCTACTGTATGATGCTCTTTGGTATCAAAAGGACGATTCTATGGGTCTCCCCCCCCCTCTCTACCCATCCACCCTTCTCTCCGGGCAACGAAAATTGAATTTTCAGCAGCAGCATCGAAGCTGGAAACACGAGTTGGGGTGGTGGGTAAACGGGGGAGGGGAAAGGCTCAGATGTCGCCAGCACTCCTCCTTCTCCTCCTCCTCCCGAAAACTCTGAATGAATAAGATAGAAAAGAGAAAAATACAGAGAGAGAGAGAATGGAGGAGGGGGGGAGGGAGAAGGGGGAGGGTTCCCAATATTTTCCTGCCTTCGGAATGGCTGCTGTCGAAAGCTGAAGAAGGGTGGTCCCAATCTCCCATCAGAAAGAGGAGTATCACCTTTCACTCGACACAAAGGGAGCTCTCGGAGCGGGAGATGGGATGGATGCTGTGCAGCTTCCAAAATCGGATTGATGCTGCGTTCCGTGAAGTATTTACGCCGTCTCTTCTCCTCCTCCTCCCCCCCTCCCCCCTTCCTCTCACATATCACATAGTACGTATGAACCATGCATGACGATGCTCTCTCCCGCTGAGCTGATTAGGCGGACAGGTCCGCCTCCTCTTCCTCGGATCCTCCTTCCTTCCCCTTCAGGTCTTTCCGCATAGGCTTTGCCATATTTTTTCCTCGGAAGAAATATCTCCTGGAGGATGGAGGGTGGGCACAAAAGAGACTGCTAATTGGAACCCTAATGCGTAATGATCTTGGAGGGATCTGAGGAGGGGAGGAGGGAGAGGGTGAATGGAAGGCAGTCTTGAGTTTTGGGCCCCGCCCAAGACGGCTTCTCACGCGCGGAAGGCGCGAGGAACGAAACACACATGGCAAGAAATTATGTCGGTTTAGCTTCAAACCGAACCTGAGAGCCATTAAAGGTAGAAGAAGAATCTCTTTTTTCTTTTGTCCAGCTATGCATTGCTCAGTTATGAGTGACATCATGAAGGAAAAGACGCTCAAGTCGTCATGCTTTCAACCGCGCCGCAAATTGAGGAAATTCCTTGTCTCTTCCACATCCGAGAGACCACCAATCAAGAAGTTATCGCAAAAGCAAGTGACTTAAAGTAGACAACGCGCTGGTGACGATGAGGACACGTGCGACCACGAGAAACCAAGCTTGCTTGACCCCGAGCTCGACCTCCAAGGAGGGGGAAAAAAATGACCCTAACAACAACAACAAAAAAATATTCACAATCAGATGATTATGGAGTCTTGTGAAATATCTCATCGTTTCACAAAAGAAAACTTTTTTTTTCCTTCCTGCAAAGGCAGCATTGTTGCGAAGGGTGAGGGCGAAGACGCAAAGGTGCCGAAAAATTCCTGGACTTCTTTCCTTCGATGTCTATCTCTCACTCTCTCTCTTTCTGTGTCGTCACGTCTCTCTTGGTCAAGCTGAGGGAAAGACTCTTCCACTGACACCGATTGAGATGCTGTACGGTATGTAGTAGGTAAGTTAGAAAAAAAGGGACGGATTGGCGAGGGGGGAGAAAAGAAAAAGACTGAAAACTCGATGCTTGCATCTGAGGATTCACTACATAATGTGACTAGGATGGCATCAGCGTCGTCGTAGGAGGTCCTTTGTGTCCACCCGGCACCCAGACGGATTTAGTTGACCCACCAGACGAGAGTTCCTCCTCCTTCTTCTTCTTCCTCTGGCGCCGCCCGCCTCCCTTTGTCTCTCGCTTTTGAACTCCAATTTCGCCTCATTACGTCGAGGGCAGCACAGCAGCAACGCTCAATAACCGGCAACACCAAGTCTCCTTCCCCCCCCCCCTCTCCCGTCCGAATCTCCTCAGTCATATACTCCTCTGTCGCCGCCGCCGCCGCCGCCGCCGCCGCCACCGTCATGGGTCACTTGATGATGAAAGCGTCCACTTATTCTTCTCTCAAAGGAGCTCCCTCATGTGTGTGCTTTGAAATTTGGTGGTGGGGAGGAGGAGGAGGAGGAGGAGGAGGAAGAGGAGGAGGAAAGAGAAGTAGACGGCGACAAAACTCGCGCCGAGAAAAGTTCAATTTCTGAAAGTCCATTAAGAGGACAAACATCTCTCTCTCTCTCTCTCTCTTTGAGGCGTCGGAGAAGGAGGGGAAGAAACGCCGCCGCTATTTGACGACAAACAACGGAGCCTTTGAAGGTGAGGGAAGACACCTTTCTTTCTTTCTTTTTTTTTGGCTTGTTCGGGAAAATAAAAAAAAAAGTCTCCTGTGAAACGCGAGAGGCGGGCGCAAACTCAGACTTCCGTCTTGAGGGGAAGAAGAGGGTGGTCAAACAACACCCATTTTTTTTTATTCCTCTTCCAAGCGTTTCCTCGTCACCCAGTGAGTGAGTGGCATGGAAGACAAAAATGAGTAGTACGTAGACGTGAGGTAACCCAACGTTTCTTCCACCAAAAAAAAAAATAATTGAGAAGAGTTTGCATCAGCTCTTTTTTGGATATACCCGGCATTGGAAGAGGTTTGAATTTTGGCACCACAGCTGTGTTTGGCATGAGAAATCCTCCCTCGCGTGGGTGGGTGAAAATGAGAATGGGAGAAAATTCTCCGGTTGGAGGGGAGAGATCTGTTGGCGGAGGGTGGGAGGCTCCGCCAAGTAATTATCATCCTCCCCCCCCCCTCTCCCTCTCCTCCTCTTGAGCTTGAACAAACCCACGCAAGATGCGAAAGAAGGAGGTGATTCTTGGCAGCCCATGAGGCATCTGGGATGATAAAGGATTTTTCTATGCTTTTCGGCTACACATGACTTCAATCAAACATCTATGCCAGGGATACTGAAGCACACAGAAAGCTAGCCGTCCTAATTTAATTCCTTGTAAAGAAACACCTACTTTCTTATACATACAGGACGCCCTCTGGCCTCAGCTGGGCAGCTGACCTGAATCTCCGAGCCGGCGGAGCAGACCAATCTCCTTTCATTGCTTCTTAGAGTGGGGAGAAAAACCAACACGCGGAGGTCAAATCCTAGCTCAAGAAGTTGACTTGTCTACTGTTTCTGTGCAACTGTGCCTAGTAGGGTCTCATTGGAGTGCGCTCTTACAAACAACAAAGTTTGTAAACTTTTAACTTTTGTCATTTATAGAGAAAAAAACTGAAGATTATTTGAGCCGTCGGTAGAAGAGGTTTGAAGAAAGCCATTACCTTCTTCTCCTTCTCAGCTCAGGTGAGTCTTCTTTGGCGTTACCTGCTCACACCTGCTGATTACGTGCTAACAAATGGCCGGATTATACATCTCGTGGCCTCAAACGCACGAAATTAGTGTCGACAGCCACAAAGCCGAAAGAAAAAGGAGGGGGAGGAGGAAGGCAACAAGAAAAATGCAAAAGAATTATCTACGTACCTGTACTTTCCCTGTTTTTTCTTACTAATATTATTTTTGGTGGGTAATAACTGTGCTTTTTTATTACGGTACATGCATATGAAATGCAGCCCATTGCTCTTGTACTCTTGTGTAGTAAATGGATATAATAATTTTTGGGTGAAAAAATGTTGAAGTTTTTTTCTTGCTGGCGGTATCAGTTAAGCGGAGCGACGACAACGACGGTGGCGCCAACCATTCCAAGACCGCGACGACCCACCTCTCCACCTCTGAAGGTTAACGGACGGAGGAGAAGGAGGAAGGCTTCCACTCCCGCGGAGACGGGGTGAAAAGGAGAGAAGAAACACATTTTCCAAATAAGGCGAGGCAGCCAGTGATGATTGGAAATACCACAGAAGGAGGGAGGAGGGAGGGGAAGCAATGAATAAATTTCAATCCCATTGTTTGTTTTCTTTCCTTCTCCTTTTCCTTGGGAGAGAGGAGTCAGCAAAGGTGTCTGTGGACAGACACCTCCTCGACTTCACTGGGGTGGGGGTGGGGTGGGGGGAGGTGAGGGAAAAGAAAAGAGGTGTTGGCCACAATGTGAGCAGGTTTCGGCTCCCCAAAAAGGGTGGAAGAAACAAACGCCTCTCTCCTTTATCAAACGATCTCGACCTCCCCTCAACGGGAAGACCAAAAGGCGTTCTTTCTGAGGAAGGATTTGCATGAGAATTGACTTAATAATCTGCGCTGAAAGAGCTCCTTGGACGGTAGATTTTTTTTAACCTTTCTCACTGCACACACCTTGCCGGGGCCATTCCCAATATCAAGCCATTGTTCTTTCTCTTCGTGCCTGATAGAAACATTCTAAGAGCAAAGCAGACCTCACTGTTGCTCTATCTCCCTGTGCGAGTGAGTGAGAGAGAGAGAGAGAGAAAGAGCAGAAGGGTTCAAGAAGTCAGACCTCGTTACATTTCGCCACTCTCTTCTCTTCACGGAGCAAAACTGGATTTGGAAGAAGAGGGGGAGGGTTGGTGCAAAAACACATGTGGCAGAAAAGATTTGCGGTCATAGTCATGGGGAAGAGGAGGAGGAGGAGAAAGAAGGGGGGGCATAATAATGCCCCCCTTCCTCTAATTGGCCGGGTAACTCGTGTGAAAACAGGCGCCTTGTTAGTTTGGACGAGAGAAGAAGAAGAATTTAACGACTTTGCATGCCCTCCTCCTCCTCCTCCTCTTTCTTCCACACCATGCGTATCATGCTATGCGAAAAAAAAACCATACACAAGAGCGTGGTGGGATCTTTTGTTTGGCGAAGATTGCGGGAATTATAAAACGCGACTCTCTTGTGAGCCTGGTCCAACTACGTGGTACATACCTACAACTACACAATGGCATAATGGCCGGCGCTTAAGGCCCTTCTCCTTTGGTGGACAGAGTCATATTTCTCACATTCTTTCTTTTGCCATGATTCCACCCGCTGATCTCCAAGAATTTGCCTTCTTCCTCCTCCTCCTCCTCCTCCTCCTCCTCCTCCGCCTTTGCTTACAGCAAGAAGACGTTTCTGTTTGAGACGGAGAATCCACATGCAAGAGGAGGGAGAAGGAAAACAAAAACAATGGATCCGCCTTCTTGGGGTCTTTGTGACGCGCGCGAGACGTGCCAGAACGTCGAGAATGCCTGTGCCATCCACGGCCGGCTCCGTCGTAATACAGTCAACGTCCAATTTCGTTCACTTTTCGGCAACTTCTTTGCGCTTGACACTTTCTCATTGCAAGTAAAATCTATTGTTTTGTCTACATGTCTAAATCCAACGCTGACTGCACCTGCACAAACTGTACTAGCAACCCTTTCTTCAAAGCATCCTCCTTCCTTCCTCCCTGAGAGAAAAGAGACACCTGTCACAGGCTCTCCCCAAACGATTCCTGCTTGTCCATCCATCTATTTCCTTCTCCCCTCTCTTCTCCTCCTCCGCTTCGAAACGAGCAGTAAGCTTTGTGTTTTGTTTCCCTCTTCCCCCCCCCCCCACCCCCGTAAAAGGGAATCGTGTCCCTCTGTGTGGGATTGTGAGTGTTGTACATGTGTTGCAGTCAAAGAAGCGAAGGTATCACGATAGAGATCTCAGCTAGCAGAGTTGGAGTGCGCCATTGTCCACCAACTCCCTCCCTCCTCTTTCCCCTCTCCGCGCTGACTCTGAACAATGACCATTATGCAAGAAGAAAGAAGCTGCTACAGTACCAGTAGTGTACCTCCTACGTAGCAGGCCCGGCAGCGGAAAGAGAAGGAGAATGCTTATTAGTTGAAAAGGCATTTGAAGCATGGTTAGCATGGAATGCTTCAAAAAAAATGTTCAGGACGTCGACGTCAATCCTCATTGAAGGCAGCTTAGTCGAAAGCCGCAAGTCTCTATCTCTCAATCTTTGTGTGCACTTGCACTCCTCGTCCCCATCCTTCGCCCTGTGCACGCGAGGCTAATAAATTACGCTTCCAGTGGCACAACCGCCACCTATCTACCTACAACATGAAGATAAGACAGCAGCATTGGTTGTGCATATAAGGAATATCTTGCATTAGGACCCAACAACAGCAACCTGTCACTTAGCATTGTGCCAAAAGTGGAGGAGGAGGAGTTGAGGGGAGGGGAGGGGAGGAGGGGTCCATTCTCGTTCACCCGAGCGGATCGAGGGCGGCGGCGACGACGACGTCGTCGACGATGACGACGGTCGCGTCCGCGTCTGCACGGGCGCAGCCGACCGAGACGAACCTCGTTAAGTGGCAAAACTGACGCCCCAAAAGGGAGAAGAAAAGGGTGGCTGGGGGTTGGGGGGAGGCTTGACCACCGGAACGAGAGCCCCCCACCCCCTCCCAGAAAAGGAACAATGATAATCGATCCCCAGCGATTGCGCAAAGATTGATGGGGAGGGTTTGGACGAGGGAGGAGCGGTCGTTGGGGAAAGAGATGAGAATGGGACGGGTTGGGGAGGGGGGGGAAGGGGAAAGACACCGGAGGACAATGCGATTGAGAGGAAGGATACGTGAAAGTCACTAAGTTGTGAGGAGATATTTACTCAGTATGTACGTAGTGCACACACCCTGCAGACGATGAAACTAGGCATGCTATTTTTTTATCTAAATAGATTTAACTTGGCAATGTTTCTTGTACCGTATAGTTTTTTGGTACCGAATCACGCTAATGCTTCGCCTCAATCCGTTGAGGATGCCGTTTGAGTGACTCAAAGGGTGCATGTCGAATTGATGTCGTCCATGTGCAGCTGGAAGCGCCGGTGACGCCAATTGCATCACAATTGCATCATTTCTCTACGTTAATAATAATCAGGCAAGACTGATCAAGACCGAACAGTGATGGGGGCGATTCGTGTGCCTCCCCTGTCCTGCAGCTAAGTGTACAGCCAAATCTATGTTACCAGTGTGTTGAGAGACACTCTCTGCCATTAAAATCTCCTATTCCCTCTCCGCCGCTCCTCTTCCCTCCCTTTTCTTCCTCTCTTCTCCTCCCTCCTCCTCTCCCATTCAGGTGTGAGAATGCAGACACCTCCTCCTCCCTGTGGCCAATGGCGTCGCCTCCACGAGAGAGGTGTGAAAACTCGCACCTCCCACGGCCAATCACAGTGGAGGGAGGAGAGGGAGAGAAAGGAGGAAGCAAAGGAAGACGACACAGAGGAAGAAGAAGAAGAAAAAAAACATTTTGGCGCCAATGAAAGCGGCGTCTGTTATGACAGCGTCGTCGCAAAGAAGTGCTCATGCCACCGCATCTCTGAAGAAGAAGAGGCGAAGGTGAGGACAGGAGAGCGGAGAGAGAGAGGGGGGGGAGGGGGGGAGGGGAGGGGAGGAGAGGAGGAAGATGGTATCGTGGCTAATTCCTCACTCTCCGGAGATGAAGAGAGGAGATGGCGGCGGCGGGCGGCAGAAACAGAGGAGCAGAGATGCCATTTTTTTCCCTTGGCATTGACACCAGGCACACACATGAAACGCATGCAGGCCTCATATTTGTCCATCTCAGTCTGCAGCCAAGCATAATTGAAGACGACGCCTCATCCGACTAGTAATCGCTCAATGACCTACTTGACGCCTGTTTTCTATGATGAGGGAATTCGAGATTCCTTCTTCTTCCCTCCCCCCCCCCTCCGTCCCGTTGGTCTCAGATGGCTATCTGGCCTCCCGAGCAGGCAGAGTGTGGAAATTTTCACGACTGCCGGCGTAGGGAGACGAGGAGAGATCTCACTCTGAGATTTGGGGAAGGAGGGAGGAAGAGGAGGAGGAGGAGGAGGCATACGCTACGAGAGGGAAGCTAAATGGAGGAGGAAGGAAGAGAGGAGGAGGAGGAGGAGGATGGGTGAGCTGAGATGGCCACTGCCAGAACAACGGGAGACAGACAGATGGGCACCTTTTTCCTCCCTCTCTCTCTCTCTCTCTCCTGCTCTTCCGATCTATCCAAGGCAGCTAGAGACGTTGCTTGTTTCGAAAGTGCCACGAAGCACCTTCTCACCCTATTTGAGAAGGCGCCTCCTGATTTGTCTCTGTCCTCGTCTTGTAACGGACGGCAGAAAAGAAAAAAAGATACTATTCCTGTGCTTAGTTCTCCTCGAAAAAATAAAATGAAATAAAATACTTTATTTGGGAAAGCATGGGTGGAACATGATTTTTTTTTGTCTTCCCCCACCCTTCTCACAGGAGTGGGAAGAACGGAAAGTGGAGGTAGAGAGGAGAGAAAAAAGACCTTAAAAGGAAGGAGGGCAATCGCCCGCTTCTCTCCTGCCTGCCAAAAATGCAAAGTAGGAAAGAGGAAGAAAGAGAAAAGAGGAGGGGGAATCACGAACCTGTGGACGCAGTGTGGGACGTGGACGAAGAAGATGTTTTCCCATCTTTCTTCGGTGCACTTTATTCCGAATAAGAGGATGGAGGAGAGAATGAGAGAAAAAGAGTGGACTACAGGGTTGCCAGGTCTGCAAAGTAGAGAAAAGCCAAACTACTCCAGAATAAGCCTAACATAAATTAAGGCAACTTTAAATAAGCCAAAGCCATGATATTTTATCTATTATTTTCTTTGCATTTTCATCACATTTTTATGAACAAATTTAAAGCCAAAATTGTTGGAAAAAAAGCTAAATTAGAAAAACTGTAATTACAGCCAAACTGGCATCCCTGGTGGACGGCAGGGGGAAGGAGGGGAAGGACGGGAGGTGAAAAACACGCCACAAAATTGCGCAATCTCCTCCTCCTTCCTCTCAAAGTGATTGTGGTTTTTCCAGTATGCGCGTGCATACGTGTGTGTGTGCGTGGAGTGACGGTTCACACACGCTCATCAGATTTTTTTTTATAACCTTCCTCCTCTTCCTCCTCCTCCTCCAACTACGGGTGCAGCGGATGAGTTGCATACAGGGTGGTGCTTTCCCTACATCCGCCATCACGAAGCATCAGCATCACAGAAAAGAGTTTATTAAGACATCAAACCTACCGTTAAGCCATTTCGAGGGAGCGGGAGAAAAAAAAAAGATCTTAATTGTGCGAAGGGGAAGGGAGAGAGAGAAAAAGAGTATAGTCATGCACTTAAGAAGACTCTTTCTCCTCCTCGTTTTACTGCCTTCTCACGGTGGGATTGGTCGGGCCCACAAACAGGCACACCAGCAGGCACCTCCTGCATCCAAGCGCAAAAGGGAAGAAGGAAAGGCCCATCTTCCAAGTGCTAAAGAAACAGTCTTCTAACGTAGACAAAAAAAAAACATTCTAAACGATGCGATTGAGTCAATCCATCCCCCAGGAAGGCGCCAATGGGTCGAGCAGCCTCAACAATTTACTCTCTGATGCATGGATAGGACGGACGAGTGAGAACCAACTATAATAAGCCCTCCCATAGACGAGGAGGAGGAGGACGACGAGGAGGGGGGGGGGAGATCGAGTGAAAGACGACGCCTTAATTGCACCCTATTTCCCCAAAGAAGGAGGAGGAGGAGTATCCATTCCATCCCACTTCAATTTTGATGGTGAGATCAGCCACCGACGTCGCCGCCTCGGCCGCCTCCGTCGTAGCATACCTGGAAAAGGTTAGTTAGCGAGAAGGGCAATCTCTCTCTCTCTCTCTCTCTCTCTCTCTCTCTGTCTCTCTCTGTCTCTCTCTCTGTCTCTCTGTCTCTCTCTCTCTCTCTTAATTCACGGGTAGAGCGAAGAAACACCGCCCGCGCTTTGTTTCCAAATTGCCAGCTTGACTGGACTGAAGAGGAGAAAGAAAGGAAAGACAAACAAAAAAAGAGCCTCCATAAGCCATTGGGGCCAGTCCATCCTAAGCCAGAGAGAGAGAGAGAGAGACCACACAGACAGACCAGATCAGCTGAGAGGAAGACTGACTCGTGCTTAACTCTTGATTCATTATCCGCCTAGCTGCTGCTGCATGGCTGTCTTGTCCGTGTCAGTCGTCAGTCTGAGAGTGGGGTTGCAATTTGCAAGAAACAAGTAGCGGAAAAAAAACGAACTTGCTTTCAGCTGCGACGAAGACGCATAAAGTGGTTTAGAGCTGTTGTTGTTCTTCTTCTTGTTCGTCAAACTTTGAGACTTGTTTGAGTTGTTCTTGTTGCTGTCGTTTATCAAATTTATTACTTTTCTTCTACATGCAAAAAAATACCTTAAAAATAGCATGAAAAATTAGTCATTTAAACATTTTCTTTGAACAAAGTCTGTTCTTGTTTCTCCAAGAACAAAGCAGCTCCAGTTGACCTTTTGCACCAGAAATGTGAGTCGGAAATGCGGGCAGAGAGAGAAAAATAATTATGCTCGCTTCAAAAGGAGACTGCTTAACGTTACTTCTGCTTTATTTTTTCTTCTCCAACTGCTTCCCTACCAAAAAAAAAGTTGCTGTCTTATTGAGCGATTAAAGAATTCTTTCTCCTTCTGAATCGCCTTGAGGCGCCAAAGTCGTCTCTCGACTCTCAGGAATGAAAATGGTTATGTTTATGGCCTCTCCCCCCCTCACTCCAACTCCAGACTTGTTTGCATTGGGGTGGGGTTGACGTCTTGTTTTGTGGGAGGGGGAAAGCAGAGAGAGAGAGGCCACCAAGTGAGAGGAATTTCTAGGCAGGATGCGATGGGGAGGGGGAGGGGGGAAATTAATGGTCTCTGGTTGGAATTACACGCCAATA
>JAAUYM010006296.1_pt1 | contig 11005 bp, 6 predicted proteins | sample 7278001 | NCBI WGS metagenome assembly JAAUYM01 (sample SAMN14350224, study PRJNA611818) | marine sediment metagenome | isolation source: surface marine sediment (1.8m) | place: French Polynesia: Moorea | collected 2018-08
CCTGTGGCAACTAAGCAAGCGTCAACTTCTAAGACTTCTACTACTTCTTTGGTTTTGGCATCAGTTAACTCGATAGTTACTGGTGCCCCTGGAGTTACTTTCGTAGCAAATACCCCTGTATAAGTTTCAATGTCTCGGGGTGCAATAAGAGTACGTTGGGCAATTTTAGCAATGTCAGAGTCGAATCCAGGCATTAAATTATCTAACGCCTCAATCATAGTTACTTCCGAACCCAAAGCAGTATAAACATCAGAAAATTCTAACCCAATGTAACCACTACCAATAATCGCAATCCAGTCGGGGACAGATTCTAACTTAACTGCATCGTCGCTAGTAAAGACGGTTTTGCCATCAATTTCCATACCGGGAGGCACAAAAGGAACTGAACCAGGACATAACATAATATCCTTCGCCGTATAAGTTTTATCTCCTCCTTCCCCAGAAACTGTTACTTTCTGCTTTCCTGCAACTTTCCCCCAACCACGAATAATATCTACCTTGAGGCGTTTGAGAGAGTTAGTTAAATCCCCTTGTATCTTACTAACTAAATTATTAGCATGATCCGCAATAACGCTGCGATCGTATTGTACTCCACCGACTTGAATTCCTAAAGATTGTAGATGATGAGCATCATTTAATTCTCTGACTCTACCAGAAGCAGCGAGTAAAGCTTTAGAAGGGATACAGCCACGGTTTACACAAGTCCCTCCCATATCACCAGCTTCGATAATAGCTGTCTTCAGACCGCACTTTACTGCATGAAGTGCTGCACCATGTCCACCTACTCCAGCACCGATAATAATTAAATCGTAATCAAATTTACTCATTATGTTTTACTGCTATATTTGCTGCAATCTCCTATTTTAGAGTTTATTGAGGCGTTGCTAATATCTATTATTTCCTAATAGCCTAGTATTTTTAATGTTCAATGTTTAATGTTTAATGTTCAATGTTCGCGAGTTCAAATATTAAACCAATTAGCTAAAGTTGGTGGCAGTGGCAATAAAATAAAAATGAGCAATCCTAGAGCCAGTAATCCTAAAAAATCTCTTACATTATCCAATTCAGTGACATCATTAAGAGCTGGTTGGTCTAATAGAGGCATTAACCACAAGACAATTGCCCAAACCCAAAAAGCAGGATGAATTAAGGCAAATAAAATTGCCAAGAAGCGAGCCGCCTGACCAATTCCAATGGCAGTTTTTTGCCCAAATACTCCATGAACAATATTTCCCCCGTCTAATTGACCTACAGGCATCAAATTAAAAGCAGTAATTAGCAACCCAATATAACCTGCCATGGCTAAAGGATGAAGATGAATTGCCATTCCTGACTGTAATTGATCGCCAAGAGCTAATTTTGCCACCAGAGCCAGAAGCAATGATAAACGGGGGTCTAAAGCTTTGAAGTTGAAAAAATTGGCATCTTCTAAGGGTACTGTTTCAGAAACAGACAAACCCATCAATAGAACAGGTAGAGTTACGATAAAACCTGCAACTGCTCCTGATAAAGCAATGTCAAATAAGGCTCGGCGATTGGGTACAGGCGATCGCTTTTGAATGAATGCGCCTAAAGTCCCGATGAAAGCAGGAAAGGGAATAAAATAGGGCAGAGTAGTACTAACTTTGTAGCATCTAGCAATTAAGTAATGACCTAGTTCGTGAATCCCCAAAATTGCTAATACAGTAATACTATAAGTTAATCCCACAAATATCAGATTGGGGTCGGATTGGATTTGTTCTTCCGATACTCCTCGAAATTCCAGCCCTGCCATGGTAGTGGTGAGGAGAGTAGTTAGTAATAGTCCTAATGCTAACCCTGGACGATTAATGGGTTCTGTATCTAGTTGGTCTTTAGTTTTGGTTTGAGGGTTAGGAACCAGGGCAAAAAAGGGTTGACCCCCCAGACTCTCCTGAAATATCAAAAAAAAGCGATCGCCAAATACTCCTTCTACATTCTTTTTAATTTTGGTATAAGCTTCTTCTGGTATAGTTCTAAGCTTACCGCGGCACAAAATAGCTTGGGGACGATAATCAATTTTTTGTAAGTAATAGACATTCCAAGGGAAACAATTGCGTAAGTCTTTTTCTTCTTGGGAATTAATGGGACGAACCGCAGCTAAATTATTTTCCGACTCTAACGGTTGAGGTTTATTGTCTATTTTTTTATTTTCTGATTTTTTATTTTCTGATTTACCTGATTTGCCAATTTGAATCAACCAACCGTAAAGGAGAGGACAAATTACTAGAGGTACAATTAGCAGCATAATAGGAATCGGTTGAGCTTCTCCCACCAAATAAATCCAAGCTGTCCAGATGAAAGCAGGAAACATCATCACCAACCAGCACAACCATACGGGAGTTTTGGTAATGGAACTAACGCTACGCTGAACTACAGCATAAGTAATTAGACTGAGTAAAATTATAATTAACCAAAGTTTCATCTGTTTTTAGCTGAATTGGTTGATATTGACGACGAGAAAAAGATAGATTTATTCCCGTTTCTACGTTTGTGTTTAGTTGTGCCTTCGGGAGCATTTCGCCATAAAATGCAACTGAATTACTTACAACCTACCTTATTTTTCTGAAACAATGCCCCAAAATTCTCCAGAAATTACTGCTAGTCTTCCCAGCGAGGGTAAAGCACCCCGTTCTATTTTGCCAGGAATCTTTGCTTTTTCTCCCAATCGAGATACTCTTGGAGCTACTGCTTATTTCATTGTAAATAAAACCAGCAATATTCTTGTGGATTGTCCAGCATGGCACGATACTAATCAGGATTTTTTGCTAGCCCAGGGAAGAGTTAGTTGGTTAGTTATCACTCATCGGGGTGGTATAGGAAAGCAAGTCCTTCAGATGCAAGAAGCATTGGAATGTGAAATAATTATTCAAGAACAAGAAGCTTATCTACTACCAAAAGTAAAAGTAACTACTTTTGTTGATAATTTAATTCTTACTCCAGAAATAGAACTTATTTGGACTTCTGGTCATTCTCCTGGTTCTTCTTGTTTATATTGGAATAACTTAGGAGGAGTATTGTTTTCTGGTCGTCATTTACTTCCTATTGCTACTGATAAAATTATGCCTTTGCGTACCGCTAAGACCTTTCATTGGTGGCGACAGTTAAAAAATGTTACTAAATTATGCGATCGCTTTTCCGAAAATACTCTAAAATATATTATTCCTGGAGCCAATACGGGTCTGTTACGAGGCAAGGGATATGTGGACAATGCCTATCAGAAATTAGCTAAATTGGATATAGAAGCTTTAAAATCGACTGATATTTATCAATAATGGCAACCCAGACTGATTTTCTGTTATTTGCTCAACATGGTTGGTCAGATAATGGTAATGATATTAGCAAACTAGCTCAAGCTGTAGCCACTCCCAATAGTCTAGTAATTGCCCCCAGTTTAGGGCTATTGAGAACTTATTGGGGTATTGAACCTCTAATTAAAACAGTGGAACAGCTAGTATGGCAACATCTCCAACAACATCCCGAAATTCCTTGGAAAATTATAGGACATTCTATGGGAGGCTTAATTTGGCTAGAAGTATTACAAAGAAATCCTCAATGGTGGAATAAGGTACACTCTCTAGTAGTTATTGGTTCTCCCATCAGTGGTGCCCATCTAGCCCGTATCATTGATCCTTGGAGAATTGGTATTGGTATTGCTAGGGATTTAGGCAAAAATCGCCGTCCTATAGCAGAAAAAATTGCTCAACACATTCCGACTCTTTCTATTGCTGGAGATATAAATGGTGGTAGTGATGGCATGGTTAATCTAACTACTACCAAATTCGACTATTGTCAGTTTATTTGCGTACCTGGTATTCCCCATGCAGCTTTAAAGTCTCATCCCCGTCTAATTCCGATTATTGAAGACTTTTGGATAAATCCTCAGATCAATCCCCCTCAAGTTCCAAATTTAGCTACTAAAGTTATTCAAAGACTACAGAATATTCAAGGTATGACTGATGCCAATATACGGCATTTCGCGAAATCAGAAGTAACAATTAAATTCCCTAACGGAGTTTCCTTACACACCTGGAAAAATTCTTTAGGAGTGGATCATGTTTTTGTTTCAGATGAACAAGGTAATTGTCTTTATGGTGGTTACGTGGGTTGGACAGATGGGCCCCAACTTAAGCAAGCTATAAGAGAACTCCACAAAATAATTGATCCTGCCATAAGCCTGCCGTGGCATTGTAGTTAGCCCTATCAGGATTACTCCTGGTAGAGCTAAAATTGGTCAATTTACACAGAAGTCAAAGGTTTCTCCTCAACCACAGCACTAGCAACAGAACTATCCGCTTCTGAAGGAGGAACCACTTGCCAGAACTTACCTAAATAACTATCCCAGTTATCTAAAATATCCTGACCTTTTTTACTACCAGTTTTCTCAACATGAGTAGTAATCATTGACTGCAATTGTTGTTTTCCAGCTTCAGAAATAACCCGTTGAATCTTCACAATTTCAGGATTAACTTTTTCAGGGAAAGAACCATCTTCATCGAGGAAATAACCGATACCACCAGTCATTCCTGCACCTACGTTACGCCCTACTTTACCCAAGACAACCAGAACACCACCAGTCATGTATTCACAACAGTGATCTCCTGCACCTTCGATGACAGCTTTACCGAGGGAATTACGGACAGCAAAACGTTCCCCAGCCCGTCCATTAGCGTAGAGAATACCACCAGTTGCACCGTATAAGCAGGTATTTCCAACAATTACATTATCCGCAGTGTTGTAATTAGCAGTTGCAGGAGGCTTAATAACTATTTCACCACCGTGCATTCCTTTACCTACATAGTCATTAGCTTCTCCTGTAAGAATCAGCTTCATTCCAGGGAGGTTAAATGCACCGAAGCTTTGACCAGCGTGACCGTGGAAATTAAAGGTTAATTCTCCTTCAAAACCACTATCACCGTATCTAGATGCGATCGCCCCTGCAATTCTTCCTCCTACAGAACGATCTGTGTTAAAGATCTTGATTTCTTTGGTAACTGCACCCTGATTATCAATAGCGTTAGCAATATCTGCATCAGCTAATAATTCATCATCGAGAACAGCACCATTACTATGTATGTTCTCATGTTCTAACCAAGAGCGATTGTTCTTAACATCGGGTAAGTTAATTAAACAGTCTAGATTCATTCCCTGGGTTTTAGTTAACTGCACATCATCTCGTTGTACTAATAAGTCAGCACGACCGATAATTTCTTTCAGACTGCGATAACCTAATCTGGCAAGAAGCGATCGCACTTCTTCCGCGATGAAGTAGAAGAAATTAACTACGTGATCGGGAATTCCTGTAAATCTGGCTCGTAAAGCTTCTTGTTGAGTAGCAACCCCCACAGGACAAGTATTCAGGTGGCAGACTCTTGCCATGCGACAACCTTCGGCAATCATGGCAATAGAGCCGAAACCGTATTCTTCTGCCCCCATTAAGGCTGCCATTACCACATCCCAACCAGTTTTTAAACCGCCATCAGCCCGTAGTAAAACGCGATCGCGTAACTGATTTTCTAGTAGTACTCGATGGACTTCGGTTAAGCCTAATTCCCAAGGCAAACCAGCGTGTTTAATGGAACTTAAAGGAGATGCACCTGTACCACCATCATGTCCCGAAATTTGGATCACATCCGCATTAGCTTTGGCAACTCCTGCTGCAATTGTCCCGATGCCGATTTCTGCAACTAATTTTACCGATACTCCAGCTTGAGGATTAATCTGGTGTAAATCGTAGATTAATTGCGCTAGGTCTTCAATGGAGTAGATATCGTGGTGAGGAGGCGGAGAAATCAGCGTTACCCCTGGTTTAGAGCGACGTAGGGCAGCAATATACTCACTAACTTTTCTTCCTGGTAACTGTCCCCCTTCTCCTGGTTTTGCACCTTGGGCAACTTTAATTTCTAGTTGCCTAGCATTCATTAGATATTCTGGAGTTACCCCAAAACGACCCGAAGCAACTTGTTTAATTGCCGAACTAGCAGTATCACCATTTCTGAGACCTTTAAGATGGGGTAAAGTAGCAGAATTACCTTCTTCGTTCACATCATCCAAGACTTTAAAGCGTACTGTGTCTTCTCCCCCTTCTCCAGAGTTAGATTTACCACCAATGCGGTTCATAGCAATAGCGAGGGTTTCATGAGCTTCTCTTGATAGAGAGCCAAGAGACATTCCTCCAGTACAGAAGCGTTTAACAATAGATTCTACTGATTCTACTGATTCTAAGGGGATAGAATCGCGATCTTGATTAAAGTCTAATAAATCCCTTAATGCAGTAGTCGGTCTTCCATGTAAATATTGCTTGTATAGTTCGTAATGATCGTATTGCTTACTTCGTACAGCTTGATGCAAAGCTTTGGACATTTCAGGAGTATTCATGTGATACTCTCCACCCCGTCGGTAAGCAATAAAGCCAAAGTTTTCTAGTTTCTTACTCTGCAACTCAGGGAAAGCTCTTTGATGAATGGTTATGACTTCTTGCGCTAATTCTTCAATAGTCAAACCACCTAAACGAGAAGTTGTCCCCACAAAGCACAGGTTAACTAAATCCATCCCCAAGCCAACAGCTTCAAAGATTTGCGCTCCGTGATAGGAAGAAAGTAAAGAAATTCCCATCTTAGATAGAATTTTTAGTAAGCCAGCTTCTGCCGCTTTACGATAGTTCTTCTGCGCCTGTGCCAGAGAAACTGACTCAATTTTTTCATTTGCCATCAATTTCTGGGTTTTAGGGTTATGCCACCACTGAAGCACACTCTCCCATGCCAGATAAGGACATACTGCCGAAGCACCATAACCCACCAAGCAAGCATAATGATGAGTATTCCAACATTGTGCTGTATCAACCACCAAGGAAGTTTTTAACCGTAACCCTGACCGAATTAAATGGTGATGTACTGCACCCACCGCAGCCAAGGGGGGGATATAACTATATTCTGTACCGATCTCCTCACCAGCACGGTCACTCAGAATTAAAATTTCTGCCCCCTCTGCTACTGCTGTTACTGCTTGAGCGCACAGTTGTTTGATTGCTGTTTCTAACCCTTTTGGTCCTGTAGCAATCTCATATAGAGTAGATAAAATCTCGCTTTTAATTGAAGAATTTTTCACTAGTTCCAACTCAGCATCATTGAGTATGGGACTTTCTAACTTCAATAAACGAGCATCTTCAGGTTTAATATCCAGCAAATTACCGTTTGCCCCCAACTGCATCGAAAGGGACATTACCAAACTTTCCCGCAAGGGATCGATGGGAGGGTTAGTTACTTGAGCAAATCTTTGTTTGAAATAGTTATAAAGCAAATGGGCCTTATCAGAAAGTACTGCTAAAGGAATATCATCTCCCATACAGTAAGTAGGCTCTTTTCCTTGAAGTGCCATAGACTGAATAATCATTTCTACGTCTTCTGCGGTATAACCAAAAGCAGTTTGTTTACGTAGTAACTCATCAGTATTTAGTTGCAATTGACTCTCAAATTCTTGAGGTTTCACTACTTGGCGGTACTTTTGTACCCACTTACCATAAGGATTTTGTTGAGCAACTCTTTGTTTAATATCCCAGTTGCGTAATATCTCTTTAGTCTCAAGATCGACGACAATAGTTTGCCCTGGACCTAATCTGCCTTTTTCGACAATTTCGCTTTCAGGTAATTCTACTACTCCAGTTTCCGAAGCTACTACCACATAACCATCCTTAGTAATAGTGTAACGAGCCGGACGTAAACCGTTACGATCTAAACAAGCTCCCACAGTTTTACCATCGCTATACACTAGCAATGCTGGACCATCCCAAGGCTCTTGCAACCCACTGTAGTATTCGTAAAAATCGGTAATTTCAGGATATTGTTGTAAATCAGGCTGATTTTTATAAGCTTCTGGTACTAGCACCATTGCAGCTTCAGGTAAGCTTCGTCCAGTTCTGACTAGTAACTCCATAGTACTATCTAAGTTGTAGGAGTCACTGTTATTCGTATTCACAATAGGAGTCAGCTTTTCTAGTTCTTCCTTACTCCAACCAGGAACTTCTAAATTCTGTTCCCTGGTTGCCATCCAGTTGATGTTACCCAGTAAAGTGTTAATCTCCCCGTTATGTCCCAACAAGCGCATTGGTTGCGCTAAGGGCCATTTGGGCATTGTATTAGTACTGAAGCGTCGGTGATATACAGCAAAAGAACTTTCGTAATCAGGATTGGTCAAATCTTCATAGAACTTACCCAATACTTCTGAACGCACCATTCCCTTATATACAATAGTGCGACAAGAAAGAGAACAGATATAAAAATCATCTGACAGTTTTTTGCCTATTCGCGATCGTGCTATGTATAGTTTACGATCTAATTTATCTCCCTTTAAACCTTCCTTAGAGGTAATAATTATTTGCTCGATTTGAGGCTGATTTTCTCGGGCTTGTATGCCCAATATTCCAGGTTTTACAGGAACTTTGCGCCAACCCCAAACCTGTAAATTTTCCTCTCTTAGTACTTCTTCAACAAATTTTTTGGCTACAACAGATTGTTGCTTATCTCGTGGTAAAAATACCATTCCCACGCCATAAGTTTCAGGTTGTGGTTTCTCTAGTTGATTATTTTCTAACCAATTCTTCAGCAATTTATGGGGAATTGAAGTCATTATTCCCGAGCCGTCTCCAGAATCTCGATCTGCACTGCATCCTCCACGATGTTCCATGCATCCCAAGGCATTTAATGCTTGCTCTACCAGCTTATGGCTGGCTCTACCATCTTGGTAAGCAATAAATCCTACTCCACAAGCATCTCTTTCTTCTACTAACCAACGTTGCCCCTGAAATGGCGATACTGTTGTTAAAGATTCAACTTTTTTTTTGTTGTTTTTGCTTATCATTTCATTCATATTGTTCTTGTTCTTCGTCATAGCTCGAATATGTTAGGTTATGGGAAAAGGTATTTAGGTTTAGATTGTTAAATTAGGCGTAGATTGTTAATATTTACTGACTTTAGTTATTTGTTAGGCTTTAAGAATACAGCCTTCTCGTAGAGAGACTAAATAACAGAGGGTTATAGAATATTACCCTAATTCTTTATCTAGTGGATTATTTAGTTTTAAAATCATTGTCAATTAACTAAAATTCTGTATTAATGCACCCTATTGATAAGTTGTTCTTGTAAGGGATCATTCCATTACATCTCTAAAGATTTTATCTGGCTCATACAAGTTGACTCTATTGTTGAGAAGCTTGAGAAGCTATTGTTTGAACTAATTACAAGATTAAGGATAAGCTTTTATCCTCCTCTATGTATCTTAACTGAGTTTTTCCCAAAAGTAATCCAGAGATTTCATGGACACAGACCAATACGGTTAATGAAGGAATTGCAAATTTAAAATCTACAATAAGAGCTTCTTTATAAAGATGTCATATAAACTTCGACATTTACTTGGGAAAGAAAGCAACCGCCTAAATTGTGAAAATAGATAGCTTGGATAGCTACTTATTCATACTATTAGTTTAATCTAAGCTAGCTTTGTTAATGACTTATGATAGCAGAGGGGAGCTTACAAACCTTTTAGCTATAACCATTGTCTAGTAAGCATTTTAGTCTTATTTATCACTGTTAGTGGAATAATGTATTGTGCCTGTGATATGGGAGTCTAGGGCAACCGCACAGGTTTCTTTTCAGTAATATTCTTTTCAGTAATATTCTTTTCAGTAATATTCTTTTCAGTAATATTAATTAAGTAAGTGTAAATCTTAGAACTCACAATGAGAGTTTTTTTAGGCTTTTTATGAAGATTCTATATAGAACTCGATATTTATCACTATTGACCTTTTATTTCTTAATTTTTGTTGTTATCTTTGCCTTAAGTGGGAATTATTATTCTGTAAACCTCTAAATTAAAATCAAGAAAATGTCTCAATCTACTGCAACAGCCCAATTAACTACAGAGAAAAAATTAACTTTACCAGAGTCTTTGACTCATTCCGAAGTTGCTGCTACAGAAATTCGTCCTTGGGGTTCTTTTACGACTCTAGAAGAGGGCAAAGGTTACAAGATTAAACGTATTGAAGTTAATCCTGGACACCGTCTCAGTCTGCAAATGCACCATCACCGTAGTGAACACTGGATAGTAGTATCTGGAACTGCAAAAGTAACCTGTGGGGACCAGGAGATGGTATTGAACAGTAATCAATCTACCTATGTGCCTCAGTGTACTAATCATCGCTTAGAAAATCCAGGTGTAATTAAACTAGTACTTATAGAGGTTCAAAATGGCGAATATCTAGGAGAGGACGATATCATTCGTTTCCAAGATGACTACTCTCGTAAGTAACTATGGTATTCAAAGCTTGGATTTTTTGTTAAGTAAGTATCCTTGCCTTGAACCGTTTTGTTGTAGGATTTGCTAAGAGGACAGATATCAATAATAGATAATCTATGATCCACCTTAGCAAATCAGCAGCAGCAGAAATCACAAGAATTAAATTGAGTCGTCAAAAGCCAGACAGCTTCCTCAGACTGCGAGTTCAGCAAGGAGGCTGCTCTGGTTTATTTTATTCTTTAGAATTGGAATTCATACCAAAGGACCAGAAATCAAGCAATCAAAAAGCTGATCTTTACTTTAATGTAGAAGGAATTTCTCTTGTAATCGACAATCAATCCTATACCTACCTTAATGGGACAAAATTAGATTACTCAGAAGATTTAATGGGTGGAGGATTTCGCTTCCAAAATCCTCATGCAGCTAAAACTTGCAGATGCGGTTTGTCTTTTGAAATAGATAAGTAACAAATTTGTCTAGGCTATTCTTACATACCGCTACGATAGCTATGCCCTAATACTTCAACATTTAGTAAACTTGACACTTGGGGAAAAGATTGTATAGTATTAGAATTTGTCTGCTATTGTAGATGCTCCTTACAAAGAAGAGGACCTAATTGTACTCATAAGTAAACTATGCCTACTATTCAGCAACTTATTCGCAGTGAACGCTTTAAACTGCAAAAGAAAACTAAATC
>JAAUYM010065243.1_pt1 | contig 11005 bp, 13 predicted proteins | sample 7278001 | NCBI WGS metagenome assembly JAAUYM01 (sample SAMN14350224, study PRJNA611818) | marine sediment metagenome | isolation source: surface marine sediment (1.8m) | place: French Polynesia: Moorea | collected 2018-08
CACCGAGCCGTAAAAGCGAGAATGTTATTGCTCCCTTCCTTCCCACCCTCCCTCCTTCCCCACCCAATTTTGTAGCTTCCTCACTCCCTTCGGACGAGGCAAAATTACTGTTGCAAAAACAAAGTTTCTGGGCCCTGCGGGCAAATAAAAGCGGTGTACGAGTAACTTCTAAAGCTTCTCCGCTTGTCCACGTCCACTAGAGTGCTGCTATTTGCCGATCCGTATGTTGGACCGTCACGGTCCCAAATCTCAGCCACCGTCTCGAACGCGCTTGCGGACAGGCGAAATTTGACACTCCTCTTCCCCCTCCACCACCATCTCTTCCCCCCCTCCTCCTCCTCCTACCCGGACTCCATGCAGGGACTATACATCTTGGCCTAGCTTTTTCTCTCCCCCCCCCCTCCCTCTCTCTCTTTTGCTCGCTTTCAAGGTAGCAACTACGCTTGCAGACCGAGTCGGTTCTGCTTCCGGCTCATCCAGTCTCACTCACGGTCCCACGGGACCGTCACCGTGTCGTTTTTCAGCGGCGGCAGCCTTCTAACATGTCAAATATCTTGAACTTTTTTCTGTTGGAATTTTTGCATCTTTCCTGTCGGGGGAAGGGCGGGGTTGAGAGCATTGTCGAATAGTTAGAAATGTACACTAGTACTAGTAGTAGTACATACGAGTAGTAGATGTACAGTATCTAGTAGTAGATAGTAGATGTCAGTACGTACGTACCCTACTCTCTTCCTTTCGTTAGGCGCGTTCCTGATCCCCTACGCGGTCGCCCTGGTGACCTGCGGGGTTCCCCTGTTCCTCCTGGAGGTGTCCGTGGGCCAGTACCTGGGCGTCGGAGGCATGAGCGTCGTCGGCCAGCTTTGTCCCATCTTCAAGGGTGTTGGCTACTCCGCCCTCATGATGGTCTTCCTGGAGAACGTCTACTACATCATCATCGTCGCCTGGACCCTCTTCTACATCCTAAACTCCATCTACTCCATCGGTGACAGTGACGGTCTTCCCTGGGCCAGTTGCGACAAAGGAAGTGAGTATGCCATTCTTGGTCCACCGCCTGGCAAGTCCAAAGGCTTGGGAGCTACGGTAGCCGCTCTGATTTGTTGCAGACGGAACCTGGGCAAACGGATCTTGCTTTGATCCTGAGGCTGGCATCCCCTTCGAGCAGTCCCATGCCTACCTGGTGGAGAATCTGCACATCAACGAGACCCAGACCCCTGTGGAGGCCTACTGGAAGTAAGTGGTTGCTTCTCAAGAACCTTTTTTGTGCTCATTTATTTTCTTTTTCTTCAGCAACGAGGTGCTTCAGATCAGTGATGGCCTGGAGCAAGTGGGAGGCATCCGTGGTGAGCTTTGCGCCTACTTGGCGCTGGCTTGGGTTGCTGCCTTTCTAGTTGTCTGGAAAGGCTTGCACGGGTCTGGCAAGGTATGAGTTGCGTACTCTAGTTTAAGCAAAAAGTCATTTTTAGTTCGAAAACCTGTTCGAGTCCTCCCGTCCTTTCCTGATACTCAACAAATCCTTCCAGTTACCATAAAAAGTCTCCTCACTTCTTCCTATAAGACACATATCCATATCCTAGTTTAATAATCGATGAATCGTCGATTGCATCCTACACCAGACTATACCAGAAAACAAATGTAAGATAAATTGCAAATCTATATACATAGCAGCCAGGTTCATTAAGCTCATTTTTATACAAGAACGACAACAGTAATGTTAAAGTACGCTATGTTGTTAATGAATTCTAACACATAGCGTCTGAAACTCAAGGCTCCACTTTTTCTTCTTTGTCGATTAAACGAGGCAATGTTTCTGGCTGTGATATTTGACTATCATTGCGTTTTTCCCCTTACCCCTCCTTACCCACCCTACCTGTGATTCCCTATTCTCCTTTTCTTTTGTTTACTGTCTCTTTGTTCAGCATATGCGCGACTTGGATTGGGTAACATGAACAATCAGTTGGCGATCTGTTCAACGCACCGCAGGATGAGTTAACAACTTTCTTCATCCGAAGTCGGAGGCATGATCAAATCACCTACAAATTGTTCTTCTTATTGCCCTTCCAAAGAGCATTATTCCGTGTGTACGTACGATATGGAAGAAACTCCTACTCCCCCCCACTTTGCTATTTTGATAACTCTAGTTCTTTCGGCAACTTAAAAGAGGACTTGCTATCATGCTAATTGTACAAGTCGGGAGTTTCTTCCATGAATCCAGCATGACTGCATTCCAGGGTCTACGGCATCCGCAGAAAAATGAAAACGATCCTTCGACAGTACCTATAGATAAATTTATAGGTATATAGGTAGGTATAGGCTAGGTTAGCTTAGAAGTGCAGGCAATGGTAGCTTTCTGTAGGTAGTGGTAGTGCGTAGGTACATGTTTTCCCCTCCCTCCTCTGCCGCAGTACACACGTTGGTGTGTGTCCGCTCGGCCCAACCTTTTACGATTTGGTTGTGTCCAAATCAAGGCCCCTGTAGCCGGCTAGGGGTCGAAAGGTTCTCTTTCATGCAGCGATAGTCTTTACTGAAGTCAGGAAAGTGTCCTGGTGTGGAAACAGACTCGCTCGGTCTCTCTCCACTCGATCCACTCATTCACTCGATCGATCGCTTCGCTTCGATCCTCGGTCATGCTGCCAAGTGCCAACCAACACCCAACAACCAACAACCAACTGCCATGAGTAGCTGTTAAGGGTCCAGTGTTGTCACGCGTGTGCCCCTCGCCAAACAATGCTGGCTGGTGCCTTGCGTGCGCAGCGCATTCGCTTGCATGCCGCGTGCCCAAACAATCGAACTTTCTCTATTCGTATCTCGTCAGAGCTATAGATGTCTGATCCGCCCATCCATCCATGCATCCATCCCTCCGACCCCCCTCGCCTACACCGCCGTCGTCGCTCGCGATCGCGGCGCCTGGCCTGGGATCGGCCCGTGATCCCAAGTCGCCGTTGGAAGAAAAAGGGGCGGTGGTAAAAGGTAAAACTATAGAAGCCACCACGGCAACAAAAAGACGGTGAACGTTTTATGACTTCTACCTAGAACGTGATTTCTGTACGCGCACCCCACAAATACGCTTTCTTCCCTCCCAAAAAACCTCAAATTTTTTGGATGCTTGTAATCGTTGAAAAAGTATCCAAAAGGAAAGCTCATTACCGTCCTAGGTATATCTGAATTTCTGACACTGTGCAAGCGAATAATGGACGGGGAATCTTACCATTCAGTGATCCCATAACACATTCCTTTTCCATTTTTCGCTGTCTTGGTGTGATGCGGAGAAAAAAATATTGTGGCATCGCAGTGATGAATGGAAGCTGAAAGAAACTACGAGGCACATTATTCATTACTGTCATGACCATCATAATTGAATGTCAAGCAAATGTGATCACGTATGCATATGATACACAGACATACGTACAGTGGTATAGTACAGAGAACAATCGAAAAAAACCTGTAACAGCGTACCAACATTCGCTCGGCAATCAATATTCATATTCATATTGTGTTCCATGTTCACGAAGCACACAGTACCAATATGAAGTAACTTTTGTAACGTAAAGCGTCTTTTCCGTTCAGTGACAGAATGTTCTACACTAATTTTGTTTCCCTCCAGGAAATGTTTGAAGCAAATTAGATTCTGTTAGCATTCCAAAGACGACTTTTTGTATTTGTGTTATTTACATTTTGCCTTGGATTAAATATTTTGTCATTTTTGCCTTATAGGCTAAGCTTAACATGCGCATCACCTAAGTTAAGGCAATATAACACGACTTGGTGGGTGTATGAACATATTAACTAGTCTCCAAGCTGGACCAAGCAGCTTTGCGAAATTCATGTTATGTTGCGACCCCTGTATCAAAAGCTTGAAGAGCACTGAGCTCAACAGCATTGGACGTAACAAAAAATATTTTCTGTCATTTGCCACTTACCTGGTTCGTTGCACTTTCTTCGCAGCATTCATCATTTACTAGTACAATCACCAGGAGTTGCTTGGTCCAGAAGAGACAAAAATATGCTTTTGGGATCCCATCTGACGTAGGAGGTCACCTCGGTTGTCTGAACCGCTTTTTCTTTTGCATCCTCGGCAGATTATTTGGTTCTCGGCCATGTTCCCGTACGTGGTTCTCACTATCCTGGCCGCCAAGGCCTTGAGCTTGGACGGAGCTATGAAGGGAGTGAAGTTCCTCTTCACCGAAGTGGACTGGAAACGCTTGGCCACGAGTGAGTGCTGGATCGACGGCGGCACCCAGATCTTCTACTCCTATGGAGTGGGAATCGGGGCTCTCCTGGCGCTTGGATCTTACAACAAGTTCAATCAGAACTGCTACAGGTAGGTTGCTTATAGTATTTTTCCGGTCCTCTTTTTTTTTATCTCTCTCTCTTCAGTTAATTGTCAGCAAAGAGTTACTCTTCTACGGTACTTCTATCTTGCAGGGACACATTCATCGTCTGCTGCGTCAACTCCTTCACGTCCATCTACGCCTCTGTCATCATCTTCGCCGTTCTGGGCTTCATGGCCGAAAAGAAGGAAGTGTCGGTCAACGAGGTGGTGAAGGGCGGACCTGGACTGGCCTTCTTGGTCTTTCCTGAGGTGACTACTTCTAGGAACGCGTCCGACACGGACGGAGGAGGATACTTAATTTTTTTTTCTTCCTTCTCACAACTTCCAGGTGGTCCTCCAGCTGAATCCGTCGTGGGTCTGGTCCATCCTCTTCTTCACGATGCTCCTGGCCCTGGGATTCGACTCGCAGTTCTGCATCCTTGAGTCCCTCATCTGCGGACTCGTCGACAACTGGCCCAAGTACCTCCGCCCGCGCAGGCTGCAGTTCACCTTCATCATGGTCATCTTCATGTTCCTGCTGGGACTCCCTCAGATCACCAACGTGAGAGGAGCTGCCAAGGCGGCAACCTAGTGTACCTGGGAGACACCCCACCGACTATGTAGTACCTCCTGGCAACACGGAGTCCTCTATTTTCTTTTTTTCTTTTTTTTTTCAGGGCGGCGTGTACCTCTTCCAACTGATGGACTTCTACTGCGCCAGCGGGATGTCGCTGCTGTGGTGCACCTTCTTTCAGACCATCGCCATCTGCTGGATCTACGGCGCCGAGAAGGTCTACGACAACATCCACCACATGATCGGCTTCAGGATCAGCAAGCTCTGGTACTGGTGCTGGATGGTCATCTCCCCTGCATTTATGGTGGTGAGTAGAGGACCCGGTCAAAGACGTTCCTTTGCCACCTCTTGACGATAATTGCTTTCTCTTTTTTTTTCCTTTCCTTGGCACGCAGTCCATCTTCGTCTTCTACTTCGTCAAGTACACCCCCATCAAGTACGCCGAGTACTACCACTACCCCTGGTGGGGCGAAGTCGTCGGATTTATGATCAGCTTCTCCTCCATGATCTGGGTGCCAGGTAACAGCGCTCGTCGATCGTTGATTTCTTCGTGAACTTGCACAATTTCGATCTTGAATATTGATGTGTCAATAATTGCCGAAAGCCATATTCAAACTTGACGTGATTTCCCATATTTTGCGCAAACATAAATTTAAATTTGAATATTTTGGCAGTCAGCTGAGATAGAGGTCAATTTTTTTTATGGTTTTCCAAAACACAACTTTTTTTTCTTACTTGCAGCCTATGCCATATACTATCTGATGACAGCGAAAGGCACCCTGATGGAGAGAGTACGCAAGGGCCTGAAGCCGGCCATCAAGATGCGTCCGGACGCCGTCTCTGCCAAGATGCCACCCGCGGTCGCGGCCGCGCAGCTCAACGTCGCGGACTTGCCCAAGGAGGTGGAGATGAACCTCATCAAGAACATCGACACGAGCAACCACGCCTGAAAAGAAAATGAAGCCGAGAGGACTCCAAGAGTCTGGGCCCCTATAAAAAGAAATCATGCTCTGCTCCGAGTTTTTCGTTTCGTGAAGATTGATTTTTTTTTCTGGTCGAGCATGTATTGCAAATTTTATGGTCGTCGTTAGCCCCCTCCTATGGAGTGAGTGACGCCAACGAGCTGTCGTGAATTTTACGTCACTTGAGTTCTTCCCGTTTCTCACTCTTAAGTATTGCCAGCTTAGAAGAAGAATATGGTGGTTTAGTGAATCCTGCTTACTAAAAAAAATACCCGTCATTTTCTGCATGACCTATCCTAACACACACGCACACATGGCGCCCTCTGACAGGAGGAATATTCTTATCTACCGGTACCATATTTCATCTCCTAAATCCAGCTTTTACCGTACCGTATACATAGTGCATACGCACCAAGATGGTCAAATTATGAACCGTATTCCACTTCAAACTTCATGCTTCCTCCAAACCATGACCTTCTTCCACATACCTGAAACATTTTCCTTCTTTTTTCTCTCCTCCGACTAAGGTGCTTAAAAAGTATCGAAATAGACTTCCCTTTAACCCTTTCCCTTTCGGACTACAAAAAAAAATTGCGTACCTGTAACTATCTCGTGTCAAAACATGTACTACGTAGTCTTACCATTCGTAATTATGCGTATATCTATGCATCGTAACTTCGATAATAAATAAAACTTATCATTATCCACCAATCATTGAGGCGCGCCAGAAAGTTTTCTTTTATAATATAATACATATATTAATCAGGTACGGTACAAGAAGAAAGACGGATAAGTGGATCACTGGATAATGGGATCGAATGCATAAGTAGATCAAATTTGCTGGAAGCAATTTACTGGCAAGTGTCCTAAATTCTATCTTCTACTGATACGTGAATCGTATGCTTAAGTGGATTAATTTGGCAGGTCACAAAGCGATCCACTTATACCAAGTTAGAGATAAAGTAGTAAAGATGCTAAAATAATATTCAGTACGTAGGAAACAGTGCATTTGCAAGATTTGCATAGCTACTTGAAGCAGTGAAGCTGTGCGAGTGGCCACCCACAGCTGCCTAACTTCATAAGAAAGTGAGGAGCGTGTGGGGCAGATACGACCTTGTCTCGCTGTTGCACCTCGCCCCGACCTGAGGGGGGCGAGCGAGGGGCGGGGGCGGAGGGGCCGGCAAAGAGCCGCCACCGCTGCCGGACCCGCCCGTGGTGTCGTAATGGTCCAGCGCCGGCCGGTGAGGCCGCAGGAACTGCAGGCGGTCGTACGGACCGTCCGTCTGGGCGACACACCCGTCGATGCCGATGCCGACGTCGACGCCGTCACCCTCGTCTCCCTCCTCCTCGTCCTCGTCCTCCCCCTCCCCCTCTCCCTCCCTCTCCCCGTCGGGAACGTCCAATATCTCCTCGTAGACGTGGTCCGTCTCCCCCTGGTGGTGGAGGCCGAGGTTGCCGTCGTCGTGGTGCGGCCCGCTCTCCTCCGTCTCTGGAGCCGACTGTGTGGATCCTGGAAAACTCACCAAAGTGACGAAAAATGATCTATCTACTACTGCACGTATACTATACCAGTATAAGCGATCTGGAACGCAGTGTATTTGCCCCCGCAGGTTTCCCGCGCACCTGTCCCGACGGAATCCGCTGACGCCAGTGAGGTGTCCGAGGCCGAGAACGACGCGTACTTGTCAGCGCACGCGCGGTTGTCCGCGGGAAGCAGATTCAGCCTTCCAGTCTTTTTCCTTCTTGTGAATCTGGAAGAAGATAAGGGCGGGATTTGCAGTGGTCAGTAAAGGATACTGGTAGAGAGGGGTGCTATACGGTACGAGTACTGAAGAAAAGCCCTACGCAAAACTGAAGGCGGAGAGAAGAAGAAGAACAATGATGACGGCTGCGGCGAAACCAATCGGCACCGCTACACTTGTTGTGCCGCCTCCAGCATCGCCGCCAACACCACCATCGTCACGCTCTACCATTCCGGAGAGGTCCATCCGATACTTGGCCGCCAACTCCCTCCTCCTTGCCCTCGTCTCCAGCTCGCACGTCCACACCCCTCCTCCTCCTCCTCCTCCCGCTTTATTGTCGTTGTTTCCTGGCACTATCCTGAGCGTGAGATGGCATGTCCTGAGTGCGGCCTCCAAGTGTACGGCGCCAGGACGGAGAAGGACATCTGACCAGCGGGACAAGTCGCCGCCGCCGCCGCCACCGGAGGAGGTGGATGTGTCCGATCGCACCTCCATTGTGCTGCTGGTGCCGTTGCCTTCGGGTTGGCGAGTGACGGACCAAGAGGTGGAGGAGGAGAAGCCCTCCTCCCCTTCCGGGTGAAACGTCCAGAGGCACCTCCGCCATATCGAGGCATCTTGAAAGAGAAACGAATAACTTCCGTTATACTGTACATAACATTATACGTATACTTCCTGAATTGAACGTTTTGCGAGAAAATACGATGCAGGATAGACCACTACTGCCTATATTGTAGTGTAAGCACGTGTACAGAAAAGCTAAGCCAATACATCAAGGTGGTAAAATCACTACTTAGGTACTACAGTCGAAATGGAAATCAAATTTAAAAATTTTTCACAATTGTTTTGTGAAATTTGTGAAATTTTGTCCGGATAAATCTTGGATAAGTGGGAAAAAATTGTCTGCTTCCGACCATTGCCAATTAAGCGGGCTCGACTGTATAATAAGTACTACATATATCTACTGTATAGTATACAACTGTATACAGTATAGTACTCGTGCAATGTCCTTATACCTTGCATGCTGCAAAGCAGACGGCTGCTTTTCTCGTGGTGACCCCTTTCCAGCAGCGAAATGTCCGCCGCTGTTCCTGCAAGGAACGCAGAAGCAGCGACGCAAAAGTAGGGGAAAATCTTCATCTGTCCAATTTTTCCTGACTGAGAAATTGGAAACTCAAGACAAAAAAAAAGTCTTCTTCTCGGCGGCGAGACAATACTGAAGGGTGAGAAACAGAAGCAAGAAAACACCGACAGATGAGGCGAGAGGGGGGTAGGCGAGAAGGAGAAGGGATAGAAATTCAACGAAAATGACGGATCAGCATTCCGCATAAGGCCGGGAGAGATAAGGCATTTGCTTCATACGTGGAAAGGTTTAATTTTTTTTCTCCAAAATGTTTCTTCATTTACTATACTACTCGTAGCATGCCATAGTACCTATACAACTCTTTGAAAAACCAATAATTGTTCTATACGGTAGATAAAGCAACTACAGTACAGCTACGGATCGAATGACCTGCTCTGTTGCATGTACCGCACTACATGCATGTTACAACAGTAGAATATTTTTTATATAAAAATTAACAAGGGTCTGTAAACTTGGAGAGACCGAAATCCTCGGGTCGAAACTCTTCCAAGGTGGCCAACACCTGCGTAGCCGCCACCGTCATCCTGGGCTCCAGCCTGTTCTCCTCCGGTATGAGGACGCACTGCACCCCGGCGGCGCTGGCAGCCTCGACCCCGGCGAGGGAGTCCTCGAACACCAGGCACCGACCTGGCTCCACCGGCCCGCTGTCGAGGTCTCCAAACCTGGCTGCTGCCAGCAGGAACATGTCCGGCGCCGGCTTGCCCCTCCCGCGCAGCTCCGGGTCCGTGCCTGTCACCACGTGGCTGAACTTGGCGAAGGTGTCCCTCAGCCCGGACGTGGTGGCTTCGTACCTTTCCGCGGAGGTGTTGGTGGCGACAGCCATTGGGATTCCGCGGGCGTGCAGGTGGTCCACCAGCCTCTTGGCGCCAGGGAGGAGGCTACAACCGGGGAGGAGCTTCATGACTTCTTGGTTGAACGTCTCCAGGTACTGCTCTTTGGTCAAGGGCAACTTGAATTTTTCTATGATGAGAGTCGCCGCTTCTTCTGCGCTAAGGCCCATCACCTGCGCCTTGAAATGGTCTAGGTTGCCTCCGCCGGCGTCCGCGACCGCTCCGCCCTTGTCGAAGGAAGTGGGCAGCTTACCGTACTGCTTCAAGATGGACCTGACGGTCCCGAGATAGAACTTGTTGGTTCCGACCAGAGTCTCGTCCAGGTCAAAGATGACGTGGGTGACGTCGGTGCGGTACCGGAAGGGAGGCAACCCGAAGGATTCCGGGGAGAAGTCGCGCAGGTCCGGCAGCACCACCTTGGCCCCGTGGGTCATCTCTGCCGGCACCCACGGCCCGGGAACCATGACGACGGGCATCCCGGCCGCCGTGGCGGACTGCAGGCCGTTGGGAGCGTCCTCGAACACCAGGCAGCTGGAGGACTCGGGCCTGTCCTCGAACCTGGAGGCGCACACACGGTAGATGTCGGGAGCCGGCTTGCCGCGCTCCACCTCGGCGTCTTGGGAGGTCACCACGTGCGTGAAGGAGGAGAACAGCTTGGTGAACTTGCTGGTCTTAATCTTCAGGGCCTCTTCGGAGCTTCCGGTGCCAATGGCCATGGAGATATTATGCTAGATTGAAAAGAAAGTGGAGTAGTGAAGTGGAGTACGGGTACGACGCACGTTTGAATAGCAACATGTTCCCTTAACACTTACCTTACCTTATAAAAGTGATGTATTAGCTTTGCTGCCCCGGGCAGCAACCTGCAGGTGGGCAGCAGCTGTGCCGCGGCCGCCCTGCTCCTCTCCTCCCACTCCTTGGCGTCGACGGGCAGCGAGTAGTGCCTGACGAAGGCGTCCGCCACCTCCGCCGGCCCCTTGCCCATCAGGCGGGCCTTCAGCTCATAGGAGTACTCCCTCCCAAACTGGTGAAGGAGGTCCGAGGACGCCTGCGCGTACAGGTGCTCCGTGTTCAGAAGCAGCCCGTCCAGGTCGAAGATCACGTGCGAGATCGACATTCCGGACGCCATTGCCATTGCTGCTGCTATGTACCTCAAGCCGTTTAGCGGAGTACAGATAGGTACACACTTCTTTTTTCTTGTCATGTGACTTGGGTGTGATAACAGCTCCGAACATGCCAAAACGCATACGCAAGGAAGGAGGGGGGGCAACCACTGTTGCCAACTGGCATTTTTCAATGCCAGATTTCACAAAACTGCCATTTTTCAAAAGGGTTTGGCATTGAAAAATTTAAATTTTATTTACTGTTTGGCATTGCAATTTTATCTACTGTATTTACTGTTTGGCATCTGAATTTTCTGGAGACAGTAAATAAAGCTTCAAATTTGGCA
>JAAUYM010128887.1_pt1 | contig 11001 bp, 9 predicted proteins | sample 7278001 | NCBI WGS metagenome assembly JAAUYM01 (sample SAMN14350224, study PRJNA611818) | marine sediment metagenome | isolation source: surface marine sediment (1.8m) | place: French Polynesia: Moorea | collected 2018-08
CAGTACCAGAGGGAGCAGCTCAAGAAGAGGAGGCAGTTGGTGTGACGGACCCATGTTATGCACCGAGGTTAGCAGCAGAGAGCATTCACTGTGATTTGTAACCACAAATATTTATTTCTATGGTGTAACGGCGTACCCTATTATTAGAAAACATTTTTTGGAGTGATTTTTCTTTTGAAAAAAAAAGCAATTTTGGAGCATTTCTTGTCTTTATCATGTGTGGTTGTATTTCATGCGGTTTTTAGTAGTCGTCGAAGGCACTGAAAGAGAGGAAAGAAGCTTAAACATGAAAGTACAAACTACATGGTACTAGTGCAGGTGATTTTCTTTTCTAGCAGACAAAAAACAAACACTACTGGATTTCATGGCACTCTTTACAGTATGGTGAGGTAAAAAGAGCGTTACCGGCCTTCCACTAGGTAGAAGATAGCGCCACAGACGGCGACTTTTTTTTTTACACAGTGTGCCTTTAGTAATTGCGTTGAAACCTGCCGGACAACAAGTCTTTTATGAGCACCCAGGGAACGGGGGCTCAGGCAAGTGTCTTTGAGCTTACCTGTTGTTCATTCTGTTTGGAGCGTCGTCGATGTGGTTGACTCGGTCGCGCACGCCAGAGATTCCAATTGGCGGAAGGGGTTCTGTGCCCTGGAGGGTGGAGGAGGGGGAGACAAAATAAAAAGGAAATAACCGTGCCCATTCTGCGCCCAAAATTATACAATTTACATTTTTAGCAGCCAGAAAGGCAAGCTCAGCCATGATGAGTCACGCTGAGAGAGTTGAGGCCTAAGGCTCAATACCATTGCCAGATCTTACCAGCGAAGTGGGTAGCTTTAGGCTAGTGTTTCTACAATTGCTTGGATAGTGACGCAAGACACAAAATATGCACACCATGTTGATGTCTTGGTTGAAGTGTGTCTGCTGCTTTGCTGTCTTGATCTTTCTGAGCTCCTCCTCCAAATCTGCCTTCTCTCCAGCGATCTTCTCCCTCGCTGCACGCTCCTGGTTGAAGTCAGACTGGTAAACCTCAACCTAGAAAAATTTAATTCAACTTTTATTTTTTTATTGCATATGACCAAACTGTGCAACACGTTCTTACCTGTGCCTTTAATATGGGAATTGCCTCCACATCTACCTCCATCTGTCTGAGTTTGTCTTCCAACATCTTGGACCTGACCCTCTCCTCCCTCAGCTGCTCCTCTGCCTGCAGCACCTTGGCGGTCAAGGAGTCTGTCATCTCATGGTAGGAGTTCTCACGAATCTCATCATACACACGCTGTTGCTGGGTCTGAAAACATAGGTACTGTACAGTAGTATGTTACAAGTTGTTATACTCAGCTGCTGCTCCTGCTTGACCCACCTCCAACTTCTTCTTCTGCTGAACTTGCTTCAGCCCGTCGATGGTGGTTGCGTAGTCCTTGAAGACCTGTCCGAACATGGTCTGCACCTCCTGAAACCTCTCCGTGTCGAACTCGGACCTCTTGCGCTCCTCCACCAGCATCTTCTTGACGGCTGCCAGCTCCTTTCTCAAGTCCGCAACATGATAGTCCTCCTAAGAAAGAGAAAGAAAGAATAAACAACGAGGATGTTAAAAGAATGTCTGGTTTCTTACACCCGCCTCCCACGCACAATAAACCGAAGGCAGTGAAGTTTTGTGGGAAATGGAAGGGAGTGCAAAAACTCTCAAAATGTCGGAGGTTCCTCCTCAAGTAAACGTCGTTAAAACGAGTAGGCTGTGGTACCACTTGGAAGACGAAGATGATGATGATGATGATGAAGAAGAAGAGAGACACGACCGGAGAGAGCTCCAGGAAGCAGCAACGAACGCGGGGGAGTCGGAAGGGCGCGCGGAGAAGTACGGAGCGAGTTTCAGCATTCCCAGGGCCGTGGGGTATTTTGTGGACAGGATGAACGAAGGGAGGCGACGGGCCACCAGGCGGAGGAGGCAAACGCCGCGCCGGCCGCCGGCCTCGGAAGCCCCGAAGACGGCCTCGGACTACCTGCAGGAGGTGGCGGAGGGCGTGAGGGCCCTGGACCTGCGAGGGATGCCGGCGCGCCTCCTCGGCGCCGTCCGGTCCGAGATGCAGTCCGCCCGGAGACTGGCCCGGAGGGGCGTCCGGCGCCGCAGGGACGGCTCCCGCGTCCTGCCCGAGTTCGGGATCACCGGCTATCCGAGGGTCATCTACCTGCTGAGGACGCTGCCGCAGAACCACCTGGCCTACCACACCGTGGTGCTGGCCGCCATCGTCGTCCTGTCCTTCTTCCGCTTCTGCATCGCCTGGCTGCTCTTCGTCTTCGTCATCGTCGAGGGCTACTCCATCTACTTCATGGCCAGGAAGCTGGTCTGCGACAAGCTCAGGCTTCCCTACCGCGAGCCCGTCGACCCGGCCTTCATCCTCACTCCGGAGATGGAGACCGTCGGCTGGATCAACATGCTCCTCCGCGGCCTGTGGAGGACCTGCCTGAGGGAGTTCGTCAGACGCGACCTGAGGACGGCCCTCAACCACGTCCTTCGCAACAAGTCGAAGGAGTGGAAGAAGAAGAACTCCTTTCTGAGCCGCCTCCGCCCCAGGGTGCTGGAGATGGACATCGGTCCAGAGGCGCCCAAGGTCACCGGGGTGAAGACGTACGCCTCCGAGATCAACCTGCTCAACTCCAGCGACGACTCCCTCACCCTGGACGTCGGGGTGATATTCCACGTGAAGCCGGGCGTGCTGGCGTCGCTCAACAGGAACTTCAGCTTCGGCCTGCACGAGCTGCAACTGGACGCGCCTATGAGGTTCCGCTTCGTCCCCCTCCTCAGGGACAGGACCTTCTTCGGCGAGGTGCAGTTCTCCTTCCTGCTCAGTCCTATCGTTGACTTTGAACTGTCCGGCATACTGGGATTTCTCTCGCTCTCCATGGTCAAACCGGTGGTGCTGTACAGCGTGCACGAGGCCTTCAAGTATGTGCTGTACCCTCACAAGATCATAATCCCGAACCCGCTTGTGGACAACTTCAAGCAGCACACCCTGACGATATCGAAGCCTTTGGGACTGCTCCGGGTGAACTTGAAGGAAGGCACCAACCTGGAACCGAACGACATGCCCGTGTGCTGCGTGTTCGTGGCCCAGTCAGATCCTTATGTCCTCTTGCGGCTCGGACCGAGGGCAGAGAAAACCCCTGTCATCAAGAAAAACATGTCCCCCAGGTGGAATCACATTTGCGAGTTTCCCATCACCCAGCAGGACGTGGACTTCAGAGAGCTCAAGTTAAGCGTGCTCGACTTTGACTGGGGTTTCTGGAAGGAGGATGAGCCTTTGGGTTTCACCACCATCAGCGTGGCTCAGGTGTACAAGAGAAAACAGGTTGACGAGTGGTATCGCCTTGGAGAAGGAGGCGATGGAACCCTACACCTCTTCATCCAGTTCGTCCCGTTGGAGAGTGCCAAAATTCCCGAGAGTCCTCGGATTCCGGCGGATCCGCGGGTGAGCCAGGCCATCTTGGTCATCCTGCTGTACGAGGTGCAAATGAGCCACCTGTGCAAGCCCATGATCGTCTTTGAGGTGTCCGGGCGCCCGCCGGCCACCAGCACGCCTGGACAGCTGTCGGAAAACTGGGAATTTGCTGAGGAGTTCCTCTTTCCGATCCACAACGTCAGGACGGACAAAGTCACCATCAGCTTGGTGGACTACAACGCCAAGGTGACGGTCAGGGCGGTGACTGGCAGGATGTGCCAGTCGATGAAAGACTTTATCGCCGATGCCGACGACCCTACTGTAGTCAAGGAGTACCAAAGGGAGCGCCACTACCTCCTCAGTGAGAAGACCATGGACGTGGAGGGGTCAGACGGATTCACCGGCTACAAGCAGCAGATCAACCTCGAGTCTGGGGAGGGGGGAATCTACCACGTCATCCTCATTGGTCGCTTGCACTACCTCAAAAATCAGGAGTACGAGCAAAGGACGGCTTTCGAACCGATAGACATGGACCGGAAAGGTGCGATCGGGGACACCTAATTTTGGTCAAGTGTCATGTATGTACGTACCATACTACACTGTGAGAACTAGAAGAGAAAAAGTACAGACTTACCTGTATTTCGAAACTTGCCAGCTTCCCTTCGCACTCCTCTAGACTGGCGCTGAGTCCCTCGCAGTGCAGGCGGTACCTCTCCATGCTGGACGCCAACTGGTCGTCTCTCGTCTTCACCTCTTCAGGCAGGTGCTGCACTGCGGCTACAGCGGACCCTCCCCCTCCGCCGCCAGACTTGCGGAAGCTGCTCTTCAGCTTCTGCTCCATGCTCTCGACGCGGCGCTTCTCCAGCTCCAGGTTGCGCGACAGCTTCTCAGTCACCTTCCTCTCCTCGGCCAGGGCAACCTGCATCTTGTGCAATTCCTCCTGCAGCATTGTGTCTGTACCGTCCTAGGGGGGGAAAAAGCATGCAAAATTTACAAAGATTCGACTCTACGTACTAACACTCGTACACATACTATCTATCTGTGGTACAACTATCATTCTAATTAAGCTGTACGTACACTACCTGCATGTACGAGAGAGCCATGGACTGCTGCAGCCTGTTCTTCAGCTCGTTGTTCGCGGCTGACAGCTCCCACTTCTCCGTGACCATCTTCTCGTTGGCACTCCTCAGCTTCTCTCCGTCCGCTCTGAGCTCCGCCAGCTCCCTGGCCTGGCCGTCTCTCTCCGCCGCCAGCTGCGCCACCCTGTCTTCCTTCCTCTTCAGCTCAGCCTCGAGGGACTCAACCTTCTTGACTAGTTCCGCTGCCCTGGCATCTTCTCCGCCGCCTCCCCCTCCCCCTCCGCCATCGCCGCCTCCCCCTCCCAGATCTTGAAGGATGTTCCTGTGCGGTGGCACTGCTGGAGGAACGGTGTCCACTGTGACAGGCAGGTTGATGTTTTGCTGCGGCTGTCCTTGTTGCTGTTGCTGTTGCTGTGCTTGTTGCTGTTGCTGCTTCTGCTGCTGTTGTTGCTGTTGCACTTTCTTTGTCTGGGCATCTTTGGACTGTGCTGCCTTAGACTTGTCCTAACAAAGTGAGAAAAATCAATTGCAAAACCATTGGTGATAATCACATCTCTTGTAATAGTATGCATGTACATACATAACATACCTTTGTCTTCTCCTCCTCCTTGCTGGCTTGCTTCTTGCTGTCCTTCTTGCCCTCCGCCTTCTTCCCATCCTTCCCACTGCCTTTGCCCCCAGACTTAACATCTTGGTTTTCCTTCTTAAGCTGGAATTTGAACGCTTTGCCCAACATTGTGTTTGTTATTTTTTTTGCTAGCTTTGTTTCTTTGCTTCTTTACTGGTGGCCTTCTTTTTTTCGTGGGTGAATCTTTCGGACTGCTTGCTGACCCCTACCTAGTGGCTACGTGCAAGCACCCAAAATTAGGTTAAAGCCATTGTTGGATTTTTGCCAGACTTGTGTGTATGTATGTGAAACTGCCTTCCTCTCCTCCTCCTTTCCCCGTCTGTGAATGAAGGGGAGAAGTGGGCGTGCGGAGATGTGGGCAGCAAAGCGAAAGGGGAAAGGTAAAAGAAGGACAAAAAAGCCACGCAGCATTTGCAATATTTTGAGAAAGAAAAGAAGGGGGAGGGGAAAGAGGAGTGGAAAGCCGGCGCGTTTCCTTTCCTCTCTTCTCATGCTTCTCTCAATGGGTCAGACGGTCAGATGATGATGAGCGGCCCATAAGAATATTGCTATATACTGTACTGTACGTAGGCCGGCCGGTCTCATTCTACGCGCCATCAGCACTGCACTTTGGGAGGGAACCAAAAGTGGGAGTTCAGGTCTTTTGTTGTAATAATTCCCCCTTCCCCCAAAAATGCTTTAAAAATAGAGCCAAGTCTCTTTCCAATTTATTTCTCCAATCTCTTTCCCCTCTCCCCCCCCCCTCTCTCTCTCTCACCTCGGCCACTTGCCCATTGCGAATGAGGACGGTGGAATTAAACGCTTCGTTTCTCTCCTCCATGCTGCTCTGCCAATGGAGCAAAATCTGCTGGGGGAATGAGAGAGAGAGAGAAAAATGGGTTGCGAAATAGGGCCAATTGATTTCTCTCACCGCAATAGCAATTTGAAAAAGTATGTATGCTTTCGCTTCATAGGTGCATCATCCCTATCGATTTTCGCAGCCTGGCAAGTGCTTCTTATGATACGTAACAGAAAAAAAAGAATACGAGTAGCTTACTAATGTACCGGAAAGAAATTTCGTTTTAAGTTGCAACAAAAAAAAGTTGTTTTAAAACTAGTGTAGTCTATTCATTTTAAACGTTACGTAGTAAATTATGTGCAGCGAGAAGTGTTTTTGTATAGTTCAGTCATTTTCTTGCGTTTGTGTAACACAGAAAGATAACTAAAGAGACAAAGAAGCCTTACATTAGATCATCCCTTCTTCCTTCCTGTTTGGAGTCCTTGAAAGTCTTCGTATTCCACCACCACCACCACCACCATGTCGCCTTTGGTGGTAACTTTTTTTCCAAACTCCCAGGTGCATCGTCATTCGACCACTGCACCTCCTCGAGGGAAGATGAGATGTCCGCAGTAGTGGTAGACAAACACGGCAGCAGGAGAGCCAGGTCGTCCAGGAATCAGAAGAATTCCAAGAAGAAGAAAGGTAGGTTAGGTAGATACTAGTAGTAGTACAATGTGCTAGTAACTGCTAATCGAAAACCGCACGCGGTATCCGCAACCGATAATCACGGACAGGAAGGCACGGCAGCCTCCCAGGGAGAGTCCTGGACTGGTCGGCCAAGAACGTGGGCTCCGTCCAGGCCTTTCTGGTGCTCAACAGCCTCCTGGCCACTGCCCTGTACTACTGGTTCCACCGCTCCTACGGGGTCGACCCGATCTCCTATGTCTTGGTGGGCGGGGCTGCTTGAACGCCTGGACGGCTGCTACGAGCGCTGCACCGCGGAGAACTGCAGGTTCTTCCTGCTCGTCCTCGCCTTCTTCTCCATGGTGCTGGTGAGTGGCTTGTTCAGCACTGTCAAGTAGTTCAATCCCTCCACCCACCCACCCCCTTCTCTCCAGGTGTTGCCTATGCTGCCCCTGCTGCTGTTTGTGCTTTCCGACCGCCAGCCCAGCGTCAACCCGGAGGTGTTCAAGCAGCTCTACCATGTCGTCGGCAGCGAGGGACAGAACTTCAACGTCAAGAACAGCCGATGAGGAGCCGGACCACTTAAACAAGGGCAGAGAGAAGAAGGCCGTATGCGTCCAAGAGGAGAAGGAGGAAGAGTTCGACATCGTGGAGGAGGCACCGGACTCCCCCTCGGATAGCAGCGACAACGACGGCGACGACAGAGATGACGAGACTATGGTCGGCCGCTCCCCCGGCCTCAAGGTCGTCCTCGGCCTCCGCGAGGGCTCCTCCGAGATGCGCGAGCGCCTTCGCCTCATCCGCCAGCAGTCTATTACTTTCGGAGACTTCTTCTTCCACTGCCTGGACTGGGCCATGCTGGGCCGGTTCGCCATCGCCATGGTCGCCTTCTTCTCCGCCTCCGCCGCCATCTTCGCCGTTTTCGTCGCCATCATCTTCTTCGTGAACGAGGACCAGTGGACCAAGTACTTCCCTCCGGACGACGACCTCTCACCTTCCTTCGCAGCGGATCTGGGACTGATGGGTGAAGACAACGAGAACCGCCTGGAACTGTGAATATTATGTCCAAAATGCTCGCCCCGGACTATGACCTCAACCCGGCAAGCGCCAGCAACACCTCCGCCGTTGTCGTCTCCGTCTCCTCCGTGCCCACCGAGGCGGCCACCAAGGACCAGCAGCAGTACCTGCATCACCTCTACGGTCTCACCCTGTCGGTCAGCGGCGACGCCACCACCCTCATCCTGGTCGCAGTCCTGGTCAGAATACTATTATGTACCCCCACGAGTCCAGACGCAAAAATTACAATTGTTCTTCTCTCTCTGCTTTAGACTGTGATGTGCGTCCTCCTGTGCGGCTTGTACGCGTCCTGTCTGGCCTGCGCCCTGCGAGGAGAGCTAGACATCTTCACGGACGAGGAAACTGGGTGCGAAGGAAGGCACTGGGCTTGTTGCACTCTGGAGACAAATGTAATTGGCACGAGCCGTCTCTTCCGCAGGAGGCCCATGAACAGGGTCGTCGTGCCTTGGGTCAGGAGGAGGAAGAGGAGGAGGAGGGAGGAATCACCTCATGTCGCCAACGGACACCACGCAATGGAGATGAGGGATTTCCCCGCCTGAGCCGACCTCAAGCAGAGGGGTGCTTTTCAGATGTCGGAGATATCCGTCTTCCAGACCGTGGTGCTCTTCGCAGTGCTGGGCCTGGCCACCCTGTGGTTCACTAACCTGTCCCTCAGGGCGCTGGATATCCTGTACGGCCCCCGGGTGAGGATCTGGGTTAGAGACAGGCCACTCGGCGAGGGCAATGCGGAACTGGGGTCAAAGGCCAAGCCCAACTCGAGATACCACCACACCGCCAGTTACGTGGAGGAGTTGATGTCTGAGCTGGCTCTCCTCAGGATCATGAATCAAGAAAGACTTGCAGAACAAGGCAGATTAATTTGTACTAACAGGAACAAAAAAGAACTCGACTATTGTCAAGCCAAGGTTGGCAGTAGCAGTGGATATAATGTGTTCCTTGGGGCCACAAAAGAGACAAGACTTTGGAGACAACAAATAGTATGTCCCAACAATCCCTTACCTACTTAAATTGAAGAAGAGGATGCACTCTAAGTGATTTGGATTGCTAACAATAGTGGTAATGACATCAGGTTTTTACTGTAGTACTACATACTAGAGTCAGCTACTAGTACTACTATAGACATACGTATACATTTGGAAATAAACTATGAGGTAGTTTAAGGCAGCATTTAGTTCATGCGATATATATTACTACATGGTTAATACTGGTCTAATTGAAACCTCTGTGGCGAAGTTTTCTTTATCTTTTTTGTGCCATGTTACCCTTTTCCAAGTGGGTGAAGCAGAAGCTGGGGTAGCACTAGGACGTGTGAGGACAGGCTATAGAGAAGCCTTTCAGAAATTGACTGTGATAAAAAAAAAGTTCGTGTTGGAAGCCCTGCTATACAGTGTACCTACCTGCCTGTTCAAATGGCACCTTCCCAAAATCGGTCCAGAATGTATGTCTATAATATAGTAGATGTAGTAGTAGTGCTGGCCCGATCCTCCTGCCCTGCATAGACGGCCTTTGGAGGTGCCCTCTTTCGCCATCCTGACCTGAAATCCCGACCCGATTTGTAGACAGAAAAATTTCCCGCCAATTCCGCCAAATTGGGACGCCGACTTCGGAGTCGGGTCGATCATACGTAGTATATGTAGACTCTAAAGACTAGTCACATGGAGTTGCTAATGCACGGAAGTCTTGATCTGAAATGAAAACTGTTCTTCCCCTAGGTTCCCCTAATGCTAGGTAAGATGAGCGCAAGATGCTGAAGGTCACTGAGCAAGCTCCTCCTCCCCCCCCTTTTCTTTTTTATGCGCACCCGAGCAATATTGGCTCAGTAGAATTAGAGTCAAATCCGTGTCGATTACCGAGGCCCTTCCCCCCCCCCCTCTTTTTTTGCCTGCATTTTTTTGGTTTACCCCTGGGGGTGAAGGGTTCCCCCCCCCCGAGGATAAAGGGTAGTAAGGTAGAATTCAGGTAGATTTGAGGAAAAAAGTCCTATTTCGCCAATATGATCTGAGTCAGACGTCAAAAGTTGAGGTCGATTTCGGGTCGAATACCGAGCGCCAATATTGGGTCGGGTCCTTAAAATTATCCCCAAACAGATGGGGGGGGGGGGTCTTCTGTAATTATGAAATTAGTCTTGCTGTCCCAACCACCAGAGGTGGTGTGCAGACTGGAAATCCGGTTGGAAAGTATACGAGTTGCACACATGTCGTTGCACGTTTGGCGCCGATTTGTATGCTCGGTTGGTGGTTATTGACAAAATTTCTGCATCGGAGCTCAGGAGGAAGTTTATAAAGAGTGCGTTGTTGGTTGGGGTGTTGTAGTACAGGCCTAGCAAAACCACAAAACTATGTATATGCCGCAATGGTTACTTTTCACACTCATGTGGCTAGACAGCAAGACAGTGGTTTGGCCATGCACATACTACTAGTGGCGGGAGAGACGGTAACGTCTTGTGACACGTCTCTCTGAATCTCCTCCTCTCTGTCTCCTCCTCACCAACACACTTGGGACCAGAGGGAGGAGGAGGGGGGTGGGGGAGGCCGCAGTGAAAGTGTCTCTGTCATTTGCTTTATCTTGCTTCAAACAATGCTTTGCATTTTGCAGTACTGGAAGTCAGAAATGGAGACCATGTGTGGATTCAATTAATGATGTACATATAATGTTTTTTTTAACTGCAGGTACTAATGTACGCACAGGTTGTCCCCCCCAAAAAATGACTTTTTGTTCCTTGCACACTCAGCATGCATTCAAGGTAACATGTAGATTAAAAACAAATTTGGCATTTTTCCCCTTTTATTGAGACACCCTGTATGTAAATTCGTGTACAGACATTATATTAGGCACTCTCTCTCCCCCTCCCATTTGGTATGAAACGGCAGAAAAAAAATTATGTCCTGGGCTCAGTGTCCTCGCTCTTTTAATACAGCAGAGAGCGGGGGGGGGGGGCAGGGACGACAACCCATCCAAGGGGCCTATAAATGTACGGCCCTGTCTGTTAAGGCGTTCCGACCAACAGAGGGCACTTTTATGGAGTGACCCCAAGTCACCCGCGGGCAGGAACTAAAATACGAGACATCTGTGCATCTTAAGCCTGTTCCCAAGCACCATGGTTTTTGCAAAATTTTGGTCTTATGGGTAGAACATGTTTTCGGAACAGTCCGTACTAGATAGTACTGTACTACAAAAAGTGTATTTCACGGGCGATCTCTGTCTCTGTCTCCTCCTCACCCAGTTCGTGCTCACACATACTTGTGCAGTTCATGTCGTAGTACAGGCACACATCTTTCCTTCCTTCCTTCCTCCTCCTCCTCCTCTTCCTCCTCCTCCTCCTCCTCCTCCTCCTCCTCC
>JAAUYM010167081.1_pt1 | contig 11001 bp, 8 predicted proteins | sample 7278001 | NCBI WGS metagenome assembly JAAUYM01 (sample SAMN14350224, study PRJNA611818) | marine sediment metagenome | isolation source: surface marine sediment (1.8m) | place: French Polynesia: Moorea | collected 2018-08
ATGACAACAGGAGCCCCAGTAGTCATCATGTGTACAATACATATTTCTTCACTTTCAGTCTTTCAATAACGAAAATTAGACTGAATAATGTCAAAGTATTTTTAAATTATATTATAGGCAATTTTATGTGTGTATTAAGTTTTTTTTTAAAGCGCGAAGCGCACTTCTAGGTCTGGACGAGGGAAAGTAGAGGAGGGGGGGCGAAAAAGTCTTGACAAACGGAAAGAGACAGGGAAAAAAAGTAACTTCATATTATGATTGCACATACCGGTATGTTAGACATTAAAAATCAGGTGTGACCAGGTGTGACCAGATGTTACAAGGTGTGACCCGGTGTCACCAGACATCCTAATGTAGTATCTGAAAGAGATAGGGTGTAACTAACTCCACATTATGATTGTACGTACATTTGTTAGACAATAAAATCAGGTTTGACCAGGTGTAACTGAATAGCTGTATTTAGGTTAGGTTAGACCAAGCATTAGTTGAAGCATTGGACAAAAAAGAGAAAAAAAGACCTTTCTGAGTCCTTGGGCCAAATTTACTCGGTCTTTTTTGTGCTTGTTAATCCTGGGAGGGACTTCCAAAGTTTAGATTCAGTGCAACAAATTGCCCGCACAAGGCAGACATGTACGGTACGTAGTAACATAATTTTTGCTTTGTTGCTGACAGGATCGCGCCAGGACCGACGAGATGCTCTTCTTCGACGCCTCCGTCTTCTCTAAGAGGTTCCAGGACCTCATGGTAAAGCTCTTTTCAAAAACAGAAAAACAGCAGCAACTACCACTTTCCCGCGCATAGACCGCGAAAAAAGACAAGTCCATCTCTCTAGACCCCTGTCCTCCACGGAGAGGACATCGACGACGTTGCCCGGTCCAAGATGATGGGCCTGCTGCACTTCCTGAACCGGCGCCTGTCCTCCGGCACCGGATACATGGCTCTCACCGACCACCTCACCGTGGCAGACCTGGCCATCTTCGTCTCTGTCACCGTGCTCAGGGCTACCAGGGTGAGAGAGGGAGAGACCAGGGTTGCCACGGAGTCGACTTTGGACTTTGCCAGGAAGCTTTTAAATTTGCCAATTTGCCGAAATTTTGCCAAGTGCGCTGTCGCTGGAGACGCTCCTGCCACACACCCTGTCAATTTTGTTGTTGTTATTGCACTAGCGCACTAGCACTTAGTTTACTTTTTTTTTTGTTCTTTCATTGCTTGTCCCGCTCTCGCCAAGGTGGTGGACCTGTCTCCGTACCAGGACCTGGAGACGTGGATGCGCAACGTGCACGGCCTCATCCCCAACTACGACCGCGCCAACGGCCGCGGGGTGGAGAAGGTGCTGCACTTCCACTACGAGCAGATGGGCGGTGGCCGGGAGACACACTTGGGACACTCCGCGGACGTCTAGTCAAGGGAGCGCTGGAACATGTACATAGTAGTAGTATAGCACAAGCTGTAATGAACCAATGTTTGTTACGAATCCACCGTAGCTAATTTTTCTGGTATTAAGTGCAGTACTGTTTGGCATATTTTTTTCAAGTACATATATACTGGTAGTGCTAATTCACTGTTTGACATACAAAATTTAGCATATTTCTCTGGCTAAAGGTAACCAGTTCACTGTAATAAATGGTGGTGATGAGAATGGTGGAAAGAGAAAATCTTCGGGATTTTGCCTTAATCTCATGATGATGTGTGCACCAGAATGGCTCCCATAATAAACGTACTACATACTGTGTGTTCTATTCTTTAGCTGCCAGCTTTAGCCAGGAGGCAAACTGAATCTACTTGCAATTGCTTATTGCTAGCAAATGGAAAATTTCGAAACGGACGGATGAATGGCAGGCACCCTCCTCGCGTAGCAAAAACAACGTCCCCTCCCCCCCCTCCTCCTCTCCCCGCTCTTAAGTAAACAATAGGCATCATGGACCATCCCCCACTGCGATGCAGTCTCCTCCTCCTCCCTCCGTCGCCCGAGGTCTGGTCCTCCTCCTGCTCCTCGGTCGGGGCGGAAATGGGTCGCCCAAAGGGGGAACAGTCGGTAAGGACCCAAAGTGACGAGTTTGCAGTGAATGACACTGCTTTCATTAGGCGGGTACTACCCTGCGCCGAACAAGCAGCTGCCGCCCAAGTTCGGGAGCCACGCAGGGGGCCTCTCCTCCTCGCCGACCTCCGGAGAGCAGCTGGTGGGGAGGCAGTCCGGTGAGATGCCACGTAAGACTAAAAAAAGAGCTTAGTGGCCACACTTCTATGGCAGATCCTACAGTAGAACTTTGAAATTTGGCGAGAAAAATTTCACTAAGTCGAGGTTCCTTACGTACTTAATCAGAGGCCTAGAATATGCTATGCTGACAAGTCGGTCAGCAGAGAAATCTAGGTATACTAAAAATGGAAGTTCTCATGCTTAGTAAGTTAAAGGTCAACTAGGGTACTAGGCATATTTACCACCGCAGCACTTTCTCTTTCTTGCTCCCACAACAGCTGGGCGGAAGGACTCCAAGTGGGGCCCGCCCATCTCTGCGGAGGAGCCAATCGTGCCACCACCCTACATGAAGAAGGTCCTCAGACCTCCTCCCCCGCAGGCGAGAAGTGGACCGCCGGATCCGTTCAACATGCCGAGAGGTATAGTGCACGGTTTCGAGGGAGAAGATGAGATGAGGTTCTCTCTACCCAACCAATATTGGTGCCACTAGAGCTACACCAACGGCTACGCAACTGGTGGTAATTAGTGATGGTGTCAAAATTTTGGTTGCTCTAGGATGCACTAAGGATTGGGTCTTTTTTTCACTATTTTAGCACCTGCTCTGGTGTTAGGACAACCTATCACCAAATGCATGCTAGGGATATTGGTTGGGTACCTACCTGTATCTGTACCTGTACCTGTACCAGTACCTATAACAGCTGATGACGAGGATGACGGTGGCGCTTCCGTCGTTGATGCCACCGGGACGTCGTCAGAAGCGGAGAACAGGCAGATTGTTGGAGGAAGCGTCGGCGGCGGCCTGGCTGCCGGAGGCCTGGTCGGGGGAGGCGTGGCAGGGGCGGGACTGGTGGGTGGTGCCGGGGTTGGGGCCACTGGAGGTGTTGGCGGTGGCGGCTTGGTTGCCGGAGGAGGACTTGGCAGTGGTCTTATTGGAGGTGGCGTGAGTGGAGTTGGTACCGTGGGTGGTCTGGGTGGGGTAACTGGAGGTGGCGTGAGTGGACTTGGAGGAGGCGTCATTGGAGGTGGCGTAAGTGGACTTGGAGGAGGCGTCATTGGAGGTGGCACGGGTGGAGTTGGTGGAGGTGTTATTGGAGGTGGGGCGGGTGGAGTTGGTGGAGGAGTAATTGGAGGTGGGGCGGGTGGAGTTGGTGGAGGTGCAATTGGAGGTGGGGCGGGTGGAGTTGGTGGAGGTGCAATTGGAGGTGGCGTGGCTGGAGCTGGTGGGATTGGCAGTATAGGTGCCGGCAATGTTGGTGGAGTTGGTGGATGTGGTCCTAATGGTGGAGTTGGATGCGTGGCAGGTGGAGCTGGAAGCTTAATTGGCAGTGGTGCTGTTGGTGGAGTGGGTCAGGTAGGTGGTGGGGGAGTTGGCGTAGGAGGAGTAAACGCATGTGGTCCTAATGGTGGAGTTGGCTGCGTAGTAGGTGGAGCTGGAACCATAACTGGAAGTGGTGTTGTTGGTGGAGCTGGGGGATTGAGTGGAGTTAGTGCGGGTGGTGTAGGCAATGTAGGGGGGGCAGGTGTAGGAGGACTGATTGGATGTGGTCCTAATGGTGGAATTGGATGCGTGGGTGCAGGTGTAGGAGGAAAGCTTGGGGTAGGTATAGGAGGAAAGCTCGGTGTAGGACTAGGAGGAAAGCTCGGTGTAGGACTAGGGGGAAAGCTCGGCGTAGGATTAGGAGGAAAGTTTGGTGTGGGAGGACACTTTGGTGTAGGAGGAAAGCTTGGCGTAGGGGGAAATGTTGGCCTAGGGAACATCATTGGCGTGGGAGGGCACGGAGGTGGACTGATAAGAGGAACCGGAGGCCTGACAGGTCATGGATCTATCGGGGGGAACTTGGTGGCTTGCAGACCAGGACAGCCTTGCAGGCAGACAGGCTTCTTCAAGCGGGTCCAGTTTGCAGGCGGTGAGGGAGGAGGGAGAGCCAAGGGATCCGTGGTCCAACTTGCAGGTGAGCCATGCAGACATCGTTGCTAATTAGTGTTGTGTGATTACAATTCAAGGGCAATCTTTCTTGCCTTAGGACATCGTCCCGTCGTCCACCTGCAGGCACACAAGTCTCCAGTCTGGGCCAATTAAAACTTGTTGCCTACTATGACATAGTGACAGCAGCAGAATCTTTACTTGTACTATCTTGGCCTATTAATTATTTGACATGAAATAAATGTATAGCCATGTCCTCGTATAGTAAGAGATCTTGTTTAGTACAGTACAGTGCTTATGAAACAAGGAGTTACATACGGTAGACTGGTAACTGCAGGTGATCAGAAAATATTTACCACCAGGACAAAAGTGCAAGTGCAGCCATAAGCAGCAAACATCAAACTGTAGTTTACAGTAGATTGCAAGAAGACATAGGTAGGAATACTTACCCCACCAGACAGTCATGGTCATGCTAACTTTGTTACCGTTTTCACCTAGTTAAGCTACTACTAACGTAAGCTCATATACTATGTCTATTTTGCCTGTCATACACATCAACTTTGATTTTTCTCCCCACATGGATGGCAGTCGCGCGCTTAATTAATGTCTCATACTATGTGTGATAGAGAAAAACAAAAAAGTTATTAATTATAGTTGAAATAGTATGTACCGACGAGAAAAGTCTGTCTGGCCGCATGACGATAGAAAGATGAATGATTCGTTGTTGGACAGACATACTTGGAGCTCCCTCTGCTGCCGTTGAGTATAAACAACATCAGTCCTCCCCCACCCCCCTCTCTGTGTCTCTCTCGATCCGGGCATCACCGTCATCATGAGTGGCCCGCACTGCCATGCAGTCTCTGAGTTTGATCCCTTGTGCCCTGATTTCACTCTGGCTCCTCGGGCAGAGCGCCAAGGGACAGAAGGCGCTGAAAATTCGGGGGAAGTTGGTCAAGGTACAGTAGTACAGTAGTACAGTAGTATAGTACTCCTATACGTATACGTACTAGTACTGTAGTAAATTAAGGCGGTGGTCAGCAACAAAGAGTTCTTACTTACGTACACAGCACACAGTAGCGGAGGTGGATTACCCGACGGGACTTTACGAGTTACGATTGTAACAAATTGGAAACGTAACGGAAGATGTTAGACTGCCATATATGTTAATGTGACTTTTTGTTCTGGATAATTACCAAAGTCCCGTCGGGTTAGAATACTGTAGTGTTTGATTATAGCGGCGTTCACTACGTATATCAGAATTCTACAGTACTAATTTAAAAGCCCGGAAGAGCTAGTCTGAGACGATTGATGTATCATTTTTTAATCTGGTTTTTTTTCCGTCTTAAGGGATACCAGAAGACCGGCGATCCAGATGACGTAATTAGACCTGCCTGAGGTACCTAAACTGCATTCAAACTTTCTTAAGCTTTTTCTGTTCGTCCCATAGGACACCTACTACTGCGGGCACCGGTCTCCAAAGAGGGGCAAGAAGAAGGACATTGCCGGTTAAACAATTTTTTCATTACTAGTACACAAACTTACTCGGTACTCTGGTACTCGGTTGATCGGGACTCGGGTCAGTTCACAAGTTTGCTACATACGTACATGCCGTACGTATAAAAATTAGTCAATTGTTTATACAGGAAATTCTGATATTTGAACAAAATTGGCCCTCTCCTCGACCTATCCCGATTATCCGAGTTCCACTGTACCTGACGACAGCATTCACCTTTTCTCTCACATGTCCTCTAGGCGTGAAGGCAGTGCCCAATGTCCTGTCTGGCGGCAAGAGGTACAAGAAGGGTCCTCCTCTTCCTCCTCCCTCTCCTCTTCCTCCTCCTCCTCCCAAGATCCAGAGATGGGGCAAGTTCTTCGTCCCGACTGCGAACGAGCCGGCGGTGATGGTAAGCGCGGAGGGGAAGGAGATGCCAGGTAATTAATTTCTGAACATTTTGGGGAGAAAGTGGGCATGTACGGTAAGTACACATGTGCCTACTACAGTGGGCAGGAAGGACTCCAAGTGGGGCCCGCCAATGTCGGAGGAGGAGCAGTTCGTCCCCACCTTCGTGAAGGATGAGGGGGTTGTGTCTTTGGGTGGTGTCCAGGAGGGGCCGTTCAACATGCCCAGAGGTATGGTATGGTATGTACGTACAGTACTGTGCAATGGCGACCCGACCAGACACACTCCCAGACTTGCAGAAGATTCGACATTTGCTCCGCACGAGAGACTCATGTGGGAGTTGTACCAGCATCCAACAGTTTGTAACGTGTGAGACTACATACAGTATACCGTAGTACAGTAATTGACTCACGAGTCTTGTACAGAAATGACTATCTGGTCGGGAAGTACAGTACTGCTAATGTCGCTAACCATAGGGCCTAGTAGCTAACATAAGATGGCCCCATAAGGGGCCCCATGTAAAATAGTAGGTACAGCAGATGTGATTAGACATCTGTGACGTTATTCACGACAGCCGACAAAGACGGCAGCGACGGTGACAACGACGCCGGCGACAGCAATGCCTCGGAGGAGGGAGGCAGCAAGGGACAGAACAGGCAGCTCATCGCCACGGGGTTGGGTGGACTTGGGGGAGCCGGGCTGGTGGGGGCTGGGCTTGGGGGAGCAGGGCTGGTTGGGGCCGGACTTGGGGGAGCCGGGCTGGTCGGAGCAGGGCTTGGGGGAGCCGGGCTGGTGGGAGCCGGACTTGGCGGTGGCGGGTTGATCGGAGCCGGACTTGGTGGTGGCGGGTTGGTCGGAGCCGGACTTGGCGGTGGCGGGCTGGTCGGGGCCGGCCTTAGCGGTGGCGGGTTGGTCGGGACCGGCCTTAGCGGTGGCGGGTTGGTTGGGGGCGGTCTCACTGGGGGCGGAGTTGGTGGACTCACCGGCGGCGGGCTGGGAGGAGGAGCCAACTTGAACCTTGGGATTAAAGGAGGAGCGAACCTTGGCGTGGGAGTGGGGAACAACTTTGGAGTCGGACTCGGAGGCAAGTTCGGGGCGAACGTCGGACTCGGAGGCAAGTTCGGAGCGAACGTCGGCTTCGGAGGAGGGGGCAACCTGGGCGGGACGGTGGGCACTGGCACGGGCACCGGCACTGGCACCGGGACGCTGGGGGGCCAAGGCTCCATCGGCGGGTCCCTGGTGGCCTGCGGTCCGGGACAGCCCTGCAAACAGACGGGATTCTTTAAGAGGATACAGTTCGGAGGGGGCGGCGGTGGGGTACCCGCGGGAGGCGCGAGAGGAGTCATCGTGGGTGAGAACTGCCTCCTGAAGTGACCAAAAAGCGTACATCTCTCCTCTGCCAACTTTTTATTCTACCATGTTTCAGGGAGGCCCATCCAAGGGAGGCCCTTCAGGCCCGTCAGACCATCTGTTTGGGAAGACTAGATTCTTACTAGTGTCTACTAATTGAACTACGAGTACATGGCTTTGGGCAATAAAATGCAGATGATTCGAATGTGGTAGGCTCATTTTATCAGTTGTCTTGTGATCAAGTGTTTGAGTGCAGCTATGCAATTACGTGACAAAATTAGCCTCAAGTTTGCACCCCTTTCTTAATTTTTTGCCTCTGGTACTGCAAGTTGGCATCGTATGCCTTGTGCTATGCAGCAGAATGGAAATTATGGGAAAGCCATGTGATCAAGACTTGCATGTGGATTGCATGCAATGAAAGTTTTTTTTTTCTCCCCAAGCCAATTTGAATGAAGATCCTCCCTCCCCTTGCCTCTTCCTCTTCTTCCCACAATAACAAGAGAGGGAGAAAACAACCTCACTTCTCCTCTCCTCATCGCCATGCTTGTCGGCGGAGGAGATGCTGCCTCAGTCCCCGCTGGCACTCGGACTCGTCCTGCTGCTGACGGGGATCGGAGGAGGAGGAGGAGGAGCAGGAGGAGTGGCCGCGGCCGACGGAGGCGGAGGCCACGACAAGAAACTGGTCGGGCTTTACAGTCGATGCGTTGCAGTAGTTCTCCGATATTCAGTAATAGTAGCGCGAAGCAAGAAAGTACAACTGCACTACTGAAAGTTGTACCTTTACTAATAGCAATTAAATTTGCTTTATGCTGTACTACTACGCATAGTCGACTTCTACTGTACCTGCAGCTTAAGGCTCTTGCATATCTTTAGGAGCGACCGCGGAGGAGCCCCATTCCTATCGCTGCCTCCCCTCTGGTTCCTCACCCACCCCCACCCCCGCCGCCTCTGCCTCCGCCTTCACCTCCGCCGCCCCCGCCGCCCCCGCCGCCGCCCCCGGTCTCGAAGCTCCGCCGTGCCGTCTTCCGTCCGCGCCGCCACCATCGCCGCCACGGGGTGAAGCACGAGGAGGGGGAGAGGAGGAGGCCCGGCAAGAGGACCAGGGGGTACAGGAGGGGAACCGGAGACCACTACTTGGAGTTGGCGGCCAGGCACACCCCGAGAAACTTTGCGGCAAGTCATAGAAAAAAACCGATGTTGTACGTGCGTATGTGTGTGTGTTTGTACCCAACCAATATTCCTAGCGCGAATTTAGTGATGGGCCGTCCTAACGCCAGGGTAAGTGTAAGAATAGTAAAAAAAACCCTTTATAGCAACCCACATTTTGCCCATCACTAATTAATTACCTCTACAGTGGCGTAGCCGTTGGTGTGGCTCTTAGTGGTACCAATATTGGTTAGGTTTATCCGTGAAATTTACTCGTACTCTAGACGTCTCCGGAGATCGAGAACTTCCTGAAGTCGACGGAGGTGGAGGAGCTGAGTGAGCTGAGCACCGACGACATCTCCAGCTCCCTGGAGGAGAAGGGGAAGAGGCACAAGAAGGGCGGGAACAGGTTCGGCGGCCTCGTCCTGGGCCTCGGGGGCGCCGGGTTGGCCGGAGCCGGGCTGCTGGGCGCCGGGGTGCTGGGCGCCGGATTGGCCGGCGCTGGAGTGGCCGGGCTGGGAGCCGGGTTGATCGGAACCGGGCTGGCCGGGCTGGCGGCGACCGGGGGCGGCCTCGGGGTGGGGCTGGGAGGAGGAGGGCTCGGGCTGGGCGGCCTCGGCGCCACCGGCGGCCTCGGCCTGGCAGGCACCGGCGGGGTCGGGGTAGGTATTGGAGGCGCCCCGGGCCTAGGCGTTGGGATCAACGGGGTGGGGGCCGGGTTCAAGGCAAACTTCGGCCCGGGAGGATTCGTGAAGAATACCTTCGGGGGCAAGTTCTCCCTCGGCGCTGGCGGGAAGTTCTCGGTGAGCGGCAGCGGCTCCGTCTGCGGCCCGGGGACCGGCCGCCCCTGCCGGCGGTTTGCCGTCAACTTTGCCTGCGGCCCCGGCACCGGCAGACCCTGCCGACCCGGGGGTGGAGGCGGGACCATCACCACCACCACCGTGGTGAAGAAGAACGTGATCCTGTGCGGCGCCGGCACCGGCCGCCCGTGCCCGGTGGTCGGCGGCAACGTGGTCAAGCAGGGCAGGCTGGTCAAGAAGGTGGCGGTGGCGGTGAACAACGTCGGGAGAGGGAGCGTAGCAGGAGGAGGAGGAGGAGGTGTCGGGGTGGCCACGTGCGTGGGCGTCGGGTGCAACAACGCCGGGAACACGAACGTTGTCTTCACCGACGATCAGGTACGCAGGTGTGGAACAGATTTGCAGACTTGTGTATGTGTATTACAAGTAGAATTATGTAGTTGAGTTAAAAGTCTGTTTATAACCTTTAACTCTCTGACTATAACTCAGATCATCGTCGGTCCGAACGGCGAGCAGTTCATCCAGGGCCCCAACGGGGAACTCCTCCAGCTGTCAGTCACCGCCGGTAAGATTTCGTACATAGATACTAAATTATGTAAAACTCTGCTGTCATTTTAACTACTGTATAGGTGAGTTCACGTACTACCCTATATCGGTGTCGGTGTGGTCCACTGTCCTCTCTGTAGGAGTCAGTGGCCAACTAGGGCAACCGAGCCTTCGTCGCCAAAGGACGAGGAGGAAGCCGTGGAAGTATCTCAGGAGGGCCTCTGGACGGCGTGGAGACGCTGAGGCGGCAGAGGGGGCGGCGGGGGCGGCCAAGATGGCGACTATGACAAAGGAGGCTGCGGCGGCCACCGCGGCGGCGACCGCGGCCGCGTGCAAGTACAACAACAATAAGCGCCGAAAACGACACATCGCTTTTCCGAAAAAAAAAAAAGTACGCAACAATGTTCATAACTGCCCCGGTGTTAGGTGCGTCCTCGGCGTGGGCCTCCCTCCGCCCTGCGAGGCAAGGGGCATGGCCAGGTGGCCCACCAGAAGTGAGAGAGAAAGCCCCGACGGCTGATAGCGACGTCAGCATGCAGTAGAGAAGTGACGTACACCTGGCTTTTTGTAAAACATGCAAAGTTTTAAGTAGTATTTTTTTAATCGACGTTGTTTTCGAATAAAACTGAAGTTTCGCAATTTTCAAACTTTCCAATGACACCTTTAGTGACCATGACTTCATTTCTGTCCCCTCCCACCCCCGCAGGCCACTGCCCCGCCGGCTACAGCCGCCTGCCGCCCAACAGCAACCGCTGCTACAGGCTCTCCCGCAACCGTGGGACGCTGGTGGAGGCGGCCGCCACCTGCGCCAGGGAGTGCGGATTCCTGGCGGAGCCCAGGTGCGGGTGGAGCGCAGGCAGGGAAAGGGGAAGGGAGGGGGCTACGTCCCCGCCCACCCCCATCCAAAAAACTGGCCGGATTTTGGCTTCAAAGCGTGTGATTTCTCCAATTGATGTGGTCCTGGAGACAACAGTCCTCAAATTCTGAAAGATAACGTCGGGATACGCGTTGACGTGTAGATTCCCTTCCCGAGCAGGAGTCCCTTGGAGTGGGAGGCCCTTGTCGACGCCTACGGTGGAGGAGGAGGAGGAGGAGGACAGAGGTTCTGGGTCGGAGTCACCTTCGGCGTCGGAGGCGAGGG
>JAAUYM010031013.1_pt1 | contig 10992 bp, 9 predicted proteins | sample 7278001 | NCBI WGS metagenome assembly JAAUYM01 (sample SAMN14350224, study PRJNA611818) | marine sediment metagenome | isolation source: surface marine sediment (1.8m) | place: French Polynesia: Moorea | collected 2018-08
GCAGGGGTCAAAATTTGGTTGCTCTAAGGGTCTTTTATTCCACTATTCTAACACCTGCCCTGGCGATAGAGCAACCCATCACTAAATTCACGCTAGCGATATTGGTTGGGATATTAGTGACATTCAAATCTTAGAGCAACCAAAATGTCGACCCCATCGCTAACTACCACTGAGAGTGTGCCCCCAGCGATACCAATATTGGTTGGGGTAGTAATGTCGATTTAGTAAAGAATCTTGATTTAGTCATGATTTTCCAGCTTGCCAATGATTCAGTGTGCACATTCTAGGCTGCCTGTTTAGTAAAGAACCTTGATTTAGTTAACATTTTCTCCAAAGCTGCCGACTGTACTAGCCAGGTGCAGAGACAATTTGTAAACAATCTGTCACTTCCCATTTCCAGGTTCTCGTCACGGCACCCCCGTGTACCAGGTGGAGCCGTCCCCGTTCTCCGCCAGCACGCACCAATTGCTGGAGTCCTCCTTCGTCCCCCACGACGACGCGCCCGGAGACCCCGAGCATCTGTCGGAGCGCGCCGAGCTGGTTTACCAGGATGCCCTGTGCATCAACCCCGAGGCGCAACAGCAGCAAGCAGCCAACGAGGAGCAGCAACCGGGAGGAGGCAGCCAGATCCTGGAGTACCTCTCGCACTGGGACTTCTGCAACCCTGCCCGGCTGGGTAGGAGGCGGCCGGGGAGCAGCAGCCGGGGAAGCAGGCAAGCCAGGGAGCGGTCGTCGACGAGGGACCCCAGAAGCAGGTTCACTTCACGGGTGCCCTTCCACAAGAAGGTGGACGTGGTGGAGGACCTGTCCTGGCACCTGGACCACGCACACATCATGGACCCAGGCGGACACCACCACCACCACCACCATAGTCACCATCATATGAACCACCACCAGCATCATCATTCCGGACGCCCCGCCTCCGAGAGGATGCCCGGGAGCGACGGACCTGCCAGCTCCGTCGGTGCCGGCGCCGGCGGCAGTGCCACCGCCGACAGCGCCGGCAACGGCAATCCGCTGTCCATGGGTCCGCCGGGTTCCGTCAAGAACGAGCGAGAGGCCAGCGCCCTCGGCACCAGCGGCATCAACTCGCCCGCCTCCCTTGGGACCCCCGTCAGTGTAATGACCCCGAAAGCCCCGGCCCCGGGCTCCGTCCGGACTCCGGGCGATCCGGCCTCGCTGTCGCTGATGAGTCCGCACCAGCCGGCCAGCAACGGTCCCCTCACCCCGATGGACACATCCGGCGGATCCTCCGCAGACCAGAAGCCCCCGCGGACCCCAAAGTCTGTTCCGCCTCCGTCCTACTCGGTCGCGTCGCCCTACACCAGCATCAAGTCGGTGGATAGGAAGCCGCACGACTCGATGGCAGTCAAGCAGGAGGAGGCGCCTCCCTCAGTCAGCGGCACCGACCAAGAAGAGTCGAAACAGCAGCAACAATCGCAGCAGCAGCAGCAGCCTCAACAGCAACAGCAGCAGCAACAACAACAACCACAGTCGCAGACGCAACCACAGCCATCACAGCCAGCAGGATTCCAACTCCCGTCTAACAGTCTCTTCGCTCCTTCCAACTCGTCCTCGACCCGTCCAGAGGCGATCCTTCCGCTGATCCTGCCGCAAAAGCGCCCTGCGCTACCCGCCAAAGAGTACGAGGACGAGTTGCGGAAGGAGGATTTTCTATCCGACAACGTGTACGACTACCGATCCGTGTACCACTGGCTCAACTACCCGGTCAAGCGGTTCCGCCCGGCGGAGCACGTCGGAGCCGGAAACCCCTTTAGGCCCATGTACCGCAGGAACAGCCAGGCCGGTGCTTTTACCGGTCGGATTGGAGGAGAAGCTCCGGCCGCCGCAGCGGCGACGGCGGCAGCGGCAGCGGCAGCATCCGCCTCCGAGAAGGAAGGAGAAGCTGCCACCGGCGCCGCCCCGGTCAACGGCGCGGCCAAGCGAGCCGACGACACCATAGCCGTGAAACAGGAGGTCGACGAGTCCGGGTCCAGGACTGCTGGGGGCGATCCCGGCCTCAGTGCCGAACGCGGCTCCGAGAGGAAGCCCAAGTTCGGAGACCAGGAACGGCTCAGCAATGGCGCCGGCGGTGGTGGTGGAGGCGGTGGCGGCGGCGGCGGCGGCGGCGGCGGCCCGGACGATCCCTACGAGTTCAGCGACGGAATCAACGGAAAGGAGGAGAAGGTTCGTCGTCTGCTAATACAGTGTGTGCCCAAAAGTGGCTTCGTAACGATCGTTTTGTCTGTTCCGCAGCGTGCCGAAGAGGACTCGTACTACACTTCCAAGGGTCTGAAGGCGACCATGGCGGACCTGGACAACCTGTTTGACGACTCTGGCGACGAAGGAGACATGGTGAGTGGGGGGACAAACTGATGGTGGCTTTGATCGGTGGGATAGCCAAGAAAGTAAAATAAACCAGAGAAGTGTGTTTTTTTGACGTCAAAGTGAAATGATGGATTTCATGGTTTTTTTGACGACCGCTTCCAAAATTAATTGACAAGCAACACAAAAGAGAAGGCTAAAAAGTTGAGGGAAAATATACCTACTGGTTAAGAGCCCCCTTAAACACGCCTTCCTCTGACGTTTGCTGCTGCTAAATTTGGGGGAATAGTAAAAATTGTCAAAGAAAGCCGCACAAAGTGCAGTAAAAGGGAACGAAAATTGCAACAGTGGAAACACTGCAAAGAATGACCAAATAGAAAAGCTTTAAGCTAAAGGCGAGTCTACCAATAGAATTGTTTTTGTACTTTTTATGTATAGTCTACCAATAGAATTCTTTTGTACTAGGTATTACTTTTACGTACTCGTATAGTCTACCAATAGAATTCTTTTGTAGTAGGTATTACTTTTACGTATATTCAGGACTACGTTTAGGAAATTAATAGTGTACGCGCTACTATTTTTTTAATAGACCGGTGACGCAGCTCCCACTCCTCCGGACTCGAACAAGCCGGCGGGAGCCAACGGGGAAGAGGAGGAAGGAGCCGCCGGCGGCGGTGGCAAGGGCGCCACGGCAATCAGCAAGTCTGGCGGGGGCGGCGTCGGCGCAGTCAACGGCGTCGGCGGCCTTAAGAAGATGGACGCGGCGTCCAGCCTGGCGCACGACCAGCTCTCAAAGATGTTCCCCACGCCACCCAGCAACGACAACCACGTGATCACCTCCCCTCCGGAGAACTTGTTGGAGTTGCACGACGGTCCGGCCTCGGTAAAGGGCTGCGGGCCCTCCTCCGTCGCCTCCCTGTCCGAACTGGGGATGCTGGAAGGGTTGGACCCGGCCGACTGGTCTTTCTCGGCGTCCTCTGAGGGCTCCATGTCCGTCATGCTTGCCTCCTCCCTGTTCGCTCCCCTACACGACCTCTACAGCGAGAAACAGGGCTCGCTTACCTTGACCGAAGTCCATTATTACAAGGCCAGGACCAAGAGCCAGCTAAGGGAGCAACAGCATCAACAGCAGCATGGCTCTGGTCAGAATTCCGTTTCCGCTCCACTGGGGACTCCAGGAGGAGGGCAGCACAAGCCCGGCGTCTCCCCGATAGCCTCCCCGCGATCGCACCATGGGCCCGGCTCGAACTATGGCCACGGCGACATTGCCAGTCCCGCCTCCTCGTCCTCATTCAACAAGGCGTCCACGCCTTCCGGCAACGGCGCCTCGAAGGGTGGGTCCACCGGTGCAGCTGCTGGTTCGGCGGCGGCAGTCGCTGGCGGCAGTGGGATCTCGGGAGACTCCAGCAAGACCCCAGAGGCCAACAGCCTCCTCCTCAATTTGGTGCTCTCCGACACCCTGCTGAACGTGTTCAGGGATCACAACTTTGACTCCTGCACGCTGTGCGTATGCTCCAACGAGGGCAACGTGCGCGGGCGCGACGCCTCCGTCTATCTCCCGCCCTCGGAGCTCGGCAGCTCGGGCTCGCAGTCCGGGGCGTCGTCCTCCGGGTCGGGAGGAGGAGGAGGCGGCGGAGGAGGAGGAGGAGCTGGAGGAGACGGAGCCGGTGAGGACGTCAACTGCTCCTGCGGCTTTTCGGCCGTCGTCAACCGCCGCCTCGCCCACCAGTCCGGACTCTTTTATGAGGACGAGACGGAGATCACCAGCATAACGGAGGATCTGTACTACCGAAAGAAGCCCAGCCTCCTGCTGCTGGACCCCAAGGGGCACCACCATCACCACCACCACGAGGACGGGGAGGGAGCCGGCAGCAACAGCGCCGCAGACAGCTTCGCCGCCAAGAGCGCCGAGGTGGACTCGGTTCCGGGGCCGCTGATGGACCTCATCATCAGGCAGTCGAGCTTCTGGGCCAGCAGCCAGAACGCGCTGCTGAGGTATTCGCGACACTACCTGAGGACGGTGGTGCAGCCGACGACCATCAGCATGGTGGAGGTGATGGACGGCAACGACGTCATCTTTGCCGCACTGCAGCAAGTCAAGAACGTCACGGCCCCGCTGTCGTCAGGAAGTGGAGGAGGAGCCGGAAAGGAGGCTGCGCAGATTCAGACTGCCAAGCTGGACGAGGCCCAGAAGGGCACCTGCCTGCACAAGTGGGCCCTGCTGCCCTCTCCGGGACCACTCTGCTCCGAGGACATTATCCGGGTCATGAAGTCACTTCAGCCCCTGCTCAACCGCTCTCTCCACTCTCCCGGCGGCATCAGCACCAGCCTGAGGAAGCAGCCTCCCACCCCGGCATCAGCCGCCTCCGCGGACGGGAGCAGCAAGTCCGACGGCAAGTCGGCGGCAATCGACTCCAAGAAGCCGTCTGCCCCGGTGGTGGCCTCTAGCAACCTGTCTGTGCAGGGCCCGCTGACGTGGCGCCAATTCCACCGCATGGCCGGCCCGGCCACCAAGGGCAACACGGACGACCAGGTAGAGCCGCTTCCGGTTCCCTCCATCACCCTGGGCCACGAGAGGGACTTCCTCTCCATCTCTCCGTTGGCCCTGCACTTCTGGGAGTCGCTGGGTCTGGAGCCTTTCTCCGGTCCCCGGGACGTCGTGTACGTGGTGGTGGCTCCGGACAACGAGTTCCTCGTCGGAAAGGTCAAGCGGTTCTTCAAGAACCTCAGCAACACCTACGAGCTGTGTCGGCTGGGAATGCACGTGCCTTACGTGAAGATGGTCCGCGACGGGATCCTCAAGGTGGGGAAGCTGGCCGCCAACAAGATCTCCAACAGCGAGACACAGAGGTGGTTCGACCTTATCGGGGACTTTCCCACCGCCGCCCTCCTCAAACTATACTCACAGGTAATGTGAATCTACGATATAGCTGGGAAATGCAATTTTTTAATTACATTATTGTAATATTTTTGTTTGCTTTGCAGGTTTGCCGTCACTACCTCCAGCCGATGCTCCAGAGCATGAACTACGACCGGAGTCTGGTCGATTCGGCGCCAGGAGGACCCGGACAAAGATCCTCGCTCCTAGACTCGAAGCCTCCGCAGAGTCCCCTACACGGCCTGGGAATGGAGACCGGAGGGATGATGGGGGCAGGAGGAGGGGGCGGAGGCCTGGACAAGGGCGGATTCGGTGGAATGGGCATGGACGACCAGAGCAACAAGGAGAACACCAACGCCTACGGCCAGAACTACTCCGTCGGGTCCGGCGGTGGATCAGGCGGCGGCGGTGCCGGCGGCGACTCAGGCGAGGACGGCGACGGCAGCGACCCGCCGGCCGTCGTTATCTATCTCGTCGACCCCTTCTCCTTCGGCATCGACAACTGCGACCTCATGCGCCTGTCCACCCTGGCGCTGCTTCGGTGCTTCCAACAGATCGTGCCCGGACTCCCGGAGAACTTGCGGCACAACATCTTCCTGCAGACCGTCTCCCTGGAGAGCGTGCTCGAGCTGTCAGAGTCCCCGGCCCGGGAGACCGCCCCTCAGGCGTTGCGCGGCCTCGCCTTCTCCGTCTACTCTCAGGCGCAGAGGCCCTTCCTATACGGGCGCGACTGCAAGACGCTGACCGGATTCGGACCGGCCTCCAACGCCGAGCGCTTCTTCCGCGACAACGATTCCAAGACGTCTATCCCACGCTACCTCCACCAGCCGCCCTTCGTGCTGGCGCCGCCTCCGGTCAAGAAGAAGCTGTCTGACAGCTCCGACGGCAACTCCGGCGCGTCCTCCTCCAACTCGGCGGTGGAGCGCTCCTCCAACACCCTGTTCGTCAACTATTGCCTGAGCGAGGACCAGCGGTGGCTGCTAGCCTCCGCAAGCGACGAGAGAGGAGAGCTGTGCCGCACCACCGTCGTCAACGTGGACATTCCTAACAAGACGAGGCGGAAGAAGGCGTCGGCGCGGCGCTTCGGCCTGAGGAGGCTGTTCGACTGGGTGCTGGGCGTCATGTCGCTGTCCCTGTCGCCGTGGAGGCTGGTGGTTGGCCGGATCGGCCGGATCGGGCACGGCGAGCTGAGGGGGTGGAGCGTGCTCCTGGGCCGCAAGTCTCTTCGGCGGGCCTCCAAGCAACTCCGCGACATCTGCTCCTGGCCCAGCGACGCCCCCACCATCATGTCGGCCTGCCTGGTCTCCCTGGAGCCGGACTCCAGCATGCGCCTCATGGCAGACCAGTTCACGCCGGACGAGCGTTTCGGACAGACGGCCTCCCGCTGCCAGCTCTCCACGCCAAAGGACGCCAGCTGCACTCACGTACTAGTCTTTCCCACGTCAGCAAGAGCACAGGTAAGAAGACCATCAGAAAGAGCAAGTTGTTAGCATGAAAACCTTTGCTTCTAATCGGAACAGAGTCATTAAGACGATTCCTTTTCTCTTTCTCCTCCATTCAGTCTTCCCAAAAGGCGTTCGAGGACCACCAGGACGGCATCGGCGCGTCGGCAAACGAGCTAGACGACTTCGGGCTGGACCTCGGCGACCTCGGAGACGGGCCCGGCGATGACGAGCTCGGAGACTTCAAGGACATCTTCGACGGGCCTGACTGGGGCGCCGCGGACCAGCCGGGCAGCCCCGGGTCGCCGGGAAAGAGGAACTCCACCTCGCAGCCCAACTCGCCAAGTCAGGGCGGCCGCGGGGCGGCAGACGCCTTCAGATACGGACAGGAGGATCCAGGTACGGATGGAGGAGAAAAATGAAATAACGGTCTTTTAATTGAGTTGCATTTGGTCGATAACATTTTTAAAGAGTGAACTAGTAATCACAGTTTTTAATAAGGCGAATTTCTGTGTTTGTCTGCTAGGCGAGCGCTTGGAGTTCCTGCAGCAGCCACTGGCGTTGGGCTACCTGGTGTCGACGGCGCGGACGGGCCCCATGCCCAGGTGGTTCTGGTCGGCTTGCCCCCACCTGGAGCGGGCCTGCCCGGTCTTCCTCCGCTCCGCCCTCCACATCAACCAGGCGTCTCTGGCGGCCGGGGGCGACGACTTCGGCGCGCCGTCCGCGGCCGCCGCCGCCGCCTCCAACCGCATGCACTCCCTCGACTCGTCCTACACCACCGACGTGCTGCGGTACGTGCTGGAGGGCTACAACGCGCTCTCCTGGCTGTCTCTGGACCCGGTCACTCACGACCGCAACTCCTGCCTGCCGGCCCACGTGCAGATCCTCCAGCAGATGTACGCCAACCTCGCCTCGCTGGTGTGATCCGACCAGCAGCAGCATCCTACTAGACGACCTCTCCCCCCCCCCTCCCCTTCCCCCCGAAACCACCTCCTCTTCTTCCTACCCCTCTCACACATCTATCTCCGGTGCTAGACAAATGGTATTAAACAGATGGAAGGAGGAGCTTTCCTCCTTCTGACCCATGATCGATGAAGCGAAGAAATCATGAAGGAAGAGGCACACAACATCCGGAGGGAGAGGAAACGGGAGGAGGAAGAGGGGAAGGGGGAAAGTTACGTATTCACTCTGAGCATAACAAGAGACCGTTGCAATCTACTACTTTGCGGAGAAGGCCATGGAGAGAGAGAAAGAGAGATGAACAATGAGTCACGTTTTAGTGAGGACTTTTCTCATGCCATCAGAGGAAGAGAAGAAGAGGAAAGACATCAATTATTATTTTATAGACCCCGTCGATCCTTCCTTCCCTTCCTTCCCTTCCCTCCACTGGATATGATCCCACATTATCTCATCAGGACGACTGTAATAACTCTACTACTAGCATCGCATATTCCCAAATCGCAAATCGTGTTGGTATCCCTTCCCTCTCCAAAATATTAAACTTAGAAAAAGCAAGAGGAGACAGATGGGCGAAAGAAGCATGCCTGAAGCGGGGGCTGTCTACTATTACCATTTATTCATCCTATACTACACCCACGCATGGATGAAGTATAACTGTGTCCTTAAATCATTCTTTAATCCATTCTCCGCCCTCTGCTCGGAACGGGGAATTTCTTTGTTAACGTTGATTTCCTTCTTTCTCTTTTTTTTTTTAGCGAAAGTGACTAATGGAAGTGACGCCCAATTAAATTATATTCATTCCCAGTATTTTTGTTTTTCTCCTCCCCATCTGAAACGCAAGGGAAGATGGTGCCTTGTTGACCCAATTAACTTTTTTTTCGCGAAATCGCTAAGAGTTTAGCTGCTGCCAAAAAAAAATTGAGTTATAATAAAATCTCAAGTGACGACCGAACTGTGTAATATTGAGCGCAACAAGAATAACCACACACAAAGATTACTAGGAAGCACACACTGATCAACACCAACATAGGCACCATTAAGTATACTTACAGTGCTAGAACTTCCTCCCCTTCCCCTAACCCCATCTGAAAAGAGCCACACACATGAAGTGCGAATCCATATTATCATTAATATGCCTCTCCCGTGCATACTGAAGTACCACACACACTATATTATTATCATTGCTACTATTATATGAAGTAAAACAAAGTGTTTTTAAGAGAAGCCTATAAGCTTACGAGCTGCTGATGCTATTATTATTACTATTACGTGTTGTGTACAAAGGATCATAGAAAAATATAAAAAATACATCGTGAGAAAAGTGACTATTGGCCTCTTGTTATTGCGTTTTCGTCTCTCCAATGTCGTCCATGGATATGTCTTCTGCCACGGAGGTGGTCTTGCTCAGGTCGGCGTCACCCTCTTCTTCTATGGTGGTGGTGTACAGAGTTCGGTTGGTGTCCTAGGACATGCACAAGGTGAGCTATTCTGTGATTTTGTTAATAACATTGATATCTTGTTAAATCACCTGAAATGTCCTGTTTTTCTGTTCCTCCCTCTCATCCTCTCCCCCCTCCAGAGGAGGATTGGCTTCCTTGCCCACGTCCTTGGTGACCCTGAAGGAGGTCTGGAACCTCTCGAGGATCCCGCCGCCCTTGCCGTTCCTGCCCTTCACGGAGCTGCTGACGCTGACGGTGTCCAGCTCCTCCGAGGGCGTCATCGCCTTAGCGCTCCTGTTCACATAGGCTGGCAGGTCCTTGGGGATGTGGATTCCCGCCTCCAGAAATGGGTCCTCGGCCATCTCCAGGGCCTCCTCTGCTTCGTCCACCATTAGGTAGGAGACCTGCAGGTTGCGATCGATAATGTAGTTGACCTGGAAGTCCTCGTCGTCGGCGCCGAACGGGTTGAGCAGCGTCTCCGCCACCTTGATCCAGCCCATGTAACTCAGGAGCTCGATGAAGGTGAAGAAAGGAAAATAGAAGTCCGGCGTGTGGCGATTAAACGGGGGGGAGTTGGAGTAGGTCACGTTCAGGTCGGGGAAAATCTAAATAGAGCGAGATTTTGGAAACAGGGATCAAGTTAAAAATGAGAGTGTTTTGACGTACCTCGTTGTTCTGATCGGCCTCCCTGGGGATGAGGTACTGCCGACCGAAGAGCGCAGCCAGGAAGTAGCAGAAGACCGACAGAGTGGCCACCTGCAATATTTCCAAATAGGTATACCGGTATACACGTAGTACATATACTTACCGTACATGTATGTAGATGTAAAAATAATACTAATGCATGTACACTACTATACTATACTACTGTATATATATATATAATATAACGTGACCTACTATATATATATATATAATATAACGTGACCTACTATATATATATATATATATATACGTATATTTGCTTGGTAGAGAGCCCTCGCTCGTCACCTGCGTGTAGGCCAGGGGAAAGTTGACCCATCCGTAATTAAGTATCTTCCTGTTGCTCCCCTCGACGTAGTCAAAGCTGGAGATGAGGTTGGCGTATACAGGTGGCTCGATGTTAATCTTGCCCTCCGTCCGCGCGCGTTGGATCAGCTTCACGGCCCACAGGATGGGCGTCCACGTCGACTCGTGCGGGGTCCTGACAAGAAAAGCCCACACCTGACACAGGAGCAACCAGAGCAGAAGCAACCAGAGGAGGAGCAACGAGAGCCTCACCTGGCGTCCGCCTTCTTGAGCCGCTCCACCTCGTGCGGCAGGATGAGCTTGGCCTCCACCATCTCCCGATAGGTGGGGAATCTGGCCTTGACCTTGAGCGAGACCAGGCGGTACACCAGGATGGTTGACAGATTGACGTACCTCATGACAGTCCTGCGCAGGTTCTTGCGGAAGTGGTCCTTCCCGGGCACGTAGCTAACCAGCCTGAGCGCGATCTTGTCCGGCCAGGGCAGCGACATGAACTGGTCCCACCACCTGGTCACCACCTGTGTCACGTAGAAGCCCGTCAGGAAGGAGATGGGGATGAGAGAGCTGAAGTTGCCCGCGTAGACGCAGAAGACCTCGAAGGACTGCCTCGCCGCCGGGTGGTGGAAGAGGACGGTGCGGTAGAAGAGACTGAGGAGGGCGTAGGCGACCAGGAAGAGGAGCAGATCATGCCAGATCAGCTTGAACACGCTGCCCTTCCACAGGAGCAGGATGGACCACAGGCCGCTCATCCGGCGGGAGGTGTCCTTGTATAGGTTGCAGTAGATGTTCTTCGGGTTGGCCATGACGGGGGATGCTCAAGTCGACAGAGTTTCGCCACCACCCTCGACAGTTGCAGGTTTCCAATCACCTCCAGGAGTTCAACTGTCGAGTTCATCAGATGTGAACGTGCATCGATGCGTCGTCAAGCACTTGCTAAATA
>JAAUYM010007979.1_pt1 | contig 10987 bp, 8 predicted proteins | sample 7278001 | NCBI WGS metagenome assembly JAAUYM01 (sample SAMN14350224, study PRJNA611818) | marine sediment metagenome | isolation source: surface marine sediment (1.8m) | place: French Polynesia: Moorea | collected 2018-08
TAAAATTGATCTTTTACCTAGCGAGCGAAGCGAGCTCCGGTACGACGAGCCACACTGGGAGGCCGAAGGCCTCCCAGTGTGGCGAGTCGTAATTTGGTCTTTGGCCATTGCGAAATTTTACCCAGCAAGGCGGGTAGCTTTAGGCTAGTCCTCTTATAAAAAGAGAAATATTTGTTTAGAGGAACTGGCTAGTACCAGTGGCATCAAAGCATCCGCCTTCCTCTCACTCTGTCTCTCTCTCTATTCTTTTCCTGTCTGTACTCTCAGGCTTGTCACGCAAGACTCTGTGGAACCTCAAAGCAAAGCAGTTCTGGTTCAGGTCTGCCTATGTTCTGTGCGGTATTCATTCTTCTTCATTTCACTTCTGGCAATGGTTTTTGTTCTCCTTTTCCAGCATCCTGAAGGACCTCCGTCGACAACTACAGCAACACCGTGCTCTAGCTGGTGAGAATGATCCAGAAAAAGGAGCTGGAGAAGCTTATCGTCAGTCTCTGAATCGAGCATCTGAGACTCATCAACTCTCAGCCAGCGATATAATGTGTCAAATTCCCCAGATTTAAATGTGGCACACAAAATTTTGCATGCCAAACAGTAAACTTAAAATGTTACACAGGAAATCAAATCTCCTTTTTTTGGCATACCAAACAATAAATTTAAACTGTCTGCAGGTCAAACAGTAAACAAATCCCAATATTTTTGCATGCCAACCAGTAAATGTCAAGACGGAATTTAAATACGCCAGATCTGTGTTTTAGCTGTCAAATGTACCAACTGGCAACAGTGCTGAGGTTGCGCATTCAATAAAGCAGTTTGCTTCGTCCCCCTCACTCACCCCGCCAGTTCCTGCGCCTCGCGATCGGGCTCGTCCTTGCCCGGCAACCGGATGCCCTGCGTCACCACGGTGGCCTAATTGTGCAAGTAAATGACAGATAAAGTAATTTCCCACATTTTTTGCGCTTAAAAACAATGATCCCTATCGATCATACGCGCGTATAGTACCTGCGACACCCCTGCGTACTCCAGCTCCAGGTCGACCCATAGCCCGGCCTCGTCCTGCCATGGGAGGGAGGCCGACAGCACCTGCGGCAGCCGCTGCCCCAAGTCCAGCGTGGTCACCGACACCTCCTCGAAGTACTGCGCGATCTTCACCTTGAGCAGCTTCCGAGTGATCTTCTCCCGGAGGAGGTCCACGAAGGTCTTGGAGTCGTGCAGGTCGTGCCACAGGCGGGCGCCGAAGATGTTCAAGAAGGCCACCTTGAGGGGTTGGTGGAGAGATGAGACATGAGCGGGTAGTAATGGCGAGGAGGGCCACAACAAATAAGCTACAGCATTAAGCGAAAGGAGATAATAATACATTAATATTTGCTATAAAAAAGCATAAGCATAAGCAAAAAAACAAGCAATCGTAAGTCCACATGCCTCTATCCCCCACCCCCCGCAAAATGATTGATTTGGACCGCAAATCGATACTACTGCTACGTACCTGCTCCCTGGCCACTTGGCGCTTCTCCTCGTCCTCCTTGGTGAGACAATGGACCTTCTGCGCTCCCTCGGTATGTCTGGCCTGTGGAGAAAAAAATGACTTTGTACCGGTACAGTGGATCTTCTTGTATTTAGTAAACGTCGATGTAGTAGCTCGTAAGGGGAAAGGATCTATCGTCGAGAAGTTTGTCAAGGTTTTATAATCGAAGCAGCTAATTATTTTGCGGCGATAAGTAGTGAAAAAGTCGGAGAATTTTTCAATCGATATTACTGCTGCTATGTCAGCCATAAAGGTGTGTCAGATGTTTTTTTTTTTGGGGGGGGGGGAGCAAATGCCAGGTGCCACTGCCTCAGCTACAAAAAGCAGCAGCAGGAGCAGCAGCAGCAGCATCTTCTTTGATAAAGGAGGAGGAGGTGATGGTGGCACGGAAGACGATCCTCCTGGGGCTGGGATTGATGGCCACCGCCGCCATTGTCATGGTGTATCAAGGGAGAAACATGGTGAGAACAAACAGCTACAACCTCACGTAGGTATGTCTTCAATTTTTTTTCTGTGTGTAATTCAGACCCCGGATGGTGAAGGCCAAAAATCGTGGCCAAAGGTGGTGCCACAACGGGAAGAACCAGAGCAACAGCAGCAACAGCAAGAGTTTGAACGTCCTCACAGTCACCGAGACGACCACCAACAAAGGGGTGAGGAACCGCATGGCGAACACCAGCAAGGACAACAATACCTCCAGCAACACCACAGTCCGGAAGACAAAGAAAGTAAGGTGGACGCGCGAAAACATGTCCAACAGGAGTCACGTGGTGCTGGTGGCGTTGGTGGCAGTCACGGAGGGAGGACGGCGGCGGTGGAAGCAGAGCGCTCCTACCTCCGCGAGGAGTTCAACGTCACCCGGAGGACGAGGAAGCGGAGCCTGGTACTGGTCTCCTCCTGGCGCAGTGGCTCCTCCTTCGTCGCGGACTTGCTGCAGTCCTTCCCGCCCGTCTTCCTCCACTACGAGCCACTCCTCATCTCAGCCTTCAGCAGGCAGGTGCGCCCGGGCGACGTTAGGGCGCCGAGCTTACAGCGGCTCCTGAGGGACCTGCTCCGGTGTCGCTACCCGAGAGGCATGTGTGATCAAAACTTTTTAAGCAAAAAAAAAAATTGCAATTTTCAGGCTAAAAAGTCGCATTTTTAACCAAAATACGTTTTACTACTACTCTTCTAAAAATCTCCAGTTGGAAAGGATCCAGATATTGGTCGCAATAAGATTCACAAATGGCGCGAATTGCATTAAATCGCAAGGTGTCTCTCTGTCCACAGGCCACATCTTTACCCCGCCCAAGAAGCACAAGGTCTACTTCAAGAACAACAGGCGCCTCTGGCCACACTGCTCGGAGCAAAAGGAGCTCAATGTGCTGTGCAGCGACAGCAGGTTTGTCTCCGACCTCTGCAGCGTCTACCCGTTCCAGGCCACCAAGCTGGTCCGCCTGCGAGCCTCGCTGACCCGGCCTCTGCTGGCAGACCCGGATCTGGACGCCCGTGTGCTGGTGCTGGTGCGAGATCCGAGGGGCACCATGGCCTCCAGGTTGAAGTGGGGCTTCTGCAAGCACAACCCAAAGAACTGCTACTACGCGGATGTGCTCTGCGGCGACCTCGCTGCGGACTACCATGCCATTGAGAAGCTAAGCAAGGAGTTTCCCGGCCGGGTTGCAGCGGTCCGGTACGAGGATGTGGCCGCCGATCCGGAGCGTCAGGCCGAGGAGATGCTGCGCTTTTTCGGAGCCCCGATGCACCCGTCCGTCCTGGAGTTCGTGCGGTCGCACACCAACCCGAAGAATGCCACGGACATCCGCTTCTACTCCACCTACCGAGATTCCCAAAAGGCCCCCTACGTCTGGAGGGAGAGATTGGACTTTGAAACGGTGAGGTCCGTGCAGGAGGCTTGTTGGAAGGCCATGGAGCTCTGGGGGTACGCCAACTACAGCAGCGAGGCGGACGTGATGAGGAACCATCCCGTCTTGCCGTTCGCAAAGTTCAGTCTGACGCCAGAGAAACTACAACTGTGACACTTAAACAGAACAAGAATTCTCATTTCCTTTCCGGCGAAAGTTTCTTTTCTACCTTTTCTTATTTTAGCAACCTACCATCTCAAAAAAATGTAAAAAAATCAGGATAACAAAGATCATGACAAACCTGGAAGTAGTTCTCCATGAAGATCCTGAACCTCTGCTCCTTGACCTTGTGCGTGTCCACCACCGCCGGCTTGGGGGCCTCGGACGGTGTTGACGAGGAGGCGGCAAACTCGCTGTTCCCGTTGTTGTTGTTCCTCTCCTTGGAGGATGGGGGAGGATTCTGCGCGTTCCAGTCCCTCATGAAGTGGCAACCGACAGTGAGGCGGTTGAACCACTCCTCCTTTTCCCGGCTCGTCCGGGCAAAGAGGTAGAACGTCCTGGTCTCCTCGCCCAGGATCTCGAAGGGCTCCTCGTCGCGGTCGTCCTTGGAGGCCTTCTCGTCGTTACCGCGGTCGCCCTTGTGGTCCTTGCCGTCATCGCCGTCAACGCCTTCGTCGTCATCATCATCTTCGGATATTCCCTCCTCTGAAGGTCTTTCAGAAGCGTCTTTAAAGTCTATCTTATCGTCGTCAGGAATGTTTTCTAGTTCTTCAGGTTTCGGGACGGGGGTGGAAGAGGTGACGGCTTCTTCTCCTTCCAAATCTGTGCAACAAAAGAAATTCGTCTGGTAAAAATACTGTGCCGCGGTATGCCTGACAACAAGAGCAGCAGCAATAAGAAAAAAACAGCAAAAATTCTCATTTTTTCACTGAACTTACGTAGATCTTCCTTCTCCCCTCTCTTCATGTCCACTTGTTGGTCCCCTTCCGTACCTCCTCCGATCCCGACCCTGCTATCGCCGTCCAAGCTCTCCTCCAGGTCCCTCATCCTCACCACCGGACTGATCTTGCCCCCGGGGTCGTCATCGTCATCGCCGCGGCAGACCTTCTTCGGACTCGACTCCTTGCTCCCGGTGGCCTCCGCGGGATCGGCGGCGTCCCTGCCCTTGCTGTCACCAGAGGAGGAGGGTTTCACCACCACCTTCCCTGTGCCGCTTCCCTTGCCGGAGGAGGTCCCGTTGCTGCCGTTGGCGGCGGCGCCGCCACCGCCCAGCTTGCGGACGTTGGTGCGTATCCGGATGGGGTACTTCTTGCTCCAGACCCTCTTCTGCGGCAGGTTCTCCGGGAAGAGCTCCACGGAGCAGTTGGTCAGGTCGAGGACTTCCTTGTGCTCCAGGAAGGCCACCCCGGCGGGCTCGGGGTCGCCGTACATCCTGCGGAGAGGAAGGTTCCTCCTCGGAAACCTGAGCTCCACCCATGGCCCGTGCAGCATGACCCGCACGCTGACCGTGCGCCGCACGTCGTAGGTGAGCGGGTCGTAGACGCCGTTCTTGGCCGGCCACGTGTTCATCCAGACGTAGTTCCGCTCCAGCTCCTCCTGCACGATGATGGCTCTCCTCTTGGGCACCCGCTTCCTCACGTGGTCCACAAACTTGAAGTGGCCCTCGCCGCCGTCGCCGCCGCCGCCGCCACCGCCGCCGCCGCCGAAGAGCTGGAGTCGGAAGGCGGCAAAGCAGGACCCGGCGAAGGCGACCACGCAGCCGGTCAGGAAGCCGAGCAGCCAGGAAGGGAACGGGAGAAACTGAAAAGCGAGCACCAGTTTGTGTAAGTGCACTAAAAACTCGATACGTAACGGTAAATCTGAACACAACGATGTTTCTGATGTGTCTACCAAATGATACAAGGATGGAACAATAAGTCTGACTTCAGCACCGTCATATCGAGATTCCACTGTGCCGAGTCTGGCGTGCGGCCTTACCTGCAGCAGCGCCAGGAGGCAGAGCGGCAGGGATGCCAGCCACCAGTACTGCTGCAACAGGTCCGGCGACTCGTCCGAGTAGATGGAGGCGGAGGTGCCTGCGGCGCCCGCGGCGGCCTCCTCGCTCAGGTCCTGCTCGTCTGTGCCCTGCGCAGAAGGAGGAGAAAAGTTCTCTTCTCTTCCCAGCTTGAGGAACTCCACGCTGAAGCTCCTCATCCAGCGAGGAGCGAGCGACATGGCGAAATAAGAAAGACCTTTTTTTTACTAATCCGTGCGCTCATTTTTTTGCGTTATCTTCTCCGTAACATAACATCTAAACAAGCACAACATGTTTACTCGAAACCGCTCTCTCACATTAAATAGTGAAGCTTGGATCGCAACAACAAGAACAACAACAAGAACAAAAAACGAATCAACCTTAGAGACCACGAATCGTAACAGCGTGAATGCGCAATAAAGGGAGGGGGGAGAATGTCATTTTGCACATGGGACGCGAAGTCGGATTTGAATTCGCCCCATCCCCAAGATTGCCAGGTCTCTCAAAGCTGACGTAGCCCACCCAAACCTCTAAATACTGTAGCACAACTGGAAATAAGCTGGAGTTCAAACATACCCAATAATCCTAATAATTCTAGAAGGAGTGGTCTCTAGGAATGCATTTCTGTTGTCAAGGCATGAACATAGGACCCACACATGGCTCTTGCAGAGCGCACCTGGCTACCCTTCCCCCCTCCAAGTCTGCTCACCAGGAAGTAGTCCTCGTCGTCTTCGTCCTCGTTGGCCGGGTCGAACACCAGCTTCTCGTCCGCCTCCATCGCCTCCTCGACCAGGTCGTCGTCGTCGTCGTCGACGGCGCCTTCGCCGGCGCCATCGAAAGGATCCGTGCGCTCCTGCGCGAGAGACGAGGAGAAACAATCAGATGTCGAAAATATCCGACAAACTTTTCCCGTGTTAAAAATGGAAAAAAAAATTAAGAACAAATCTCCTTCTGCCGTATCTGAAAAAAAAATACTCTTCAAATTTAGGAATTCGATAGACGTAATTTTTTTTCCTGCAAGAGATTTGAACTTGGATGGACGCACAGAACTTTGTGAACCTGATGTTGAGACGGGCACCATATGGGAAAAAAAACCAATATATACCCATGCATCCAACTCTTGAACCTGTCTCATGCAGCAGAAAAACCAGTTTCGAGAAAGATGATCCTCCTTCCAATTTTTCAAAATCTCTCCATTCCCAAGCAGGCGAAATTTCGGGGAAAAAGAATTATGCAAAAATAGGAAAAAGCGGCAGGTTCTTCCTCCTCCTTTCCTCTCCCAGGCTTTCGCACAGAAAGCGAGAAAGTCAAAATAAGCAAGGGAAAAATGGAGGAAGAAAGGAAGGAAAGTCGGGTTTGGAAGTTCTTCTTCTTCTTCTTACTGTCTGCATCTCAAGGGGGAGCCTCTGTCTCCACCAGGCGGCCCAGTTCTCCAAGGTGGGAGACAGCTGCGAGGAGTGAATGGGGGAGGGGGAGACTAAATTAAGCCGAGGCGGTGGGCGGACATTATTAATTAGTAGAACTACAGCCCAACTCGGCCAAACGGGGGACTGGGTTTGTCAGGAAACTTTCTAGAAGGCAGAATTCACATTTTTGCTACATAAAGTCACTCCGTTAGAGTTGGGGAATTGTCCCGATTACCCGAGTTCGACTGTATTTTCTCACAAGCCAAAAAATAAGGTGAAAATTAAAAGACGAAATAAAGGTGAAAGGTAAGCAGACTGTAGGCAAACTACAGCATGCTTCACAAAAAAAGAACTACCAGAACTTGTTTGGCACTGAAAAAATTTCAATCTGCCACTACTAAGCACGTACTTTTTTTTTAGTTGGAAAGGGTAGACATAAACTGTACATACATAGGTATTAGGTACTAGCCCAGGTCAAACCGGCTATAAGGCGGGATTGGTTAAGTGGGAACCCCATTTTGGAGAAACAGTTGGAGAGCACCCTCTCCCACTTGAGCGGGTTTGACTGTAGTACTAGTACGTACTACTACATACACATAGGTACACGGTGCGGGTAATTAAAGAGCCCGAAAAACAACCATTCATTCCGCGTCTCTCTCTCTCAACACGTGGGAGGGGGTAAAATTGGAGAGAGAGAGAGAGAGAGGAAAAAATGGTGGTTGTCTGCTCTGCTTTGGTGGAGGCGATGGAGGAAAGGAAGAGAAGGAGGAAGAAGAGGAAGGCTGAGGGCAAACAGCCCTTCTCGGTCTCTGTTTGCAGAGATGTCCCTGGCAAACAAGACTGTTAGAAAGGCAGCAGGGTGAGTTACAGCGTGTATCAGTAAAAAAAAAATAACTTAATGGAACGGCCTGTCTTATCAACGGATTTTTATCTAGTATTTTGCTATACTAGTAAGTTTGGAAGGAGAGGGTTTCCACCTGAGACACAATGGTCTGTTATGCTAGGTCTGGGTTTCACCTGATCTGGTGACGAGAGGTCCGTTGCGCCGGAAAAGGGATCTTCCACGGAGGGGGTCCCGTTCAGGTCCTTGAGTGAGAGAGACTGCTGCTGCTGTTGCGTCGTCGCCGCCGCCGGCGTCGCCCCACTCCTCTTCCCCATCAGATCGAGCATCCGGAGTCTTAGCGAAGACCTATTTCCGGGTGGAAATTAAAATTACAAGTAGTAGTAGATAGGACACATCCTAGTAGCGGGTAGGTGCGCAGGACGCTTCAATGAAAACTGACATCCCACTTTGAGTTTGCCTTATTGTCACTTGTCGTTCCAGTGTACCACGATGCACCACTTAAAACTGATACTCCGCTTAGGCTTTGGCATATTTACCTAGTCTAACATAGTACATAAATGCACTGAATTTACTCTCCACTTTGGTAAGAATTTGTAGAAATTATCCGTGCTTCGCACGTGCTTCGGATAATATCCCTTTTTTTATCCAGAATGTTGTCAAGACCTATTTAATGCAAAACAGGTTTTTTTTCCAACAAAGATACAGTACGTTCTTGAAGTTTTTGCCAGTAAGCAATTATTCAAATACATTTGAAATGCCTTAAGCCTTACCTAATCTCTGAAGTAATGTACTGTATGTACCGTACAGGATATCCGAATAAAAACTGACACCCCAGTTTGCATTTATGGTATTTGGTCTGACGTATTAAGAGAGCAAAACCCAAAGTATGTCAGGGTTTTATTGTGGTACACATCCTGTCCCGTTTGTTTACCTGGACGGGGTGTCGGTAACTTGCTGCTGGCCGGTCTGCTGCAGAGAGGAATCCTCTCTGGCATCCGCGGCGGAGGAAGAAGCCTCCTTGGTGCCGCCGTCTTTGGTGGCAGACGCTGGGGATAAAATGTCGAGTTCATTTTTGGCGCAAGATATGGGAAAGCTTGCACTGTGTGCTCTACTAGAAAAACCAGGGGTTCTCAACCTTTTCAGACCGCGACCCATTACTGGACCCGCAGAACATCTCGCGACCCAGCGATACTTTGGAGGAAGGAAGGAAGACACATTCTGTCATGATCATGAGTCATGACCCTCAAAGACTTCGCGACACACTTTTGGGTTACAACCCGTAGGTTGAGAACCTCTGTCTCTGTGTACGAGTACAAACGTACTATACTAGCATTTACCCGGCGCGCTGTTCCTGGACTTGTCCAGAAAGGAGAAGGTAAATTTGCGCCGCTCCTTGGTGGGCGTTTTGGGACTGTCGCCGCGATGCAGGTCTGAAAAAAAAGCACATTCCAAACTCGAAGTTAATAAAAATTGTCCAAAAATTCTATAAAATTGCGTAATGCGTAAATTACCCGACGCCGACCCGGAAAACCCGGATGAGAAGATGACCGGGGTCCGGCTGTCAGGGCTGTCGTCGTCGCCAACCCCGACCCCGACGCCCGGAGGGAGTTCCACCTTTAGAGACATGGATGAAGAGCAGGGCTTCCCAACCGAAACTTCTCTCTCTCCTGCCTCCCCTGCCTCCGGGCCGCGAGACCCCGTCCCTGACGCTGGGAGGAACTCCACCTCGGAGTAGGAGTGCGAGTGGAGGAGAGAGGAAGGGGAGGAGGAGGAGGAGCAGGCTTGCGCCAACAGGTCGTCCGCCGATTCGGTCTTAGACAGGGATTCCGCCGAATCCCTGACCCGTTGGTCCTCCGACTCCAGGTCCAGGCTTGCGCTGCCGCCCACGGAGCCGAGGAGGGAGACGGACTTGGCCTCCACTTGCTGCTGCTGTTGCTGCTGCTGCTGGGCGGCGGCAGCTGCAGCGGCTGCGGCCAACCTCTTCTCCCTCTCGCTCTTGTACTCCGTGTACTTCTCCTCCACCGTCCTGGCGATTCGACCGCGGACCTACGTGCATACACAGTACAGAAAAAAAAAACGGCGTTTCTCACAAACCGCGACTTCGAATATGTAACTACATAGTACTTTTTCGTCTTTAGTTCACCTGGTGCAACCACGACGGTGACGCAGTGACGGAGGCCCCCACCGCCCCCACCGCCGCCGCCGTCGCCGCCATCTCAGGGTCGTTGGTGGAGGTCGAGTTGTAGGAGGAGGACGACGAGTCGGCGTCACCTGAGGAGAAAACTTTGATTAGATCATGTCTTCTAGATTAATGCAAATGATCGATTCCCCGAAGACAGAAAGAGAGAAAGCATCCAACAACGTTAATGTGCTGAATGCATTTACATGCATCCAATCGCCCAAAGCAGCAGCAGCCAGCCAGCGGACGATATCTCCTGGATGTATCTCCCCTCCCTCCTCAAGATGAACCTCACGTCACTGCATGTGCACTATGTCCATTCGATTTACTTGTCTGGAGTGAGAGGTTCTCAACCTTCTGCGGACCGTGACCCACCTCAGGAACTCCAGAGCTTGTCTTGATCCACTGTACCATGGCCATTTAGAGTATTGGATGCATGAGGGAAAACTTTAAGTACTTTTTTTTCTCGCTGATCCCTGTCACAACCCGCCTCACGACCCCTCACTGGAAATGCTTTGGCGACCCGCCTGATGTGTGGGTCGTAACAGAATTGCGACCCACAGGCTGAAAACCTGTGGGGTCACCCTGGAGGGTCTTAAGAATACCTGTGATGGAACGTGCGGCGTCTGAGCCCACTCCGTGTGGGACCCCGGCGAAGCTGTTGACCGTGGCTCCGCTCCCCCCGGTAGACGGCGCCAATCGCGCGAACTTAGTCAGGATGGCTTCCTTGATCGGGGAGGCCTCCCGGACGCTGCTGAAGGCCTGGCTCGCGCTGGAAAGAAAGAGGAGAAAGTCAAAAATTGGAAACACAAATTGGATTTAACAAGTAGCTTTCCCCTGCCATCCTACTACACCGTACTTTTGTAAGTGCTGTACCGGTATTTATCTCTTGCTTTTTTCCCAACATACGAGTAATCTATTAATTTTAAATCTTTAATTGTGCGTCCATGTACTACAAGGTTTCCTCACCTAAGGTGAGACGACAGCGACTGCTGGCTGGGGTCCGAGAACATCATCCTCTCGTCGAGCGACCGCGCGACGGAGTCCAAACCGGAGGACGAGGAGGAGGAGTCGGGCGCGCCCGGTTGGTGCGGGGCCGGGATGGGCTCGGTGGCTATGGAGTCGGAAGATTTGCAGTTGTAAAAGAAATGCAGCAGACGATTTTTCAGCTATGGCAAGTA
>JAAUYM010094828.1_pt1 | contig 10987 bp, 13 predicted proteins | sample 7278001 | NCBI WGS metagenome assembly JAAUYM01 (sample SAMN14350224, study PRJNA611818) | marine sediment metagenome | isolation source: surface marine sediment (1.8m) | place: French Polynesia: Moorea | collected 2018-08
AATGCTGGGGTGGCGCCGACGGCAGCAGCTGGGACGTGGAGAGCGACTCCCTCGGGTGCAGGTCGCTGGCCGACAGGGACTAGGAGAGGTCGGAGCAGGAGTTGGTGGCGGAGGCGGAGGCCGCGGCCGAGGCCGAGGCCACGTCGAGGCCGGTGGCGCGGGAGGAGGAGTTGGACAGCGAGTAGTGGCCGCGGCGACGACGAAGCTACAGTATATCAAACGGGAAATTGTTAGTAGGAGAGGGGAAAAAAATGCTTGAATGGATCTTCTTCCGTGAAGAGTTTTTCATGGTCTTGCTAAGCATAATGAAAACGGGATAAAATATGTACTAAGCCTTTAAAGGATTTTTTAAAGTTTTTTTTTTCGGGGAGGAAGGAGGAAATTGGGGGCCAGGCTTATACTGAAGAGTTCATCGTATCGGAAAATTAGAGTTCAACACTTCTTGCAAGATGCAATCTTCTTGCATCTTCAACCCCCCTGTTTCTGCTCTCCGTGCTGAAAGCAAGGTGGAAGACGTTACATACAGTACTCGTATGCACACACCTACCAACAGCGAAGATAAAAGTTGGAAGCTATGCGGATAAGTTTGCTCTTCTCTCCTTTCTCCTCCGAGAGAAGAATGTTGTTGATCCCCAATCTTTAACACTCCGCAGAGATTGTGAGAGGGAAGAAGGAATTCACAGAAAAGGCTTCTCAATATGAGATTAACTATCGCCTACAGGAGGGATCAAGAGTAGTAAGATACGGGAGACTGTTTGTTGTGTAAGCAAGGAGCATTTTTTTTTTGCTGGTGCGCGCTTACCTTTCCGATCTGCGGGCTCGGAAACCTGGTGAGGACGTGAACCGCCAGAGCCGCCAGGGTGAACAGGGGCAGCGTCAGCAGGAAGCTGTCCAGGGCACACAGGGCGTCGCAGAGGACAGGGTTGCCAGCCTGCGCGGAAGGAAGGGGGAGAACGGGGGAAGGGTCGATACGTACCAAGGTAAGAATTGTGCAGACGATAAACTCCGTGCGAAGTTGCCATCCAACCCACTTATGCATCCTTGAAAGTGTGCCCTCTCCCATAAAGAACAAAAAAATTCGTCTAAGAAAGGAAAAAAGAAAGCCTAGACTAGACAGAGCTATTCTGACGGCCACTTTGTCGGTCTGCCAGATATGGAAACACAATATTTTCCGGCAGCTTATCCTTAAATCCCTCCTCTCTGGTTTTTTTGCTTTTCGCTCGAAACAGATGAAAGGACGGGAGGCAGCGCCATTCTCAATTTTGATGTACGAGTACCTACTCGAGAAAAGTCTGACATGGCTGGTTGGATGGTTTCTCAGTAAAAAGATACGTAGGCATCAAATGGTAAAAAAAGTTGGAAAAAAAGCATCGTATTTGCTCCTTTCCCGACGAAACTTTTGGTCAAACTTCAAAAACCATTCAACGATCATTTCCACGTTGCACTACGTATGCAGTACGGGAAGGTAAGAGTGGGATTGGCAGAAGCTTCAACACGTTTCATCATTTCGTCGTATATGTTGATTGAGAAAGTGCAAGCCACCTTGGTGGAGTTTATCTCCGCCCTGAACCACTCCTCCTTGGGGTGGCTCCACCTGGTGGCGTAGAGGACGACGAGGGAGTAGGCGGCGCGGGCGACGTTGCGGACGGCCAGCAGGAGGAAGAGCCGGTGGGCGTTGGTCCTCCTCAGGAAGGCGTTCCTCAGCACCGAGCAGGCCAGGAGGAGGTTCAGGGCCACCACGGCCACGGCCGCCAGCCCGTAGCACAGCACCCACCACCACTCGGTGGAAGAAGAGGAAGGCGAAGACCAAGAGGAGGAAGAGGAGGAGAGGGCCATCTTGGGAGAGCCGCACTCGTCGGGTTCGAGCCAAGAAAGTCAATCTCCAGGTCCTTTCAACGCCACTTTTTGCACAGAGATTGCCATGTTTGATGTGTGAACTTCTTGCCTACAGAGTGAAATGAGTTGGGCTGAATAGCAGATGGATTGGAAGGGGGTGGGAGGGAGGGGGAGGGGGGGGAAGGGAAGCAATTTTCCAATCGAACAATGAAAGACTAGCAGAGTTGTGAGTGAGAGAAGGAAGAGACACTGTCAGTGTGAACATGCGTGCATGTGCGAATGGACAGTTGGACGAGGCAAAAAAAAATACCATTAAGATCAACTTTTTGTATTTCGCGGTCTATGATGCTGGCATTATTGTTCCAGCAAATGCTATAGATACGTGTTTGTTTTGCATATTTTTTTTTCCATAGGTACACGACAGTCGATAGAGACGCTTCTTAACATCACATAGCAGAGATGAGAGAGAGGGAGATTAATATTCAGTTCACGTCTTGGGCGCAAGGGACACATGATGCTCTCTGATCAACTTGGGTGGGACGACATGACACTCAACAATGACATAATTGATCAGAGCATCCACATTTCAACATTTAAGGTACTACGTTATAAGGTACTACGAGCCATAGTCGTAACATCAGCGTCACATGATGAAGCTCTGTTTTTCTTTCTTCTCCTTCTCTTTACCTCATCACAGGATGATCCTCAGGTCTCCCATGGTCCTGAACCTCTTGGCCCTAGCGACCCTGGCCCCGACCACACCCAGCCTGACGCCCCTCATCCTGCCGGGGCCGCCCTGGCACCCCGTCGCCCTCGAGGACCGCAGCATCCCCAGGGTGGTCCTGGGCCTGCCGCAGTCGTGGTCCCCTCCTCCCTGGCTGGGGAGCCTGACGACCAGGGACTTGCTCCGGCGGTTCCCCGGAGGGACTCTCAGACTTGACGCGACGACCGCGGAGGCCGGTGCAGTCTCACTGCTTTTGCCGCCGCCGCCGCCGCCGCCGCCGCCGTTGACGGCCGCCGGTGACTCCGCCGTTGCGCTCAGGGAGTGCTGGGAGATGGAAGCGGCCAGTTCGGCCGCGGCCCTCCTGGTGGCCCTGGTGGCTCTGGCGCATGCGCGTCCGAGGCCTCCTGCGCCGAGGCCGCGCCGCCTCTTCCCGCCGTTTCCTGCGCCTTCGGCATCGTTGTTGTCGCTCTTGTTGCTGCCGTTTGCGTTGCAGCTGCGATCCGTGGAATCCGCGATGCTGCGGTCCCCGCGAGAGAACACGACCTCGGAGGTGGAGCACTGGAAATAAAGAGAGAGATACAAAGGCCACCTCGCAATGTTGTTGTTGTTGCTGTTGTTGTTGATGCTGCTGCTGCTGCTGGGTGCTGACACTTTTGGATGTGGGCCCAATTTAAGGCGGAACCGGACATCCGGATTTTGATCAAAAGTTGCCCAAATTACACACACAAAAAAAAAAACAGATAACGGATGTTGCCAGATTTTTTCCCGAAAAGTTGTCATAAAAGAATCCGTGCAATTCGGAGCAGTTTTTCATCCAAAAAGTTACTGCTTGGAAATATGTGTGCCTTAGTTTTACTTCCTTCAAAGACGGAAAAATGTAGTAGTTCATACTACTTTAGGAGTCCTTTTTCAGATGGGAAACACTGAGTCTTGTTCGACAAGAGCCCCTGTCGAGAGCTTTCTTAAGAAGGTGGTGATTTCTATTATTTTTTTGTCTCGTTCCCCTGTGAGGACTCGATTAACTTTTTGAGAGATCAGGAAAGAGGAGAGAGAGAGAGGGGGGAGGGGGACAGTTGCGAATGGATCCATTCTCCAATCCTTTAATCTCCTCACCTTTATCAAAACTTTTTTTCGCTGTTGCCTTTCTCTCTTTCTGTTTTTTTTCACCTCCACTCCACAAATCTCCTGGGGTTTTTTTTCAGGCTTACTTAGCAGCTCAAGCCAGAAGAGGAGAAAGGGGGAAGAAATTGCTGAAAAAGCACTTTTCTTTCCGCCCCTCTGAGTTGCGGAAGACTAGAAAAGTACTTTGCGCGACTCTTTTTCTTCATGAAAAAAAATCCAACTTTGCCCTTACTTGCCGCTTCACGATCCTCTTAGTTCAACGATGCCGCGCAAAGTACACCTAGCAAAGATTAGTGTTGCCAAACGGCAGAATTTCGCCAAATCTGGAGAATTATTGAGGCTGGGTCAATTTTATTACCCACAAATTTTGGGTCCCGCCTCTTTTCTTTTCTTTTTTTTTTTAGATCCAGTTCTCTGGGAATCGCCGACACTCACCAGCTGCCCCCGCTCGGCGATTCCTCTTCCACGGTGTCGCTGGGTGGAGAGCGGAGGAGGGGGACGATACCGGATGACGTGGAAGCCTGATCGGGGCGGGGAAGGAGTGGGAGGAGGAGGAGAGGGATGTAAAACCACGTAAAGTTGCACAAGAGATGAGATTGGGAGAAAGGAAATCTGCTCCTTGGCGTACAACCTTCGTCTCGTCGGTACATACGGTACTATCTGACGTATTTCAAAGACAATAACGTTTAATTACGAGACATTAAGTAAACACAGAACTGCCCATTATGTGGGGGGAAAAAAAAACAAAGTTGACACGTACGTCAGTCAAAATAGGCGTATACGTACGTGTATAAGCTTATAGGTTATAGTAGCTTAACTGTACCGTGTCAAAATGGTGACAAATTTACGCCTGGTTTGGGTAGATAATTGAGGATCAGCAAGACCTCAGCGAAAAAAAAGAGCAGTTACCGTGGTTTCTCGCGTTCCTCCTGAGTCGAGAGGCCGCCGCGGCAGGATCCTCCGCCGCACCCGCCGCACCCGCCGCACCAGCAGCAGCAGCAGCAGCAGCAGCCGCACCCCGGTACGCCATCCTCGCCCCCTCTGCTCCTATCCTCGACCGACCTCCTCCTCCCTCGCTGAAGTCGCCCTCCAGCCCGCATCCTCTCCTGCCGCCGGCCGCGCTGTGACCGCCGCCGCCCCCGCCGCCGCCGCCGCCGCCACCGCGACGAACGCCGAACCACTTGAAGCACTTGGTTCTTTTAAGTAAGAGAGATGTACCTACGATTATAACTTATGTTACGTGAGCTCGTACCTTAGCTCCGTTGCTACTTTCATTGTTCCTGTGCAACTCTTTGGTAGTGTACTCTATGTAGTACGGTACGAAGGAGTATAAGACAAAAATCCACACACCCATGTTCAAACGACGTCAGGCAGTAGTTATACCTCAGAAGAACTGAATACATGAAAAGAGTCTGCTTTTGTCAAGAGCGCTCTAAAGGTTGGGCAAAAGGGAATTGGGCGACTTGAAAGAAGCTGCACCAAGGATCAAAGACGCTGTGCGCTGTTGTTGTTGTTGTTCCTGCTCCTGCATCTGAGGGGCCACTCAAAACCACATCCTCCTGACATACAGTACAGTAACGGAGGAGAGCACGATCTGCCAACCCACCTGGTCTCGCTGGCGTAAGATCCGTAGACGTAGGGGTTGACCACGGAGTTGGTGAGACTGAGGATGAAGAGGACGTCGGCCACGCGCGGGTCCACCGACTCCATGGCGCTCTCGGGGTCGAGCACGAACCTGGAGAAGAAAGCAAGTACGGAATTGAGGGTAAAGGAGAGAGCCTGTTTTTGGATGGGTGCAGGGGTTCCAAACAGTTCAGCGAACAGTTCACTCAAGGGTGGGTATATCCAAAAAACAACCGACTTCGTATCACGAGCAACAACAGCAACAACACATTAGACTCTAAAAAGACGTAAGTGCCCTCAGAAGCGTTAATTAAGAAAATTCCGTCTTTACAAACATTCAATATCTGTTACGATTTTAGGGTGGAAACCGTCAAGAACTTGCGAGCTTCAAAAGGCACGTTTACTCCTTGGACCCCCCCCTCCTCAAGGCAAAAATTGCACCATATACCTCGTTCCGCTGAAGAAGGGAAACGTGTGTGAAGTCATATCTCTTTTGGGCCAATCGGGGATCCATAATGGGAAAAAGACAAGAAGGAGCGGTAGTAGGTACAGTCAGATCTACGTATGCAGATCATAGCGAACACACCGGCGCAACATTAAATTTCAATACTATATAGTACAGTACATACCCATGTTCCATCGTGAGTGCACAAGTGTCTCGACATGAGAACAAACCTATGTAGTTAACTTTAGCCATGTCTTTCCTGTTGAATCTCGAGATTTCACTGTATCACCACATGCTAGAGGACTCCCTTGCTCCTATCGAAGCGCCATCACTTTCCCGCAATTTATGAGGGCTCATTGAATTTGCCCATGGTGGAAGAAGGAAGGGAGAAGGGGGATGACAATCAAATTTGCGGAGAGGAGGGAAAAAATCTTTATTGAATGGAAAAATCTAATATAGGGAGTCACGAGAAATTGGGGCGGGGGGGAAGGACAAGGAGCAGTTCAAGTCGTTGCAACTTAGCAAAAATCTCGCAACTTTTGCGAGATTTTGAGGATTTTTTTTCCTCACCAGAGCGTCATGACGACGTAGGGAGTCCAGCAGAAGATGAAGGCGAGGACGATGATGATGGTCATCCGGAGCGTTCGGACGCGGGCGCGGCTCAGGTGGCTGGAGCGGAAGTCACGGACGCAGTGGCGGTGGCGGCCTCCGCGGCAGCGGCAGCGAGACGCGTCGGGGCCTCCGCCGCCGCCGCCGCCGCCGCCGCCGGCGGCGGGCACCACGACGACGGGGGAGCTGTTGCTGCCGAGGTTGTCGCTGCTGTTGAAGCTGTTGTCGCCGCCGCCGCGGTCGCCGAACCTGACGACGGAGGCTGAGACGGCGCCGTTGCAGTCCGAAAATCCGTTGGCCACTACGATGGCGCCGAGGGTGGCAGGGGTTCCGGCGAGAGAGGTGGAGGCGCCTCTGGCCCGACTGTGGTTGCCGCGCCGGGAGAAGCGAAAACTGTAATTAACCGTCCCGACGGGACTTTTGGTCATTTCCCAGAACAACAAAAAAGTGACGTTAATGTATGGTAGTCTAATGCCATGTTCTATCACATATTTCTAGGAGGAACTTATTACGCTCGTAACTTTCAAAGTCCCGTCGGGTAAGTACTGTACTACTCTTATTGCAGCCCTTTCCTTTAAGGAATCTTCCTCCTGCCCATAACTTGCTCTTATACTTTGATGCCCTTTCCTTTCCATAAAATTTATGAAAATTTGCCACAAGTCTGTATATAACAGTATACAGTATATACGGTACAGTACTTTTTTGGGGGACGTCCTGAACCCCAACGTACCTCCCGCACACCAGCTCCCTCCTGCCTCTCTCCCCTCTTATCCTCGGGTTCGGCGTCCTGGCGAAGATCCTCCTCAGTCGCTGCGGCCTGCTGCTGCTGCGGTGGCTGTTGCTCCCGCTGTCGCCGTCGTTGCCGCCGTCGCCGCCCCCTCCGCTGGCGAAGTGGTAATCGCCGCAGCAGTGGTGCTGGTGGTGGGTGGTGGTAGAGCCACCGTTCTGGTTGCAGGCGTTGTGGTGGTTGTTCGCCTCCGTCAGGGTGGTCCCGTCGGTCGAGGGAGCGGTGTTTGCTTTTGGAGCGAGGAGGGAGGAGGATATGTCAAATCACTTGGAATATACTTACAGTAGTATTTGTGCTAGTTGTACCACTGCCACCTTGTCTGAACTCCGCCTGCTGCTTGACTATGGCGCCCAGGATCCTGGAGTAGGTGACGACCATGACGAGCAGCGGGAGGAAGTAGACGGTGACCAGGAAGAAGAGGGAGAAGGCGACGACGGCCCTGGGGTCGGAGCCGAAGGTGACGCACTGCTCGGAGGAGGCGGGGTCGCCGTCGCCGCCGTCCTCTGCCGCCGCGGGAGCAGGGCGCGTGTCCCAGACGAAGACCTGCGGCAGCGAGCAGAGCGCCGAGGCGGCCCAGGCGGACGCCAGCATGAAGTGGCCGCGCCGGGCGAACTCGGAGTTGGCCCTCAATGGGTAGATGATGGCGATGTATCTAGTATGTAGGTAGGTATACAAAGGTATTCATTCTTCACTTCTAACTTTGTTTCCATCTTTCCTGAGTTTTGCTATTTTCTTGGGGGACAAAACAGTGGTCCCTGAATTAATTAAGGCTTCCAACTGTAGACGATCCTCCCCCCTGCTACCAACTACTACTGCCGGATCCCAATCCCCACCTGTCCAGGCTGACGACCACCAGGACCATGGAGGAGAGGTAGAAGCCGAAGGCGCGGAGGAAGGCGAAGGCCTTGCACGCCAGGCTGCCGGCCAGCCAGAAGCGGACGAGGCGCCAAACCACCTGCACAACAGGAGAGTTACATACCGTAGTATGTACAGTACGTACAAGGATGAGAAACAACCTTATAAAAAGATGTTACATCCGTTTTGCTGCGATGGGAGGGGGATTCAGTGCTTGCCAAAACGAAAAGTACCCAAAAGTAAAGGATGAGGAGTTCACACAAACTTTACCCTTCTCTTTTCGTCAAATGTGGAGTAATGCTAGCCGAGAAGATGACTTGCCAGAGTCCAACTACTGTACTCCTCTCCTGAGACGTTTGTCTAGAAAGTCATCTTACTTTGCCCTTCAGGAAGTGATAAAAGCAGTCGGCGGGAAGGTCTTGTTAATTTAACTTTCAGAAAACGCGGAGGTGCTGTCAGAGGGCATCATGGAGAAACTTTGCTCGGTCTTCCGCCTTGCTTGTCAAAACAGATCGGATGGATGCTTGAGTGGATGTGAAAAGAAAGCTTTTGAGCATAAGAGGGGCAGATTAGGCAAATGAAAGGCTGAGCTCAGCTTTGGATTGGAAGAGGAGCAGGACATGGAAGGGAAGAATGTAGGACAGGTCGGTCTTCTTGTTAGACTTTGTATATAAAGTTCGCCCTTCCTTTTGTTGTAACAAGCCACCCCCTTTCCCCTCCCTCCCTTTTTTCCATGACCCAGTTTCCAAGAGCCACGGTTTACTAAAGAAGAAAATGTCCCCTACGATAGCAGCAGAAAAGGCCACTTCCTTTAAATATTAGATTAATAGACTCTAAGTTTGTTGTACTGTACTAGGACATTGCACAACAACAAAGAAAGGTTTGTCCTGTAGGAATATTTAGTATAATATTTAATGTTAGTTATACCTACCAGTATACAGTAACATAACCAGTATAACATAAATAAAATATAATATTTACTTATTACTTGGGTTTTACCCTACTAGTACAACATAGTTTATCCGAGCGAGGGAGTCTTTCTCACCTCGGACGGGATGAGGATGAAGGTGACGAAGAGGTCGGCCACCGTCAGGTGGAGGATGATGATGGAGATGCGAGTCTTGCGCGACCTGCGAGACGAGAAGGAAAGGATAACAAGTTTGAATACCTACTAGAATGCAAAGCATTCTGAATCGGTTGCACGTGTTTCTAAAGCATTATTTACAGCCACAGCAAACAACAGCAACAACAACAATAGGGACGGATGCAAAAATTACCGTCGTTATTGGGAAATCCAATTTCAATGTGAGTCTATTTTTGATCTTCCTTGGTTGCTCGATATTTGTGGTGGCATTTACGTACAGTACGGTAGGTAGTAGGCGATATTTGCTTCTTCACCCCCCTTTTATACCCGGCGAGACATGCCTCTGCTCACGTCGGGTCATCCCAGACTTAAGGCAGATGGCGTACGAGTCATCCCCAGTCGTTCATCATGTTTATTCACACCAAGGTCTATAACAACAAATGGTCATATGATGAGTGGAAAGACGCTGGAGAGCTGGATTTGGCTGTAGCCAACGGCACTCGTGATGAGATTCATGATGGACTCATGAGTTTTGTACAGTAGACTAATTGTAACGATTTAAGTGTGATGCAGCATGGTGTTAAAAAAACCAGACTCACCACAGACTCATGCCAGAAATGACGGTGTCTGATCGGGCAGTACACACTACGTTGAACTTTGTGTACTACAGTGTAGTGTACCTACATACTAATACAGTGCACCCCTCTCCACTTGGGATAAGAGCAGATTATTATGAAAATTAATTTGGAACTTCTTGCTCTGAGTTTTTCCGCAATTAGAATCTACTACTGACGTAATACTGTAGTGACGTAGGTAGTAGTACCGTATAGTAAGCTATGCTAAGGGCACCATGCCATTACGTGGCAGGAATTAGTGGCGTTATCCCAGGATTTTATTGTTCTTACCAGTGTCACTCTTATGTCCGGGCACTTACGTTTTATACCAGTTACAAAAAAATAGAACTCCTGCTAAGTACGGCCTAAAAGTAATTTGTGAAATTATGAACTCAACTTAGCATATTTGCTCATACAGTATTGAGCAAGTGCCTGCTACCTACGGTACAGTAGACTCCCCGACGGGACTTTTGAACTTAGTTACAAGCGTAACAAATTGGCGAAAAAAATTGTGACATATATGTCGTATTCCAATGACATGTGCCATTACGTGTTTAAAGCTGAATTTGTTACGCTCGTATGTTTAAAAGTCCCGTCGGGTCATCGTACGTGTACTGTGTATGTACTGGTACCAGTAGATATCAATATGTATGTACTGTACCCCACAGTTCAAAAATTATGTCACAACCTTTTTTTCAGCTCGGAGCTTTAATATTAGAGCTACAAGAATGCACAATACCTCTTTTTAAAGCTCAATTCTTTCCCAAGGTGCACCAGAAGCCAGATTTTTGATTTTTTTTCCCCTTGAACTTGAGCAAGATCTTCAACATGGAGCATGGTCAAAGTCACCAAGCGCGTACCGTACCACCGGCGTTGCAGCTTTCGACCGAGAGAGAGAGAGGAGAGGGAGGGAGAGAGAGAGGGGGGGAGAGAGGGAGAGAGAGAGAGAGATCAGTTTTTTAAAGCTGCATCAAGATCAAACCGCGGCACCTGTGGTACGGTACGCACTTGGTGAAATTGACCGTCTTCCTGTCATTGAAGATCTCTCTCTTTCTCTCTTCGTCTCTGTCTCTCTCTCTCTGGCTGTTTCTCTCTCTTTTCTCTCTCTCTCTCTCTCTCTTTCTCTCTCGCTCTCTCTCTTCTCTCGGTCGAAAGCTGCGACGCCGGTGGTACGGTACCCTCTTGGTGACTTTGACCATGTTCCATGTTGAAGATCTTGCTCAAGTTTAGGGGAAAAAAATAAAAAATCTGGCTTCCGGTGCACCTCAGTATTCCTCTAAACTCTTGT
>JAAUYM010052018.1_pt1 | contig 10982 bp, 9 predicted proteins | sample 7278001 | NCBI WGS metagenome assembly JAAUYM01 (sample SAMN14350224, study PRJNA611818) | marine sediment metagenome | isolation source: surface marine sediment (1.8m) | place: French Polynesia: Moorea | collected 2018-08
GTGAAGAGTGGCTTCTTGCCTGCGTATCCGAAAGTTTCTTCCCCAGCCTTTACCTGTCGGAGGGGGGGGGGGGGAAGTGAAGGAGTCCTTGGAATAAGACTTACAGTACATAGCTTTCCTTTGAGTTTCCTCCTCACCTTGAGAGGACAGTGATCATGAGCGCGGCAGCACCTGTCCACCCTCTGGCGCGCCCCCAGGTCGAAAAAGTCCTCGGCGATGTCGTTCATGCCACACCACTTGGTACCTATACGTAGAAAAAAACCAAAAAGAAACAAGGAAATCGTACCCTCGTCTCCCTGAGAAGTGCAAGGAGACTCACTTGGAACAATAAATTGGAAGAGCGAGAATATTCCAGGCTTGTCGGCCACCGCTTTGCTCTTCCTTCTCCTTGTCTTTCTTCTCCTCCGCGTCTGGCTGGACTCTGGGAGGTTGTTGCACACCTGGTGTCGCAAAGGAATCGTAATACGTATGAACATTGTACATACAGTAAGCTCCTCACTTGGACCAGGTTGATCATGTCTTCCAATCCCACCTGCCTGGCGGGATAGCGATCAAAGTACCCGTCCAGTTCTGGAGTCTCGTAATTCTTTTCCCTGGCAAAAAACAAGAAAAAAAATAAGTACATATTAATACGTTTACAAAATAAGTTTTTTTTTACAACTGTTGACCTTCCATTGACTGATAGGCGGCAGTCCAGTATCTGGTCCGCCGTTTCATTCATTTCAGAGCTGTTGTTGGTCAGGGACAGGAATGGGAGGGTCAGGGTGGAAAAGGCGTTGTCTCCGGGCTGTTGGTAGTAGGTGACGAAGGCGTTGGTGCGACCGCTGCGGAGGATCACCATGGCGAGGCCGGCCGGGTCGTCTTCCACGGTCTCGTTCTTGCAGCTCTCGCGGTCCGATTCAACCATGGTTGGATTGGCGCTGCCACTGACGTCGTCGCCAAGCTCCACGTCGCCCCCGACGGTCGTTCCGTTTTGGTCAACGCGGTCCTGTGCTACAGGGCTGCTTCTGCTGATGACTTGGTTGTCAGCGACCGTGGCGCTGTCGCCGTAGTCGTCCTCGCTGGTTGTTTCGTTGTGGTCAGCGTGGTCCGGTCCCAACGTTGCTAAAGAGCTGGTGGTGTTCCCGTTGTTGGTGACCTCGTTCTCTGCGACTGTGGTGCTGGTGGTGTTGCTGCTGTGGTAGTCGTCCTCATCTTGACCGAATAGGTAGTCCCCGATCGACCGGAAGAATCCGTCCATCGCCCCCTCAATCGGGCTGGCGTCCTCAGCGACGGTCGCGTCTTCCGCCGCCGACGACGACGCCGACACCAATACGGACGCCGACGCCGGTGCCGACACTAGCATGGTCGCCGCCACCGACACCAGACAAGCGCGGAGGAGAGTCGCCATCGCGGCAATGAGTGAGAAAAGGACTTTTGCCGTTTTCTGACGTTGAAAGACTTTTCCTCAGGTGTTTCACCCCTCCTCAATTCTTGGCAAGGCAATCGCTTGATCTCAATACACAGAATGTGAAGAAGGGAGTGAGTCAGAAGGGAAGGCACAAAGCTCCTTCGGCTAAATAAGTCTAAACAATGAAGAAATGTGATGAGCTCAGCAACTTGTAAGCTTTGAGTTATAGGAGAAAAAAAACTTGTTTTCTTCCAAGGCAGAGAGTTGTCATTTAAGTGCAAGAAGACACAGGCCGGGCCATAAAAAAAGTGTGAAAAGAAACGAAATAAAAAAAAATCCTCTTCTTACGCCTCCAACATGAAGAGCTGGCACCAGACGATTTCCTCCTGACTGATCAACGGCGGCGGTGACGGATGCGGCGACCAAGGGGGGTATGACCTGAGCCCCGTGGCAAAGGCCACCGCAGCCACCGTGCGCCCGTGGTGCCACATCTCCACCCTCTCCTCCCTCTGCCACGATCCCATCGGAATCCACCTAGTAGAGATCGGGAGGAACTCCCGCCCTGACACCAGCACGACGAAAGCGGCCGACGTCACCGCCAGCGACAGGAAGAGTACCTTGCGCTTCGCCTGCTGCACCTGCGGCAGCAGGCCTTGCAGCAGGTGCATCCCCCCCTCTGCCTTGTCACGGACACTTCTTGGTCAGCATCGTAGCTGGAGCCCGCACACACGTGGCATTCCAAAATCGTTCACACCTCTCAAAAGTGCCACAGCAGCTCCCAATTGTCCTCCCTCAGCTGCTGCCACGAAAATGACTTTTACCAAGAAAAGGTGATGGAAGAAGAGGAGGAAGGATACTTCTTCTGCACGCGGTTGCGTTACCTCCTGTCCTGTACCTGAGGAAGAAAAGGAAGGAAGGAGGAAGGTAGCACCACTGATATTTCTGACCTAAATTCCACCCCTCTTCCCTTCTTCCTGGTTGGCGCCGTCAGTGTGCACAAGGTGCGTGCGCGCTGTTTCCAACGGCAGGCGCGGTTATAAAATAAAAGCATTCATTCACCCTTTAAAATATGTTTTCATGTAACATTTTAAATTGTGCCATTAAAAAAAATACGTTCTCTTTTCTCTTGCGTTGTCGCGTTGGTGATCTTGGGGTCTTGGCATTGGGATGCTAAAACAGCAAGCCTCCATATCACAGATTTAATGCGTTATAGTATACTAGACAAAATATAAGTTTACAGATAATAGTTTTCTTTGGTTCCGTGTAGGGTACTACTCCGTCAACGCCTGGTGTTCCCCGGATCTCCTCTCTTCCATCTCAGCCTTAGTGACGGCCTTGGAGAAGGTGGCCCCGTGCTTCTTTCTCTCGTGCGTGCCCCGGCTGGAGGCGTCGTTGTAAGCGACGCCGCAGCCGTAGCGGCACTGGAAGGGCCTGTTCTTCACATGCGCCATGATCCTGTGCGCGTTCAGCTCCAGCCCTCTTGCGAAGCCCCTGTCGCAGTCCGCGCACTGGTAGGGTCTCTCGCTGTCGGGCGTGTGCACCCGGAGGACGTGCTCCCTCAGCTTCCTGACGGACACATAGTCCTTGCCGCACTGGTCGCAGCGGAACGTCCGGCGAGCCTCCGGGTGGAACTTCCTCCGGTGGGAGAGGAGCACCTCGTGTCCGACGAGGGTCTCTCCGCAGACGGAGCACTCGTACACTTTGTGCGTCCTCAGGTGCTTGTAGTAGCCGGAGTGGTTCTTGGAGATGGCGCCGCACATGGCGCACACCATGGCGGCCGCCGGCGGCGGCGACGACGACGACAACGAAGTTCCCACCCTCTCGTGCACTCTCTCCGAGTGCTTCTTGAGGGCCTCGGCGGTGGCGACAAAGCCGCACACGCAACACTTGGAAAACTTCCCGCCGGAGTGGCACAGTTTCACGTGGGCCGTCTTTGCCGCCAACGACGTCAGCGTCACGTTGCAGTCGCACGTAAAGTTCTGGTAGAAGTGCATCCGCCTGTGGGCGGAGAACTTCTGGTCGAGGTGGGAAGTCTTCAGGCTGAAGACCATCCCGCATTCGTGGCACTGCTTCTCTTTCGCAAGCAGCTTCTCCCTCTTCGTCCCATCCGCGTCGCGGAGAAACTCTTGAACCACCCTGTACTCCTCGCACACGTTCATGAGCCTGTCGTACATCTCCATCATTTCTGGCGCGCGTGGCATCTCAAGACACCTCCGGCCCGAGTTGGCCTTTGGAGTGCTCCAGATTTCGAAGAGCGCCTTCAAGCAGTTGTCCACGTCGTCTTGTCGAGCAGCCTCGGCCACTTTCATCACGTGTCCCACCACGGGACCATCCTCCAAGAAGGTGACGAGGACGACGGCTTCTAGGTCCTCCACGGCGACGTCTCTGCTCATCTGCAGGTCTATGCGTCTCGTCCCTGTGGGGAACTGCGACTTGGGAGGGGTCCTCCTGGTGACGGCAACGACGTCCTCCCTGAGGAGCACCTTTTCGAGGTCTTCCCTCCCGCTCTGCATGTAGTCCTTCCGAAGGATGTACCGCACCTTATGGTGGTTGTTCTTCCTCGCCATCCCCTGCTTGCTGTAGACGTGAGTGCTGTAGAAGGCCTCCATGTCGGAGAACCCAAAGACGGACTGGAAGGCAGCACAGGTCTGCCTGTACTGACTGGTGGGGTCCTCGTCCCGGAGCAAGTTCCACGCGAGTGGGAGGGCCCGGAAAGTCGCCGCGGCCTGTCCCTCCTCCCCTTGGCTCCCGGAGCTGATGCCCAGCAGGGCCTGGAAGGTGGTCCCCGTGGGAGGCCTCGCCCGAACGTGACTGCCGGCATCCAGAAACTCGTCCTGCACGTCCACGCCAAGGTCTCCGCTGCACTTCTTCATCATCTCGTAGGCCTCCTCCTTAGTCCAGGTCTTCCTTTGTTCTTCTTCCTTTATCCCGCCGTCTGGCGGCTTCTTAAATGCAATCAGCCGGTTGCAACGCTTAGTTCGTCTTCTCGTCTTTTTAACCCGCTTTTCTCTGATGGGGGATGTTGGAGAAGATTTTCTCTTTAGGCCTGACTGCAAGGTTCCGCTTGGGTGGATTGGGCTTCCGTTGTCTTGGGGGCCTCTTGCGACCGCGCTCAGGTCGACGTCCAGTGCCGCCGTCAAGTCCGCTGACCCTGCCAGGACCTCGCCCTCAGAGGTCTTGCCGGCAAGCAAGGCGTAGACGCCGTCCAGGAAGGCCCGGAGTGAGCTGCGCTCAATCCCAGGGACGAGGACGTCGCTGTCGGCCACGACCCCCGTCTCCTCCCGTTCCTGGTCGCGGAGGAGCCGTCCGAGAGTGCGAGAGACCGAGGCCACCACCAGCCTGTGACAGGGAATGCCGTTGCCGTTGCTGGCGTGAATGGTCACGTCGCAGAAGAGGCCCTGGCGGTAGAACTGCTCGACGGCCTGGAAGAAGGCCACGCCTGAGGATGGACAGGTCCTGACAACAGAACAGGACTCCATGATGCTGGTGCCAAGGATCGATAAGGTCCGGTACTACTCAGCTTTGTGGTACTGGTACCACTACCACCGCACCGGCACTGCAAAAGCAGCAGCGCGTTTGTTTTGTTTTGATGGTGCTGCATATGACAGTCGATGACGTCACTGCCAGTGCTGCCAGATTTTCTCAGTGAAAAAAGCAAGTTGTTAGAAAAAAAAACCGACAGTAAATAAATTTTGTCGAAAAGAAACCCAAATCATATTTTATTCCATTTTTCTAGTAAAGTTTTCTGGCCTCAAGACTCAAAAAGAACCAGCTTGGTTCCTTTGGAACCATTTGGCAACACTGCCTTGATCGGGAATAGAATGTACCTACTACTGCCATCTGGTGATTTAAAAAAGATTATTAAAAAAGCAAAAAAATAATGAAATTCACACACTGAAATACAAACACGTGGTACGCTCGAAATGTCATACAGAGTTGAACTAATTTTGAAGACCTAAGCTTTCAAACAACAGCATTTTAAGCATTAACGACCTCTGGAATCGCGATTTCAACCGATGCAAACGGAGAGCTGGTGCCAGAAGATGCGTTGACGCCGTATGGGGGAGGACTGATGTTGCTACTGCAGCTAAGCACTTCACGTCTTCAACTGCAGTAGCACTCTGCTAGGGTGGTTAGCAGCCAGAGGTTTGTTACCTGTTGTGGCTGACAGGTAAGATTTGTAACCGGGCAGGTGTCTTTGTCAACAAGAGCGGCACCAATACAAGCATCACAAGCAGTGTCAACAGCAACGGAACGGACAGCAATAAATGCTACGACAGTAACAGCACAACAACAGCAGCAGCAACAACTGCAAAGCAGCAACTGCAACTGCAGCAGCAGCAACAACAGCACAGCAACAACTGCAGTAGCAACAACAGCAGCAGCAACAGCAGCAGCAACAACGGCAGCAGCAACAGCAGCAGTAGCAACAGCGGCAGCAAAAACAGCAATGTCCAGCACGACAGTCTGTTGTGCTATGGAGCTACGGAACCTGGAATAAGGTCGTGATTATCTTTGTTTTTTTTTTTTGTTTGTTTGTTTGTTTTTTGCTTCTGCATTTATTTGTTCGTTTTTGTCCTATCCATACAGACTCTGTTGATGGGATGGGAAAGCAAAAAACATTAGGCATTTTAGTATTTCTCGCTCATGAAGACCGAACCTTGGTCGAAACCTCCTCTCTTTCGTCAAGGTTCGGTTTGTTTAAAACTTATTTTTGTTGCCATATGAAACGGTTGTGCAGTAGAGGGAGGGGAGGGGACGAGGGGAGGGGAGGGGGGCAACACACGGAATAGACAACTCTTCTTATGTGTACGTCGTATTTTTAACTGCTTACCAATGAGGGCTTCGAAAAAAAGATGTTTAAATTAAAGGGGGGAGGAATGAACACTATGCATTGTAGCATAACAGAAAGGAGCTGCCAAACAGAAGGGACAAACACGGGCTCTTTCACAGTGCTGTACTACAACAGGTTATAATTATAGTTAGTACATTATTACGGTGTCATCATCGTTCAGCTCTTGTCGCAGCTACAGTAGTTATTATTATCATTATTTTTATTTTTGACAAAATTTTGCTAGTAGAATCTTTGTTGTTCCTGCTGAATTTCTTCTTCTTTGAGGATCTGAAGTAGGGTCTTGATGGCAGGAATCAAGTAAGATAGTTCACCCTCGAAATTGCTCTCTGAAATTAGAAATATAGAGGTGCTTTTCATCGTATTGAACAAATTACCTTCACGTAAATTTTGTGCATATGCTCACAAAAAATCGCATGCAGATGCAATAATCTAACAACTAAGAAACCACACTTGAAGTACTGCCTACAGTGCGTAGAAGTAGCAAACTTACAGCTGGCTGTAAACTACGCAAGCACACGCATTCTACTCGTGCTGCCTTGTGTTTATGCTATGTAGTTATACGTACAGGTACTACCTAGTATAAAAGTAATTTGACCCAAACAGTGCACACTTCGGGAAAATAAAATAGGTTAAAATTCTCTTGAAAACAAGACACTCTTTTGAAAACACACTCTTGAAAAGTAGTAATTGTATACTATGTAGTCACTCGGTGAAGTGTGTCTTATCAAGTTGTCATTCACACACGGTAAATCGTGAAAGGCACCCAGGTGAAAGAAAAAGACCTCTCTCAAATTGCTCACTCTTCTCCTCCTCCTCCTCCAACTTGTTTGGCCAAGTCAAGCATCCATATTCCCATCTGATCCAAGAAGCGCTCAATCTCTTCCTCCTCCTCCTCCTCTTCCTCCTCCTCCTTCCTCTTCAAGGCCAACCATCCCTTCCTGCCCACCTTCGCCTTCTCCTCCTTCCTCTTTCCCATCCTTGCCATAGGGATGATCATGGGCTGCCCCGCCCTGGCTCTCTTCCGCCCCACCCTGGCCATCGGGATGATAGGCTTCCTGGCCACGCCCCATCCCGCTTCCCCGCCCACGGCCACGCTCCTCGCCGGTCCCCCGCGTTGCCCGCTGCGCCCGTAGACGACCGGCAGCGGCTCCTCCGAGGGTCGCTTTCCGACGCGGGGATAGGGGATGGGGATGTTGGAGCGGTCGGAGCGGCTCAGCGGGTCGTAGTAGGAAGAGGAGGAGGAGGGACTCCTCTTTGCAGGCGACGGGGGCATCCTGGACAGCACGCTGCGCACGAAGGCGGCCAGCCTGGCAAAGGCCTCTTGTCCCCCATCACCGTCTTCGTCGCCGTCGCCGTCTCCGACTCCTCTTTTGCGTCTGCGAATTCCGACTTGGTCGCCGTCGTCGTCGCCTACGTCGTCAACATGTTCGTATTCATCGTCCTCGGCGGTGAACACTACATGTAGGTATATCAACATTTCCTTTTCTGTTTGTGCCAAGAGCGTTGAATTATTATCTAAGATAGTATGTACATAAGCCAGGCATGTTGCCTACGACAATAACTTATGGCTGAACCAGTCTCTCGTCACCTGATCTGGTGGAGAGTTGGATTCAGCACTACGACTACCTACACCGCTTCAACCCACATAGTTACTACTACGCGTCCGACTAGGGCCAGCCACAGCGACGACGACTGCAACATTCCTTCTACTAAAAGCTACTGCCAACCGACCGGCCAGCCTCCTCCTATTCCCGGATCCGGCACCACCAGCAGCAGCCAGCACCCTGAGCTGCCTCGCCCTCCCGCCCGCCTGGCCCGGGCTGCTCAGCAGAGTGAGGCCGTTGGCCAGCCTGATGATGTCCCCGTCCCCCCCTTCCTCCTCCTCCTCCTCCTCCTCCTGCTGCTGCTGCTGAAGCTGGGTCCTGCCCCTCGGCCTGACCCCCCTCGAGGCGGCGCCCGATCGCTTGCCAGTCCGAGGAAACGGTATGAGGGCCTGGCGCTTGCCTATCCGCGGGAAGGGGATCAGCTTCTGGCGCTTCCTCAGCTCGAGGCTGTCGTCGTCGTCGGTGTCGTCGCCGCGGCCGACCCGGCCGGAGGACGAGGAAGACATGACTGCAGTTGTAGATGATTAGTTTTACTCTTCTTCCCGGTCAGCGAAATTTTAAGGTTTAAGGAGGGGGGAAAAACCATACGAAGAATGTACGATAGAACAGACGATAGAGGTTGGGCACAATCTCAAAATCCAAATCCTACTGTACTAGTTGTTGGATTTTGACGACAAATCATTAAAAAAAAAATAATAAAGACACACCGCAGCATGCCAGGCCGAAAAAATTGACCTGTCGGTCTATAGAAGAACGAATCACACGGAATGGGGGAGGAAAAAAATCTCGTCCGGGTGATTCCCACATTTACTAGCGCCACAGTTTCTCCGTCCTTCGTACAACTGGAACGAAAAAATGCTTGGAAGAGACACAGAATTTCGTCGGTCGCCAAAATGTCGCGTCCGACACAATCAAAGACGATGAGCATCGTCATCATCATCATCTTCATGTCCCTGCTGTGCCTCCCTCTCCTCCTCCTCCTACCTCCTGGCAGATCTGCGTCCACCCCCCACGCCCTCGGCCCGCCCCTTTTGCGACCCACCCTGGGGAAGGGGATGAGGCTGGATTTACCCGTTCTCTTCTGCCCGAAGTAGAGGGCCGCTGAACCCGCGCCGCCGCCTGCGCTCCCGCCGCCGGCGCCGCCCGAGGAGGCGATCTCTCCGCTGCCGCCGACGCTGCGCCCGACGCGCGGGAAGGGGATCAGGCTGGAGCTGGCCGTGCGCGCGCGCTTCAGGGGATCAGGGGCGGGGCCACCTGTCGCAATGGGGGAGGAGAAGGAGGAGGAGGCAGTAGAGAGCAGTAAAACTTGGGCATGTAGGTACACTATAATTTAATAATTATATGAATATTTCCCATTCTTTGCACAACAATTCTTGGGAATTAAGCATTCAAAGAAGAAATTTTTCCTTCATAGGTAAGAGCATTATGCAGTATAAACATAAATTGATATCTCTTTCTTTTGTCGGGCATCACAAAGAAGCAAAGGGCTCCAAAAAAAGTTAAACGTGTTTGGAAATTTCGAATGCTAATCGTGCATTGTTTTTGTTCTGTAGATCAAGGAGGAGAGAAAAAGTGAAAACAAATTTCAATGTCTCGAGCTACTAGAAAGACCAACTAGTCATGTCCAATGGCCAGAAAGAAAGGAGCGAAAGTGAATACTCTTTTTTGGCCACGTCTTGGCGGGGGGGGGGGGGTGTCTTCTTATCGACGAAAACAGATTCATCTCAAAGTCGAAGAATTCTTCGCTCTTCTTATTGACGAAAACTGATGGGAGTCACGTGAACAATCGGAACCCTTGGCAAAGAGGCAACTAATGTCATTAGTACTAACACTTTTTTTTAAAAAAAGGTCCTAAATATTATGCTTACCTTGAAATTATTAGACATATACTAGATACATGAGACTACTGCTTTGATTTGATAAAGTACGTAGGTATGCAGTTAAATATTAATGCTTTCTCTGCTGTTATATTATGCTTTGTAAAGTTGTCAATCATTTGCTTCCACTCTGACACCCCCTATTATTAAATAAGATGGCTGGAGGGCAAATATGTCGTTCCAAACATTTCGTCCATAAGACTGTTGAGAGAGGGCTTTCTGCATTTTTCTTTTCTTCCACCTCCAGAAGTGTGAAAGTAGGTAAAAAAAATATGGACATTTGAATTTAAATTGCACATTTACGTAGATTCGCAGTGGGCTGTATCGTAGTTGTAGCACGTAGGAGAGGTGAAGGAAAGAACTGACGTGCACTTCGAGCACATGTCGTTCTAATAAATTTAGAAAATTATCATAGAACTCACGTACGTACACACTACTACATATGTAGTACATACGTATCCTTCCTGCCTCTTGTATTGGCAGTAGGTATAGAGCAATGTTTGCTGCCTGTGGTATCGCCATCCTCACACGCATGCATGGCAAGGGTGCATCGATCGATGGGAAGGAAGAAAAAGGGAACCTTTCAATGGATTGCGAACGCCCTCGGGGCATGTACAAACGTAAACATGGGGCCACGGAACTATGGTGGTACAGTAGCAGGGGCAAGAAAGAGTCTCAGAGACTTCAACTGCTGAGACGAGAAAGGCCTCTTTTTCCAATTCTCCAGTAGGCATACATAAATGTACGAATTTATGTGTGCTGTACGTACTACATGTAGCATCTCTAACTATAACCATCCATTCCTCACCGTTGACCACCTGCACCATGGCCATGGCGGCTACGAGCGCCACCACCGCCGCCGCGGCCCCCGTCACCGTCATCGTGGTCCTGGTTCTCCCGCTCTTCTTCATCTTGGCCGACTTCCCCGGTCCTCTCCTCTCTTTCCTCTGCTGGATGAAGACGACGACGATGTTGTTGCTGTTCCCTTGTCGTTGCTTTTGGAAGTGGCGGACTCGGATCTCAGGAAGGATTCTTTTATCCTTTTTTTCTCTCCCTCTCCCCCCGCACGCTTCTACTTTCTTCTTTCCTAGCTCCCCTCTCACCCACCCACCCGATCCTGGATCTTCCTTTGCCCCCTTCCTTTTTCCTCCCGCTCACTCCGTACGACCCAACTGCTCACAAGAGCGCGGTACAGTAAAAGTTCAAAAAATGCCAAGTCGGACGGCAATTTTTCCAAAACTTTAGCAGTTAAGGTA
>JAAUYM010177360.1_pt1 | contig 10979 bp, 10 predicted proteins | sample 7278001 | NCBI WGS metagenome assembly JAAUYM01 (sample SAMN14350224, study PRJNA611818) | marine sediment metagenome | isolation source: surface marine sediment (1.8m) | place: French Polynesia: Moorea | collected 2018-08
ACCGCGCTGCTGGTAACAGCAGTGGCAGGGTAAACCCCACTCGGAGCAAGACCAAATAGGAAAGCGATGGCGCGGCCCGCGTTGCTTTCGGGTTGGTCGCTTGAGGGTCTTCGGTGACGAGGACTCCAGATGAATGATTATCCTAGACAGAACCCGGCTTACAGGCTGACTTACATTTTGTACGCACCTCCCCCTCGGGGATGCCCCATTACTGCGTTGAAAGTGCTCAGGTATCATTTATACATTGCGCGCTTTCGCCTTGTCCTGGAACATCCCCGAGGGCGATCTACGCACAAAATGCCAATCAGGTAAATGTAACGAATTTTTGCGCTTTTGCATTGAACTGGAACAAATCCAGCAGCGACCTGCACACAAAATGGATAATTTACTGCGAAGGGCACCAGGATTGATTTTGTGAAGCGATTTTTTTGGAGCAAGTCAATTACCAGGCCTCAGCATCCTCTCAAACGCGCATGAATGCCTTGTTAACTTCGTGATCTTCGTGTCCTTTGTGGTTAATTCCACCCTCAAAACCCCGTTACATCAGTATTTCTTGATATTTTACTTTAAGTTTGTGAGGTTAATGGTTGTTTTTTAATACTCATAACCGTTCGTCATAAAACAAATCGCTAAGTCCTTGTTGTCATTAAAGAAATTCTATTCCAGAAAGCCGATTTTTACTTGACTTGTGGGGTTTCTGGGCCATACTGTGTCTATTGGTGGGGAATAGTGTCATTTTGTGGATAATAAAGGCGAATAAGTGCTTAAATTCCGAGGGGCCTCAAATCTATCGCTAGATGCCAAGGGCAGGATGGTATTGCCTGCGCGTTACCGTGAGCGTCTGGCCGAAATTTCTAATAGTCAGCTGGTGGTAACCATTGACACCGACCAGCCCTGCCTGTTGCTGTATCCGCTCAATGAATGGGAAATCGTCGAAGACAAGATCAATGCGCTGCCCGGCTTCAACAAGGTGGTACGCAAGATCCAGCGTAAGCTGATCGGTTATGCCACCGATATCGAGGTGGATGCCAATGGCCGCATCCTGCTGTCAGGCCCGCTGCGCAACTACGCCAAACTGGAAAAGAAAGTGGTGCTGATCGGCCAGGGCAACAAGTTCGAGCTCTGGGATGAGCAGTTATGGGAACAGCATTGCATGGAACAGGACGACGATGACGAGATCCCACCGTCGCTGGCGGAGTTGTCACTGTGAGCCAGGCCGATTTTTCTCATCAACCGGTTTTATTCGGCGAGGTGCTCGATGCGTTGGCGATCAAGCCCGATGGCGTCTACGTCGACGGCACCTTTGGTCGTGGCGGCCATGCCGGCGCGATCCTGCAGCAGCTTGGCGCAGATGGCCGCCTGCTGGTGATGGACAAGGACCCGCAAGCGATTGCCAGTGCGCAACAGGCCTATGCCGATGATGCGCGGGTCACCATTATTCATGACGACTATGCGCACATGCTGCAACAACTGGATCGGCTCGACCTCAGGCAGCTGGTCGATGGCGTACTGCTGGACCTGGGTGTGTCATCGCCGCAGCTGGATGATGCCAGCCGTGGTTTCAGTTTCCAGCAGAATGGTCCGCTGGATATGCGCATGAACCCGGAGCAGGGACTATCCGCGGCGCAGTGGATCATGACCGCCAGTGAAAAGGAAATCGCCACTGTGTTATGGGAACTGGGCGAGGAACGCTTCTCGCGCCGGATCGCGCGCCGGATCATCGAGTTTCGGCAGCAGCAGCCCATCAACGATACCGCCACCCTTGCCAGTCTGATCAGTGAATGTGTGCCGAAAGGCAAGCAGCATAAGCATCCGGCCACACGCAGTTTTCAGGCTATCCGGATTCGGATCAACGAGGAGTTGGAGCAAATCCAGCAATTGTTGAACGATATCTTCGAGGTGCTGAAGATTGGCGGACGCCTGCTGGTGATCAGCTTTCATTCGCTGGAAGATCGCCTGGTCAAGCGCTTCTTCAAAAAGCATTCCACACCTCAGGCATTGCCCAGGGGTTTGCCATTACGAGATAGCGAGATTCCGGTGACGGTGCGTTTGCGCACCATCGGTAAGGCGATCAAGGCCGGGGCCCAGGAGGTCGCGGTGAATCCACGTGCGCGTAGCGCGGTGCTAAGAATAGCCGAACGGGTCGCCTGATGAATAAGCTTTACTGGTTGACGCTGCTGATCGTTCTGGTAACCGGCAGCTCACTGACCGTTATTTACGTCAAGCATGAGAGCAGGGTGTTGTTTTCGGAATTACGCCGGGTGCAAAAGCTACAGGATGAACAGGTGATTCACTGGAGCCGCCTGCAGCTGCAGAACAGTACCCTGGTGACCCAGTCCAACGTGGAGAAGGTTGCGCGTAAAAAACTGGGCATGGTGTTGCCGGAGCGGGTACAAATCGTGACCTTGAAAGATCATGAGTGATAACAGTTCTTCATCTTCGTTAACCAACGCTTTTTTTGCCGGCCGGCACTACTTTGTGCTGCTGGTTATCCTGGTCCTGTTTATCGGCCTGGTGGGCCGGGCCGGCTACCTGCAGGTATATAACCAGGAATTCCTCCTCGATGAAGGTAGCCAGCGCCAACTGCGCACGATTGCCACACCGGCTTATCGCGGCAGTATCCTGGATCGTTTCGGTACCCCGCTGGCGATCAGTACCCCGGTAGACTCGGTATGGGCCGATCCACGCCAGGCCCTGCTGGATATCCCGGGGCTGGAAAAAGTGTCAGAGCTATTGGGGCTAGATGCAGGCCAGGTCGAAGCCAAGCTCAAGCAGCGCGCTGACCGGGAATTCGTTTACCTCAAGCGACGTATCGAACCGGAACTGGCGCAGCGGGTAGTGGCCGAAGCCAAGGGTGTCTACCTGCAGCGAGAATACAATCGATTCTACCCGGCCAGCGAGGTAGTTTCGCATGTCGTCGGTTTTACCGATATCGATAACGTCGGCCGCGAGGGGCTGGAGCGTATTTACCAGGACTGGTTGAAGGCCAGGCCCGGTGCCCGCCAGGTGCTGCGTAACCGCAAGGGCGAGGTGATCGAGGAGATCGCCCAGGTCACCGCGGCGCACCCAGGTCATGAATTGCAGACCAGTATCGATATGCGTCTGCAGTATATTACCTACCGCAGCCTGGCCAAGGCGATCAAGTACCACGCGGCTGCCTCCGGCAGTGCGGTATTGCTGGATGCCCATAACGGTGAAATCCTGGCGTTGGCCAACCTGCCATCGTATAACCCGAACAAATCCAATAAGCAGGCCGCTGAGAAACGGCGTAATCGTGCAATTACCGATGTGTTCGAGCCGGGTTCGACGATCAAGCCCTTTACCCTGGCCGCGGCGTTGGACCGGGCATTGTTCAGCAGTAAAAGCCAGATCGATACCGCACCTGGCTATATGAAAGTGACGGGTTATGCGATTCGCGATTTTCGCAATTATGGGGTGCTCGACCTGGCCGGCATTCTGCGTAAATCGAGTAATGTCGGTGCGTCCAAGGTTGCGCTGGCGATGGAGTCGGAGGATTTATGGCAGGCCTTCAACGATTATGGTTTTGGTCAGCCCAGCGGGGTTGATTTCCCAGCCGCCTCGGCCGGTTATTTCAGTCATTACGCGGACTGGCAGCCGCTGGACCATGCGACCATGGCCTTTGGTTATGGCCTGTCTCTGTCGACCCTGCAACTGGCCCGTTCCTACTCGCTGTTCGCCAATGACGGTATCCTCAATCCGTTAACCCTGATCAAGCTGGACCAGGCGCCAGCAGGCCAGCAGGTCATGAAGGCAGTCACCGCGCGCTCCGTGCTGAGAATGATGGAACAGGTGGTTGGGCCCAAGGGAACCGCGCAACAGGCAGCGATACCCGGTTATCGGGTGGCCGGAAAAACCGGAACGGTGAAGAAGACCGCTGCCGGCGGCGGCTACCAGCAGGACAATTACATGTCGGTGTTTGCCGGCATCGTACCGGTCAGCAAGCCACGCCTGGTGATGGCGGTCATGATCGATGAGCCAACCCAGAACGGTTATTATGGTGGCCAGGTTGCCGCTCCGGTGTTCCAAGAAGTGCTCACTCATGCGCTGCGCCTGATGAATATCTCACCCGATGATCTTTCGACCTTGCAGCAGTTGGCTCAAACCGCGGGGCAAGAGGTATTATGATGATTTCCCCGCGCAACCAGGCCATGATGACCCTCGAGAAGCTGTTACAGGGTTATACCGATGTAGCATTGCCGGATGTCGAGGTGCAGGGTATATCCTCAGACAGTCAACGCATCAAGACCGGCGATGTATTTATTGCGTTGTCGGGTTACTCGCGTCATGCCATCGATTTTGTCGTCGATGCGGTAAACGCCGGTGCGCTAGCAGTGGTTTACGATGCCGATGACAGCTACTGCCAGCAACGTATCCCACTGTTGACCAAGCAACTGGATATCGCCTGGGTAGCGGTCAAGCATTTGCGCCAGGTCAGTGGCGAGATTGCCAGCCGGTTTTATGGTCATCCCAGCCGCCAGTTGAAGTTGATCGGGATTACCGGCACCGACGGCAAAACCAGTGTCACCCATATGCTGGTACAGGCGCTGAACAAGCTGGAGATGAAAACCGGCAGTGTCGGTACCCTCGGTTACGGGGTGGACAACCAGCTGCAGATGACCGCCCATACCACGCCGGAAGCCATCGAGCTGCAATCATTGTTGTTCAACCTGCAGCAAAAAAACTGTGCCGCGGTGGCGATGGAAGTATCTTCTCATGCCCTTGACCAGCATCGGGTCAGTGGTTGTGAGTTCGATATCGCGGTGCTGACCAATCTCGGTTCCGATCATCTCGATTACCATGGCGACCATGCGCTGTATGCAGCCGCCAAGTCGCGCCTGTTCGCCATGCCCGGCCTCAAGGCCAGGGTGCTGAACCTGGATGATGAGCTGGGCGCTCAGCTGGCTGAACAGTACCAGGGGGAAACCGTTGCCGGTTTCACCCGGCAAACCAAACTTGCTCAACAGGCGGCGGTTTACCAGGTGTCCTCTGAGCTCAATCGCCGGGGCCTGAAAGTGATGCTGGCCTGTGCCGGCCAGATGATCGATATCCAGACCGGTTTGATCGGCGATTTCAATAATGAAAACCTGTTGGCCTGTGCGACGGTATTGCTGCAACTGGGTTTCAATGCGCGCCAGATCGAGCAGGCCATGCAGGACATGCAACCGATTCCAGGGCGCATGGAATTTTTCCCGGCCTACCATCAGCAGTCGGCAGTGGTGATAGATTTTGCCCATACCGAGCAGGCCCTGGCCGCCTGTCTGCAATCGGTCAAGGGAACCTACAGCGGTAAATTGACCTGCGTATTTGGTTGCGGTGGCGACCGTGATCAGGGCAAGCGGGCGAAGATGGGTGCGGTAGCCGAGCGACTGGCAGACCAGGTGATTCTTACCGACGACAATCCGCGCAACGAGGATGCGGAAAGGATTACCCGCAAAATCTTAACAGGTTTTGCAGAGCCAGCCGCGGTGGCAGTGATCCATGATCGCAAGCAGGCGATAGAGACCGCGTTGCAGCAGGCTGGAGAGAATGACCTGGTCGTCATCGCCGGCAAAGGTCATGAACAATTTCAACTGGTCAAGGGTCAGCGGATTCCATTCAGCGATCATTTCGTGGTCAACCAGATTCGGGAGGGCCAGGCATGATCAGGATGTCGGCCGCTGAATTACTCTCTGTGTTCCCGGGTAGTACCGAGAACGCGGCTGATTTCACTATCCAGGGCGTAGAGATCGATAGTCGCAAATCCTGTGCTGGCCGCTTGTTCATCGCGATCAAGGGCGAACAATTCGATGGCCATGATTTTGTCGCGGCGGCCCAGGACAAAGGTGCCGCAGCGGCGCTGGTAGAATCCCGGATCGATGACTGCGATCTCCCGCAACTGGTGGTCGCGGATACGCGCCAGGCGATGGCGCAGCTGGCGCGTCACTGGCGCCGGCAGCTGCAACCGACAGTGGTCGCGATTACCGGCAGCAACGGCAAGACCACGGTCAAGGAGATGCTCGGGCAGATTCTCAGTGCGCAACAACCAACCCTGGTGACCCGGGGCAACCTGAATAACGATATCGGGGTGCCGCTGACCCTGTTCGAGCTGAATCAACAACAGCGTTTCGCGGTAATCGAAATGGGCGCCAACCATCGGCATGAAATCAGGCAGCTGGTTGCGATTGCCGAACCGGATGTGGTGTTTGTCAATAATGCGCGTCCCGCCCATGTCGAGGGCTTTGGATCATTGCAGGGTGTCGTCGAAGCCAAGGGCGAGATGTACCAGTTCTGCAGTCCCGAGGCCCGTGCGGTGTTCAACGACGATGAAGAAGCGGTCAGCTACTGGCGCTCGGTGGTCGCGACCCAGGATCAGCTGAGCTTCTCAAGTGCTCACCAGGCCGATGTCTGTGCCCGGGTTGAGCTGCAACAGGGAGTAGGTTTACAGCTGAGCTATGCCGGGCAGCAGGCGCAATGCGATCTGCAGGTATACGGTGCGCATAACGCGCAGAACGCGCTGGCGGCGATTAGCCTGGCCCTGGCCTGTGGCCTGTCATTAACAGACGCGGCGCAGGCGTTACAGGGTTTCCAGGGGGTCGCCGGCAGGCAGCAGATAGTCAAAGGGGTCAAAGACAGTACCCTGATCAATGACAGTTACAATGCCAACCCGGATTCGCTGTCGGCAGCGATCCAGGTATTGTGTGAAATGCCAGGTGAACACTGGTTGGCCCTCGGCGACATGGCCGAGTTGGGCGAGCAGGCCCAGGAATTTCATAACCAGGCCGCGCTGGAAGCGCAACAGGCCGAGGTAGCCCGTTTCTTTGCCTTTGGCGAAATGAGTTGCCGGGCCGCCAGCGAGTTTGGTAGAGAAGGTTATTGTTTTACCAGCCACCAGGAGATGGCTGATTTCATCGAGCAACATATCAACAGCAATGTGGTTCTGCTGATCAAGGGATCAAGAAGTGCAGGTATGGAGAAAGTAGTGTCACTGCTTTCGCAACATAACGCTAACAACCATCCTTCAGGAGTCAGTCATGCTGTATAGTTTTACTGAATACCTCACCCAGTTCTACAGTGGTTTCAATGTGTTTCAATACCTGACACTGCGAACCATCCTGGGGGTATTGACGGCGTTACTGATCTCCCTGCTGGTCGGCCCGTTCATGATTCGCTACCTGAGCAGCTACAAGATCGGCCAGAGTGTGCGCGATGATGGACCGCAGTCGCATTTCAGCAAGGAGGGCACCCCGACCATGGGCGGCGCCCTGATCCTGGTGGCGATCGTCATCAGCACCCTGTTGTGGAGTGACCTGTCATCACGTTTCGTCTGGATCGTATTGTTCGTGACTGCCGGATTTGGCGCGATTGGCTGGGTTGACGATTACAAGAAGATCGCGCTGGGTAATTCCAAGGGATTGTCGGCCAAGGCCAAATACCTGTGGCAGTCGGTGCTGGGATTCATCGCCGCCTATGTGTTGTTCATGACCGCGGAGATGCCGATCGAAACCTCGTTGATTGTGCCGTTCTTCAAGGATTTCGTCCTTGAGCTGGGCTGGTTTTACATCATCCTGGCCTACCTGGTCATCGTCGGCAGCAGCAATGCGGTGAACCTGACCGATGGCCTGGATGGCCTGGCGATTCTGCCCACGGTACTGGTGGGCGGTGCCCTGGGGGTATTCGCCTATGTCACCGGAAATACCAACTTTGCGGGTTACCTGGGGATTCCCTATGTTCCCGGAGTCGGCGAGATGGTGGTGTTCTGCGGTGCCCTGGTCGGCGCCGGTCTCGGTTTTCTCTGGTTCAACACCTATCCGGCCCAGGTGTTCATGGGTGATGTCGGCGCACTGGCGCTCGGTGCCGCGCTGGGAACCCTGGCGGTTATCGTACGCCAGGAGCTGGTGTTGTTCATCATGGGCGGGATTTTCGTGGTCGAGACCATCTCGGTGGTACTGCAGGTGGCATCCTACAAGTTGACCGGACGCCGGATCTTCCGGATGGCGCCGATTCACCATCATTTTGAATTGAAGGGCTGGCCGGAGCCCAGGATTATCGTGCGCTTCTGGATCATCACGGTAATCCTGGTGTTAATCGGCCTGGCAAGTTTGAAGATACGGTAATGTACAGCATGAAGCTTCCAATCACCCAGCATCAGGACCAGCGCTACCTGGTAGTCGGTCTCGGTCTGACCGGCTATTCGGTGGCCAGTTACCTGCTGGCGCGTGGTTATCGCTGCTGGGTGCAGGATGATCGTGCGGAGCCGCCGTATCGGGACCAATTGCAACAGCGATTCAGCGAGGTTGAGATCTTCAACCAGCCATTGGCGGAACTGGATCTGGACTTGTTCGATTGTCTGGTGGTCAGCCCCGGTCTGTCGATCCGCAGTGACAGCATCAAAAAGGCAGCAGAGTGCGGCAAGCGTATCATCGGCGATATCGAATTATTCGCCGAGGCGGTGGACAAGCCGGTGCTGGCGATTACCGGTTCCAATGGTAAGAGCACGGTGACCAGCCTGCTCGGCGAGATGATCGCGGCCGATGGCTACCGGGTCGGGGTCGGTGGCAACATTGGGGTGCCGGCACTCGATTTGCTGGAACAGGATGTCGATTTTTACGTGCTGGAATTATCCAGTTTTCAACTCGAGACCACTTATTCGCTGCGACCGCAGGCGGCCACGGTGCTGAATGTCAGTGAAGATCACATGGACCGCTATGACGACCTGGACGACTACCAGCAGACCAAGCAATCGATTTACCGGCATGCGGGTTTTTGCATCAGTAACGCCGATGATGGTTTGACCCAATTTGGCGATGACGATATCCGGTTTTCAATTAATAATCCCTCAGCTCAGTACTCGACGCTCGATTCCACGCCAGCCATGCTGGCGATCAATGGCCGCGGTTTGCTGAGCACGGTTGAACTCAAACTCAAGGGGCGCCATAACTGGGCCAACTGCCTTGCCGCGATGGCGCTGGCGCAAACGATTGGCATCTCCGAGGCGGCGATGATCGAGGCCATGCAACAATACCCGGGGTTACCGCACCGGAGTCAGTGGGTAGCCGAGCATGACGGCGTGGTCTGGATCAATGATTCCAAGGCGACCAACCCGGGTGCCACCCGGGCGGCGATCCAGGGCCTGGATGAACCGGTGATCCTGCTTGCCGGTGGCCAGAGCAAGGATGCGGACCTGCGCTCGCTGTGTGCAACCCTGCAGCGACAGGTCAAGACCGCGTTGGTATTCGGCCAGGATGCCGGGCAGATGCTCGCCGACTGGCAGGATTGTACTCAATTGGAGCAGGTCAGCGATCTGGCGCAGGCGGTACAACGGGCCAGCGAGCTTGCAGTAACAGGGGATATCGTGTTGCTGTCACCGGCCTGTGCCAGTTTTGATATGTACAGTGGATTTGCCGAGCGCGGTGAGCATTTCATACAACTGGTGGAGGCACTGGCATGAGTTCGCAGGCCGTCCGTACTGCCCAGTTACAACCGATCAAGCTGCCGTTGATCCCCAGTGCACTGGATGGACAAATCCTGTTGATCTTCGGCCTGTTGACCCTGGTCGGCCTGATCATGGTGACCTCGGCCTCGATCGGGGTCGCGGACGCACAGTTGAATGATCCGTTTTATTACGGCAAGCGCCAGTTTCTGCGCCTGTTACTGGGAGTCATGCTGGTGTGGATCGGTTACCGGATTCCGACCACGGTGTGGAAAAACAACGGCATGCTGCTGATGCTGTGTTCGATCCTGTTACTGGCGCTGGTGTTGATACCCGGGGTCGGACGCACGGTCAACGGTTCCACCCGCTGGCTCGATCTGTTCTTCTTTACCATCCAGGTTTCCGAAATCGCCAAGCTGTTCCTGATCATTTATCTCAGTGGTTACCTGATTCGCCGCTGTGACGAGGTACAAAGCGGGATCATGGGTTTCGTCAAACCGATGCTGGTATTAGCGGTGGCCAGTGCCTTGCTGCTGCTGGAGCCGGATTTCGGCGCTGCAGTGGTATTACTGCTGACCGGCCTGGGCATGATGTTCCTCGGTGGGGTGCGTTTCGGCCAGTTTATCCTGTTCGTTATCGGCACCCTCAGCATCATGGTGGTGGTGGCGGTCGCATCGCCGTACCGCATGGCGCGAATCACCTCCTTCCTCGATCCCTGGGCGGATCCCTTCAATAGCGGCTTTCAACTGACCCAGTCATTGATTGCGATTGGCAGTGGCGGCTGGTTCGGCAGTGGACTGGGCGGCAGTATCCAGAAACTGTTTTACCTGCCGGAAGCGCATACCGATTTCCTGTTTGCGATCTATGCCGAGGAATTCGGCCTGGTCGGCGTCGCCCTGTTGATCATGATTTATGCCTGGTTTGCGCTGCGTTGTTTCCAGATCGGTAAGACGGCTTTGCAGAAAGGCCAGCCGTTTGGGGCCTACCTGGTATATGGCGTTGGCCTGCTGGTCAGTATCCAGGCGGTGATCAATATCGGGGTCAACATGGGAGCGCTGCCAACCAAGGGCCTGACCCTGCCATTCATCAGTTATGGTGGCAACAGTATCCTGATCATGTCGTTTGCGATCGGGCTGGTGCTCAGGGTGCATTATGAGAATGTGATGGCGGATGAGCCCCCCAAGCGTCGCCGTAAAAAATCCGCACAGGTGAAGTCATGATCGGCGGCAATCACAACCCTGGACAGCGACCGATCATGGTGATGGCGGGTGGCACCGGCGGCCATGTAATCCCGGCCTTATCGGTGGCCAACGAATTGCGTCAGCAGGGTGAGAAAATCGTCTGGATCGGCACCCATGCCGGCATCGAGGCTCGCCTGGTACCAGCGCAGGATTTCCCGATCGAATGGCTGACGGTAGCAGGGCTGCGCGGCTAGGGGGTAAAAACCCTGGCTCTGGCTCCATTTAAATTACTTCAGGCCTGTTGGCAGGCCCGGCAGATTTTAGCGCAACTTAAACCACGCGCGGTGCTGGGCATGGGTGGCTTTGCC
>JAAUYM010071075.1_pt1 | contig 10978 bp, 7 predicted proteins | sample 7278001 | NCBI WGS metagenome assembly JAAUYM01 (sample SAMN14350224, study PRJNA611818) | marine sediment metagenome | isolation source: surface marine sediment (1.8m) | place: French Polynesia: Moorea | collected 2018-08
CCCTCCTTCCTCGTTTCCCCTCCCCCTCCCCCCTCGCTAATTCGACAACCCTCGCTAATTCGACATTTTGGCTGGCAACCGAATTTGTCGAATTATCGAGGGGCTACTGTATTATCGGCCGTACCTGTCCTGGGAATGGTTCTTGTCCAGAGCTCGGCAGATCTCTCCCATCGCTCTCTCCAGCGACGAGAGGGCGTTGTTAGGCCAGGCACCCCTGCCCTGGGAGGAAATGATCTTCTCGATGTCCTTAAGGGCCTTACCGACCTTGGCCCGGTTGGGACCGTCGATCTTGGACGGGACGACCAACTTCTTCTCATACTCCACCGCCCTGGTGGTCATCCTTCCGCGGACCTTCTTGGCTCTCCTCTTCATGGCCCTGTTCCTTTCCCTGGCGACGGCACACCTGCCGGCGTCCTCCTTGTCGTCTGCGGCCGCGTCCAGCACGTTTCGCAGGTTGTACTCCCTCAGCTCCTCCCCGGAGAGCTTCCTCCCGCCGTTGGCTTGGCTGACCTTCTCCCGGTGCCGCCGCCCCTTCAAGTGGGACTGCAGCTGGACCTCGTTGGCGATGAGCACGTCGCAGACGCCGCACTTCTTTTTCGGTCGGTAGGCCTGCAGCTTCGGCACCCCGTCGGCCTCGACGTCTCCCTCCACGGCCGAGCAGCGCAGCACGGACAGCTCGAAGGCCTTGTTCCGGATGCGCTCGAGCTTCTCGCGGTGGCGTTTCGCCGCGTCCTCCTGCTTCTGCTGTATCTTCTCCTGCAGCTCCGTCTTCAGGTCCTCCTCCGCCGCTCTCACGTTGGACAGCTTCTCCTCCCGGTCTCTTGCCTTCTCCCTGGCGGCCTCCTCTCGGTCCTTCCTCGCCTGCTCCTGCTCCTCCTGGATTCTCTCCTCCCTGGTCCTGATCCGCTGCCTCAGGGCCTCGAGGCTCTGCAGCCTCTTCTCCTCCATCTGCCTCCTCCTCTCCTCCGCCCTGGCCTCCTTGGCCGATCGCTCCTCCATCTTCCTTGCCCTCTCCTCTGCCAGCTCCGCCAGTCGCTCCTCGTGCTTCTCGTCTGCCGTCTGGTTGTGAGCCAACATGTCGATGCGAGAGTTCTGTGCCTGGAGCTCGTTGATGAAAGCGATCTCCTTGAGCTTGGCTTCCTCCATGTGCGCCTTTCGCCTGATCCCTTCGATGTACTCCTGCCGCTTTTCCTCTGCCTTCCTCATCTTCTCCTTCAGCAGCTCCTTCTGCTCCTGCATAAGCTGTTCCTTCTGAGCAATGACCTCCTCGATCTTGGCGTTGAGGGCGTTCAGCTTGGCGGCCTTCTGATCCTGGAACTGCTCCCTCCTCAGCTTGGCCTGCTTCTGCTTCTCCTGGTGCTCCCTGAACGCCTCCTGCGGCTCCTTCTTTCTGGCCGGACTTGACAGCTTCTCGTGCAACTGGATGGCCCTGCCTGGGTAGCGAGATTCCCCGGTCGCCCTCAACTGCTCCTCCAAGTCGATCTCGTCTGCCCAAGAGAGCGGGACGCCATCCTGCAGCAAGATGTCCAGCTTGAGCGGGGTGATGACTGACGTAGCGGTGGTGACATGGACACCGGCTCCGGCTCCGCCTCCGGCACCCCCAGTGGCAACATCATTTTGGCCATCCGCGCCGACGCTTGTGCCTGTCCCTGTGCATGCGCCGGCAGCCGCGGAGCTGTTGCTGGCCGCCATCTCGCTGTCGCGGTCGCTGATCACGGACTGCATGTCACTCTCCTCCCCCGCACTGGGATCACCGTCCGTCTCAGACAGCTCCTGCTTCTCCGTCTCCCTGATCTCCCTCGCCAGCTTTTCCTGCTCCTCCTCTGCCCTGGCAATGGCCACCTCGTTCTCCGCGATGGCAGAGTCCGTGGCGTCGTCCAAGACATCGTCGCTGCCGACCACCAGGTTGCTCTCGCTTTCCTCAACGCCGGCGAAGGCGGAAGCCTTGTCCTTCTTTGACGTTTCCGACTCTTCTTGCTTCTTCTCCTCTTGCTTTGTGCCTTTTTCCTCCGCCGGAGCTCCACTATGTTTGCCAACTCCAGCGGGCGTCTTCACTTTCAGTCTGGTGTCGGTCCTTGCGGAGGGCTTTTTTGCGGCCCAGGTGCTGCCAACAGGTTGCCTCGCACCCTTCGTCTCTCTAACTCCGCCTGTCGTCCCAGTGTTAGCGCTCCTGCCCTCCGCCCTCGCCTTCGCCCTCTGGCCCTTCTCGCTCAGACTTTCAGAAGAAGAGCTCCTGGTCTCTCCACCCGCCTCCACCACCCGGTCGAGCTGCGGCGGGGCCTTCTTCTCCTCCTCCTCCCGCTTCTGGGCCCTCTTGGCTGCCAACATCTCCTTGGAGCTTGCGTTCGACTTCTTGCCGCCGCCGGGCACGGGCGACGACGACTCCTCTTCCAGCAGGGCTAGCGCTGGCAGCGATGTGGCGGAGGACGGCACGCTGAACCTGGTCTTGGCCGAGTAGGTCGTCCTCAGACTGGAGTCCAGGCTTTCCCTCTTGCGAAGGACTGGCTTGGCGATCGTGCCGCTGCCGCGCCGGGATCCCTGGTGCTGCCTGGAGGTGGCAGGAGCAGCAGACGAAGCCTTGTTCTTGTTCGACAGGTCCCTGTTGAAAGGCGACAGTCTCGAACGCTTTCTGGATCGCACGGCCTCCCACTCCCCTCCGGCCTCCTCTGCCTCTTCCGCCTCCCCGCCCTGCCCGTCCCCCTTCATGGTCAAAGACGTCGCCTCGGCTTCTGCGGCTGAGGGCGAGGACGACGACACCAGGGACACGTTCTCGACGGACAGTGGGGCCTTCAGGCCCTTCACCGTGTCGGCCCAGCTCCTCGTCGAGCCCACCGAGCTGACGGAAGAACTCGAGCCGAAGGGAATCGTCGAGGACCCGTTGGAGTTCTTGGGGGTGACTTGAGGCTTGGCGGAGGTTCCTCCCCCGGCAGCTTCAATGCCGCCGCCCTTGGAAAGTCCTGCTGTCCCTCTAGTGGTCTTGGTGGCTGCTTGCTGTCGAGAGTTGGCGGACGTCGGCGCTGGCCTGGCGCTGGCGGGACCGCGGCTTCCGGACGCTCTGGAGATGTTGGCTGTGGTGGCCGCCCTCGCCAGTGGGGTCCGGGAAGACGACGACTGGACGGAGGACGACACCAGGCTCTGCCGCGCGACGAGCGACATTCTCTGGGGTTTCGTGCTCGCCTGCTGGTCCGTCTGCTGCTGCTGCTGCTGCTGTGGGGGGACGACCCTGGATCTCCTTAGGTCCGGATTGGACTGGGAGGACAGCTTCGCCGACGCCGGCCCGGAGGTCCTAGACGCGCCGGCGGACGCCTTTCCGGCCAGGAGCTTTGAGGTGACGGAGGGGCTCGGGCTGCTGCTGGGCCTCGCCGTGCTCTTAACCCCAGGGGCGGCAGCAGCAGCAGTTACCTGCGACTTTTGTTGGCTTGCCTGTGGCCCCTTGACGGTGCTAGCGTTGATTCCGCTCGCAGTGGTGGACTTGGCCGGACCCTGATGAGACAAAGGATGCTTCTTTGCGGCCATCCTCTCTTCCGCCTTGGCCGTCCCACCAACGTTTCCACCGTCTGCCTTTGCGCTCTTTGAAGAAGCAGGGGCGGAACTGGTAGTAGTAGTAGGTGGCACAGACGCCTTGCTCTTCTGAGCAGCGACCACGTCGGCCTTCCTATCAGGATCGACCTTGCCGGCAAGCTGTGTAGGAGGAGTACCCTTCTTGGGCTCCGGCTCCTTGTTCTCCTTTTCCTCATTCTGCTGTTGGGTGACCTCTACTTTTTCGTCTCGTCCTTCGCCTTTCTCTTCCTCTTTCTCCTCCTCCTCCTCCTTCTCTCCGGCACCGTTGTTGTCGTCAGCCACCTTCTCCTCCACCTTCTGCAAGGTGGGCTCCTTCTTCACCGGTTGCTTCTCCTCGGCGCCGAAGTTGAGCGCCCTCCTGGCCGGCGACGCCGCCACCAGCAGCCTCTGCTGGGCTGCCAGCATCGACGGCATCTTGCTTCCTCCTCCTGGCCCGGCCGTTCCTCCGGGCCCACCCGGGGATGTCTTGCGCACCTCCCACGCCAGCGAGGTCGGCCTCTTGGGCGGAGGGGTGTTCTCGTACTCGTACTTAAGCCTGAACCAGGCCACCAGGTTCTTGAAGTCCCGCACGTAGTTCTCCAGGACCAGGACGACCTCCTTGGCAGCGGGGGCGCTGTCGTCGTTCTCGCAGGTGTTGTACAGGTCGTCCACGGCCCGCCTCAGGTTCTCAAAGAGGAAGGCCCAGTACCTGGCCTGCATGTCGCCCCTCTTGTCCCTCCCGACCGAGGCCGATCGCACCCGCCGGGCCTTGGCGGCCCCCAGGCGACCCGGAGGGGTGCGGCGCGGGCGGGAAGAGGAGCAGCCGCTCTCCCTGGGCGAGGGCTGATTCGACAACGGTGCACCCTTTCTGCTGTTGTTGTTGTTGTTGTTGTTGTTGCTGCTGCTGCTGCTGCTGGTGCTGCTGCTGCTGCTGCCGGTGCTACTGTTGCTAGCGCTCGGCGCCTTGAAGGAGCCGTTCTCTCCCGGCGCCGTGCTGGTGGCTTCCAGGGGCACGTTCAGCAGGATGGTCTTGGCGTTCTCGTCCTGCACCAACTGGTGCACGTGGACGTGGGCCGAGGCGGGGGCGGCCGAGGAGAGCGACGGCGGCGGCGAAGTCGTCGACATGGTCGCCGTCCCGAACGTTCAATCTTGTTCAGGCCGGGGCAGAGACGTCCACCAACCTCGCTGGGGCCGCGGGGACCATTTCTTGGGAGAGAGAGCGAGAATTTAAGAAAAGGAACGTGGAGAGGGCGACGAGAGGAATTTAATCAATAGGAGGCAGTAAAGGTAAGGACGAGGCTGCGCAGGCAAGAAGAGTCACAGTTCACAGGGAGGGACGGAGGGAGGGAGAAACAACAAAACGCACATAAAAACTGCGCCAGAATCAGCCTTCTTTCTCTTTGGCCTGGAGGCTGGACTGGTACTGGTGGCCTGGTGGTGGTGCTGGCCTGGTGCTGGTTCTGCTGTTTCTAAATAGCAGCTGCAGTTGTTCCTTTGTGCGTAATCGTGAATAGTGGTCAAGACGGGATAGTTGGAAGAAGCTCTGAGCTTTATTGCTTGAAAGAGGAAAAGGGTTAAAACTCTATTGGCTAATTAACGTTGGTTTTTTTTTTTTGCTTTTTTTACATGATAGTTTAGTGCTTTCCGACTCAAGTCGAGTCTGGCTTGTTTACATCAGTACTGTTGCTGCTGCCACAACATTTGTAGCTGCCTCGTTCGCCTCGTTCGTTCTCAGTAGATTTGGGACGACTCGAAAAAAAAAATGTGAGCTCGGAACAGAATGGGCTTATGAGACACAGGTTGACCTAGTATACTGTACAAAGATGCCAGCCAACGTAGCCAAGGAATCTTCTTCGAGCCTGCGGGCTCGTGGGCTCGAGCCAGGCTCGCTACCACCTCTAATTCCTAGTGTCACGTCGAGATCAGCCTGATCTGTTTTTCTTTTCCTGCTCTGTCCTCCCTGCCCGACTTCTTGACTCTGCTGAGGAAGTCCTCGATGTCCTCGTCTCGCACGCCGCGTGACCGTCGAGCCGCGGCAACGGCAACGGCGGCGGCGGCGGCCGTGGCGGCAGAGGAAGAGGACGACCCGGTCCCGTCCACCTCCCGAGGGGCGGCGGCAGCCGAGGCGACCGGCGGCGCGGAGGCCGCCAGGAGGGCGACCACCGCCGCCACTGTCAAGAAGAAGCAGTCCGCCAGGATGTCCACGGCGGGAAGGAGCCACCACCACGACCACTACCGCAGCAGGGTGGCGGCGGAGGCGTGGAGGACGGCCGGGGCCGCCGCCGCCTCGTCCTCCTCCAGGAGGCGTCACGCCGAGGCGGGAGAGTCGTCCACGTCCTCGGAGAGGAACAGGTCAGATGTGACATACTTGCACTATGCAGTTTCAGGAAACGTCGAGTAAAGATCTTCCTGCTTACCAACTCTGCAGTACATATACATGTTCTAAATAAAGTGTTAGGCTACATTTTGAGAGCAAATCAAGCTAATTTTAACCTAACACTTTTCAAGCACAACCGTTTTAAACTGTAAGACATACTGTCAAATTATTGGAGAACCTTTAAATTCACTTTGGCTACCGTCTAATAGCCAACAGGTTAGACTAGGTTAGCTTAGAAATTTGAGAAAATCTTTGAAAGTAATGGCATCTGGTAACTTTCAGTACACTTGAACATCCCGACTAAAGTACAGTGGGTCCAAACGTTTTCTGAAAATCGCCGACTTTACTACGTAAATCGACGTAAATCGACCTAAATCGTACCATCGACGATTGAACGATTTAGTACACGTATGCACATGGACATGGACAGTGAAAGAGAAGAAGGGAAATCGCATTTGTAAGAAATTGTAAGAAACTGTACTTATATTGCAGATCTCCCAGAAAGAGGCCCAGGTTTGCTCCTGAGGTGGGAGCGACATCCAGGAGGGCGAACCAGAGCGCGTCTTCACCTGCCACTTCGGGCAGGGCGAGGAAGTTGCGCAAGGAACTGAGGGGATCAGTCCTAGACGAGGAGGCTGGAGACCTCAGGAGGAAGGTCAGGGAGCTGGAGGAAGCGAAGGTCAAGTGGGAGAAGAGGGATGAGTCCAAGAGAAGACAGGTCAAGGAGCTGGAGGCCAAGGGCAAGGAGGCAGCCAGGATGGTCAGGACGTATAAGACGATGATGGAGGCGGCCAAGAAGGAGGCTGACCGGGCCAGAAAGGAGGGGAGGAGGAAGGAGAAGGTACTGGAGGAAGCCAAGGAGGAGAACAGGAGCCTGCGCAAGAGGGTGGAGAGAGTGGAGCTGGACAAGGCTAAGGCAGAGTCCATGAGGCCAACTGGCTGTTCTTCCTCGTCGGCGTCGGCGTCTGGTTCTTCCACGTCGGCGGACACATTCTTCCAGGATGTGCTATCAAACTTCAAGGAGTTGGTGGAGACAAACCTGCAGTGCTCCATCTGCAATGAACTGTTCGCCTTCGCCGCCACCGTCAGCTGCGGACACAGCTTCTGCGAGGAGTGCATCGAGGAGTGGAAGGCCAAGAAGGAGGAGGGCAGGCCCAACTGCCCCATCTGTCGCAAGGACATCAGGGCCACCGTGCCTAACCTCGTTCTAGACGCGTACATCGACAAGGCGGCCGACAACTTCTTTCCGGAGGAGGGCAAGGTCCTCAGGCTCGCCCTCATGGACGAGAGGAAGCAGAAGAAGAGGCTAAGACTGGAGAGCAGCGCGCAGGGCAGTGGCAGCAGCGGCGGCGGCGGCGCCGCCGGATCGAGGCGCCGCCGACACCCGGCGGGACGAGGGACGGAGGAATCGGACGGAGGAGAACGCTGGGACTACTTTGTACGTCGCAGGAGGGACGGCAGGTCGCCCGGGAGGAGCATCAGGATCTTCCTCTCCTCCCGCAGGAGGGGCGACGCCAGCAGCAGCAGCAGCGACGACGTCGATTGGACCCCCAGGAGACCCGACAGTGACGACAGGTTGTGATTAAAGAAAAACCACCATACGACTATTTGTTCAACATTTTTCCCCCTGAGTTTCAATCCGTTGCTCTTGCAGTGATTCGTCCGATTCTGTTGCCGCCACGGCATCGTCTCTGACCCTGACCGACAGCGACACCGACAACGAAGCCAACGACCACGGCAGTCGCTCCCCCTCTCCGCCAAGGAGCAGTGATGATTCGGACCAAGACAACACTCCAGCTCCAGACTACTTCTCCACCTCTCCGTCCTTTGACGGGTGGGGGAGGGATGACGAGGACGAAGGCGATGAGGGCGAGGGAGGAGGCGATTACGACCAGCATGGAGGAGAGGAGGAAGAGGAAGATGATGGCGACTGGAGTGAGATTGAAGGTGATGGCGGCAACAGAGGTGCAGACGAGCAGGGAGAAGATGGTGATGACTTGTCTGTTTGGGATTCCTCCATTCCTTCCATCGAGTGATTACCATCAGGCTGGACTTTTTTTTATCGTAAGTCGTAAATTTGTCGTGATAAACTCGTGTAAGACCTTCAGGAAAAGAATCTGTGTTAATATTTAAGCGACTCCAGATGTACATTCTCGGTCCTTCTGTGCGATGTACTATGTAGTTGTATGTGTACGAGAACATGGTGTACTACTTAGTTTTAAGAAGTGCAAAAAAAACTATCAAGTTTTTGGAGAAAGGCCAGTATTTTTTTAAAGCAATGTGCAAAATCAATCTTCTGCGTTCTGCGTTCATTCAGTGACGGCTCTTGTTATGAGCACCACTCGTTTTATCTGACCAACTGGGGATTTTACCTCCCAAGGTCGCGAGCCCCAACCATCTTTGTGACAGTATCTTGGGACTGAGTGAGTCACCCCTCTCTGCCAGGAGGTTGCAAGGAGCAAGCATGCTATAGCTTAACTCGTTTGCATTTCAGCGGTCCTGTCACCTCTTTCAGATCTGGATACTCCGCCTAGCACAACACCGACCGGTTAGCACTCTTCACAGCAACCCCACAAGAGAGAAGGGAAGGAATGAAAAAATTCTCATTCCTTTCCAATTATCCCATGGCGGTTACCCATCCAAGCACTAACCAGTCCCAATGTTGCTTAACTTCAGTGATCTCACGGGAACTGGTGTGTCAACGAGGCTACGGCGTTGCGCCTAAAATCAATCTTTTTTTTTTCGTAAAAGACTTGCGTCCCTGCTGAGAAGTTCTACTAAAAAGAAAAAAAAAGGTTGATCCTACACCGACTTTCCTACATGCTTTAGCTGGAATTGCTCCTTCCTATGTAGAGGCCAGTATACTAGAAGTTAAGAAAAAAGTACCGCTCCAATCTGCTTTCTCCCTCGAGAGCGCGTCGTGGGAAAGGACCTCTCAAAACAAAGGGAGTAGTAGTACTCGTACAGGCTGAACGTCCCGTCGACTGACCCCGCAGCAGCAGCTGAGTTGTATCGATCGGCGACTGCGTCCACGCCCGTTGTCGCCTCCTTCTCCTTCCCACCACCAGACTTGGGATCATCCAGACCCATACGTGGAAGAATTAGAAGGGCGACCTCATTCAAATTCACTCGCCGACCAGTGGAAGCACCTTTCTTTTCGTAATAGAAGATCAACAGAGAGGACACAAAGGCAACCCACAGCATTAGTCTCCGTTAGATACCAAAAGTTTTATCTCAAAGCGTTACTTTTTCCCCATAGTTTATTCGCGCGGTCATGGCAATAAATCAAGACGGCGACGACGAGGACAGCGAAGAGGAGGAGGAGAGCGGCGTAGGCAGCGCCGAGGAGGAGGAGGAGGAGGAAGAGGAAGACTCCTTCAACGAAGAGGAACTGGAGCAGGCAAGGAAGCTCAGACAGAAGCTGGAGGACGTGCTCAGCGGGAGGTTAGCTCATTAATTAATAGTAATTTGTATGTTTTAAGGGAAATGACACGTTTCCACTTGCCATCCCCTTTCTCCTCCTCCCTCCTAGGAGCAAGTCCGGCAGCAGTTCCACCGAGAGCGACATGGCCTGGTGGAGCGCCCGCTGGGTGTGCGGCGGGGTGACGTCCGCCCTTCTGGTGTCGCTGTACCTGTGGAACGACGCCGTGGCCCTGGACGTCGTCACCATGGTGCTCTCGCTGGCCTCGCTCGTCTACGTCTGGACCAACGGCTGAACAGGAGGCAACCCAACTGCCCCGCAGAACTACCATATGTTATGAAAACCTGCTTTCTAACGTTAGCTAGTATACTTTTGCAAACATGTGCAGTAAATGAGATTTAAAAAAAAAACCTCCGTTTTCGTTTCTGTCTTTAAAAAATGACATGTTTTGAAACGATACATAGTTTTACGGTAATGTTGTCTCTTCATGCAAGCCCCTTGCAAGAGGACAATCAATTTCTCTCCTGATTTTTTTTCCCAATTTCTTTTTTTTTTATTGAGAAATTGAAGATCATTCAGACAGAGTAGGAAAGACGTTCTTTTTCTTCTTCTTCATGCCCTGGCGTCGCTTTCCTGACTTCTGAAACACTCTGTTGCCACTTTCCACTTGTCCCCTTCTGCCGTGAGCAAAAAGTTCTGCTGGAAGGGTCTCCAGCGACCGGTGCTCTGGTATCGCACGCAACCGGCAGCCTGAAAAAATAAAAAGCAGTATCTGAAGAAAAAAATCACCCCTATTTTGTGGAGGGGTTTTAAAGTACGTTGGCGTCACACCAGGATTACGGCATGTTCCAGCAACAACCAATAGTCATCATACCCCAACGGATAAAAGGTATAAAATTATTTTTTGGAGAGCAGGAACTGGAAAAAGACTACCTGCCTACAGCAGCAATTAGCTATGTGCTTCACTGGGAAGTGGTGCGGAGATTAAAGATCAGGAACAGGAGACTCTATAAATGAACCAGACGGGGGACCTGGCCGTGGGAACAACTCTTTTGATCTGAAATATCCATTTTCTTCCTCCTACCTGCACAGCCACGGTGGTTTGTCCGGACACGGCCGTGTCCAGCACGGGCTGCGCGTCTAGACTGCTCATGTCGTGCTCCGAGGAAGGAAGGCCAAGCAGGAACTTCTGGATGTGTTCTGATGTCTCCACCTGAACACGAAAAAAATAAAGACTTGTCCACCCCCCTTTTTTCCCCAAGCAAAAGAATCTCTCTCTCTCTCCCTCACCTTGTTTCCATTCCAACTGAGTACTGCCGAGTCGAGATAGAGTTTTCCCACGAGGTGCCTCTTGCTGTCCATCCGGTCGTAGTACAGCCTGGCGAAGGTCTCCGCGGTGCTGCAGGCCTGGGACTCCTTGGCCTTCCTCGTCTCGTCGGCACTCGCCATGTGGTCAAGCACTGCTGGGTGGGTGCTAAACTTCCTACGGCTGAGGTTTCTATATCGTCTTGAGGATTATCTGCTCGTTTGCTGAGCTGGGATGTACATAGAGACGAAGCTGTTCGACTTGTTACAACTTTGTTTTAAACGTCTCTCCCGTAGAGAGAGTAGTAGCCTAGCGGCAAAGAGAACCTAGACCA
>JAAUYM010109855.1_pt1 | contig 10975 bp, 9 predicted proteins | sample 7278001 | NCBI WGS metagenome assembly JAAUYM01 (sample SAMN14350224, study PRJNA611818) | marine sediment metagenome | isolation source: surface marine sediment (1.8m) | place: French Polynesia: Moorea | collected 2018-08
CCCAAGCGAACACTACGAGTTGTTCTTTTTATGAATGAAGAGAACGGCTTGCGTGGTGCTAAAAAGTATGCCCGGCAAGCAGAATTGGACGGAGAAAGACATGTTTTTGCCTTGGAGAGTGATTCTGGCGGGTTTACACCGAGAGGGTTCTCCTTTGATTGTTCTCAGGAGAATTTTGAACGTATAGAAGGCTGGAAGCCTCTCTTTAAGCCCTATCTGATTCATTATTTTGAACTTGGAGGTAGTGGTGCCGATATTGTCCCTCTAAAGGACACGGATATTGTATTGGCAGGATTACGACCAGATTCTCAACGCTACTTCGATCATCACCACGCTGCTAATGACACCTTTGAGCATATTAACAAAAGAGAGCTAGAGCTAGGTGCAGCGACGATGACGTCATTGATATTCTTGATCGACAAGTATGGACTTGTCCCTATTACGGAACAACCCTCAAAAATAAAAGGTTGATATCCGGCTATTGATCAGAGTTGTTTTTTTCTGCCGCTCTAAGCTTCCTCAATTTCTCCTTCCATATCTCTAGGAAATCCTTATGCTTTTGAAGATTTCTCACGACCTCCTGCACCAGAGGGTTGTCCCCACTGCTTTGAGAAAAGAACTGTAGGTTGTTCTCTAGTTGATTGACTTCGTGAGATTCTTCTTCGATCTTACGCTTCACAAACGAAACCTCCTTGTGAAAACGATAGGGATCACTTTGCAATGAATCTAAACGTATCTCATACTTTATCAATTCTCCCTCTTTTATGGAGATCTTTAGCTTCTCGAAAATACCATCTAGTACCTTGTAGAACTTACCTTCTAGGTGCCTTTTGTTCTGGGGTAGTTTACCAAGGCTTTGCCATGTCGCTATCTTGGCCTTGATATCTTCTATAGCATCTTCTTGTTTTTCGTCAGGCACATATTGTCTTAACTCTTCTAAAAACGCCCTTTTCCTTGTAAAGGCCTCTCTCCCATCTTTATCGGCCTCATCACGGATGGCATGTAATCGTTCAAAATAATGATTGCAGGCATTTTTAAAGTCCTTCCATATCTTGTCTGAATACTTTCGCGGGACGTGTCCAATGTACTTCCAATCGCTCTGTATCTTTTTCATAATAGGTGTGGTCTCTTCCCAGTCATCACTGTCCTTGAGGGACTCGGCCATTTTAACCAGTTCCATCTTTTTTGTCAGATTATTGTGCTGCTCTCTCTTTAATTCCTTGTAAAAAGCATTCTTCTTTCTGTTAAACTCGCGCACGGTATCCCGGAAGGAAGTCCATATCTCCTCATTGACCTTGAGGGGGACACGACCAACATCGAAGAATTTCTTACGCAGTGCCTCAACATCCCGTATCTTATTCTGCCACATTTTATGGGATCCAGTGGGTTGTCCGATAATGTCCCGTATCTGCTCAACGAGTTTCTTTTTTACCCCCAGATTTACCTCATAGGTCTTTTCCAACTCCTTGAAGTGCTCCTGACGACGGTCATTGATCACTTTGGTGGCCTTGCTAAAACGTTCCCATATCTCATCTCTATGTTCCCTGGCCACAGGACCTACCTCTTCTTTCCACAGCTTATGCAGTCGCTGCAATTCTTTAAATGCTTTTTGGACGTCCTTTTCTTCGACCAAGGTTTCAGCCTGCTGTATCAGCTTCTCTTTCTCTCCGAGATTGTGTTTAAAGTCCAGATCTCTAAGATCTCTGTTGAGATGTAAAAAATCGTAAAAGCGCTCGACATGATGCTGATAGGTATTCCATACGTTGTTATAATCCAAACGGGGAATGGGGCCGGCATTACGCCACCGTTCTTGGATATCCTTGAAATTTCGGTACGTTGTGTTAATATCCTCCTCTATACTGATCAAGCCCTTGAGTTCCTCAATGATCTCCAACCGTTTCTGTAGATTGTCCTTTAAGGATCGTTCTAGATCCTTGTAGTATTGATTTCGCAACTCGCGATATTCCCGGTATGCATCACTGAACTGCCTCTTCACCAAAGAGTTATATCGAAAATCGATCTTGTTGCCACCACCCGCAACGAACTCTTCTTTTTTACCGTCTATAAATTGTTTAAACTTTTTATTGAAGACGGTCTTAATACCCTCGGCATGCTCTCTTATGGCCTGTACCTTCTCTTTACGTACCAACTTGGACAACTCTGCCACCAAAGCATCCATGGTCATACTCTCATAGTCCAAAAAGGGAATATGATGCTTTTCCTCCTCTACGTCCTCTTTTGTGTCCTCTTCACCGCTTTCATCGCTAGGTACCTCATCTCTGCTAGTTTTAGTTTCCTTTCCTATTTCTACAGCTTTTGTGTCGTCAGCTTTCTCTATACCTTGCTCTTCTATAGCATCAGCTTTTACAGTTTCTTTTTCAACCACTTCGCTTTTAGACACTTCCGAATCTTCTGCGTCTTCATCGGAGGGGGACGCGATGTCTTCCCCTTTCTCCTCTTCAGCAAGCTTGGTGATAGTTTCCGTCTGCTTTTCCGCAGAGATGGACAAAGAGCCTTCGTGTTCTTCTATGTTAGGCTTAGCTTCGGAAAGTGAAGTTTTTCCTTGGGAGTTTGTAATGGGCTGAACTTCGGGCGGAGTTTCTGTAGTTTCCTCTGATTCCGATATGGCCTTGTTATCTTTCTTCTTGAAATTTTCCCCAGCAACCGTATCTTCATCGACGGGTGTGCCATCTTCTGGGGTTATCAGGGCTACGGTTCCTGCGGTGCTCCCTTCGATCCCCTCTTTTTTTTTATCTCCATCTGCCGTTGGCAGCACATCTTCTTTTTGTTCCATCTTCCTTCACATTTTAAGTGGTGTAGGGTCTTATAGGAATCTAAGATACTAACAACTGCTCACATGGCAAAGTTTTTTGATAGTCTTGTGAAGGCGAGGAATTGCTGGGAAATATCTAAATTATGATCATTGAAATTCGTTTGCAGGATCGGGTTGATCGAATTTGGCATGGAAGGTCACCTCTTCTTTGTCGTTAAAGTGCACCCGAAAGTCGTCACTGCCTTCTAGCTCAAAAAATAGTATCATCCTCAACAAATCTTGTCTGTACAAAGTCAAAGGGAGTATCAAGGGCACTTTGCCCAAACATATGCCATCGCACCTCCTGCGCCTCGCCATCAAAGACCCACTGGGTCTTCGATGTCCGCTCGACCCTGTTTACCCCGCTTTAGCGGGACCTGGACCTGAAGTTTTTCGCACACTCTCATGACTAAACTAATTTTTAGAGATCCCTTCATGAATTCCATATCTCCCATGCCTTCTCCGCTTGTAACTGTAGCATGGACAGCCCATTGACCACGGTGGCACCTTGTTCTACCCCCCGCTTTAAGAAAGTCGTCTGTGAGGGGTTGTAGATCAAATCGTATAGCAAATGCCTGTCCGTGAGATATTTATAAGGCAACTCAGGAGCTTGACCCACATCGGGGTAAGTTCCCAGAGGTGTACAATTAATGATCAGATAGTACCCATCCAATAATTCAGGGGTGATCCTCTTGTAATGCAACTGCATTCCCGTTGGGCGACGAGAAACGACCCTACTCGTTATTCCTAGTTGTCTCAAGGCATACCTTACTGCTTTCGCAGCTCCACCAGTACCTAGTACTAGAGCTCGGGTATGGTATGGCTCTAAAAAGGGTCTTAACGATTCAGAAAATCCATAAAAATCTGTATTATAGCCTTTTAATTTTTTTTGATGCCTCTGAATGGTGTTCACCGCTCCTATGGTCCTTGCCTGCTCATCGATCTCGTCCAAATAGGGTATTACCTGTTTTTTGTAAGGAATGGTCACATTTAGACCGCATAGGTTAGAGGTACTCTTTAACAGTTCGGGTAGCTCCTCTATTGTATTTAGATCGAATGTACGATACTCACATCCTTCGATCCCTTCATCCTTGAATTTCTGGGCGAAGTATCTAGGCGAGAACGAGTAACCGATATTCTTGCCGATAAGCCCAAAGACCCTAAGCTCTTTTTGTTTTTTTTCCATACCAACCTAACCAAAGTACAATTGCGATCCCCAGGACTATGAACACTAGGGCGACCCAAGTATCTAAAAGTGCAAAATCGGGCCAATAACGCTCGTACTTTTCTACAATGCGCATTCCTCGTGAATCGAGTTGGAACTCACCTATGTTATTGGTTTTGTAAATCGTTCGTTTCCATGGCCATACAACACCCAGAGAGCCAACTATGAACCCTAAGATCACTGCCATGGTAATTTCCCGGAAGCGTTTTAACAAATAGCTCACAACATTAGAGAATGTCACCATTCCTGTTAAGGACCCTGCTGTGAACACTGCCAAGATACGTAAATACTTCATTCTACTTTCATTGTGAATGAAGCCGAGGTCCCCTGTAAAGATATCCGCGAATGTATCATAGAGTGCATTCACGGAATCGACCATAAGCAATACATAGTTCCCCACCAGTATAAGGATAAAGGAGCCTGAGAAACCTGGAAGTGTCATTCCAGTAACACTAATGATACCGCATAAGAAGACAAATAAGAGGTTGTCGTTCTCTTTAGCCGGATTGAGCAAACTAATACTAAGTCCTGCCAAAGTACCTACCACTACGGACACGATTATCTTTGAGTTCCAATGCTTAAAATCTTTGCCGATGTAGTGAATGGACCCAATGATCATTCCAAAAAAGGAGGCCCAAACGAATAGTTCATGACGCTGAATCAGATAATCCAATACCTTGGACACACTGAAATAGCTGAACACCATCCCCAAAATAAGCAATACAAGAAACCTTCCATTGATGTATTGGAAAAAACTGGAAAACCCCCTATTGATAAGCAGTTTGAGGGCCTTGCCATTGATTTTCTGAAGGGAGTAGATAAATTCTTCATAGAAACCGGCTACAAAGGCCACTACCCCACCTGAGACCCCAGGAACCTTATTGGCCGCCCCCATGGCTATTCCCTTTATCACCAGAAATACTCTGTCGCGTAAGGTCCTAGTGGATCTAGACATCTATTTTCTATTTGCGATCTTTTCGAGGACAAAGATCAATACTGCCCCAAGTACCATGAGGAGAATAGCAGCCCACAGTTGGGGGTCTCCATCGTACTGGGAGGGAAGGACACTTTCTGTGAGTACCGCCACTTCTTCTCCCTTACTATTTATTCTTGTGGTGAGCACTTTCTTCCACGGCCAAATAACCCTTAGGGAACCCACTATAAGACCCGTTAGTACCGCTAAGGTGAGCACCCTATGATGTGTATAGGCGTACTTGAGTAGTTTGGAGAAAGTGACCAACCCCAGTACGGCACCCAGCCCAAAGGCCCCCAACACCTTAAGATCACGCTCATCGACTGCTGTCACCACACGCTCATAGGCCCCTAGCAATAGTAGGATGAATGCTCCCGAGATGCCCGGCAGTATCATGGCGCAGATAGCTATGGTGCCACAAAGGAAGAGGTACCAAAGCTGATCAGTACTCCCTAAAGATGGTAAGGTGGTTATATAACAGGCCAACAAAGCACTTACCAATATCACGATCCACGTTCTTATCCTGTAATCCTTGATCTCTCTCCCAACAAAGATAGTGCTGGCCAATACCAATCCGAAGAAAAAGGACCACAGTAGTATAGGTTCATTTTCAAGCAACCATCTGATCAACTTTACCAAAGAGAATATGCTAATAGCGATCCCCGTGACCAAAGCCAACAGGAAATTGCCATTGGCCCTCTTCCAAGCTGCTTTGATACCCTCTGTACGAAGCGTACGTATGATGCTTAGATCTAGATTGTTAAAGCTGGTTATCAGTTCTTCATAGATTCCAGAGATAAAGGCAATGGTACCACCGGACACCCCTGGTACCACATCCGCCGCACCCATGGCAGCACCTTTTAGAGTGATCACAAAATAATCGGAAAGCGAACGGCGCATGAAAGAGGAGCTTACTTTTACCGCACTAAAGGTATGAATTTTTTATAGGTGTCTTTTGCCAAAATCGGCAATGGCCTTATGTACGGATGCTCTCTTAAAAACCCTTGGGTAGAGTTCTTTGAATAGCGGATAGCCTTTATAGTCTTCCCTTAAGGCATTCCTTAAGTGGAATAGCCCTTTATGATCATCTGACTGTAGATAGTATAGACCCGCCAGACGATATTCTATCTCAGCATTTTCTGGGTAGAACACCCTTGCTTGTAACAAGACTTGCGCTGCCGTGTCGTACTCTCCCAAGGTATTTAACACTTCTGACCATCGATACCAGGTATCCAACTCATAGTTGCCCAGTTCCACCGTCTTTCTATAAGAAACATCTGCCTCCTCGTAGAGTTGAAGAACTCTGGAGATATCCCCACTGCGTTTCCAATAGAGTGTATTCTCTGTATCTATCTGAATGGCTTTGTTGATGTAGTAAAGGGCTTTGCGATAATTCCCTTTTCGCACATAGAAATCTGTGATCGCTATCCAGCCTTTGTCCAGCAAGGGATCCTCATGCACCGTCTTGTAATAGAAATCGACTGCCAAGAGATCATTGCCCAACTTCTCATGGCATATACCTAGGCGTAGATAGGCGAAGGAGGTAGGATCGTCCAAAGTAAGGGTGGTCTCATAGTTCTCTATGGCCTCGTTGTATCGGCCTATCTTTTCTAACACCTTTCCTTTCTCTAGATAGGCCCCTATGAAGGACTCATCACAGATCACCGCAAAATCAAAGGCGGCCAACGCCTCCTTGTACATCTTCTTGGAAGAGTACTGTTTCCCTAACTGATGCCATGCTACCTCACTGTAGGGGTCCGAATCTAAGAAATCATTTAGAAAACTTATGGCCCCATCGTGATCCTCTAAGAAATCGAAACAATAAATAACATTGTAGAGTGCTGTGTAATCCTCTTGGTCCTCTTCTAAACATTTGATGAAACATTCCTTGGCAGCTGTAAAATCGTCCACGAAAAGATACTCCATGCCCATCATGGAATAGATATCGGAAGGGTCCTCGGTAATTTCTAACGCCTGCTCCAATACATTGATGGCCATCTGATGGTCGTCGCGTTTGGAGAGCACATTTGCCTTATGAATATATACTTCATCGTTGTATGGCTCCAGATGGTATAGCTTATTGAGCATTTCATCTGCAGCCTCAAGCTTATTCTCAAAAATAAGGAGTTCTATATGCAGTAATTTCAGCTCAATAGAATCGGGATGCTGTTCTAGTCCTATTTTAATCGCCTTTCTAGCTAGGCCTACCCTTCCAGAGTCGAGATAGTGATGGACGATCTCTTCGAACTCCTCGGCATCAAAGAAGAAGACATTGTTGGTCCTCAACATTGATTCGAATTTGGTTAGGGAGAAATCATCTTCCTCGTGAGCGCTGAACTGCATAGCGTTTCGATTTGTAATTTTCTCTGTCTTAAATGTACTGCTTCCTGTGAGCCACTTAAGATGGAACGCCTCATTATTTTCAACAATTTAATTAACAATATCCTTGCCAAACTGATGTAGAAGGAAATATAACATATTAGCAAGACGCAGAAAACATTAAGAAGTTTCATCTAACACTTCTAAAAGGAGGTCGCATCCTTGATCTATTTCGGCCTTAGAGATGGTCAGAGGTGGGGTAATACGAATGGCCATGGGTTCGTAGAGCAGCCCAAATAGGATCAATCCTCTCTCCATGGCCTTTTGCAGTATCTTGGAAACCAGTCCGGTAGAATCTACCATCACGGCAAGCATAAGTCCCTTACCCCGTATCTCCTTGACCTTGTGGTGCCGGAGCCTAGCTCTAAATTGTTGTTCCTTTTGCAAGGTATCCTGTATAAGTTGAGTCTGCGTTAGCTCTTGCAAGGTAGCATGGCAGGCTGCCGCTATGACAGGATGTCCGCCAAAAGTGGTAATATGCCCTAGCTTGGGGCGGTCTTGTAACAGTTCCATCAGCTCCTTGGAGGCTGTAAAGGCCCCTACAGGCATTCCCCCGCCCATACCCTTGCCCATTACAGCGATATCCGGGACAACTTTGTAATGTTCGAAACCAAAAAGTTTTCCAGTACGCCCAAATCCGGGTTGTATCTCATCGAGGATCAGGAGTGCCCCAACCTCATCACAACGTTTTCGCACCTTTTTTAGATAGTCCTTTTCTGGGACAACAAAACCTGCGCCACCTTGTATGGTCTCAAGGACAACCGCAGCAGTATCTGTATCGATACGAGATAGATCCTCTTCCTTGTTAAAGTTGATGAAGGTGGTACCGGGTATCAGTGGACGGAAGGGATGTTTACGCTCCTCAAAGCCCATGATACTCATAGCTCCCTGAGTATTACCATGGTAGGCCCTATGTGCCGCTATCATGCCACTCCTGCCTGTCGCCCTCTTTGCCAACTTCATAGCCCCTTCCATGGCTTCAGTACCAGAATTGGTAAGGTAGGTCTTTTGCAGACGAGCGGGAAGGTAACTTGCCAGTAGTTTGGCAAACGCCACAGCCGGTGCTTGTATGTACTCCCCATACACCATGACGTGCATATAACGCTCTAACTGATCCTTTACAGCCTGTACCACCTTGGGATGACAATGTCCGAGACTACATGCCGACACGCCTGCAACAAAATCGAGGTAGGCTTTGCCACTAGTGTCGTAGATGTAGGAGCCCTGCGCATGGGAAACTTCTAACCCAATAGGATCAGGAGTCGTCTGTGCCTGATATCTGAAAAAATCATCTAAGGTCATCTTATGGGGGTCAACCGCCCTTTTTTACGAGGGTCTTTGTAACAGAGGGCTTACGTACTCTATCACCTTTTTTTTGCATAACCTCTTCTGTGGTGATCGGCATATCCTCTGGCTCTCGTAGCACATTGACATCCAAAGGATTATCCAAACCACGTATCTTGGGCAGAACAATGTTGTTGTCCTCTTCATCGAAGATATCCTCTTTGGTAAGAGGACGTTCGTCTTCGCGCCAGGCAAACCCTCGAAGTGTACGGGCGTTCTTCGGTAGGTCTTTCTCTGGAGAGATGTCCCCATCTGGTAGATTGTAGTACGTGATCTCGTCTATGGCATTGTCCTCTAAAAGAAGGGTCATTTTACTGCAGATGGTCTTTTTTATGCCTACGAGTTCATTGGTGTCGTCCGTATAGATGTAATAGATCATCTCCGTATTCTTCACCACATCTACGGTCTTTAATTGATCGTTCTCAAAACGCCCATAGAGGAATCGTCCCTTTACCTGATTGAATCCGTCCTCGCTTAAGGTATCCTTCTCCACCACGAAAGCATTGTCAAGAATTTTTAGGGAGTCTAGCTGCTCTGTCTCTTTATTGCTGATAAGGTGTATGACATCTCCTGTCATCTGGCTCTCACCAGACCATAGCACAGGGTTTATAAGGGTCTTCTGTTTGTCGGACATGGAGTTCTCCTGTTGATCGGATAACGGGAGCTTTAGCAATTGTGTGAGACCGGTCTGCTGATTCACATGGATGGAATCGCACTTCCCTCTAAGATCATTCTTAAAGAATTTTACCCCATAAAAACCCGTAATGACCCGTTCTTCGGGCTTTCCGGTGACTTGGAGCACATCTCCATGGATATGCATGGAGTCCTTTTCTATGAGATACACCGCTTCTGCACGTTTTGTGACAAAGGCTGAGTCCTTGGCCTTGTACACCTCACCATAGTGGCCATAGATCCACGTCTGGTTTATGGTATCTGTAAGTTTTATGTTGTTCGTAGCGGTGGCAAATTCCTGAAGCTTATTAAAATACAGGCTATCCCCCTCTATGGTTCTAAGATCGTAGTTGATGGTAGAGTTCTTAACAAAATATCCTTTTTCTTCCTCTGTATCGTAGAATCCGCGTTCGCAATAAATATCGTAGTCCTCCCCTACAATGGTAGAGGGCCCGTACATGTATGCATGACCATTGGTGGTATAGTAATCTAATTGGGTAGAATTGAGCACAAAATCTGTCCCTGTGACATTAACATTGGAGGTGAACCGATATTTTTTGTTCTCCATAAAATATCTACCTCGGTCACTGGTAAGGGTATTGGTAGAATCTTTTACGATACCCTCGGTATCGTAGAAGACCTGCCGGATATTCCTGTCCAAATAGAGGGTGTCTGTTTCAAGGGTAGAATTCTTGGCATCTCTAAGCAGCACTCGCGTATGTGCTTTGGCCTTTTTGGTATTCCCGTTGTATTCTACATACCCGCTATTCATCTTTACAGAATCCCCTTGCTTCATCACGACATTACCATAGGCCCGGAAAAAGTTGTCCTTTTTATAGAACACAACCCTATCGGACCATATATCCAAACCCTCGTGATACAGATAGACGCGATATCGCTCGTTCCTGCTAAGGATACTGGCCCCCGGAAAGCGTTGCTCGTCCTTGTCATAAGAACCCGCCTCACGTATCTCTATAACCTTGGACCCTTGGCCGTACACCACAGGACACAGCAGCATCAAAAAAACGAATGTGACCCTATTTATGGACATCGGTATATGTGTTGAGATGTCAAAAATACCATTTTTATCAAACCTGTCTTTTTGTACTCATCTCAAATCGAAATTTAAGGAATAGGATTACTCATCTAAATCACAAATAGTTATAAATGAGCATATTATTTTGTAAATTATGCGTAAATATACAGAAAATGAGGACACTAAAAGAGCTTGATGGACGGGTATTTACAGATCGATCTACAACGAAGCAGGACTGTCATGAATTTTTGGCAGAATTGAAATGGAATGATGGTCACAATCCCTGATAGACCAGAACGCCCTTCGGTCCCTAGGCTAACGCAAATTCGATAAAATTGAAGGAATTCGAATGAAATATAAAACATTGATTAACAGAAACTTGATTTTACGTTAGTCAGAACTGGTAACTATTCAGCCACTTTACTGATTTGATTTTAAGGTACTTATAACGCATTCTAATGCCAGTGATTCCACTGATCGAGATACAAGAATGCCTTTTTTTCAAAAAAATACATGGTTTTGTATAAAAAATCG
>JAAUYM010013920.1_pt1 | contig 10972 bp, 14 predicted proteins | sample 7278001 | NCBI WGS metagenome assembly JAAUYM01 (sample SAMN14350224, study PRJNA611818) | marine sediment metagenome | isolation source: surface marine sediment (1.8m) | place: French Polynesia: Moorea | collected 2018-08
CACGTGGGGGCCCCCAGACGATGGCGCCGTGAGACTAGAACATATTTGTCGTCGGAGGTCGCAGTACAGGACAATGTATTAATTTAATTTTTTTTTTCGTTTTCCATCCCGCCAGCCAGAATCGTCCTTAATTGCCTGCTCCCGCCGTCTGCTTAAATTTCCACCAAAGCAGGAGATCGAAGGTTCTTCCCGCCCTCTCTTTCTCCTTTTTTTCCAGCCGCGAGCGGAGCTGGCGAAAAAAAAAAAGAGTCGAATTTGGTAATTTGAGTCAGTGTCGGGATTCGGTTTCAATAATGTTGCCAGTAGTTTAGCGCAGGACTCTCTCTCTCTCCCTCTCCTTCCCTTTCCTCCCCTCAAACCGTCTCTCTCGCTCTCGCGCGCACGCAAGAAACACCACTCCTCCTCCCGCCATAGGTGAACACACATAAAAAAGATGGCGTTGTTATGTCACAAGATTTTTTTTTATTTTTGCCGTGCATATCACACCTTACGACGGGAGCCGTCTTTTCGTCTTTTTAGCCGCCGCATGTCGTGAGTTGTGCGCCTATGGCACCACAACTCTTTCAAAGGCCGAAAGTAGGGCTGGAAGGACGGAAGGAAGGAAGGAGGCGGCGTGGCCGCGTGGGTCGCGTCCGTCCGTCCGTCCGTCCGTCCGTCCGTTGGCGGATGTCCTTTCAGATCGTCATTCCCTCCCCACGGTCCGAAGGAAGGGGGACGGAATTTGCCGGTGAGAGAGAAAGAGAGAGAGAGAGAGAGAAGAGAGTGTGTGGGGTGCAGAGCAGAGCAGAGAGATCGCCCTCTCCCCCTCCCCCCGTGGGGTGGTTTTAATTTCTCCGGCTCCTCAACTTCTTTTCTTGGACGGCGACGACACATATCCTCCCCCGGGGTAGAGAGGAGGCGGAACAGCAAGTGTAGAGGTCTCTCTGGCTTCGTACTACCACCGAGTAAGTTTTGCACAGTCCTAAAGGCACTCCATAATTACCCAAACTTTTATAATAACAAAAAAAGGAGAGCAGACTCGTAGTATTTATAGTGATAAAAAATGTTTAAATCTCTCTCTCTCTGTGAATGGAACTCCCTGGACCAAGTGAGGGAGTAAGAAGCACTGACGCGTAAAGATCAGGTTGCCTATTTCACCCTTCTTCTCCGGTTCCTTCTTCTTCTTCTTCTTCCCCAAGGGGAAGGAGTTTCTTCGTTCGCTGCTAGCTGTAAACCGGGGGAGGGGGGAGAAAAAGGATAGGGTGACATAGGCTGTTTAAGGCAGGGTAGGGAGAGAGGCAAGGGAGTCCGAGGAGAAACAAGCACAAAAAGATTGAATAATTCTTGTCTCAAAGGTGGGCAATAGTTTCTCTACTGTACATGTACATTATGTTATGTGTACTACTGTACATACCTAGAGGGTGAGGATGTCTAAACCACACTTACATGTGCTAACTGTTTTTGTCCCAGTCTTCACCTTCTCTTAAATTTTTCTTGACGGGGGAAAAAACATACGTGTACAGGTACCCTACGTGTACTATACAGACATTATGCCACTTTTTGGCCAGTGTTAGGAGTCAACAGTGACGCTATTTATTCTCCTTTAAAGAAAAATCTCTTCTTTCTCCCTTCCCCCCTGGCATCCTTGTTTGTCCTCCTTTTTTCCCCTTTTCCTTTCCTTCTGCTGGCATCACATGTCCCTCCATCCAAACATCGTCGCCGCCGCCATGGCTGCGACCGCCCTCGCCCCCTCCTCCTTCCCCAGGAAGCCGGAGTGCGGCGGCGGCGGCGGCTGGAGAGAAGAGGAGGAGGAGGAGGAGGATATCGCGTTGCGGTACACTCGATAGCGCAGGCCAAACTAATGGGACACCAGATACCGGGAATACGATTACACAAGAATGCTGCTGCTGCCGCTGCCGCTGCCGCCACCTCCTCCTTCTCCTCCTCCGCCGCCGCCGCCGTCGTCGCTGCCTCTGTGCCAGTTGAGCGATGGTGACGGTGGCGGCGGCGGCGGCGGCGGCGGCAGCGGCGGCCACGACTGGTGCCATCCGATCCCCGTCCACACCCACCACTCGTTCTCTCCCTCCTCCGAAAGCCAGTGAAGGGGAGGAGGACATATTAGTCGAATTTCAAAAAAAAAAAAAAAGGGGGGGAGTGCATATCCGCTCCAGGCCGCCTGGCAGATTTAAGAGTTTTTCTCAGATTGTGGCCCTGGACTTGTTGTGAGGCGAGGCGAGCTGTCTTCCCGCACTCAAGTTCACGTTCACGAAATCTCTGTTCCAGGTGATCGGTGACACTGAAGCTGGGGGAGAGATGAAAGCAATTCTGAAGTGGAAGGGACTGGCCAACAGCAGCAACAGCAACATCAACGGAAACAGCAGCAGCAGCAGCAACAGCTCATTGCTCAAACGTGCTTCTAGCGAGGTAATGGCAAGGGAGGGTCCTCTTCTCCCGTCTCCAGAGACGAAGGAGGAAGAGTTGAATGAGGAGAAGGCGAAGGTGGTCAGGGACAGCGAAGAGAGAGCGATGGACCTGGTGCACCACCAGAAGAGAGACCTCCAACACCTTCACCAGCATTCTGATCCAAGCTGCAAGAGGAAGGCAACCACGAGGAAAGCGGATGAGACGGGTTCCGCCACAGCCTCAGCCGCCAGATACAAGGAAGAGAAGGAGGAGGAGGAAGGCGGAGGTGGGTCCCCGACGTCGTCGTCGGCGCCGGAGAGTAAGAGGAGCAGGGTTGACGACCAGAAAGAGGAGCCCGTTGGAGGATTAGGAGCGGGAAGATCAGAACCGGATGTTAAAATCAGAGGTGAGTGAAGTCTTTATCAACTACCGTGCATTTCTATCAATTGTTCAGTGTAATGAAAGTACCTAATAAAAGTCCTGACTTTTAGGACCTAATTAAAGTAATACAAGTCCTGACAGTCAAACTCGGTTGATCGGATTGATCGGGAAGTTTTCCAGAGAACGGAATTTACAAATGTGTTAAACGGGAACTTGAAAAAATTGGCCGTCTCCTGACCTGTCCAGATTACCTGATTTCAACTGTGCAAGACCATATCCCACCTCGTACAGATCTTGCCTTGGGTGTTCTTTACCCCTTTACCCCTCCCTCCCTCCCTCCCTCTCTCCCTCCCTTTCTTGCAACCCTGTCCCACTGAGTTCTCTCCAGTTTTCTCCCATTTGGTCCCCCCCACGACAAACGTCAATACAGTAGAGTCCAACTCCATCTCCGGTCCGGTCACCAGAGACGCACCAATGCCGGCAGAGATAATGCCGACAAGCCCCCGGCAGGAAAATACCACAAAAGAAGCCAACTTTTTATCGACAGGAAACCGTCATGGCATCAGTGTCGAGCTTATAGTGTGTACTAGTACCCTAAAGCGTGTGTGCGAACTGTTGGCACTTTGAAACCGTACGTTAAGACTTTCGTGTCCTCTCTCAGTCCCTCCCTCTCCCTTGCCCCTAACTCAGTTCTCTCGATCTGCTTCCTCTTCGTCCGGCAAGCTCGATGATGGGATTCGGGTTTCAAGAGGTGGCGGAGGATCCTGTTTCAATTCTTGTTACTCACAATGACTGTAAAACTATCCTCTCTCCCTCTCTCCGTCCTTCCCTCCCTTCCTCACACTCCCTTTTTTCCCGAGGAAAATTGCCAACCAGCACCTAAAAAAAAAATCGAACAGAGTGAAGAGCTTTTGTTACAACCTCTAATAATCACTCCTTTTAAATTTATCGTCTCTCTCTCTCTCTCTATTGATGACAGTAGAGGAACTTCACCTTCCTGCGTCTCCTACCTCCAGCGAGGAGAACATCATCATCGACGAGGAGGACGTGGACGTGGTCGCCTGTGACGGCGACAGCGGAGGGACTGCCGCCGGAGGAGGTGTCCACATTGTCAGCCCAGTCAACAACAGCAGCAGCAACGGCCACGGCAACAGCGTCAACAACGGCAATGACATCGTTGCTGAGACTAGGAGCGCCCTCAAAGAAGGTGCAGAGTCGTTCTTAGCAAAATTAGCTAACAACGGTAGCAACATTAAAAAATCTATACCACATTAATATGCTTTTTCCTTCAACGACTTCCAGCCGGCAATCAACCCATTTCTTTTTTTTTTTTCCCACTCTTAGTCTCCCCCACTTCTTCCTCATCGGTCCCTCCTCCTCCCACTCGCGATCCCCCTGCTGCCCAGCTGTGCGAGTGGTGTCGCCGCCCGGGCGAGTGCCAGTTCCAGCTGATGGAGGGCAAGTCCGTCTGCAGCGAGCGTTGCCTCACGCTGTGCAGGAGGGCCGCCTTCAAGCGCAGCAAGGTATGCGACTGGTGCAAGAAGTCGGTGGCGGAGGCGACGACGGCGGGGGAACTAGGAGAGGAGATAGAGGGGAGGAAGAGGAAGAAGACCGTGGATTTCGCCACCAAAGAAGGGAAGCTGCAGTTCTGTAGGTAAGTGACCAATTACTTGGTCATTAAGGTCGATGTTCCAGCGTCAGCTGGAGAGGCACATTTCTTCAGCATTTTTTTAATGGAATAGCCTCCGTCCTTTTGCAGTGAGCACTGTCTGTCCCAGTTCAACATGGACCGCTTCTGTCGTGAGACCCACCTGGCTCTCCAGCACCCACAGCTGAAGGAGCTCCTGGCCGCGGCCGCCGTCGCACAAAGCAGAGGGGGAGAAGCCGCCGAGGTGGCAGCGAGCGGCGACGGCGGCGGCAAGGACGTTCCGCCTTCCCTTCCTCTCGCCGTCAACGCAGCCGATGTCGTAGGACAACAGCAGCAGCCACCGCCGCCAGTTCCATCCGTTCAGTCGATGGCCCTGACCGAACTGCTCCTGGCCAGGTACCACGCCGAGACGAGGAGGACGAGAAAGAGCCTGGAGGAGGCGGCAGAGGGGGCGTCGAAGGCACTGGACAGCAAGCAAGCGGGGAGAAGCAAGCAGCCAAAGCAACCGGAACAGCAGCAAGATGAACAGCTGCAGCAGCACCAGCAGTCTGAGCGAAGACGACAGGCAAACAAGGTGCAAGAAGGGGATAGAAAGAGACCCGTTGTGAAGGTAGTTAGAATTACCTATTATTATTACCTATTAAGTAAATGAATGTGTCCAACGTCTATGCCCGATATGATGAAACATGTTGATCTATGTGTTTCACTCGATCTTCTCAGGTGAAGCCAGATTACCTGCTGAAGACGCAACTGACTTCTCCTAGCGGCGGCTCCAGCGCCAGCAGAAGCTATCCCAAGAGGTCACTGCTGTCGAGACATCGTCGGTCGTCGCCCCCTCCTCCCTCCGTTGCCGCCATCGCCGCAGCCGCCGCAGCCAGATCCAATAGTCCCGCGCAGCAACACCACAGAGGAGGGGGCGGAGGAGGAGGACAAGGTCGTCTTGGACAGAGTCATTTGCAGCAGCAGCAGCAACAGCAACAACCCAGACTGCAGCATCCCGGCGGGCTGCTCCTGCCACCGGGGCTTCTGTTGCCCAACCCGAGAGACGCGGCCGTTGCAGCCGCAGCCGCCGCAGCCTCCGCGGCCCTTGGAGACCTTGGATCAAGGTCACTCTTTCCCCTGGCTACCTTCGCGTCTGGACTCCCTCCTCTGACTCCAGCGCCATCCGTGGCAGCATCCTCTTCCCACAGGCTTCCCCCTCCTCCTCCACAGCTGCCGCCACCACCCCCTCCTCCTCCGCCTCCACCTCCTCCATCTGTGCTTCCTCCTCCTCCCCCTCCTCCTCTTCCCCCTCTATTTCTCTCTCCTCCCGGCGCGTCGCCTCTTATCCTACAGCTCCCCTTCTTCGTGCCCATTCCCGTCCCCATCCCCATCATTGTTCCAGTGCCGGAGGAAAAGGCCGGTTTCTCCATCGCCAAGGGGACGACGAAAAAGACTGAGGAGAAGATGACGAACGGCGACATGAAAAGTCACGAAGAAGAGGAGGGGGAGAAGAAGGAGGGGGAGAAGGAGTCAGCCGTCCTCGCGGTGGCGGACTTGTCGGTCAAGCGAAAGAGAAAGAGGAGGTCTCCGTCAGGAGAGCATCATCACCAGCGCCAACAGCAACAGCAGCAGTCTTCTTTGTCCGCGCCGCCACCCTTCTCGGGGATGCTGATCATGAGACACCAGACTTCTTCCTCCTCTTCCTCCTCCTCTTCCTCTTCTCGCTCCAGTCCGCCCAACCTGGTGATAGAGGACAGCTCGACTACGGAGCAGAGGAGGCGAAGGAGGGCCCTCATCATGGACGTGCCATCCACCAACCTACTCAACAAGAGAATGAGGGAGTGAACAGAGGGGCAGGAGGCTTCCGATGCTGTTGCTATATATTTGAGCTCATTTTTTTTCCAATTGCAGTTGTGATAGTGGTGAAATTGTAAATAAATGCGAATCTTTAGTAGCGTGATTATTTTTATCCAGTTCTCTGCTTTTTTTTTCAAGAAAAATAGCCGAAATGTCTGTTGTACTTTTTGTAGTGAATGCTTACGTTTACGTTTTACGAGTGGGGCAGGACTGGGGCTTTTTACAATGCTACGTTGCTGCGCACTACAGGCCCCTCTATTTGTCTAGAAAGGAAATTGACATATTGGATGCATGGCGGACTCAAAGAGACGACACACACACACCCCACACACACACACTTTCTTCCATAGTTCCATTCAGGGGATGAGGAAACAAACTGTCACGAAAAGAACTGTCGGATGCTATTACTTTGTCGTAAAGGAACATATACGAGTTTAGTAAGAGTGCATTGTTGGTTGGGACGGTATGCTTGGCTTCACCTGGAAAATACAGCCACAAATTATGCTTTTTCCGAACGGAGGAGATTCAGTTGCAAACTTCAACGCCTTAAAAGTGGAAAGAGGACCAGACAGGAGCGAGGTAACGTCGGAGTTACGTACGACTGAGTCGGGTATTTCTTTAGATCCGGAAAAAAAAATCAATGAAATTTTAGGACCTAGCCAAAGGTTTGCCAGACAGCATAAGTCCAAAACCGATTTTATCACACAACTCGACCAATCCCGACCACCAAAGTTCAGTAGTACTCGGTATTTCTTTGTTGTATTCCCATGCTTACGTACAATGTGACTTCTCTCACTTGCTATTGCCGATCTAAATTTCAGAGTAACGACCAAAAGATGGGGCAGGCTCACCCATTGCCGGTGGAGGAAGGTTTCTCGCGTGAAGAGGTGTCTAGGCTGGAGAGGCGTTTCAAGAAGTTGGACCTGGACCGCTCGGGCACCATCAGTGTCGGAGAACTACTCTCCATCCCAGAGCTCAAGGAGAATCCTCTGGTGAATCGCGTCGTCAACATGTTTGATGAGGATCTCAGTGGAGAAGTTGTCTTTAAAGGTAAAACTGAAGGCATATATACCACAAATGAAGGTATATGTATACATTACAGTATATACCTATGTGGAAAAAAAAACAACTTTTCAGATCTCAGGTCTCTCGTCTCTTCTTAGAGTTCGTGTTGGGGTTGGCCAGATTTGGAGAAGAGAAGATGGACCTGGAGGAAAAGCTGCACTTTTCGCGTTTATGACCTGGACCGAGATGGATACATCTCTAACGGAGAACTTTTCCAAGTAAGCATCGACTGTTACTATTTTTTTTTTCGTAGTTGCTCTTATACACGATTTGCTATGTTTCATACTGTAGTAAATTTTTTATTATCGGCGGCTTGGGTAACTGCATTAATAACCAAAAACATCGGCAACATCATCGCCTCCCGATGATGTGACAAGGTTAAGTTATTCAAACAAAGAATGGTTGATACCTCACCCACCACACGGCCAACGTCGCCAGCCATCACTTACCTGGATAACTGGATAACTAGAACTAAAGGCTTTGTACTGGTATAGCACAACTTTTTTGCTCGCTCATTTTTATGTTGCACAGATACTGAAAATGATGACTGGGAAGAACCTGAGTGATCGTCAGCTCCAGCAAATCGTGGACAGGACCATCCCGTACCTGGACAAGGATGAGGATGGTCGCATCAGCTACGAAGAGTGGTGCTCCTGGTGGAAAGAACGGCGTCTCTGTCGCAGGTTGCTACATTATTGGCTGTAGCCATGGATTGTACGGTTTTAATTTAACAAGGATTTCTTATTGTTAGTACCTGTCATAACTTTTGTTCCACAAAACTTGCTCAGAGCATGTAAATAAAGTACCTTTAGCAAAAAAAAGCTTTAAAAAGTTCTGGAAAGAAAACAAATATACCACACTACGTGTGGTAATATACTCTAATATTTTATAGTATACTGTACTATGATATACTGTCGTAATATACTAATAGTAGATTATTAATTAAACGAGTCCACAATTCACACAATAAAAAATGCATAGAAGATTACGTCTTCTACCTTAGCTGTCACCTGCAGCTTTGAAACATACAGTGTACTTTGTTTTTGATGATCAAGATAGCGTATAAAAGTCATAATTAAAAACATACGAGTAATTCCGCGGACCGGGACTGACAAAAACCAGACTCGAGCTCATCTCTACTCAATAAACGGTATGCCAGTAGCGGTTTCGCTCCCAGCATCCTTTTTGGGTATTCACCTTCTCCGTAAAAATCAAGGGTGCGTGAGTGCTGGTGGGGTGATGTTGTCACGTTGATCACATGTTGCAGGAGCGCGTAGACAAATACACACGGGAAAAAACCAAGAACAGACCACGGATATGATTAGGGGTCGACATTTTATGCAAATGCATAAAACATATGTTTTTGCATAAAATCACTTTTTTCTCAAAAAATGCATATTTTATTAATTTTGACATATTTTTGCACATTTTTTCAAAATTTGGGAAATATAAGTGGCATTTCCCAAGGAGTTTGGCAACTCTGCCACTAGATGAAAACCAAACAAACCAAAATTGCTTTATTTGAATTTCGAAAGTTCAAACTCGTACTGAGGCAGCAGCAGCAACAGTAAAGCCGGCAGATACATTTTTCAGCTCAGTCAGTTGAAACAATAAGGAACGGACACTAGGAGGGAAGGAGGATTGAGCAGACTGCATAAAATAAAAGTGGAAGAGGAGGAAGAGGAGGAGCTGCTGCTTTTTTGCGAGAGGAAGAATTAAAACCAATCAATGTTAGTTTACTGCGCTGCTATGAGGGCAAAAAAGTATTAAAAATGACAAAAAGTTTTAAAAACAGTATTAAAAACAGCAATTTTTTGCATATTTTGGCTTTTTCAGTGCATAATTTGCCCTTTTTGAGGGCATAAATATGACATATTTCACTGTCAAAAAGTGCATGAAATGTCGATGCCTAGATATGATATATGGCCTGCCGTGTGAATTAGGCAGTAGTCTTTAGACTTTGTTGTCTTTTCGGTTGTAACTAATTAACAAACAAAGACTACTACTGCCTAATTCACACGGCAGGCCATATACGTAATCTATTCTTGTTTTTTTCTGTGTGTATTTGTCTAAAGTCTAAAGATATTTCTGAAAAAAGGATTCTAACAAAAAAAATTTTTTTTGGCATAATCTTTGCCATTTTTGTTGACTTTTCTAACAGTACCTGTAATACATATAAGCTTTTGGAAATTTTTGCAAGTAATGTAGCTGCTTTTTCTAATAGTTATTGAAAACAAAATAGTTTGGTCACACCTGGTCACTGGTCAAGATATGATTCTGCTTCACACAAACTTGAAGTTGCACCTGTTTCGAAGTTATTATGGGCACTTTTTGTAGCAGTGATTTAAAATAAATCCAGGTCACAACTCAAGAAATGATTTTTTTCTTGATACAGATTTTGGAAACGAAATTGGACACTTTGTAGAGAGGATTTAAGATAAGCCATATGTGACAATTAATCATGACTAATTGGCACATAGTTTACTCGTATGTGTTGAATGTTATAGTAGGTGGTTTAACATGTTTTGTGAGTTTTTCAAAGTTACTTCAAGAAGACTATTAAGAAAAACAACTCTAAGCTCTCCTTGACCTTCGGACCGATCAAAATAAGTTTGAACTCTTCTCAATACTCTTCTCAGCAGCACAAATGGGAAGAATGAGGCAGGGCAGGTGTTATTTGATGGATCTCAACAAAGGAGAATGGCTTTCCTTTCCAATAAATTCTTCGTCTCGTCATCCCCCACTTTTACTTGTGCTACGGAACCAACATTTTTTTAATGACCTCGACTTTCCCTTATTTCCTGGGGAAAAAAGAGGGTCCGATAAGATTGTTTTCCCCTTTTTTTTTAGTTCCTCATTTAATTTTTGTTCACGACGCTGGCCGTCCTCGTTGAGCGCCTTTTCCTGACAATGTCACGGGAAAAATCGACTGCAAGTGATGTAATTTAATTGCAAATCAAGCATATCACGGCTCAGTTAATGTACGAAGACTCATAGACAAAAAGCAGCAATGAAATTGCTTCCTTCTCTTATCATTGCGTTCTTTTGAGCCACACCTGTCTTAGCATGACAGGTGAGAAAAAAACTCATTTTGAGGCTGCAATTGCTATTTTGATGAAAAGTGTTGCTTAGAGAGCAAATTAAAAATGCGCATCATTTGCAACAGCAACAACAACAGCAGCAGCAGAAAAAACGACAGCAGCAACAGCCGTCCCAACAATGAGAACAACAACACAATGGCCAGCTGGCTTTGGAGAGGCGCTTCTTTTCTTCTTCTTCCTGGATGGAAGGATGGTACCACCTCTTTTCCGAACTTACTAGTGTATGTAGAAACAAGTACAGACATTGCAGGACATGTCCATTGAAGCTCCTGAAGGGGAATCCTGGGAAAATGCAAGACTGTACTAGTATACATGTTCTGGGTCGGCTATACGGTATACAGTGTATACTGTATACTAAGAGGATCAAATAAAGCTTGTTCTCTCAATAATCGTACTTGCAACGAAAAAGTAAAAGTTCGCCCATTCGCTGCATGGGTTGGACTTGCCTTTCAACATTCACTTGACTCACTCCGGACTCTCTCCTCGCCGGGGGAGTTGCACATCTCCGACTTTTTTTCCTAGTTGTCATATCTCCGACTGTTTTCTTACTGTATGC
>JAAUYM010007458.1_pt1 | contig 10970 bp, 12 predicted proteins | sample 7278001 | NCBI WGS metagenome assembly JAAUYM01 (sample SAMN14350224, study PRJNA611818) | marine sediment metagenome | isolation source: surface marine sediment (1.8m) | place: French Polynesia: Moorea | collected 2018-08
GAAAAAAACTGTGGACTCTCTCTCTCTCTATCTCGTGAAACCTAGTTACTTTTTTTGCCTTTTTTTCTCCCCTCTCTCTCCCGACTATAGATTCGCTGGTTACACTACGATAAACGTTTCGACAGCACCATACCTTTGAGCTCTATCGTCGGAGATGCTGCGCCTCGCTCGAGATGAACGTCACGCCTCTGCCGGCGCTAACATATTTGGTTCAAGGGCCGCCTGATTCTCTCGCTCAACAGTTGGACTTGCAAGCCTTGGCATCAACCGCTCAGTGGTACATCAAAGTGCATTCTGTCAGTGTGATAGCGCCGCCTCCAGGACGCATTCCCGTGGCCCGATTGTCTTGTGACAACGTCAATCATCTAGTTCAAAAAGAGGGGCTCTATCTGGTAGAGCCGCGGACGTTGCTGGTGACTCGAGGCGTGTTTGATTTTCAATCTGACTCGCCTTTTTTTGCTATAAACTCTTTGAAGAGCACCATCAACTTTAAGCTGGATGCTCTACGCGCTGAGGAGGCAGCCATCCTAGCCAACGCCACAGTGACGGTTCATTTCTCACTCTACAAATAGACCGTGTGATCTCCAACAAGCCTTTTGAGTACGCCATGGCTCTAGTGAGTGAAGAAGATTTGCAAAAAATTGTCGAGCTTCGATCCTCCTTTCTCTTTCGTCTGCAAGGAGCAGAGCCGCGGCAAGTGCCTCACATTCTGGCTCACGCCAGCTTTGGCGAGCTTACAGACTTGGCTCACGTGCTCCACCACATTGTCGCCGGCACAGTCGAAATTTCTCCTCTAGCTCTCGAAGAACTGCAAAAAAAGAAGCGAGTCTACGGAGAGCTAGAGGATTTCGGCGACGACGCCTATCTTCGACTGCTATTAGGAGGAGATCGGGAAAATCCTTCAGAAGAACAAGTTCGACCTCGACTGTTGCAAGTGTTGCAAGGTCTGAAGACCGTCTACGGCTACGCCTTGTCAACTCTCTTATAATTTCCCTTCGACACTCTGCCCTAGACCTCGCGTTCGTGTGTGTGTGTTTTTTTCGTGTCTCTAGCAGTGATGGCCTCGATCGTGCCTAAAGTGTTGTTACCCTATGACACCTATACAAAACTAAAAAAAGCCTCTGAAAAGCCTAGCCATGAAGAAGCTGATACTCCCTCCGAAAAGCCGACCGTCGTGGCCACGCCCACGGTTCTGCGTCGTATGCCGTCGCCGTCTAAAGATGTCGAGCCGGAGACCTTGCCCTCAACGCCATCCGTCTCCGAGGACGACGTGTCAAAAGTTCAAGCTTCTCGTGGCGGACCAACAGGCGGAGGAGGAACGCCAGAGACTTCATCTCCCTCTGCGCCTACGGCGTCATCTCCCCACACCCATTCGTCTTTGATGTATCAATATTGGGCTCCTTTGCTCGAAGCCGTTAAAAATTCTTCAAAAAGAGCCGAAGCTCGACAGCTGCTGCGCTCCATGGCCAACTCTAGAATCTTCAGCGTCTCTCCTTACGGCCACCTCAAGGTGGGCGACACGCCTACCACCATTAAAATGCAGGTGGCCTTTCCCGGACTCTTTACTCCTCATCTATCGGACACTCGAGAGGCCAAACGGCTTCTCGCTCTTCTGCGCAAACACAATCTCGTCTCTCGAGACTGGTCAGGCGTGGCGCCTTCGCCAACACCTTCGTCTACTACTAGTGGAGAGCCTCCCTCGCCGTCGCCGTCGTCCAACAACAGCAAGAGGAAGAAATCTACAACCAGTGCTGCAAAAAGTTCACCTTTTAAAATTCGTCGCTAGTGTCTCTCTCTCTCTCTCTCTCTAATTTTTTAACAAATAATAAAACGCGCACACACGCACAAAGAAAACGTCTATAAAGTTGCATTGGTATTCTTTCTTTCTTTTTTATTCTAATCCATCTTTCTCGAGCCTCGCGTGTGCTCGTCCAACAAGGTTTGATTGTAGCCAAAGGGTAGCGTCTGGTACACGGGAGGATCATACTTTTGTAACATGACTCTTTTGGTGAGAGGGTTGTTCTTGTACACTCTGGAGGTGATGACCGAAAAGAGTTTTCGCGTGCGGGGATCCACAGAAATCTTGAACTGGTTGACCGCCACGCTTTTGGTTTTCTTTTGTAGGAGATCGTCCAGATAGTTGGTGATGACTTTGCCGTTGAGACTCTCCTGACTTCTGAAAGACTTGAGAGAGAATCCTCTAACCTTGCACTCTGTCACCAGCCTCCCGTCCTTTGTCTTGCTCGTGATGGCGTAGTTCTTGGCTCCCAAGGTGTTGAAGCTCACAATCTGCGCAGGGTTTAAAAAGAGTGTAGTAAGCAACACAACAGCACGACGATTTTATTTTTCTCTCACCTCATCTGTAATTTCCCTTTTGAAGGCTCTGTAGCTGGAGGATAGAGGTAGGCCGGTTTCTTTGAGAATCTCCTCCTCGGACTTTCCTTCTTGCAGAGGGTAGGATATGATAAACGAGTCCGTATCACTTTAGAGACGAGTCGGTCCAAAATGTCGAGCAAGGAGGAGAAAAATGAAGGGAGGGAAAAAAAAAAACTGTTGTAGTATTAAAGCTCTTGCAGGTTTTCTCACACACTCACCTGTAGTGGATGATGCATCCGGCATCAATCAGCTTGTACATGTGCTCGGCCATTACGCAACGTGCATACGAATTTGTGTAAGCCGCCACTACGCAATTTCCTCTGTAGTTTATGGCCTTGTGATCGTGCTTCTTCTCGATCTTCAACTGGAGGAGCCCCTTGTGAATGAGGTGGGCGTTCTTGATGTCGATCGTCTTGTCGTTCATCCAGCGGTCCACGTCGACCTGATCGTAGCACATCACGTGGCGCGGTAGTCTCGAAGAGTCTTGGCCAAACTTGCCTGTTCACAGGAGAAAAAAAAAAAGTGCATGAAATTGTGCTGCTTTTTTGGCGTAAAGAAAAAAGTGTCATGCAACCTAGTAATGCGTTGCTCATTAACTTCGATATTGTGCGTTGCGACGGGTTGTGGGAGAAGTCCTCGGGCTTCAGCCTCTCCGACTCCTCAAAGTCCATGGAGTTGTTGATCTCCTCCACGTGGTCCAACTGCTGCTGCTCGCTCAAGCCCTCCGGCAGACTTCCGGCTCTAATCTTATCCTTTGCCAGAAGATTAAGGAACGGTCTAAAGATGTGGGCGTGCTGCAAGTAGAGACTGGCCTCGTGGATCTTGACGATGGTGTACGAGGCCTTGTTCTGGGCAAACGCTATCTCGTCGAGCACCAGGGTGTCCGTGAAGGTTTTCTCCTCCTCCGAATGTTTGCACACGTTTGTGTTTCCCGTTTCTGCACACTTGCGACACAGAGAGCAAATGCTTCTGTAATCGGCGCTGCCCGTGCCCGTCTTCACCCTGTAGGGCAAGAAGGGAAAGAGAGCCCCCGCCGGCGCCCGGTACGAAATTTGCGCGACTCCCTTGACCACCACGGCTGGCGCCTCTGGCTCTGGTTGCCAGTAGGCCTGATCCTCCACAAAGGTGATGCGTGCCAACTCTTCCTCGTTGATGAGATGGATAGGCTTGCCTACCGGATACTTGTACTTGTCTTCTTTGCTGGTGGCCACGCTGGAGGGAGACAAAAAAAATTAGAGTGGGCGTGGCACAACTACAAGACTGAAAGAAATCGGCTTACACACACCTAGGATAAAGACTATTCAGGTCAACGTAGGCACACCCTCTGGTGGGCGTGGCCTCTCTGGAGTACCTCAGATTGTAGCAGTCCACTTTCCCGCCCACCAGGGCGGATCTGATTTGCATTCTGTCTGGTCTTCTTTGAAAGTTTTCCTTCAAGAATCGGCGCACTTTCTCGGCTCTGGTCCTCTCCTCCACAGTCTCAAACTCTGTCAGACTGGCCGTCTTGAGTCTCTTCCACTGGCACTCTCTCATGACGACGATGCGGTGTTTGGGAATGCCGTGGTTTTTCTCCAGCGTTTGTTTTTGACATTCAAATCGGCGTCGAACTTCCTTGTGGGCCACGCCGAACGGGTTCAAGGAGTGCTCTGTCTGTCTGAGCTCCTCCACGGTGCACTGGCAAGAATGGTAGAAGCAGCCGTGGTAAAACAAGGCGAGGGCGGGCTCTCCGGTCTCGGGATTCAGGCAGACGCCGTCGGGGATGATGTTGTCAAAGGACAAGGGGCGACGTGTAGTGTAGGTGCTGAGAACTTTGAGTTTTGTGTCGTGCTCAAAGAAGGCCAAAAACTCTTCCTCACCCAGAGAACGAGCAATCCTACTCTCTCCATGTTCATCTGCGATCGCAAACAACTGGAACTCGTTGTTCCCCTCGATGGAGCCGTACTGGTAATATCTGAAAAAAAAGAGCATAAAAAAAAGAGTCGAAAAAATAGGTTCCCCAAACAACTTTTTTTTCGTTTAAGTCTCGCCTCTTTTTCGCTCCTTTTCTTCTTCTTCTCTCTTAACCGAGCTCGAGTATGCGCGCGCGCGCGCAGCGCGCATACTCTAGCTCTTTTCTCCTGAGCGCGTAGAAAACACACTACAAGAAAGAGTATAAGAGCTATGCATACATACATACGTACATATATATTAGGCGTACACTTCCAGAAGAAGAGAGAGAGAAAGAGCTCGCTCTGCGTACGTACGTATATCCTTTTTAGGCGTACACTCGTAGAAGCAGCCTAGAGCTAGTCTTGCGCGCGCGAGAGAGCTTGCTTCCTTTGCCTTCCTTTGCGCGCGCGCGCGCGAGCGCAAGCTCTCGCCTGTGCGCGTAGCGAGCGCAAGCTACAGCTAAAGTTGTTGCTGCGCGCGCGTCCTGCCTAGCGAAACGGCAGACAAAGAGTTTTATTTTTATGCTTACTTTTGAAAGAGGCTCATGCAGTAGGAGGAGATGGTGACGGCTGGAGACTGAGCCACGTAGTACAGCGAGTTGAACTTCACCATCAGCCGACCGTCTGGGCCGACCCTTGTGCATCTGTCCACTCTGGCGGCGTCTCCGTGGTTAAGGAGGATTCGAATTTCCAGTTCGAAACACTGACGGATAAACGCCGACATGCCTTGAGCCAAGATCTTCACGTCCATGTACACGTAGTGGCTCAGTTCCTCGTTCAAATTGTACACATAGTTTTCCCGTTGCAGCTGCTCCACGTAGGCTCGCTTCTCCGCTCGGGTGGCCTCGTCGTCGCTGTAGGACTCGAACCAGTGCAAGTCGGGCGTCTTCCCCACGTAGCCGAAATGCTCCGGAGAGCAGAACTGAAAGGGGAAAAATCCCTTTTCCACCTCGGGAAGATTGAAGGCTTTCGGAAAGTTTCTCAGCGCGGTGGGCACAAACTTGAGACTGTCGATGAACTGAATCTTGTACTTTGACAGGTTTAAGAATATCAGCTTGAGGCCGTCCATGATGAGCTCTGTTTTTTCGTTATTATCGTAGAACGACTCCAAGACGAGATGGGAGTCGTAACTACTCAAATTATGAGCAAGAAAAACTGAATGTTCAAAAGCTCCTTGCGTTATGAAATAGTGGAACTTTTCAATCACACTGTCATTCTTTCTAGCACTCATGTCGGGCAGCTTGAGATCCTTTTCGCTCAGAGGGTAGCGATCCTCCTCCTCGTCGATGAAAAGATTCTGGCCGGCGGCGGCGGCGGCGGTGTTGTCTTCTTCTTCTTCTTCTTCTTCGTCTCCTTCCACTTGTTCTTCTTCTTCTTCTTCTTCTTGTTGTTCTTCTTCGTGCTTGCGTTTTCGGTTTCTTATGGAGGACGCGCGATGGCGGCCGATTCTGCGACGTCCCTTTACTATTCTAGCCTTGGCTTTCTGCCAAATGTTGTCCGGCAAATAGTCGCACTCGAGCACGTCGTCCTGAACAATGCCGTCCAGAGGATGATTTAAATCTTTGTGATAAAAATCCACCCTTGAAAACCGACCGCGCACGCCGCGCTCAAAGAGGAGGGAAACCGCAACGGGCTCGTGGTAGCTCCTGTCGGGATCCTCGTCCGACTGTGCAGAGTCCGCCTGGCGTTTGTGAAAGTCACAACGCAGCTTGGAGACCAGATCTGGCGATTGCTTCAGCAGCTGTTTTAAATGGTCGCGAGTGCAGGCCGAGTCTTCGCCCGTGGGAGCCGTCTTGGTGATGAACTGGGTTTCTTTTTCAGTACAGGCCACACAGTCGACGGGACTGCTGCGATTGTAACATTCGAAATCGAAATAACAATATCGCTTGGACAAAGTCTGAGCTTTTCCAGATAGCATCTCACAAATGTGCGGATCTCCGAGAGGATCAAAGGCTTGCCGACAGCGAGAGCAGAACTCGGCGCGACAATCGTGAGCGTCTCTCAAGTCTTGCTTGGTCTGTCTGCCCTGTCGATTTTTAAACTTTTGACAGCACTTGAACCAAACGCCGCGACTGCAGTAAATACCCTTTTTGTGTTTGTTGAGGCACTCGCGCGTCTTGCACGGCATGTCGCACTGGGGACACTCAAATTCGCCGTTGGCGCCCTCCAAAAGAGATTGCTCATCTTGAATGCAAACTTGCCACTTGTTGCCGTCGTCCACGTAGAGGTTGTTCTCCTCAGTCTTGATGTAGCAGAGACAGGCGAAACACTGTTGGAACCCCTTGATGCGTTTTTTCGGCTTGCACACGTGCCTCCGAGAGTTCTTGTAGAGCAGCACCTTGTCGCAGAAGGGACAAACGGTTCCGCTCCTCTCGAATAGCTGCTTCGGCCTGGTCAAGAGAAAAATGTGCGCCATGGTGTCGCTGAAATCCAGCTTGATCTTCTTGGCCTGCTCGGGAGTCTTCTCACTGCACTGGTAGAGTTGGGCGAGAGGCCAGTCCACTCTGTAATCCGGCGGATATTGAAAGTTGCACACTAGCCCGTTCTGCTCGATCAGAGAGACGTTGAACTCGAACGTGTCGCAAAAGGCCGCGATGGTGGTGTCAATGTCGTGAGGCCCTTGCATGGGAATGTTGGCCAGAGTGCAAACGGCGACGACTTTGGACTCTAAGAGTTGGAGAGTTTTTTTGTAGATGGGTTTTTCGGGAGAGAAACGAGACCACATGATCTCCTTCAACACTTGAAAGTCGTCCTCTTCTTGCTTAAACTGTTTTTCCCCGTTGTTGTAGCGCAGGTGAAAGCTCCAGGTCCGAGCAAAAGCCAGAGAAATGAGAAGACACAGATCTTGTCCCAGGCTGAGAGGTCCTCCGTAGTCAAACACTCTTCTCGTGTTGTAGCCCTCCAAGTCCACGTGCACTTTGGGATTACGAACGCCGGCGCCGGCGAGGCGAAGCTGACGAGTCATTTGGGCCATTCGGGCGCGAGAGAGACGGCGAGCATCAGCGACGTGAGAGCCTGACAGAGTATTTACACGACAACTGAAACCGTCTGTCAGTCTGAGATTGTCGTGGCTTCTCAAGGTGCTCTCGAGAGCTAAAAACACACTTTCAACCAACTTTTCAGTAGATTCGTGCAAGTCAAAACCACCCATGTTAATGTCCTGCAGCGATCCACCTCCACCCACTCCGTTCTCGTGATTGGAGAAGTGAAAGTAAATCTGTTGCAGATCCCTATCTTCCCGAGCTTCGCGAATGGTGTCCACGATGTAGTACATGGCGGCGCAAATCTGATGTGTAATTTGCTCTAGGAAAATGGGATCGTCGGACGGCAGGTCGCGATTGCGAGTGACCATAATTTCAAACAAATGATCTTGAAAGGCAAAGTTGACTTGTCGAGCGTACATCAAACGGTTCACATGAACGTCTATAAGTTGATCTTGGTACACTAAAACACCTAGGGAGGGCCCGTTGGGAGGTTGAAAGTTGAGAAAATTGGGATTGTCCACAACATTAGGTCTAAATATCGCTATATCGTCTTGCACTCTTTGAGCTTGTTCTTCATCTGATAAATCTCTTACTCTTTGTCTTTCTAGAGCCTCCGCATCATCTGCCAGCGCGCGACCCTGAGCCGCAACTTGCCGGAGATTGGCCTCTCGCGCCTGGAGGAGAGCCCTTGCACGATCAATTTCGGCAAACAGTCGCTGTCGCATTTCCTCGCGACGCCCCTCGGGGTCGTCGGGAAAACGTTGGGCCATGGTGCACAACGAGTCCGGACAGCTAAAGGTGGAAGAGGTTCTGGCCTATCAGATGAGGGAATACGAGGCCGTCACCAAGATGCACGAGTACAGGAGAAGATTGGCCGACGCCGACCAGCGACCGGTGAGGCTGGAACTTCCTCCGGGCGGAATTGTCACTGTGAAACACGAGCGCCTTAATCGCTGCACAGGACGATGCGCAAACAAGCGCAGCACTAACACAACAAGAGACAACAAAGATGAAAAAGCACAAAAGGGTCACACGACAGAAAATAAGTGCATTGCTCTGTGCTACGCCGACAACTATACGCTGATTCTGGCTAGCGAGAGAGAGACGTCCAAAAGCGCACGCCTTTTGGAAAGTGCAGTTTGGTTTGTCGGAAAGTACAGAAGATCTTTTTTTCTCGCCTTTTTGATGGCGACGTTTGTGTTGGCACTCTTGATTGGTGTAAGCCTCGCCGGCACGCTCGATAGAACCTCCCTCGCGCTAACCACTTTGACAGCCCTACCTGTCGGCGCGCTTGCCCTGTGGCATCTCCACCCTGCTGCTAACCTAAAAGAATGATACTTTGTTGTCACGCAGTGTAACATATCCGAAAAGATTAAAAAAAAATATATATTGATCCGTTTTCAACCTCTTCTCTCTCTCTCTCTCTTCCATCACGCAAAAGAGAAAGGAAAAGAAAGCACGCAAACATGTTGTATAGTAATAGCTACGAGGGAATTCTGCCTCTCATTAACGGCTTTATATTTTTTAGCAGCACGCCGTTAATTACTCTGTAAAAATAACCCTTCATTGCTTTTGCACCTGGTGGAAAAAATAAACGTTGTTAATTACTCTGTAAAAATAACCCATATTGCTTTTGCACCTGGTTGAAAAAATAAACGTTACATTTTTTTAATGTGGAAAAATAAAATGACAGCAAACATTATTTTTTTTCTGTGTGTATGTCTATATTTTATTGCAGAGAAAAAAATCGTTACATTTAGCAGAAAGAAAGAGCCTTTCAGATGTTGCCTTCAAACTCTTTCTCCGAGAGATGACCGTTATCGATGTTAATAATATTTCAAAACGGAATTGTTGTTTTTTGTCTCTCTCTCTCTGTCTCTTCTTTAGATGGTAAGTTGCACGATTAAAAAAAACTTCTTGCACAAGAATATTTGCTGTCTGTCTTACGCGCCGTCCACGAGAGAAGACTGTTACAGACACATACACACAATTTTCTAGGACTGCTTCCTTTAGCGGCGCTGGTAGCCACCGTCAGTGTACTGGGCAGCCACGTTGTCAAACCTAGAGTTCACCTCTGAGGTCGGCGTGGATCTCGGCACCGCAGGGGTGGACGCCCGGGCCAGAGTTGTAGGAGTAGAAGACTCAGGCAAGGACTGCTCCTCCTCTACATCGTCGGCGTCCCAAACATCTTCAGCAGCTTGGTCGACGGCAGACTCGGGGTTCTTCTCCAAGAAGGTGGCAATCTTGTCGCGGAGGGCGCGACCCTTGGAGAGAGCTAAGAAGAACTTGCCCATGTCGGGCTCCTTGAGCAAGTTGACAATTCCCGATTTGACGTTGGCCGGAGCGTTTGCGTTACTAGCCAAGATGACAGATCGCAGTTGTCGAATGCTGAATTCGTCAGCGCCAGCCCAGCCGGCCAAGTACTCGTCGGCGTGGTGAGGTTCGAAGACGGTGAGCCCCTCTAAGAAGGCGTCGACGACGATGCGCGGGTGGTAGCTGGCGTAGGGAGCCACCTCGATGAGTTTGAGGATAAACTCGCAAAGATCGGTTATCCTAGGGAACTTGAGGCTGCCCTTGCCGACAGGGAGCCAGGACGTCTTCCTCTCGTCCGAGCCTCGGAATTCGTCAATCCCTTTCTCGAGCTTGGCCATGTACGCGACGTCCCTGACCGGGCACCACTCCGTCTGGATGACGGCCGAGTACCCTTGGAACTCCTTGTCGGTAGGATTCCTTAGCAGAATGTGCCGGCGACCGGCACTCTCCTCGAACGAAAAGCAGTGTCTCCCGACGTGGGAGAATGACTTCTTGCCCGTGAGAAGCTCGAAGCCTGTGGTAAACTTCTCAAAGGTCTTCATGAGGGTGTCGGAGTAGATGCCGCTGGATTCTCGGATGTCCATCCCCAGGTCGCACCTTCTCTGAGATGCAGACCCGTACCTACAAAGAGAGAGAGAGAGAGAGAAAATAAGCTTTAGCAAAGAACGCAAAAGTTTTTGTCAAGAAGAAAGAAATGTCACATTATTCGTTCTTAGTTTAAAAGGTAAAATTTTGAAACAAGCAAAAACCGTACCTGATGCCGGCAAAGTAGGATGCCACAAAGACATCCGAGCCGTTGATGCGAAGTTTCCTCACTTCAGAGTCGTTTGCTCTAAAGGATACAAAATAGCTCGAGTAGCTCGAGTAGCTCGTCTTGGTCTTCTTGTTCTGCCCGCCGGCAGAGTCCTCGTTGGAGTCGAAGGACACGTCGTGGGGACGTTTCCCCGATTCGGAGGTCGCACTCATTACTACGTCAGAGTTAAAGTTACAACGATAGAGCACTTGAGAAAACCAAAGTAGACCAAAAGTAATAGACAAACCGCACACACTAGTAAGACGAAGAATCGAAATGGCAACCTCATACAGAGACTGTCAATTTGCGAATGCTGCCAAAGTTTGAACCATCTACTTTACTAAATAAAGTTCAAAAAACCACTAATGAAGTGAAAAAGTTTTATTTCAAATGAGGTGTAGAAAAAGTTAATTAACCGAAAAGTACTAATAAAGCTTGAGTGATTCATCTTTATAAGCCAATTTTATTTTCTTCTCTTTGCTTTCCAGCCAAATCTAGCTGTCTTTCATCACTATCAGAAGCTGATTTCACAGCCAAAAAACTGACGATTGTAAAATACGTCCTTGAAAAAAACAC
>JAAUYM010120855.1_pt1 | contig 10969 bp, 12 predicted proteins | sample 7278001 | NCBI WGS metagenome assembly JAAUYM01 (sample SAMN14350224, study PRJNA611818) | marine sediment metagenome | isolation source: surface marine sediment (1.8m) | place: French Polynesia: Moorea | collected 2018-08
ATATGTAAAATTGAGTCTTTGTATGTAGTAAAAAATCGGTCCGCAGAAAAAAATACGTAAAATTGAGATTATACGTAAAATCGAGATCCGTAAAATCGAGTTTCGACTGTATTTTTTTCAAAATTGGGGAAATATAAGTGGCCTTTCCTAAGGAGTTTGGCAACTCTGCCAAAAAACAATGAAAACAAAACAAACCAAAATTGCTTTATTTGAATTTTGAAAGTTTGAACACGTAGTGAGGTAGCAGCAGCAACAGTAAAGCCGGCAGATTTGCACATTTTTCTGCTCAGTCAGTTGAAGCAATAAGGAACGGATAAGAGGAGGAGGAGGAGGAGGAGGAGGAGGAGGAGCTGCTGCTTTTTTGCGAGAGAGAAAGAATAAAAACCAATCAATGTTAGTTTACTGTGGTGTTATGAGGGCAAGAAGTGTTAAAAATGACAAAAAGTTTTAAAAACAGTATTAAAAATAGCAATTTTTTTTGCATAGTTTGACTTTTTCAGTGCATAATTTGCCCTTTTTGAGTGCATAAATATGACATATTTCACTGTCAAAAAGTGCATAAAATGTCGATGCCTAGTCATGAGCCCCAACCATCTTTGTGACTTTGTGACAATGACGATTGAGTTACCCTTCCCTGCCAAAAGGTCACAAGGAGCAAGCATACTAGAACTTAACTGAGCCTGTCACCTCTTTCAGATCTGGATACGCGCACTTCTCCTTGTACAACACCGACCGGTTAGCCCTCTTCAGAGCAGCCCAACAGCCATGGCGGTCACCCATCCAAGCACTAACCAGCCTCAACGTTGCTTAACTTCAATGATCTCTGGGAACTCGTGTGTCAACATGGCTACGGCGTTGTGACTAACTTTACATCTAAAGTAAAGCAGTATAAAGTTGGTGGTCATCATCCAATCTAAAAGTTTATTATGTAGCAGTGTTATTGTTATAGCTGACATACAATATCAATATAATAACAAAAATGCCAGTCTGGTAATCATAATACTCTTACTAATTTTGTTCAGATTTTTTTCCTCGAAGTTCCCGGGTTTTCCGAGATTTTTTTTGTCTCATTTCCCATCTTTCCGGGAAAACGTTAGTCCCTAGTGTCAATTCAGGTTGGCAGACCTCGTCAAATTCAACTTTTGTCCTCCAAGCATTAAAATTAACTTAGGAGGTAGTAAGAAAGAGAGAAAGAGAAAGACGAGACTAGTTGGATTTTTGATTTATGACCTGAGACTCTAGCCCCAAACTCAGAGTGTACTAGAAATCGTTGCTGCGCTCAGAGGAACGCAACGCACACAAAAAAATCGATATAATCCTTTTAATTCGGTTCTGAATAAGGTGTAAAACGGGTTCACTATCCCGATAGTCCATTTCCCACAAGTTAATTGTGTAAATACAGGCAGGAAACAAAGAGAGGCAAAATGCACAAGTGAAAAAAAGAGAAGAGGAGAGGAGAAAAGAGAAGAGTTTGTCAAGCGCACGGATATTTGAATACAAATTCTTATTCTTCCTGTCCTCCTTTCCCCCTTCTTTGCCACATCCAATGCACAAAATGCACTTGGAACGGCCTCTCTCTCTCAGGCGAGTCAGGCTCCTTCCTAGGTCGGGAGATAGGGGGAACACAAACACCTCCCTCTTAGGGGAGGACAGAAGAAATTGAATCATAGTACTTTATTATGAGGAACAAGCAGCCGGTTCATAAGTGACTTTCGTTGGTCTGGGTCAGACCAGAGAAGAGGAGGGATTCATCAAAAATGCTCTGTGGGAGGTCAAGGCGGAAAAGAAGCTTCTCACTTCTTGCCCTTAAAAGAGAAATTGGATAGGCTTTTTTCAAGCAGGGTCCATTATTAAAGCCCACTTTTACTTGGCGTGGGAAGGGGACACTTCAGTGACAAACGAGGAAAGGCTTGGGAAAAAGAGAGGGGCGGAAAAGATAAATTGTCCGCTTAGAAAGTGTCCACAACTTTGGTGCACCAAAGAGACCTGACATACTACAGTATATCCCATGTCATTTCACAATTATTTGTCCATCACAAAACATGCTGTAGGCGCAAAGCCATAGCCATGTTGACACACCAGTTCCAGTGAGATCACTGAAGTTAAACAATGTTGGGACTGGTTAGTGATTGGATGGGTGACCCCCATTGGACAGAAGGAAAAGAATGAGAATTTTTCCATCCCTTCCCTACTCTCTTGTAGGTACAGTAGAGTTGCTCTGAGGAGTGCTAACTGGTCGGTGTTGTGCTAGACGGAGTATCCAGATACTCCGAGATAAAAGAGGTGACAAGGCCGCCAAAATGCAAACAACTTAAACAAGTTATGCTTGCTCCTTGCGATCACCTGATGGGAAGGGTGACTCACTCAGTCCCTGGATACTGTCAGACCCTGGGGGTAAGATCCCAAGTCGGTCAGATAAAACGAGTGATGCTCATAACAAGAGCCTCTGAATGTCACTGAATGTACGCAGAAAGCAGAAAATATGCTGTACTAGTACTACGTACAAGTAAAAGTCGCAATTTTTATCTCAACTCGCCAGAACAGGTTTGTTGAATGTGGTTAAATGTCTGCATTTGCTAGGTTTTTAAGTCCTGCACGGTTTAAACCTTTAATCCTTTAATGCCATGTCACTGCAGCCGCCTTTATTCGTCCAGCACCTACACGTCAACATAAACGTGCCTGTGTACAGCATAGGCACCAAAGTACCTCTGTAGAATAGAGTACTCTGTAGAGTAGAATGCTGTAGAATAGTGTTTGGAAGGAAGAGGAAGAGGAGGAGGAAATGTAGCATGAAAGAAAGGGAGGAGAAGGAGGAAATAAACTCGGCATGCAACAGGAAGGAGAAGAGGAAGAAAAAGAGGAAGAAAGGAAACAGTGGTTGCCTAGGGCATACCTACCTACCTACCTACCTAGCTAGCTAGCTACTATCTAGCACAGCAACTCCTTTGCGCACACACAGACAGAAGAGCTGAACACAACTCTTTCATTCCCCTCCCCTCTTTCATACCGTATAAAAGAAGGAGACGAGGAGGAAGGCAGAAAAACGGTTCCGTTCCTTTCATGGTCATGGGAAAGGAAAAAAATGCGGTGGAAATGGAAGAAAGAGGAAGAAGATGCCAAGTGAGCTTTGTTGTGTTTATCTCCGTCAGACCATCAATCCTTAAGTCAGAGGTGTTTCTTTCCCGGACTGAGAGAGGATTCGGAGGGAGGAATCGGATGCTCACACTCACGGTAGTAGAGAGTAGAGTAGGGAGGTACACAAGTAGGTACCGTACGTACGTACGTACAGTACGTATATGGACACAGGGACACCGTGTGTTCAGTAAGTGGTAGCAGACCGGACTTAGTTCCTTCTTTTCCTCCTCTCCTTTTCCCCGCTCCCGAATCCCCTTGGATATAGAAAGTCGTTTAGGCGTCACTGTCCTTACTTCTCCTTCTCCCTTTCATTTCGCCTTCTCTCCCTCTTCCACTGCATTAGGTCTTCTCTCTCTTCTCCCCCGACGTCGACGCGGCAACAACTCGCTGGTGGCCCAAGGGGAAAAATTTGGCCCCAACAATAGCAAGCAAAGGAAATGCAAAGCTCTTCCAAAGAGCTGACTGGCTCGAGAGTGCAACGAGCCTTGGCAATTTGGCCCCAGAACCGAAACGTTTTCTGTCTCTCCTCCTCCTCCTCCTCCTCCTCTGTGCATGCGTCCGCCGTCCTCCTCCTTTCCTTCCCTTTCCTTTCCTTCCTTCCCTCCTGTTGCTTCTCTTCCTCCTGCACCTTTGCGCTCTCTGCCGGCCTCAGTCGTCCTCCAAGGCCGCAGTCGTACACACGAACGAAGAGAAATTCCGCGCGACCATTCTGAAGGAGGACGAGGAAGAGGACGAGGAAGAGGACAAGGAAGAGGACGAAGAGGAGGAGGAAGACGTGAGAGAAAGAAAGGTATTTGGGTTGTTACTTGACGGTGCTGCTCAAGAGCAGACCAGGATCAACAGGTCTTATATGTCCTGAGAGGAGAGAGGAAAGAAAGAAGAAGAGACTCTCTTTTCATTAAGAGGAGAGAAAAACAATGGCAAATCTTTTGTGTACCCTTCCAAGAATGCCTCATATCATATGGTACATACCAGGTAGTATACTCTACCGATTGCTTTGATCACTCCCATCTTAAAACTTCTGAAAGTATGAGCAACAGGACCAGATTCCTGGAGGTTACCCAAAAGCTGAATGCATTCCCGCACTTCTCATCTCCAGGCTAGACGAAATCGTTTGTAGGTAGATAGAAAGAGCGAAAGAGCGAAAGCAATCTCCCCCCCCCACACACGGCGCTGTGTAAGACCCCGCTGGCCACAGAGGCGGCGGACGGGGATTGAGAAGCGATCCTCTCCTCTCCTCTTCTCGCTCCGCCTTTGTGCTCAAAATCGAAAGACAACAAGGACAAAAAGGAGGAGGAGGAGGATTGGTCAAGAAAGAAAGCAGACACACAGACAAGCAACAAGCACGCACTCGCACACACCCAGCAAGGTGCGAGCAGGACACGCTGAGCAAGGACGGAAGCCTTTTTCCTCAGAGGTGTGGCAACACTGGGTGGTAACCGCCACATGACTTTTTCCTTCATGGAAAAATAGAGTTGGGGATGGGAGCTTCTTGTTTGCCTACTCCATTTTCCTATCTCCTCCTCCACTTCTTAATGTGCCTTCCATCTCTCTCTCTCATGTGCGATAAGGGAAACTCTGGTGTGCATGCACTTGCGGGGAAGGGGGAAAAACATAATGTATTCTGTAACAGCAGCATTGAGAGTTGCTCCAAAAAAATCCCCCACTCTAATCCAGTTGTGTGTGGGTGAGTGTATGCGCGAAATTGCATCCAACGTTGGCTGGCCTTTTTTTCTCCCTTTCCTTCTCACCTGCTGCTTGTTTCCCAACCCCCATCTCAAAACAACACTGAGGGCAAATGAAGAAATATGGGCCGAGAGGGGAAGGAGGGGAAGTAGCGAGCAAGAGCAGAGGAGATCGCGAAACAGACGGCTACGTACTCACACGTCCTCAACTTGCAACCATCCATCCGTTCTCACACAAGAAGGAAAAAACTTCTCCTTCTTCTTTCCAAGTAGTTTGCCTTCTTGAGTGGAGGAGATTAGAGTTCCTCGAACGACCGCACGCTTGACTGCACCGAGGTCAGAAGAAAAAAATGTTGCCTGCAAATAGGGAAACACACAATTTGGACAGCCTTTCTTTTTTTTAACTGTCTTGAATGCAATCGGGAAATTCGACCAGATAAACTGTGTAGAAGAGGTATAACATGCGCCTGAAGAAAGCCATGTTTTTTTCACGTCACTGGGTAAAAAAAAGTTGCGGCATTTACGAAATTGCATCCATCCCCTCTGTCTCTTCTTCTTCTTTTCTTCCTTGGCCGTGACTATGAATAATGGAATAGGGAGGGGGCAAGTCCCAACCTCTTGAAAGTAAAGCCTCCTTCTTCCCTCTCCGCGGTAGCAATTCACAACTCTCCTCTTTCTCCACTCCTCCATAGGAGGGAGACCTGTTGATACTCATCCTCTTTCTCCTCCCCCTTTCTGTCCTCATGTGGCTTTCTGCTCCTCCTCCTCCTCCTCTTCCTCCTCCTCCTCCTCTTTTCTTTGTGGTGATGGGATGAGAAAGAAGGAGCAGAAGAAAGGCTAAGAGGCTTTCCACAAGAGCGGATAAAACTTTGCTGCTCATGTGTGCAAAAAAATAGGAGGAAAACTTTCGTCCTCCCTCCAGCACTGAATAAGAAAAAAAACCACCCACCATTTTCTCCCTCCCTCTCAATTCTCCCGTCTCAAGGCACTTTGCACATATGTTTTTTTTTCTTCTCTTGTATGGTAGTTTTGCATGGGTACAAGTGGAGAAAAGTACGTACTTGTAGTACAGTGGAACCCACTTAGTATGCTACCACTGGACCTGGAGAAAAATCCTGAGTAAAGTTGCTGTATCATATGTAAGATTTATAAGCAAAATCTACGTTATATACTAGTAAGTACGAGGTTTACATTGGTCTAGAACAAAAAAAAGCTGTTGTTTTGTTCTGTGTTATCAGGACAAAAAATTCTGCTGTACGCGGAATGTTTTTTTTTTTCAAACTTCGTGTCCGCCTTTAGCGCGAAAAATGTAAAACAATGAGATAAAGGAAAGACCAAATGGCAAAAAAAGCAGCAACGGGAAAGTTTTCCGTAAAAGGGAGAATGGAAGACTTTCATATGCGCTTGGGCAGTTCACTTTACTCACTCTTTTTTACTTTTCTCTCTCTCTCTCTTTCTTTCTGAGTTTCTTAAAGATATGGCTCTTCTGGGACTCTATAAAAAGAAGAGGAAATCTTTCATTTTCCTTTTGCTTTTTTTCTCCACTCTTGCACATACATATGAAGCACACGTAGGTACGTAAAAGAAAGGGCAAACTGTTTCAAATTTCTTCCTTCCTTCTTTCCTTTTTTTGACTCTCTTTGAGGAACGACTCCCTTGATGTTAATTCGGACTGTGCGAGCGATTGGGTGGAGAAAAGAACACGAAGAAAAAGAAGGAATGACTGCGAAAAAACCTCTCTTTGTGTGTACCTAGTACATCACACACTTTCCCTACTTTTATTCCAACACATATTTTTCCTTTGCTTTGATTAACGGGATGGAAGCTGGAAAAACAAGAAACAAATTTTTCTCCCGTCTGCGGTGAAATGTCTAGTAGGCGCGCATGTCGTTAGAAATCGAAACTGGATTTACACAAAGGGGAAAAAAGCAGTTTCTTCTCTGAGAATCTCGCGTGTGAGGAAAAAGCAACTTGGAAAAACAAGAGACGATGTAGTACCTACTAATAGTAAACCTTAGATTTAGTTGCTTAGTTGGAAACAGCGAATCGAAGTTTGAAGTTCCATATAAGTTCCATATGTACGTACATATGTACGTACATATGTACGTACTAGAGATAGGTTCGAAATAACCAAGTTCTACTGTACTTTTCGTGTGTAGTGAGTATCATAAGAAGCACAGATCGCGTGATGGCGGCTGGCATCAAAACCCATGTTACTACTAGGTAGTAGTAGGTAGTACCTGCTATGGGGAGGGAAAAGGAGAGGAGAAGAGGAAAGAAGAAGAGGAGAGATGCAACAGGCACTTTTCCAAATTGGAAAGAAATTCGTACAGGGGGGCATAAAAGAAGCAGGGAAAGAGGAGCGCAGTGACATTGTAGTTAAAGTAGCCGGCTTGTAAACGGAGTTAAAAATTGACCTCCGTTATTTAACCGCCTAACCTATAAATGCTATCAAATTTTGACAGCTAAACGCTGACCGGAAAAATTGGCTTTTTAACAGAGTTTAAATTGGTTGGGTCGGCCGGGGGGGGGGAGAGAAAAGGGTTGAAGCTGAAGAGGAGGGAAGGAGTGAGCAGTAGCAGCAGCAGTAGAGCTGCTTCTCCCTCCCCCCCCCCCCGGCGGCCACTCGAAATTCGAGATTTTAACCCAACCAATTTTTTTAAATTCATTTTTTTAGCACTCTTCAGACTAACTCCACAAAAGAGAAGAAAAGGGATGGAAAAATTATCATTCCTTTTCTTCTGTCACCCATCCCAGTCCCAACATTGCTTAACTTCAGCGATCTCACGGGAACTGGTGTGGCTACGGCGTTGCGCCCTGTACTAGTAGTATATTCTTCTGTTAAAAAAAGCAAGTCTTTTTTTTTGGGGGGGGGGAGAGAATGGTTGCTGAGTGCGAAATACTCGACTCTTCTTTTTTGTCCTTAGCTGTCTCCTCCTCATTCTTCTTCTTCTTGTACTAGGTATCTAACGATCGGACTACATACCTACAAGGAGGCCTGTCTGAGTGGACAAAAAGACGAAAGAAAAACGTGACAAAGAAACACAGAACTTTCGTGGGAGGGAAACGAGTAAAAAAGGTGGTAGAAAGAAGATCTGGTGCTACAGTCGACCTTCGAATTGGTAAACACGATTTTCAGGTAAAAGTTTACTTAACCAAGCTTCTTTACTAGACTGAACGCCTAGCACAACATGTGCTAGGCGTTACACAACAATACACAAAAACTTGATAAGCAAGGGTCATTGATCAAAAGTCAAAGTTTTTTACCGTATCCATGTTTACTAAATCGAAGATCGACTGTACTACGTACATACGGACAATCAAGGAAGAGGGAGGACAGGCAGACGTAGGAACAGTGAGAGACAGGAGGACAATAAAAAGAGGGAGAAAAGTGTCCACAACCACAACCTATTCAGAAAATGCGACAGGAACAGAAGCAACAGCCTTGAAAGAGTGAAAAAAGAAGGGAAAACAGAGTGAAGTATAAGCATGAGCTTCCTCACGTCGCTGCAGCAGCTGGTCAGCGACGCCAGCTCATCACTATCAGAGTCTGCACGCAAGCTGGTCCACACCTCCAGCAAGGACTCCACGGCAAATGGCAGCGAGGGCGACGACAACGAGGGCAACAACGCCCCCATCGTCGCCGGCGCCGCTTCTCCTCCTGAACCGCCCAAGGTGCAGCTGCAGCTGCCCAACCCGGGCGGGAGGAACTCGCTGACGTCGTCCACACTGCAGCTGCCGACGGACACGCAACAGCAGCAAAACCAGCGGAGGAGGAGCTCACTCTTTGTGTTGCCGGTCGCTCTGGGGGGAAGCGGAGGAGGAGGAGACGATCAGACGGACGCCAGCGGCAACGCCGCCACCTCGCCCAGTTGGACGTCCAAGTGGCTGCAGCCGTCTACCGGTGCCGGTTCGTCGTCCGTAAGTCCGGGTGGCGGTCCGGCAACGTGGGACACCAGCCCGGGGGGACTCAGCAGGAGCAGAAGGAACAGCAGCGTCAGGTGACTAATTAATTTACTACACGATATGTGCTCTCTTTCTCTCTCCTACGAGTATGGTACTACTTGCCGTCACGTATCAAGAGGAAGTTGGTGCTCGTTCACCGGCTCACATGGAAGGAAGGATTGATTATCGGAAAGCCCAGTGTGGGGAGAGGAGGGGAGGAATGCGTGGGGATCCAAACACACCCATGCACACAGACTCCGTGTACGGGAACAAATGAGTGGCTCAATGTGCCGCGTGACATGCATGCTCTCACGTTGGTAGGAAAAACCAGGACGTCTTGATGCGGTTCGTCCTAATTACTCGGGTCTCCATGCATTTTTTAAGCATGGGCAAACTGTGGTGTTTCTCTTTTTACATTTTGGTATAGGTATATACCATTGGTATTGTAGTACTACGTGTATATAACGAGTCCGTGGCGTCCTTGCAGGTCCAGAGTGGTCCGCACCGAAGACGGTGTCGCGGGCGGCGCCATCGACTGCGGCGCCGGCGCGTGGCAGTGCAGCTCGGCCGTGGCGCGAGCCAGACAGAAGAGCCTGCAGGCCATGCAGGAGCGACAGCGCGCGGGTTCGCGGCAAAACAGCCGGAGGAGGATCTACCCGGAGTACACGGAGATTCCGCGCATGTGGGGCGTCCGCAGGGCGACGGCCGACGACGACGACGACGACGACGATGACGACGACGACAGCGGCGGCGGCGGCGCCAACATGGGTGGTGGCGGGAGAAGAGCGGCAGTCAAAGTGCAGCCCATGTGAGCCAATGGGAAAGGAGAGAGGGAGGGAGCAGAGCAACTTTTTCACTTAATGTTTAAAGGTGGAAAGGTCACTTTTACTTTCACTTTGGTAATATGGGGGCAGCCCGTAAAGTAAATAGCGGTTTACAGTTACTGTCGTAGGGTATTTTGTGAGTGAAAGTAGCCTGCCTGCCACCGACTAATGCTTCTTTATGTCCTCACAAAGCCAAGCATTCTTCTCCTCCACCATGGGAAAGGAGAAAGGGGAAAGAGCGGAAATTAGTTGCCTGAATGGGATGTAGTACTGTACCTAGTACGTCCCTCTCTTTCTCCCTCTCCTTTCGGTTCGCCAATAAATTCCTCGGAGAGGTGGAGGAAAGCTGTACCGTACGTAGAAAGCTGTGGGCGGGTGGAAGGGTGGAGGGGGAAATAGCGGCCTTGTAATGGACGTAAAAGTTTTCTATTTAGTTTTTAATTAACCCCTTTTTTTCTATCCATGCACACAGAGTTTCTGATGTGGACAACTGCCTGCTGGAGGTGTACGGCGGCCTGGCGTCGCGCCATCGAGAGCGACGCAAGGCGGCGCACGCATTCATGGGCGGAGGACGGCGCGCAACGTTCTTCTCCTCCTCCAACAGGGACGACGACGACGACGAGGACGAACAAGAGGAGGATGAGGACGACGACGGTCCCCCGAAGGAGAGCGACATCGGCATCAGGCCGGCCGTGGACACAATACCTCCGGAGGAGGTAGGGAAAAGAGGAAGGAAGGAAGATAACACGGAAGTTACACTCCGCATCATGAGAACAGCGGAGGTTGTAGTGTACTAGGTAGCTTACGTGTTCTTATACTAAGTGGAGTATTCTTATACCTAGTACTAGTATTTTTGGTATTCCTATAGGTAAGTTTTATGCTATGACATGTGGGAAGAAACATGAAATTTTAAAAATGTACTCTTCCATTTTTTGCGACATTTCCGAAGACGTTAGTTATCACTCACGCATGCATCACCTTTCTTTCCTCGGAGAAAGGAGAAGAAGCTTGGATCTTTTCTCTCTCTCTCTCTCTCTCTCTCCTGCCTCCCTCCGCATCGTCATTCATCGGTGTCGGCGGGAGACAGACATATTCCACTAGCACTTTACTCAGCTTGCTTTCATGGAAACGTACTGTATGTAGGTATGATGTAGTGAAGAGTGAGAGAAATGCGCAATGGCTTTCCACCCTTTTCCACCAAAAAAAGAGACATGTGTAGGGCGTAGGTAGTTACAGTGGACTTTCGACATATTATCTACTGTATATGTGCAGTCAAAAACTTGGTGTATATTTTTATGAGGGAGGGGAGCAGAGCCTTCCATGACCTTGTACTGTCATTTATCTTCTGTACTGTATTTGAGACATGACTGTGCCGTACCG
>JAAUYM010099358.1_pt1 | contig 10966 bp, 10 predicted proteins | sample 7278001 | NCBI WGS metagenome assembly JAAUYM01 (sample SAMN14350224, study PRJNA611818) | marine sediment metagenome | isolation source: surface marine sediment (1.8m) | place: French Polynesia: Moorea | collected 2018-08
AAAGCGGATGTCTTTTGCACGAACTGGTCTCTCTCTCCTCCCTCCCTCCCCCTCCCTCAAAAAGAAGAAGAGAAGGGGAGAATCACCCCCTTGAAGCCTCCTCCTGACCAAACAGGGTCCGCTTGAACTTTAAGCTCCTCCCACCCGAAGGCGCCCCCTCTGCGCAAAGGGTTCTCTCTCTTCCCCCCTCCTCTCCTTGAAATAGAAGAAAGAAGAAAGGGGGTTACAAACCAAGTTAAAAGTGCTTAACTGAAGTTCTTACACGTAAAAGTAAAACAAGTTAGTAAGGTAAATCTCAAGTTGCAGAAAGCATTGCTCCAACCGTTGGAAGGCGGACGCATCGTTAGGAATCCCTGAATCCTTGTGCGCGCACTGGAAGAAGAAGAAGCTCCCGGACCGTCCCTGCCTTCCTCGCAGGCAGGCTGCGTTATTTTGGCGCCAAATCCGGGGCCTTTAAACAACCGTTCAAAGTTTTCACCAACACCAGCAGCAGCAGCAGCAGCAGCAACAACAGCAGCACTGGCAGCGGCAGTGCAGACAAAAAAAGTTGAGAAGACGCTGCTTAATTAAGAAAAACCCCTTGTGTATAAACCCTAATGTTTAGAAAAAGGTGACACAAAGTCACACACGGAAACAAAATGCTTTGCTTTCCCTCCCACAGCAGCGCTTTCAAATTTAGCACTGTACCGTGTCTAAGGAAAGCTTTCAGAGCTTGACATTTTTGCAGGGTTTTCTTTTAAAGAAGACAAGAAATATCGTTATATTCTGCCCTGAATTTGTCTATGCCACAGTGATGTACTGTACACTGGAGCGACCTCCTCTCCCTCCCTTTCCAAGCAGCGTCTTTTTAACCTGCCGCTCTCCCCCTCCCTCCACCCCACTGTCGTACACACACTTTGTACGCCTCCTCCTCCTCCTCCTCTTCTTCCTCCCGTCATGAGGAGGAGGAGGAGAAGGAGGAGGAGAAGGAGGAGGGGTGAAACCGGACTTGGAAGACCTCGGCGGCGACAGCGGAGGAAGAGGAGGGGGCCGGCGCGACGTCTTTTTTCCAGGAATTGGGGGGATGGAGGGAGGGGGGGGGAGGAGGATGAGATCAGCTCTGAGCTCGATTCTTTGTTGCGGTGCTGGCTAGTAGTCCTAGTATACTAACAGGAGGGAGGAGGAAGAGGGAGTTCCTGTACGTGCCTCTCTAGTTTTGCCACACGGCAGATTTTGCATGACCCTCTCAGGAGACTAGAGAATTCCCAGAGTTTGCAATCGTCAGAAGTTGTCATTCGTCAGAAGGTCACCTGATACCAGTGCTGCTCCTTTCGTGGTAGTAGGACGCGTTTTTTTTTCCAGCAAAAGTCGGTCCGGTTATAATTGATCTGGTGGCTGCGTGGCAACACTGGAGCTGAGGAGAAAAAAAGACGGTCCAAGTGTATTTCGGAGCGGATGACGGCGACGGCGGCGACGGCAACGACGACGACGGAGGAGGAGGAGGAGGAGGAGGAGAAGGAGGAGGAGGAGGAGGAGAAGCAGGAGGAGGAGGCATCAGGCAGGCATCTTCTTCTGCTCTCTGCGTGCTTGGAATTGCCGACATGAGGCGCCATGGTCCATGCTGGGGGTGGGGTGGGGTGGGGTGGGGAAGGAGGCGGAGATGTACTAATACACTATCCGAAATCTCCTCCGTGGACGGGGAAAGATCATTACGAGAGGGTTTTTTCACATTCAACCAAAGCCAAAATCCGCGTGCTAGTGCCAATGTAGTACAATTCCAATTTTATTATTGGCTCAAATTTTACTTGAGCCAAGTTCCAACTGATGCTTGGACGCACAGGTCTGATCTGTAGCAAAAAGTCAGTTAATAATGACTTTCCAACCAATATTGGTACCACTAGAGCCACACCAAGGGCTACACCATTAGTGATGGGATCAAAATTTGAGTTGCTCTAAGGATTCCTTATTTGAACACTATTTGAACACCTGCTCTGGACTCATCACTAAATGCACGCTGGTGATATTGGTTGGGTTGCTTTGTGCGACTGGGGAAGTGCGGTTTTTCTTGACGAGATGCTAGTGACAGCCTTGCGAGTAAATGGGAATCACGCCCATCTCCCTCCAGGTGTGCCAAAATTGTTCGTCAATAAATATGATGAAGTTCTGGTCACGACTTCTTTTCAGAGAGTGCATCTGTTTGAACATTTTTTTTGCTTTTGGACGGTAGAGGGGGGAGAGAGATGACTCATCTTGTAATCAAATGTCATCAAGCAACATGGTCTTTATTTTTGTCACAATAGTGTCACAATGGTGGTGTGTGCAAGGACTGTTCAGTGTATACCGACCCGACCAATATCGCTGAGGTATGGTAGGTGTCTAATCCAGGTATTGATTGCAATTGACCACGATCAGACGCCAACCAACCATACCTCAGCAATATTGGTCGGGGGTACGTATTTAGTATTTAGTACCTTGTCCCATACCGAGTTTTGAACCTTTTTGCATCTTTTTTTGCCACCACCAAGGTATTCCTTCTCCTGTACAGCACCTTGCGGGATCTCTTGAGGATCTTCTCCGCAAGCACCATTGCACCCGCCGCCAGCATGCCCACACAAAGGATAAAGATTGGGAGGAACAGGTTGTCGTAACCAAGGGGAGTAGCCTCATCATCCTAAGAATAGGAGCCAAATACTGGAAAGAACACTTCAACCATAAATAATATTGCATACTTTTGAGTCTTGTCCTGTAGCACCACTATCAATGTGGTGCTTGTAGAGCAGGGAGAGCATTCCGCTCTCCCTAAACTTCATCAGATGGTGGTTGAATGGCTTCGTAAACTCAGAGTCTTTTCCAAGCACAATGGACACCTGAGATGACCTCCTCTCCTGAATCCTGAACACCTTTACCTTTGGATTGTTGAGAAAAGCGGTTGTCGGGCCATAGTATGCGTAATCAGGATAATGATACAGTCTCTCCTCTATTTCTTTCTGACTTTCAGCAAAGCTTGACTGGTGACCCCTCTTCTTCATGTCCTTGTAGACTTTGCTCTGTGCAGTGCCCTCCTTTGCATCTAACATGTCCAGTGCTGGGGTGCTGTCCTTCCAGACAAACACTTTCAACCCAAACTTAAGGATATCAGCAAAGGATCTCAGCTGCAATGACGGAGTCACTGCTGTCATAAGAGAGGTCAGTACAGCAGAATAGTAAGCAAACATAAAAAAGGCAAAGAGTCCAGTGACATTAAAAATAATCTTGGCCGTGGTGCTCCTTGTGGCCAGATAGTACTCTTTCTGGATCATTGCAATGGACACCACTGCAATTGCATTTGTGATTCCAAATGTCTCATGGTCTTCAGGTCTATGTAGTACATCCACCCCTGTCTTTCTTAGGTACCACCAGGAGAGCACCAGTCCCATAGTAAGTGAAAAAAATATTAGCCAGGTTGACCCACTAAAAACATTTACGTAGGCTTGAAAGTTAATTGTCTGCCTTTGCTTCAAACGGCCCATGGTTATTGAACTAATCATCTCTGTCAGTCCAACAGCAAAATCAACATGCTTTGCCCTTACAGTGTTCATGTTGAGCCCACCAGAGGAAAAATCTGCCTCCTGGTCCACAAGCTCCCTGACTATGCCATTCCATCTTCCATCTTTTCCAAGTCTTCCCCAACTGCCATCCTTAGGTCTTACCCATACTGTTTGAAAGTTGAGGACACTCTCCAATCCATACACTACATCTGACATAAAGCCAACATAATGAGTCTTGCCCTCCTCGGTTGTGACAGGAAGGTTGAAGGTTGCGTATGGCAAGTAAGAGTTGACCAGAGTCACACTTTTCATGTTAATTCTTCTATCCCAGATACTGGATGCCTTTGTATACTGCATCAAGCCAGTATTAGTGTTTACATCTGCTACAGGTTCTTTGAAATAGACATTGCTCTTGGCAGCATACATCTCAGTAATGGTGATAGTGCTTGCATTCTGTGAGTTGTAAGAGAACACCAGGCTATCAAACCTCAGTGACAATGAACTTGCATTAGCCCAAGGGGGAACCAGCCAGTAAGTGTTGTGTGTCTTGTTTTCGAGGTTGATCTTGTCCAGGTCCTCTGCTACCACCACCATTGTATTCTCAGTTGACAAAATGCCCAGTCTTTCTGACAGATGGTAGATCCTGTCAGAGATATCCAAATCACCCAGAAATGTCACAGGCCTTAACGGGACAATGTTGAAGCCTTGCTTGTAAGGTATGTCAAAGAGGATTATATCCCTGATGTTAAAGGCCTGGGACAATGCTTGCAGGACAATCTCAAGATGTTCCTGATCCGGGCAGTCGTCTCCAGAAACAGCACGGCCAAGCATTGTGATAATGACAAGTAGTAGAACACATTTGCACCACTTGTGAACTGTGGCCATTTTTCAAGACTGTGCCTTTTCCTGCAATTTTCCTGGAAAGACGCTCAACGCACAACTACGTGCTGTACACCCTTGTCCACATCTCCATCTCGAAGCCATGTCCGATATCTGCCTTCGTGTTTAGATAATTGTCATGCTGTCTCTGCATATAAAACATCACATTTATGGCATTAGAGTATGCTGTACGCATACTACTACGTATGTGTAATATTCTTTTACTTACTTACTGTGCCATTCCAGTAGGTGCATAGATCCTTGACCAAATACTGCAAGTTATTTCCTGTAACAGTCTCACAGTGCGCGATCACCAAGCAGAATTCAATATTGAGCTTCATGTGAACCTTTGTTTGAAAGATTTTAGGCCACAATCCAATCAACACGGTAAGTCCAATACTGATTTTTTAAAGGAGTCGTACAGAATGATCTGAGTAGGAAGCAAGCCATGAAAAAATAATCAACCAAATAGCAACTGGTGGAGGGGAGCGGAGGGGAGGGGAGGGGAAAGAATTATTGTGACAAGTAGACATTCACTTGTGCAATCCCATCCCCGGAGGAGAGATACTTTTGAACTAAAGAGAGGTATAATAAAGAAATAATGTGATTTACTGTTACATCTTGTAGATTACTAAAATCAATAGGTATAAAGGACAAGATAATACAAAAATAATTATGCAAACAAAAAAAAAATCTTGCTTTGTTCCCTACAGAAAAAGGTACACTTCACTACTACCGGTCACTCAAAAGTTGATTGTACATAGGGTAGATCTTTGATATTGGACATTGAGAGTTGTCTCTTTCCCTTCTGGGGCATGCTGATACCTGTTTGTTACCTCCCATGCCAATGCCACAGGAGGGAGAGTTAACAAGAAAAGAATTATTATCAGTTTTCTTACGCTCGTGACGACAAAGAACTTTTTTTACGCAGCAGCAAAACAAACTTTTTCTTTCCTCCCACTAATTTGGCATAAAAATTGCCGTGTAATTGGTATACGTAATCGAGACGCTGTTAGAAAAAAGTGTATTTTGCACACGTCTGAAGGGAGAAAAAAACAGCAGATTTTCTGGTTAGGAGATTATAGAGTTTGTCCCATAAGACATAGTGTGCAAACACCACTTCTTGCCCTCTCTCATTAGTCAGTAACAAAAGACCATGATGAGAAGGCAGTTGTGGTGTTATCATTGCCACATTTATCTGCTCAAGAGCTGACGACTGATTACAGTCCCTCAATTACTCACTCAGCGTACACATTTTTTTTTAGAATGGTTAAAACAGCAGATAGAGCTTAATGAAAAAAGAGAGCATGCAATATGTATGTACAATCCTGTTTGCCTAAAGCATACAATTCTTTAGGGACAAGTGGGGAAAAATTTTCGATATCTCATCAGCATCACTAAGTTGTCTAATCTCAAGTGAACCTCACCAGCAATAAACGGATACAGAAGTAGTGCTGTGCCTTTGACACAAGTAGCAACTTTGCAGTTGTCCTGCAAGTTTGTAGAATCTTCTTGGCTTTCTCACAAATGAATGAAATTCCTGCATGGACTTTCTCCCCCCTCCTGCTCCTTCTCTTTCTTTCGTGCCCACCCAGCCCCGTTTGCTGCTTCAAAAGTCTTTTCCTCCTCCTGAATCTCTTTCTTATTTGCCAAGCAAAGGGTATCTGTGGGCCTTAAAATGGGCCAAAATTTGCTCAAAGACATCAAGATGCAAACAAAAAGCAACATGCGGTACGTACAGTGTGGGGACGCTTCAGACAAGGAAAAGTTTGCAAAGTGGCAGTTTGGTGTAAAAAAAACCCACACGTCTTAGTGAAAACAAAATTATGGCTTTGTTAAAGGCCATCATATGGTGTCAACTGGAGTCCTTTTACCACTTGGTTTTAAGGGTTAGAGTAGAATTTTAAAAAAAAGCAATAATAAATTCGAATTTAATGAAAGCTTTGTTGCAAATTTCTAGAATTTCGCCATTGCCGTGTTCAAGCTAAATCATATTCAAGATTTGGTGCATCTCCCCCTCTTCTTGGCCATCTGCCCCGCCGCCAGGTCGTATGCGCCGAGCACACTGGCCCCGAAGGAGAGGCCGAGGATGGCCCCGACGTCCCCGAGGAGGTCCGTCGGGCCGTACCTCGGGGCCTCGGCCGACACCTCCACGGAGCGCTGATCGGTGTAGGCCCCCACGGCCGCGCCCGGTCCGTAGGGACTGAGGGACTCGTAGGCCTGGGTGGCCCCGTAGACGTTGTACCTGCAGTTGGTGCGGCACCCGGAGAACCGGAGGAGCTCCCCGAGCTTCATCCTGCGCATCCGGTCCAGCAGGGAGACGTAGGCGGAGGACGCGTCCGCGCCGTCGACCCCGTCCCAGTCGCACTCAGGGAGGGAGCTGCTCCCCCAGCTCCTCCGGTCGTGTACTAGGAAGGGAGTCGGGGTTCCCATGCTCAATCACTAGTACCTATGCAATACCCAAAAAGTGTGGTACGACCCGACGGGACTTTGAAAGTTGCTGGCGTAAAAAATTCCTCTCGGAATGGAAGTAGTAATGGAACATGTCATTAGACTACCACGCATTGACGTCACATTTTTTTTTTTGTTCTGGAAAAATAACCAAAAGTCCCGTCGGGGATGCGAAGCCTTGCCTGAGTGGGTTAAACCCTGTTAGATACTTTTGTTCCCGTAAAATGTGGTGGGTTGGCACTGCAGGTGGCGCGAGACGAACGCCCACAGGCAGGTGCCGGTCTCCTGCTCATTCCAGGGGTCGCAGTTGCGCTTGTCAGACGCCATCTTCTCAACCCTGGGGATTAAGGAACGTTTGCTTGCAACAAGAACAGACAGAACAGAGACTCTGTTCAAAGACCTGCAGCTCGAGACAAAAAAAAAAAGAGATCTTGTGCTAAAGTTTGAGCTCAAGTAGATGGAGGAGGAGGAGGGTTAGGAGGAGGATCGGAGGAAGAAAAAGAAGCAGCAGCAGCAGAAGAAGAAGAAGAACAACATCAACAGCATTGTTGCATTCTGTGATCTTGCAATCTTTTTTTTCCCCCTCTTCTTGCCTGTCAACTTCGTACTTGACAGTGGTCCTCTGCGTGGGGCTGTCGCCCCCCTTCAACTTCAGTCCCTTTCCGCCGAGGGAGCCCTGGACGATGGACTTGGAGATCTGGAGTGCCGTGCGAGGAGGAAATGATTGATAGTTCTATTCACTATTGTTGTCTTCCCCCCCCTCCCCACCAGCCTCTGTCCCCTGCTGTGCAGCTCCATGAAGATGTAGGAGTTCTCCCGCAGGACGCCCTTTACCCTCCCGGGGAAGTCGTCCTCGGCGAAGAGGATCTGGTAGGTGGGCGACTGCTCTTTGCCAACGGAGGTGGTTGTTGGTTGTGTTTCATATACATGTGTTTAATTATGTCTAATTATGGAGAATTGAGGTCATACTCGGACGGCGCGGCTCCTCCCTGCGAGGTGGTAGTCCCGCTCCAGGGTGAGGCACTCCATGGAGGCGTTGAGGAGCGGCGCCGAGTACCAGAACTCGGTGGCGTGGAGGTCCAGGTCAGAAATGCTTGTCCTGGAAGAGTTAATTACCAGGAGAGGTAATACAGAAGTTACCCTAGAGTTGGTTTTTTTTTCTTCAGTCGGTCTCACTCACAGGTTCTTTGCTTGTCGCCCGTCGGAGGAGAGGAAGGTCGGCCTCAGGACCCGGCTCCACAACCGGTGTAGGCCCGGCGCGTCCCCGGGCGCCTCGCGGTGCCCCTGCCGGGGCGCCGCGCACAGGGTGACGGACGGGTCGCCGCCGGAGCCCACGCAGCCCGGGGAGTCGTCCACGAAGGACGTCTGTTTTAGACAAATATAGACCCTTTTTTTCTTTTACACAACTGGACCCATTTTTATGCACAGTACACATTTGGACCTTTTTACACATTTAGATCTTGTTACCATTTGAACCCATTTTTATGTACACACAAGACCTTTTTACACGTTTGGACCGTTTTCATGCACATTAGGACTCATTTTTACACAATTGGACTCACTTTTGCACATTTGGACCTTTTTCATGCACATTAGGACTCATTTATGCACATTTTGAACTTTTTTTTCACGCACATCTGAACTTTTTCCCCCTTCTTTTCCTGGTTATAGCTGGTACCAGTACAAGTACATACTAGGTAGTACATACACGTAGTACCGTACAGCAGAACCTGGATATACTATGCTAAAGTCGGCAGCGGCACAACTAGCACAACCACAGCTACAGCAGTTGATTAAGCAACGGTGGTCCACTGGGCTGGGCTCACCAAGATGACCTCCCTCCTCAGGAATTGCAAGAGGGCGTCGACCAGACCCCAGACGAGCAGCGCCAGCAGCGTGGCCGCCACCAGCCACCTTGAGATCCTCCGCCAGTTGGACATGCTCCGGGACCTCAACTATCTGGAGCTCTGCAGTATGTATTGCACCTCCAGTGCCCGAAATAAAAGGGCAGAAAGCAAATATTGGCACCTTTTTTGGGGGGGGGGGGAGGGCCCTTTGTGGGCGCTGGTACTCTGGATGTGTGTCTAAAGGGCGTGTGGACTTGCTTTCCTTCGAGCTTTAAGAGTGTCTTGTTTGCCTTTAAGGTCGATTATTGTCGCACCACAATTGCTGAGAAGCAAGAACAGGCCTGCGGCGAGGCATTAATGAGTACTATATTACAGTAGATGATCAGCTGATCATCTAGTAGTGCACTCATTGTGATTTTTTTTCTCTAGTCTTTTTTTTTTTTTTTGAAAAAAGTTGTCGTGGAACAAGAACAACAATCTCGCCATTCCACGACCTGTCGGCATCGCAGCAGGTCAAAAAGAAAAAAGAGGAGAGAGAGAGAGAGAGAGACGTCATTATCAACCTCATCCACCACCTTGTCTCCATGAGCATGAGTGCCGTCCGGAAGGCCCTGGTGGGCCTCCTCGTTGCCGCGTTCGGGCTCGCCTTCTGGTGGTCGCTGGACAGACTCAACAGCGGATCCGTGAGTGCTACCATGCATACACATACCGGTATGGGCAACGGGAATGTCTGATTTTCCCTCTCCCAAACACCTTCTGTCTGGGTTTTCTTTTTTCTGCTGCCTTTGCTGCCTGCAGACCCATGCTGAAGAAAAGAATTATCCACTTTGCACTCTATCCTGAAGGACCTGTTTCCTTTCTGAGGAAATAATTGCAACTTCCATGCATCCCTTAAATAAAAAAAACTATGCCCACACGAGCATACGCCCCCCCCCCCCCACAAGGGTCGACCCCCGTGCTCCCACGTATAGTCAGATCCAGAGACGACATCTGCCCCCACCCCCTCTCCCCCGCAGCTGATGCACGACCGCAGCGTCCTGACTGGCGGAGAGATGTCGTTCCCCGCCTTCAGCATCTGCCTCCTGGACTTGAGCGGCAGGGGCTTCCGCGGGGAGAGGACGGAGTTCATCGTCAGGGCCACCCACCAGAAGAACAACGAGAGCAGGGAGTGAGACCACCATGTCACGTTTAATTGACCCGATTCTTTTTTATTAAAAAGAAATTCTTTCCATATCTCCTGATCAGCTTCACGGAGTCTGAGCACTGGAGCGAGAGGCTGGTCCCCTTCTGGGTCGTCGGGAACAGGACCCAGTTGGGCAGGTGCTTCAGGGCGAGGCTGCCCCCCGCGCCGGACAGCGCGCACGTCACCTTCGACGCGGTTTGCAAACGACGGGCAACAAGTTCACGTCGTGCGCCCCGACCAGACACTCCATCCACATCATTTTTTTTTGTTAGAGCGCCGGCCTGTAGGTCTTAAATTGATCTTGACACTGGACTTGATTTCACTGGACTATACGGAGCTGCTGTACTGTACGGTATGTATAGTAGAGCACGGCACGGCTTCCGTGAGGAACCTATGGTTTGTCTCGAGAAAGACTGACTACCCGACGGGATTTTTTGGTCTTTCTCCAGAACAAAAAAAAGCAGAATTTGTTACGATCGCAACAAGTCCCATAGCATTTGCAAAAGGTCAGGTCGGGGGGTGGCGGCAAGGACAAAAGTCTGGTCGGGGGGTGGCGGCTTTACCCCGCACCGCACGCAGCTACTGTTCCAGGTGGAGTTCGACCTGTCGCTGCCGGCGGGAGCCGAGTGGTACCTCTTCACGCTGTACCTCCAAGACCCGCGCAACGTGGCCGTCAGCCCGTGGTCGTCGACAGTCCACGGGGGGGCCGTCGTCGTCCTCGACGTCTCCGAGCTGCTGGTCGGGTCGGCGGCCAAGGCGGCTGCCAAGGCGACCCTGGCGGTCGGCTACAGCTACCACAGGAAGAGGCTGGCGTCGCTCTCCTCCGGCCGCCACCCGTGCTCGGACCGCTACGACGTCGACTACGGCGCATGCGTGGAGGCGCACGCGGACGCCCTGATGGACGCCGACGCGGGCGCCAACTGCACCTTAGATCCTGCCAACTCGGAGAGGTGAACTGAGTGACCAAGCTTAGCAAAAAAAAAAAAAAAAAAAAGAAAACCATTTTTATCCATTATTCTGGTTTTCTCCATCCGTGTCTCCTCCCCCCCCCCCCCCCCCCCGCCCACGAGGCCCCGGGCGGCCCCCACCCCCCTAGCGCC
>JAAUYM010095452.1_pt1 | contig 10964 bp, 10 predicted proteins | sample 7278001 | NCBI WGS metagenome assembly JAAUYM01 (sample SAMN14350224, study PRJNA611818) | marine sediment metagenome | isolation source: surface marine sediment (1.8m) | place: French Polynesia: Moorea | collected 2018-08
ACAAGGCACTCCTGACAAGGAAGAGGATGTTGACGACCTCCCTGGTTCGCTGCTACCTGTGCGGTGTCTCCGTACTGGAGGCGCACTGGAGACAGGGGTTCCACCAGCTGGACTGCGAGATCCGCAACCGGAAGCAACTGGAAGCCCTGTCATCATCCCCAACTTCCTCTTCCTCCTCTTCCTCTTCTTCTTCTTCCTCCTCCTCCTCCTCCTCCTCCTCCTCCTCCTCATGCGACAGATGTTCTAGGCCGCTCAGGCTCTGGATCGGGTCGGAAAGGCGGTTCCGCTGCCAGCGGAAGGACTGCCCAACAACGACGGCCATGATGATGGTGAAGAAGAAGAAGGAGAAAGGGAGAAGGAAGGAAGAAAGGTACTTGGCAAAGCGGAAGTGAATTATTTGGAAATTATGGAAAGCTTTAACATTGTCAAAAAATTTTGGCTAGTGGAAGTAAGCTTGTTATTCCGTTTTTTTATATCAGGACCCTGCTGACCAGCGCCGAGTCGGACTGCTTCTTCTGCTTCCGCTGCGACTTCTCCGCCTGCTGCGTTCGCAACGACGACGACAGCAGCGACGGCGAGAACAGCGACGACGACAAGTCTAGCGTCAACAGCTGCCCGACCTACCAAGAGGTCGTCCAGTCCGCAACGCAACTTTGAAATGTGCTACTATAGGAACTTAAGCAAAGAGAGAGCATCCTGAATTATCAGATAATAATAATACGGCATCAGTGGTACACTGGAAGCTCGATATGAACGTGTTGTTGGTTATAGCAGAGAAAGATGGTTAAAGTACGATTTATACGTACTGTAGTAGTACAGCAGCATTTTGGAAACTCATCCGGATTTTGCCGCAACGTACGACACATCATGATGCTACTCAAAGTTAAATCCACCCATCAAAAAAACACCACCAGAAGCGGAGGGAGATAGCAAGTCGTTGCTTTAAGTGCAACGCTTCACCGATCGTTTCTCTCTTTCTCTCTCTCTCTCTCTCTCTCTCTCTCTCTCTGGCACAGCTACTGCAGACCTCAGGGAAAAAGTCAGAAAAATTGATTGATTATTCTTGAGGTGTTGCTTTACTTTTTTTTCTTGATATGCTCTGGAGACGGGGGGAGAAGCAGAACTCTCGGGGAAAAAAATAGCGAATCCAAAAGAAAATGGAAGCTTCTCTCTCTCTCTCTCTGTCTGTCTCTCTTTCTCTCTCTTTCTCGGTCGAACTCCTCTGCGAAAGTCTTCGGCGTTGGACGGCCAGTCCCTTTCCAGATTCCGGTCTGAAAAGAAGGAGAAGGGAGCTCTCTCTTTCTCTCCTCCGTTCTTCTTATCAAAAGAAAGAGGAGAGAGGGGAAGAAAAAAATTTAAACGCAACACCTGCCAGGGTCGGTGTTGCTGGACAAGGCAAGGAGGAGTTACGCGACTGGCACGTGGAAGGAATCTCCCATTTTTTTTCTTCTTTTTTTCTTCTTGGACCATTCCAGAGATTTATCGTGCAGTTCTTTCTGCTCGCCTGGTGACGCATTGTGAATTGTGAAATTTTTTTCCACTCCATCCCTGCCTCCTTCCCTCGTACGAAAAAGAGTAGCTCCTGAAAGGAGGAGGCTTCGAAAGGAGTGTGTGGATAGTGCGGAGAGGAGGAGGAGGAGGAGGAGTGAACATTGAAGAGAATAGAGAGGGAGAGGGGGGAAGAGAGAGAGGAAGAGATTCCTCTGGGAAATGGGTGGCGGGGTGAATTGAGCTCTTTCTTCGCATTCTGTCTTTCCCGTTTCCATCTCTCCCTTTCTTTTGCGGAAGAAGGAGGAGGAGGGCCCTTCTTTCTATCCTCCTTCCTTCCTCCCCTCGCGCCCTCCGGAAATGTAGTGGTGGTGGTGGTAGTTCTCAAAAGGAGGGGAAAGAAGAGAAGATATCGAAGGGGGCCGCGGCGGTGGCCGACATCGGAAGTCACTGCTTGGTCAAGTCCGGAGAAGGAGCTTCAAAAGGCCCACAGGCCGAGCGAGGGACGCTGAAAGGTAAGGAGAAAGAAAGAAAGAAGGATGCTTCCGGAAACTGGACTCGAGACGAGGAGAGGGGAGAAAACTACGAGGGCTGTTAGTGTTGCGTTCTACCATTTAGGCAATTAATTCAATTTTGATCTCTTTTCAAGTCGACAGTCGCTCGTGTGGTAAGAAAACTTAGTGTTCACTTTAGGCAACAAATTCGACGAGCAACTTGCCCAAACTCAAGTCGACTGCACTGTACTTGGTGGGCACTGTTTGTTTGTAAGTTACTACTATTACTACTATCCACAGTACATCGACTAAGGTACGATACAACTGCGCAGTCAGCGGCATCTTCCCTTGAGTCCGACTGCTGACACTGCCAAAACAATCAATCGGTCCTTTTGTCTGCCCTCCCCTTCCCCTTTGTTGTAAGGTTGAAGTGAAAAACTTTTTTGCCAGGTGACAAAAAAAGCACGTCTTGAGGTTGACAGTGTCTGAAGTAGTACTGTGATTTTTTTTTTTGTTGTTAGTACCGGTATGTACCGAACGTAGTTTTTCTCTTCTTAGGCCACCCGACCTCTCCCATTCAGTTTCTATGACGTTCAACAAGTGTGGCCTAAAGGCTACCGCTACGTTGTCCCAATAAGGCCAGTGACACACTTCCTGATGGCCAAGGACGAAACTTTTTTTTCATTGAATAATTGGATCATTATGGTGATCAACCCCAGGCACAGGTTTAATTGTGGAGAATGCTGTCCTGTCTTTAATAATCAACTAGCCTGAAGCTACCCGCGTTGCTGGGCAAAATTTTGCAATGATAAAAGACCAAATTACAACTCGCCACACTTGGATGCGGAAGACCTCCCTGTGTGGCTTGTAGTGCCTGAGCTCGCTTCGTTCTCTAGCTAAAAGATTGATTATATAATTTTTGGGCTTTTACTTTTTCCCCATTGAAAAAGAGCAACACATGCAAATTTTGGTAAAGATTGGTCTAATCGTCTGGCCCGCAACCTTGTAACAGACAGAGGCAGAAAGGCAGAGGACATTCGCCTTCATATGTACTGTATAGATAACACAACTCTAAAACGCAACGATTTTTGCGTGGAAGGAAGAGCTTCTACCGGTATACGGATAACGTGTGTAGCGGTGGAAGGAAGGAGAAAACAGGCCATGGGTGGGCCAGACCCTAGACCAGCCATCCACCCACCCAACAAATGAGCGCGGACGCTAATGAGCACCGTTCTCGTCTCCCGTTGGGAGAGGGCAGGAGGGGAGGAAGGCAAAAGAGGGCAACGGTGGTTGAAAAAAGGAGGCATCTCCACACCTACCATTTTCCCCTCCTCTTTCTCTTCCTCATTATAAGGCTACGCTGTACCATGGAGTACTACGAACATACCTACCGTACATGCTGTGAGCCCCACAACTACTGTAGTGTACAGTACGTGATGAATCCCCTAACTGGTTTTGGGACAGACACGCCACGGCGCGAAAGAATGGAGGAGGACGAGGAGGAGGCGGGGGGAGAGGAGGAGGAGGAGGAGGAGGAGGAGGAGGAGGAGGAGGAGGAGGAGGAGGAGGAACAGGAGGAGGAGGAACAGGAGGACAAGAAGGAAGAGGAGGAAGAACAGGAGGACAAGAAGGAAGAGGAGGAAGAACAGGAGGACAAGAAGGAAGAGGGGAAATAGGCATAGGAAGAAAAGGCCCTCCTGTCGAGAGAGGGGGAAATGGGAAATATTTTTACCGGTACACCCAGCAATTTTCATGCATACACAGTAGAAGAAAGAAGTCTTCCGCCCGCCTAGGAAATTAGTAGAACAAGATACACAACAATAAGTTACCGAGTAACGAAAACATGGCGAATTTTCCCAGAGACTTTCCAGAGCATAAAACTTATGCAAATTTTAGCATGGAATCCTGGTGGTGGTTGGATGGGAGCATTCATCTTTATTTAGGAGTGTGTGTTCCCTGAGAGCACAGAGCAAACATCTGTCGATATCCCCCTCCAGGCCTTTTTCTCCTTCATGAACAGGAAGGAACGTGGAGAAAAAAGAAAAAAGAGACCATCTTTTAAAGTCAATTTCTGTCAGTTACGTACTTTGGCCTAGCCACATGCACATTTATCTTACTGGTACATTTACCTTTATGGTTCGCTGCGTGGACAATCTGGTAAGGTCACCCAAGGGCACCAATCATCGTTATCATCATTGTCCTCGTAATCTTGGTCCCGCATAGTACTACTAGGACGACGATAGAGATGAGATGAGTGGCGTAGCTTCCCCTGCTCTTGTTGGTTGGGGTCGTCTTATGAGTACTTATCATATGGCTGCCCACATCACACTACTATCTATAGTACTACAGTCTTTTAGTAGCATGTGTAATACTCCTGGTCTTGTTTTCGTTGACTGTCTACGTAGCATTTAATTAGAGCTTGCCCTCCGAACCTGAAACACCACGCAACCACCGTCCAAATGGGAGTAATGTGGGGTTGGGTTAAAACGTCCAAATTCAAGGACTTTTGCTGTATTTTTTATATACGTTATGCAATTTTTCTGTGGAGAGGGAGAGGGGGAGCTTGAGAGGAGTTTGGTCACCCATGTTTGCCTTCCTGCCTGCATAACCTCCACCCAACCCAGTCGCTTGCACGGCCGGTGCAATAAGGTGAGGGGAAGAGGGGGAGAGAAGGACCATCGTGTGTGGCTAATGTTTGTGAAAGGGGACATTTGGGAGGCCTTCTCCCCTCGTCCCTTCCTTCATCTCGTCCTCTTCTCCTGCTGACGGAGGCAATTTTCCTTCCAATTCCTCACACGGGAGAGACAGCAAAGGAAAAAGGTGGAAGAGAGAGGGGGAGAGAAAGATGCTCCTAGCAAAACATTCTCTGCGGCCGTGATGATCAGCAGGAAAGAGGAAGAGGAGGAGCCGGAGAAGGAGAAGGTGCATGATGACGACTATGAAGAGGGTGCTTATAAATTGTATAGCAGGATCTCTGGACCTTCCTCTCTCGTTCTAGTTAGTATGTACTAGTTTTCCCCAAATAGGATTATAAACATACTTTTGTGGATACGTTAGAGAACGTTAGAGAACGTTAGAGAAGTTTTTCTCTCCCCGCTCCTCGCCCCCTCCCAAAGCGTTTGTCGAAACTGCCAATACCGAATTGATTTTTTTCTCTCCCCAAAGGTATAACGAATCAGAATGTTAGTTTTTTCCTGGCGAACGGAGAGAGGAGACAAAGTGTTAAATCTGTTAAAAAAACTTCATCTTTCCAAATATATTTATTTTTCCACAAAAAATGCACCCGCCGTGTTCGACGAAGACTGCGCTACACCTGGAAGAGAAGGGGAGAAGGAGGGTGGAGGGCTCGCATTTCAAAAAAGAGGAGAAGATTTGCATAACATGGCCATTACTTCCATTACCAACACGAGGCCTTTCTTCTCCTCCCCTTTCTCCTCTTCCTCCTCTTTCTCCTCCTCTTTCTCCCCCTTCCCCTCCTCTTTCTTCTCTTGCTTCTTCTCCTCCTCCCCCCTTCCTTTCCTTCCTGAGATACGCTAGATCTTTCAAAGAAGAGCCGCGAAGAGTCGAGTGTGAAAAGCGTGCAAATAATGACGGCACCCTGCTCATCTGCAATGTCATTTATTTCGTAAAAAACAATGGCATATGACGGTGCCTCTAAATTTCGAAAAATATACCTACTTTTTCCCGTAATGCCCAAAGAAAAAAAACTTTTTTAGAAACCTTGAATGTCTCTTGTTGTAGGACAGAAAAAGTAACTTTGGAGCCACCAAAAAGCCATGGGGTGAGACGAAGTGAGGAAATGAAGACTATCTACTGTATCTACGTACGTGTCCACCCCTGCATGGCTTCAACCTTATTTTTCACCAGATTGTCCTTCGTCTCTTGTTCGTAGCCATGGTGGAGGGTCACGAATAGTCACACACGCAAAGCACACATATCTCCGTACATTCCTTTACTGTACACTGCACAGATCACTGCTGTCTTGATCTACATCGGACAGTAGCATGGTGCTGAAATCAATTTCTGCCCTTTTCTTTCTGCTCTCCAGACAAGGGTGATGGTGGTGGACACTCGAAGAGTAGGGAGGAGGGAGAAATCTCGGAGGAAAGAAGTGGGCACACAGAAAATTCAATTTACGGACGAGAGGGAGGAAGAAGGAGACTTCCTCCCGCTCCTCCCCCCTCCCTTCAATTGACCTGTCTGGAAAAAGATTTGGAGAGCCCGTTGAGTGCTCGCAAAATGTGATTTACGGCGAGGCGATGTCCTGTGCAGCTTCAAAGGAAGCTAAAAATTAGAAATTATAGGGTGAGGAGGAAAGATGGAAAGGTACGGTATGCGCAACTTCTTCCTATCAAACCAAACTTCCGCTTGTTCTCTCTCTCTCTCCTTCTCTCTGTTCGCAAGCAACGTGCAATTCAATTTAGCTCCTGCTGGAGAAATGGCCTTTTCCTTTGCAAAACGAGCCAGTAAAGTGCGAGAAATCTCGACTCGTCCCTCCCTCCCCCCTTCCCCCCCACCCCAGCCGAAAAGAGAGAAAGAGGGCGGGAGAGAGACAGTGGTGCCTGGTATGCATATGAGGAACTCTCTCTCGTAAATCGTGCAGTGGTGGTGGGCAGACTTTAATGGCGAACGAGGAAAAGGGAAAGGGAAATTGCATATCCTCCCCTCCCCTTCATAGTAGAGAGACCTGCAGTGGTATTCGGATTATTATAAAGACTTCCTCTGCTCCAAAAACTCCTACTCCTTTGGTGCATTTGTAGTGGAAGGTCTGAATCCCGAATGCAAGAGATTAACAGTTCCCTCGTTCCTGAAGTGCCGCTGTGTGTGTGTGGGTGTGTGTCCATTTCCCCTTTCCTCTTCCTCTTCTTGCATTCCATTCGTGTCTGCGCTGAAGAATCGTTCAACTTTGGAAGCAAAGAAATTGCCCTTTCCTTTTGCCCAAGTGAAAAAACTGTGGTTTGGAATTGCAGCTTCCAAACGAAGGGGGGAAGGACTTGCCAAACTCTTCTCTGAATACAAAAAACTACGCCATTAAAAGCATCTAAAGCTCTTTTTTCTCTCTCCCCCGTTCCAAACTTTCACTACAGTACACAGTAGAGTCTTCTTTCTCCATCTCTTCTAGTTATAAGTAAATATTCCTATTCTGGTCTTATGGAATCATTGCCATATCTGTAGTAGTTTTAGCTAGAGAGAGCGTCACAAACGATGAAAAATTTTACAGTCGACGTTCGATGTAAGGCTATGTAAGTCGCCAGTTAGAAGACAAAGTTACCTAAGCCATACTTATTCCCTAAAAATAATTTTTATTGCTACAATGAGAAAGTGTCAAATCCGACGAGCTCCCAGAAATTGGGTACTACGTATATTGCCTAAGTCGCACGCCAACTGTGACTCTAGAGTACCTGGAAAAGGGAGAAAAGCAGCACTTTCCTCCTCTTTCAAGTCCGGGAGAGGGCTGAGAGGGAATTGCGGGGATCTTTCTGCTTCCGACGTGAAGGATCAGCCCAAGGATAACATTTCGACTTGAAAGAGGAAAGAGAAGAAGAAGCTCCAATTTCTGACTCTTTTTTCCCGCCTCTTTCTCCTTCTTCTCATCTCTTGAACCTTCTTCTTGTCTCCCAGGAGAGCCCCCAGCAGCTAGGAGGGGGGGCAAAACTCATCCTCCTCACAGGCCACACGACCAAGGAAAGGGTCAGGTTTTTTTTTTGCCCGTGTTTGCCCGTAAATTGATTAACCTTCTTTTTTTGACGGGGAAAAGGGATGGGAGGAAACAGAAACTCCTCAAAAGTTGATATCGTCATACGCGAAATTAAAAGAAAGCCAAGAAGCTATCAGAGTTGTGTCTACTACTTTTGCTCTTCTTCTTCCCAGGATAAAAGTTTGACCCTCGGGCTGGAAAGTTGGTCGGTCTCTTGCTGGGCCCAATCCTTGTTCAAGGAAGCGCACCAGTGGGTACAGCGTCGAATGCACTGCAAACAACAACAACATCTTTCCTTTCTACGTATACCTCTTGAGATGCACTTTTCTTCTTTGTTTTCTTGTTCAGATGTTTCATCTAGGATGGCAGGAACAAAACGGCAGCAATGGCAACAATATGTCGAGCTCGAATCACCAGACTGGGCGACCGATTTCACAAGAATGGAAAAAAATTGTCAGGATCTATTTACAATTTTAATTTTCAGTTAATTAGTAATTGGTAATTGGTTGGTTATTTGGAACTCCTGACATTAAGAAAAAAGAAACTGTTGAAAATATATCAACATCATTTAAAGAAAGGTTAATTGGCAATTGGAACCTGTTAATTACCTACTTCCCGACATTAAACAAAATAATGGTTAAAAGTCACTAATAGTTTTTTGTATGTTGAAAGGTGAACTTGTACATTTACTCCTGATATTATATATTAAAAACAGACATTTGGTGTACATATTTATAGAAAGTAAGCTGCACAGTAACATCAGGAAAAAAATCGCAGTTTGCCTTTCCCCTTCCCGGGAGTTTTTGCCGCAACCTCTTCCTTTTCTCCTCCTCCGTTCCTCCTCCAATGCCTAATTCTCCGTGAGAAAAATGTCCTCCTGAATACCCCCCCTTTCTCTTCTCTCCAAGGAGAAGAGGAGGAGGCCAAGATGAGACGGGGAAAGAGAGAGAAAGTGGGCGGAGGGAAGGATAAATGGTCTGAGGTTAACGCCGACGCCGCTTCTCCTCCCCCTCATTTCCCAAAAGGAGAAATGCGAGGATGGGAGAGAGAGAAACAGACAGAAAATCTGGCCTTTTTTATTTCTCTTTTCTTTCTTCTTTTGATGCAATTTGGTGGCAGAATGTCAAATTAAGAATCGAATATCGATACTAGACGGGAGGATTTGTCTGATTCCTGTTCTGTCCTTCCTGTTCTGATCGATTTGACTAAGAGAAAGAGAGAGATGTGGACGGGAAATTGTGAATTGAATAGCGCGATATTCATCCTTTTAAAATTTCGTCTGCGCCACTCAAAACTGTAAGAGCTAAATTATGCAGGACATTGTGAAAGAATGGAATAGCAGACATTAAGCTTCTCGTGTTTCTTCCATTCTTTGCAGTGACCCTTGTACGTACTACATGGCTTACGTTCATCTGACGAACGCGACTGACGTGGTCGCGATGGAGGAGGCGGCGGCGACGGCGACGGCGACGGCGGCGGCGGCAGCCGCGGCGGACTACGGCGACGAATCTGCAGCCGCGGCGGTCACAGTCGGCGACGGCGGCGGAGACGGCGGCGGTGGCGGCGGCAGCGCCAACCTGACGAGGAGGGACCTGCTAGAGCTTGGGGTGCAGAAGATGCTGGAGGAGTGGAGATACCAGGTGATGAGGAGAGCAAAAGTTGAGAATTTGCATCAAAGCTGCCCTTTCTTAACCGACAAATCTTAAGATTCCAGAGCATCCTGCAACCCTCTAATGTCTTGGAGTTGTGGAGGTGGCGAAGAAGGGGGAAAAGTTCTAGTATGAGTACTAGTTATCATTAAAGTAACTGAGTGAAGAGAAGAAAAGAGTTGAACCTGACGGCCGCGTTTAAGGGGCTCTCTGGAGGTCATTGTCAGCAAAATAGCCCTGTCTTCTTTTCAGAACAGGGCTTTCGGGGTGGGAGGAGAAGGAGGGAGGGAGGGAGGAGGTCCCTCTGGTCCCATAATCGCTTGTTGAAAGAGGGCTCCTCCTCCTCCTCGTCTCACCTTGATCATGCAGTTTAGGGGACAATGGGGAGATAAGAGGCTCAAGAGAAAGAGAACGGGAAGAGACAGTGGTTGCTGCTTGGCTTTTCTCTCTTCCTTTCTCCCGCCTCTTCTTCCAACATCCAGCCATTCGTTTACCTCCCACGTTTTTTCCATCCATTCGCTGCCAGAGGAAATCTTGTGCGTCATCCCCTCAGGCGAGAGAGGAAGAAAGAGGGAGACATAAGGCCCTGCCTGATCAAACTTTTTGTAAAGAAAACCTTAAGGGTTGGAAAGTGGCTATCTTAATAGTATTAGTAGAAGAGGACTATGGCCATTAAAACGCCTCCCGTTGCCTCCGCAGCTTCGTGCAAACCAATGCAGATTACGGAAGATTGAAGCGTCTCTTCCTCCCTCTTTCCTTCTCCTCCCCCCTGAGGGGGAGACACACACAAGCAACGCCAATGGAGAGAGGGGAGACTTGTGTGGACGCCACCGCTGCCGCCAACGTCGCTTTTCCTCCATATCAGCAAAAGTGATTCGTCGGTAGGGGGAGATGGTTGAATCTTTTCCCCTTGGGGGTGGAGGAAGAAGGTCGACACAAGATGGGGGAGGGAAAGGGACGTTTCTCTTTACCAGATATGGAGAAGAGAATCAAGGTTAAAGCTTTTTCCAAGCGCACTCCCTTGGGGCCGAGAAAAGGAAGGAAGGGGCACTCCCTCCCTTTTCCCCTCTTAACAACTTCTCCCAACAGACTTTGCTTTCGATCACACACCCAGGCGCACGCAGAAAGAGAGACAGATCGAAGATGAAAGTGGGCTTAGGGGAGGATAAAAACAGGAGGGGAGGGGGACATACGATCGGATGAGCTAGAAACCCTTTTGCTCCACTCCAAGGACATACTGTACAGTACAGCAAAAAATAATGGCCATATTGGCAATCTGCCTTGTGGAACATCCTCAAAGGAATCTCTTATCCTCCTCCTCTCCTCCAAGGCTTATTTCGAGAGAGAGACTTCTTGAATTCAAATTGGATCTTTTTGGGACTTCTTTCACTTCAGCTGACGCAGCAGGTGGGCTGAATGGACACATGACTTGTGTGGGCACCCTCAACCGCGGTGCCCCCTTTATGCTTTGCATCTCACCCAGCCTTATCTTGGTACTATTCTTGAGCTCTTGGCTCCGTTATACCTAGCATACGGGCAGGGGAATTGAAGAGGAGGCAGCAGGTGCGGGTGTTGCCAAACAAGGTTATGTAGTTATTACGTACTACAGTACAATATGGAGCAGTGGCAGAGTTC
>JAAUYM010162120.1_pt1 | contig 10964 bp, 9 predicted proteins | sample 7278001 | NCBI WGS metagenome assembly JAAUYM01 (sample SAMN14350224, study PRJNA611818) | marine sediment metagenome | isolation source: surface marine sediment (1.8m) | place: French Polynesia: Moorea | collected 2018-08
CAAGTGAGGGGAGGGGGGGGGAAGGATGGGGGTATCGAAGAGGATATAGGCAAGTGCTTAAAAAAAAAAAAAAGAAGAAGAAGAACGCACGCACACGCTGGGGTGCAGTGTCAGTGTCCAAAAAAATATGTGTGCTCTCTCTCTCTCTCTCTCTTTCTTCCTCCCCAAAAGGATGACTAACCACAGTGGCTCCAGGAAGCTGATGTTGCTGCAGCCCTTCCACCACCACCGGTTGCTGCTGCTGCTGTTGGAACTGCTGTTGGGGATCTTGCGGCTGCTGCTCTGGAAGACTTCTAGCGGCGGCTGCTTTGGCACCCCTGCCGCCACCGCTCTTCTTGGCCTAATCGTGCGTTAGGAGAGGAGGGGGGTAAAAATCAGATGGGGGAGGACACACTGGCTACGCAACAAAAAGCAGGGGTACTAACTGTAGTAGGTATTAAAAAAAAAAAACTAATAACATGGAGGGTCGACCAAATGAATGGATGGGGTGTGGGAATACGGTAGGGAGGCGAAGGACGGGTTCTCTTGGAAGTACCTCAGTAGCTAGGTTGGTAGGGAAAAAAATTACCTGCATGCTATAATAGAATTAAGAAATGCGTTCCCCCGACTAAAAGAAAGGTTTAGATGGATTAAAAGGTGAACGTAATGAATGAAGAACCCTTCATAAAGACATACGGAAAAAGGTAATAATGCTGCGAGCAGTTAACACGTTGTACGTATGGTCTAGTTACTCTTGTTTCTAAGATTTTTCTTCCACCAACACCGATAACAAAATCTACGATTACATACCTACTAGTAGTAGGGGGAATTGTAGAACAGGAAATAGTCGTTTTTCCCCCTCCTCCTTACCTGCTGCTTGTTGATCCTGCTGGCCGTCCTGTTCTCCCTGGCCTGCTTGACGTAGGGCTCCCGCTTCTCAACCGACAGCGACTTCCAGATCTTGGCGATCTGCTTGATTCGGTCCGGCCAGTTTGGATACTCCGCCTTCAGGTTGCCGTGGTTCTTGTTGGCGTACAGGATCATGGCAATGGTTGCGTTCTCGCCCAGCGGCTCGTCCTGCTCCCACTTGATGTGCTGGTTGCGCTGTGTGGAGGACGTGGCGGCCGGCGCGGCGGCGGCGTCCGGAGGACCGGAGGGCGTCTGCGGCGTCGTCGGGGTCGACGGCGTCCCGGGCGTCGTTGGCGTCGGAGGACCGGTCGAGTCCTGGCGTTGCGGTGGCATTCCGCTCGGGCCGAGCATGGGACCGGGCATAGGACCGGGCTGTCCGGGCTGCTGCTGCTGCTGCACCGGGGCCTTCCCACCGGACCACGAACCCTGAGAGTCGGAGGAGAAGGCGGGACTCGGAATCTGCGGAGAGCCCGGGTAGTTCCCCTGGTGGAAGGGAGAAGGAGCTGTCGGAAAATTTAGTTGCTTCGGAGGCTGTTGCTGGAGTACTTGTTGCGGTGGTTGCGGTTGAGCTTGTGGGAAGGTTTGCTGCTGCTGCTGCTGCTGTTGCTGCTGTATCTGAGACTGTTGTGGATGTTGTTGCATTGGCATGTGGGGCGGCCTCATCTGTTGGGGCATCATCTGCTGTGGAGGTGGCTGACGCTGGACCATGTGTTGCTGCTGTTGCTGCATCATCTGCTGCCTTTGCATAACCTGCTGCCGCTGCATCTGTTGTTGCATTGCTAGCTGTTGCTGCTGCTGTTGTTGTTGCTGCTGCTGCTGCTGCTGTTGCTGCTGCTGCTGCTGCATGCGCTGTGGATGAATCTGTCCAGGCACCTGCGGGAACATCTGCTGTTGGGGTTGGGGCGGCATAACGGACGGAATGGCTTCACGGGGAATGTTGGGGTTCGGCTGAGTTGCCGTGGTAGTCACCATCATTACAGGCTGCTGCTGCGGCTGCTGTGGCTGTTGCGGCTGCTGTGGCTGCTGTGGCTGCTGCGACTGCTGTGGCTGCTGCGGCTGCTGTGGCTGCTGCGACTGCGGCTGCTGTGGCTGCGGCTGCGGCTGCTGTGGCTGCATCATTGGTGGCGCCTGAGACATTTGAGGGACGGCACTTGAAGTGGGAGGCACTGAAGGAATCTGAGAAGTGGGCGGCGGAGGCTGTTGAGGTTGTTGCGGCTGTTGCTGCTGCTGCGGTGATTGCTGTTGCTGCTGCTGTGGCTGCACCATGGGTTGTTGCTGTTGTTGCTGGGCGTCTTGCTGCATGGAGGTCCCAGCATTTCCGGCAGCCGGTTCAACTTTAACTTTGGTCTTGTCCTCATCCCCCTCGCCGGTCGTGGCCTCTGTCTTTACTTCGGAGGAGTTGTCCATCATGCCCTTAAAGATGTCTTCCATCTCCTTGGAGTCCAACTTAAAGTCGGGGCCGAGTTCGTCGGCCAGGGCCTCCGCCAGAGTCTCGTGCTTCTCGCCCGACGTCCCCTCGCCCGCGCTGTCTACGCCTCCGTCCCTGTCGCCACTTTTGTTGGCTGCGTCCTCCTTCTCTGCTTCCTCCAGGGCGCTGTCGTCGATCTCGCCCAGACCCTCAGTGGCGTCGGGATCCGCCATGAGACTCTGGAATAGATCATCCCCGAAGATGTCGGACGGAAGGAGATCGCCGAGATCCTCGTCCACGTCCATCTTCTCCGCGTCCTCCTCGGTCTTGACGCCATCCGACGCCTCCTTGGCCGTGCCCGGCCTGGCGCCGAGGCCATTCAGACTAGTCTCCCTCTCCACGCTCGCCTTGGCCTTGGCGGCCGCGACCCTTTTCCTCTCTTGTTCTTTGGCCTTTCGCACTTCTGACAAGGCGTCCATCGCTTCCTTTCCCAACATGAGGGAAGGGCTCTCGCCGTCGGAGTGGTCCTCCTCCTCGGCGGACAGCTTGGGGAGCACGGAGTCGACAGAGGTGCCCCTCCTCACATTGGCTTCCATCATGTCCTTACCGAAGAAGGCGTCCTGGATGTACTCTGGATACTGGGTCAGGATCTTGTTCTTCTTGGGCCTCCACACCTGTCTCTTCTTTGGCTTCTCTCCGTCAGCACCAGTCTCCGCGTCGCCTCCGTCCTTCCCGAGCTTGCTCTTGTTGACCCCTCGGCCTTTGGCTTGAAAGCCTCCGATTCCAACCTTCTTGAGATCACGATACCTCCGCTTCTTGAGCCTCATGAGCCCGCTCTCCTTGGACACCTGGACGGAGAAGCCCTCCGGGGCGTTGGGAACCTTTCCGTCAGGCCCCGGGGTGACCAGGTCTCCCTCTCGGGGCTGCGAGGGTCCGGGCGTGGGCGTGGGAGGTGGCATAAGGACGTCGTCATCGTCCATCAGGTCCAGGGCATCGGGGTCGTTCTCCATGGAGTTGTCGGCGCTCCCGCCCCCGGAGACCACCGACTCGATGGTGTCACAGATGGAGCGGTCGGAGTCCATCGGGTTGCTCAGTCCCCTCTTCCTACGCCGCTGCTTCTCTTTCTCCACCATCTGTGACTTCAGCTGGCACATTCCCCTCTCGGTCAGGACCACCCCATCCACCACAAAGGACCCGTAGGCGCCAAAGTCCGGGCTCTCTGGCGGGCTGACCCCGGGCCCGCCAAGCATGGACGGGCCCAGCGCCCCCTTCCTGGGCGCCATCATCGCCAAGTGCGGCGGCAGGACGTCGTTGGGCCTGCACAGCTGGCAGTTGTAGCCGGCCTGGCAGCACTTCTCGGCATCCTCGAAGGTGGCGATGGAATCGCAGGCGCCGTGGCACCAGCGGAGACAGGTGGAGCAGCGGATGACGAGGTCCGTCTCCTCGTAGCCGTCCTCGCAGATCAGGCACATCGTTTTGGAGTTGCAGGGACCGCAGGTGGAGTAGTTGTCGTACCAGGGGGAGTTGAAGCCTGGGTCGTTGCTCCCGCACAACTGGCATGACGAACACCTGCACGAAAATGGTAAAATTTGTACATACGTACGTACATTTTGTCAGACAGACAAACACCAATTTCTTACGTACCACTTGCACTTCCACCCTCCTTGAGGCACTTGTTCTAGAGGTGGATCCATGCAGTAAATGTGGTAGCTGATATCACATTCGTCGCAGAGGATGAGGTTAGCCTCGTCGTGTTTCTGCCCGCAGCCTTCGCACACGATGCAGTCCAGGCAGCGCCATCCTTGCTCCAGGATCACTTTGGTCACCTGTGTCCGGGAGATCCACATGTGCATATGATCACCGCATGAATGAAAAAAAAAAGTTTCCGATCGTTCTTACCCTTATGTTGACGCAGTGAGGGTGGTAGCACTGCCCGCACTGGGTGCAGACAATCAGCCTCCCTTCGAGATCGTTGCCCACGGAGCCGCACATGACGCAGAGGTCCTGCTCCAGCACGAAGTCGTCGGCCGTGGACACGCAGATCATCTTGTTGTACTCCTCCTCGTTCTCCTTCATGCCGGGCTCAGGCGTCGGACCCTGAGAAGAGGAGGGAGGGAGGTCAGTCATTGCCGGACTGCACATCACAAAACAACCAGCAGCAAAGCCAAGACAACTCAGCTCTTCCCTACCACCTGACGCAGTGTTGTCAACTGCTTTCTTTTCTTCCTTGGCGCGAAAAATCAGAGCCAGTCAGTCTGCAGCCAACTCTTTGAATAAAACAACACTCCAAGGCGGCAAGTAAAGGGAGTCTGTAGCACAGAGTTAGTTTCGGTTCCTCCTTACCTGCAACCCCACCATGCCTCGTATCTTGGGTTGCCGGCCGCGCCGCCTCATGTCTCCTCTCTTCTTGGACCCGATCCCGACGCTGCCCGGCTTGGTGGGACTACCCCCCTTCCAGCCTCCGGAGCTTCCGGCGCCCAGCGGGCTGTACATCCCGCGCGGCCTGCCCACGTAGCCGAAGCCGCGCCGACCGCGCTTGCCGCCGAGCATGGGCTTGCCTTTGCCCAGACCCATGCGACCGGAAGACTCGTAGTCGCCGGCGTAGGTCCCGGCGGCCGCGGCCGCGGCCGCGGCGGCAGCGCCGGAGGAGGACGGACTGATGTCGTCGAGGCTCCAGTTGTCGTTTGAGTCCTCGTTGTATCGGGACGGGGACGATGAGGAGTTGCCCTGGATGGGGAGGCTGGCGGAGGAGGCGCGCCCGCCGCCGCCCGACTTGCAGATGCGGCAGATGTACATGTAGTTGCTGTTGGCCACCCGGCGCTCCAGGATGGCTTGTTCCGTCGCCTCCGGGTCGCACCCGGCGTGGACGTGTCTGCAAGTTCAAGGAACGTATGAAAACAAAAGGAGCATTTCCAAATTTCAGGAAATGCTGCATAAATGCGTCCCGTTCCCTCTCCCTCTCCCCATCAAATCTGCACATTGTCAACATTAGTACGTAGTACTCAATATTTCAAGCGAATGCATTTATCCAAGTTATGCATGTGCTGTGCAAATGGAGAAGAGGGGGAATCACTTGAAGCAATTGAGCCAAGGGTACTTTGCCCACACACAAAAAATACCAAAGGGCGCAAAAGTGTTTCCGCCATGCAGTATAAACTACTACTACATACAATAGAACCCGAATAAATGAAACAGGTCTTTTTTAATAGAAAAGCTGCTGTATCAATCATGTTTAACTAAAAAAAAATTGCGCACGAGTTCAACTGTACTATGTCCCCTACTACCAACAGCACTCACTTCCTGCAGCTTGCGCACTGCGTCATCTCCTTCTGCGCGGAGTGCCTGTACGCGCGGCCGCAGACCGGGCAGGCCAGGCCCTTGTTCCGCTGCTGGTAGCAGGAGTCGCAGACAGCGTAGTTGCAGTGCCACCTGGACGACTGGCCGGAACCCGGGGTGCGGGCGCCGCAGTCCGTGCATTTCCGGCAACGCTGTAAGGAAGTATCGGATTTAATTTACCAAATTGTACATAAATAGTACGACACTTGCAAGCACCCAAAATAATACTATGCGTACTTTTGTTAGCACCAAAATATTATTAATGCGATTAATCGTAAAAAGGCACAATAGGCACAGCATTATTGAACAGTCTCAGTCTGAAGTCAGTGCAGACTATTCTGCAGTCTCTGGAGAGACATTTTGGAGATGTTGTCGATTTGTGCCCAAACAATTTATCAGCATAAAGTCAAAACGCTACAAGATGTCCTTTGAAGAAGAAGGGAGGGAGGGACAGAGGGGGCAAGAACAATGGCTTTGCTTGATAACGAATGCGGGTGTAGTAGGTACAGGAGGAGCCCATTTTTATCTCGCTGCATGCTCCCAAAACTTCTCTTGATATCGAACTTTTTTTGCGGGCGGCAGAGGAAGAAGATACCGCGCCCAAACTGCTGGCCTGAACGTCAAGTTAAAGAAAGTGAGACAGAAAAAAAAAATAATAAAGGCAGCAATGCGCAGAAGGCACCTTTCACATCCAACTGAGGGGTTCGCGGTGTTTCCCTATCAGATGTGCCATATTTAGTGAATTAAAAGGTAAGCCAAACATTCCATCTGTGCCCAAGAGCTAGAAAGGCTTCAGCTTTTGCTCTCTTATTGCTCAAGATGAAAACATGAAATGCGCCAATGTCGGCGTAGTGGCGCATTAAATTGCGGGTATGTGTAGACAGCAAATTCCCTAAGACATTGCACTAGGAGAGGATTGCACCCTCCTCTTCCCTCTTCTCCTCATTTTGCTCCACCTTGTCCCTCCTCTTTCTCCTCGTCCTCCTCCTCCTCCCTACTACACCATGTGCTTTCATTCCTGCTGCCACCTCAATCCCGGGTCTTGCTGCTTTCTCCATTCCCCCTCCTTCCCCTTCCCTGGCCAATCAGCTGGCTTTCCCTTATCGTATTGTGCCTGCTTGGACTCTTTCCTCCTTCCCAAGGCAGCTCCAGTTCAAGCCACTTTGGCTGGACTAGTAGGTGAGGTGAGGCAGGGATGGGAGGGGGAGAGGGGAGATGGACAAAAAAAAAACGCAATTCGGGAATCGAAAGCTGACCGCACCGCGGAGCTCCAGCCTCTCCTCTCCCCGAGGCCACTTTTATCCTTCTCTTTTCTCTCTCTCTGTCCTTCTTACCTTGCACTTCCACCCGTTCTTGGGTATTGATGCCATCTGCGGCCTGAGGCAGTGGGCGTGGAAGGCGCCGTCGCACACGTCGCACAGGAGGAAGCGGTCGTTGTGGCCGACCTGGCGGCAGTTCTGGCACCACTTGCACTTCTGGCACTGCCAGCCGGCGCGGATGACGGGCGTGATGCGGACGTGCGCGCCCGTGTAGAAGTAGTGCTTGCCGCACTTGGTGCAGAACAGCAGGTTCACGAAGTCCTCGGGCTTCAGGTCCACCACGCGGCCGCTCATCCACTCGCCGTTGTGGTACAGGTACTTCAAGTTGCTATCAACTGAAGAGGGGGAAAAAAACAATCTCATTTAGCACCAATAGGACTGGGGCGAGAAGAAACTCAGCTGAAACTGCCTGTGGCACCCACCTAAACTGGCTACTTTTCCGAGGCTAGCGCTGCCGACGAGGGTGAGAGTGGCCTTGTGCATGAACGATCCCGAGGCGGCGCCGCAGGGGAAGTGGTAGAACTTTCCGCTGCCCTTGCACTTGATGCTGGCGCCGAAGTGCTTGCAGTGGGCGCACCGCTGCCAGGCCGCGCCGATCACCGCGTCCTCCAGACCGCAGAGGCCCTTGCTGCTCATGGCCTCGTCCAGGCTCGTCTCCTTCTTCTGCCGGACCCCGTGCGACCATAGGGAGCAGCGCTCGTGCACGTAGTAGTGGCCTGTGGACGAAGAAGAAAAAGTATAGAGTTTACTTTTGAAGTCTTGGCAGCACCAATTTTTTTTCTGTAGTGATGCGCTGTAGTTGGCGCTTACGACGTGTGGGAGGGACTACAATGTTCAAACCATGAGAGAAATGTCTCAAGTGAGCCGTGTAATACCTACAATCAAATTGAAACGTGCACCCGGCCAAAAATCTAACAGAAAGGGTTTTTGGCCCCTCACTCAGGAGGGCTAATGGCCCGTGCGTTCACATTTGACTGAAGTTGCCATTAATTCGTCCGACCATCTGTCCATCTTATAAAATACGAGTAAACGCCCCCTCCCCCTCTGCTTTTGTTACTCTCGGGAGTCAATCAAATTTCGCGCCTGGCATGCATGCGTCACTTTTTTTTTTACAGCGGGATCCAGTTTTTCCAGCTGCTGCCGCCCATATTCAGACGTTCTCTCGTAAGGATGTACTTTTTCTTCCTCCCGTCTCAAAGCAGGCAAATTCCCACAACACTAGTAGATCTCAAGAAAAAAAAAAGATAAACGGCATTTCCTGAAGGAAAAAGAAGAAAACTCAACTGACCAGAAGATTCGAATAGCAGCGAGTGATCCGGCTCTTCGACGAAGCCGACGTTGTCCAGCTCGTCCACGGGCTCCCCCACGTCGCCCGAGGTGAACTTCCTCCCCTTCCGACGGGCGTTGAGCCCGCTGCCACTGCTACTGCTGCTGCTCCCACTGTTATTGTTCTTGGGGCTGGAGCCGTCCCCGTTGTTGTCGGCGTCCGCTGAGGCGGATCCGCCGCCGGTGCTCAGGAAGGCCGCCCTCCGCCGCTTCACCTCGGCGGCCAAGTCGAAGTCTGCCGGCACCTTGTACTTGACCATGTCGCCCTGGCCGAGGGCGGAACGCTCACTGAGGTTGCACAGCGCGCACAGCTTCCCCGGGTACTGCTCCGTGAAGAGCAGCTCCTCCTGGTCGGCGTAAGGGTCGAAGGAGCTGGAGGAGCAGCCGGAGTCGCCGCGAGAAGGCGACCCGCCGTTGGAGACGGAGGAGGAGGCCGCGGCAACGGCGGCGGCGGCGGCGGCGGCGGAGGTGGCGCTGCCGCTACCGAGGAAAGCGCCGCCGCGCGTCCCCGCCTCGTTCATGTAGTAGAGGTAATCACTGTTGTAACTGGACGTCTCTCCTGTGGCCCTCCGGCGACCTCGAGACCCTCGGCCGCGACCGGAACCTCGAGTACTAGTGTATTCACCGCTGAAAAAAAAGAGACAATTTGTGTGTTACAAAAGTTACCATATTTTTGCACAGCCTTTTTTTTCTTGTTACTTACGAGTCTGTTCTTTTCAGCTTGTGCAAGAGGCTGGAGCCTCTTGGCCGCCCAAGGCTGCCGCCGCGGCTTCCCCTGCCTCTCTTTGGCAGCGAAGGCATGGACGAAGACGAGGAGGAGGAGGACGCCGCCGCGGCCGCCGCCGCCACCGCCTGCTGCTGCTGGGACAGCATGGCCATGGACAGCATGTTGGCCAGCGGCTTCCCGGAGGAGACGGCCGCCTGCAGGTACGCCGCCTGCGCCGAGCTGTACCCGGGCAGGTTGAGGAGCTGCGTGGCCATGGCGGCCTGCGTCAGGGCGGTCATCTGCATCTGCGCCGTCGCCGCCGTGATGTAGTCCGTGAGGGCGGACGTGGCCGACGACGAGGGGGACGCGCCGGGGTTGTTGGCGCCCGCCTCGTTGGACGAGGACGAGCTCGACCTGGGCGACAGCGGACTCTTGTCGCCCCTCTCTCCGGGCTCGCTCTTCACCACGCTGTCGCTGCCGCTGCTGTTGCTGCCGGCGCTATTGCCGGCACTGTCGCCGCCGCCATCCTTGGCGTGGGCCCGGGAGGAGGACGGCGGCGGAGGAGTGGTGGAGGGCGGCGGCAGGGAGGAGTCCTCCCTGCTACCACCCACGCAGTTAACCACGAGCGAGGAGGAAGAAGACTTCTTGGACTTCTTCTCGTCTAGGTGGTTGGTCTCTGGCGGCTCCTCCTTGACTGGGGACACGATGAGGCCGCCGCCTCCACCACCGGAGGAAGACGACGACGACGACGACGGAGGTCGACCCGAGGAGGAGGAATTTGCGGCCTCGTCCTTGACTTTGACCGGGAGTACCCTGCTGATCTTGACGGACGCCGGCAGCACCACGTCCTTGATGACGTGGTTGGCCACCGGCACCTCTCTCTCCCTCTCCCTGCTGGCGCCGCTCCCGCCGCCGGCGGCGGAAGCGGGCGGCGTCTTTGCCTCTTCAGCCATGCGGACTCTGAAGGGGCGACATCGGAGTGACCGGGAGAAGGAGGAGGAGCAAAGAGGAGGCTGGAGATGTTCCACCGGGCCAAGACGGGAAAGATCTGAAACATGAAAGAGGAAGGAGGGAGGGAGAGAGGGAGAGAGGGGAAGGGAGGGTCAGTTCAGTCGTCAACGGATCATCAGCAATTAAAAGAGGAGGAGGGGGGGGTTGAAAGGCAGCCAGTTGCATCAAAACTAGATCCCCTCATCCCCCTCCTGCCTCATATTTGCCCACATCAGTTGCTCCCTCCCTCGCCCTCCTCCGTCCCCGCCGCCGTCAACCTCCTCCCAGCGCCTGGCGCCGCTGGCGTCGGCGTCTCCGTCCTCCCTCTTCGCGTGGATGGCCTCCCCGCCCCCCGAGGCCGCCCCCCGTCCCCCACCCCTCTCCCGCCTGCCCCCGCCCCGTGGAGGTTGCGGGTGGACCCGTCCTCTCCCACTTACCATGGATCCCTGGTGGCTGAGGTGGCCCTAGAGGTCGCGATCCGCGCCCTGCTCGAGGTCGGAGCCCATCCTGCTGTCCTCGCTCTTCTTCTCCGATTCTTCTTCTTCTTCTTCTTCGTCGCTGCTCTCCTCTCTTCTCCTCCTCCTCCTCTTCTTTCCTCTCCTCTTCCTCCTCCTCCTCCTCCTCCACCACCTCCTTCACACTCCGCTGCTTCTTCCCTTCCTTGCCTCTTGCCCCTTCTGCCCGCCATCTCCGCCGCTGAGCCCGGCTTGGCCTGCAGAGGCGTTCTTGTGCTGCCAGCCCCTCTCCTCTCGGAGGAGGAGGAGGAGGAGGAGGAGGAGGAGGAGGAAGAAGGACGCTCCGGACGAGGAGGGAGAGGAGGGGAAAGGGTTGACGCCAAGCCGGGGGAGGGAGGAGGAAGAGGGCCGGTTTGGCCGGGGCGTTTTGCCAGGGTTTGGAGCAGCCCGGGGGGGGGGGGGGGCAACAGGGACAGGGGCCCCCCGGGCCCGCGGGGAAAAAAAGGACGGGCCCTGGCCCGGGGGAGGGGGGGGGA
>JAAUYM010002700.1_pt1 | contig 10961 bp, 19 predicted proteins | sample 7278001 | NCBI WGS metagenome assembly JAAUYM01 (sample SAMN14350224, study PRJNA611818) | marine sediment metagenome | isolation source: surface marine sediment (1.8m) | place: French Polynesia: Moorea | collected 2018-08
AATTTCTGTGCGGCATTGTTCTCATGGCAGTGTTTTCAGCTAGGCTGACTTCTACTCTAGCTATTACAGAAAAGATGGCTGTTGTAAAAACACTGGAAGACGTCAATAATCATAAATTAAATCTTTATATTAACGGTTAGTAGCAAAGGCTGGGTATTTTCTTCTGGTACTTATATTGCTATTTTTCTGTGTGCAGGAGGTGGAAACACAGAGAGCGTCTTCAGAAATGCTCCAAAAGGGACCATTCACAACTTGATATGGGAAAACCAGTTGAGCAAAGAGGAAAAATTCCGAGCACAGGATGAAACACTGTTCAAGGACTTTGACGCAGACACGCGTGGAGTTATGTTTACCCCGCACTCTAAAATTATGAGGGAAATGGATGCCCACCATGAGACCTGCAAACTGATTGTTTCAACAGTAAGTAGAGTTAAAAAAAAAATAATTTGCCTAAAACCCCCACAGTCTATCTTTCCCCCCCTATGTTCCAGCTTGAGACAAGGCAGTTCAGCATGGCCGCAAGGAGGCAGTTCGAGTACTCCGACCTGGTCAATCACCAGCTGGAGAAGATAGGCGAGAGCGGAGTGCTGGACCAGCTACTCAAGCGATACTTGGAGACCTTGTCATCTACAAAAGAGTACATTTGCTCCAGACTGGAGGTAAAAAAATCTTGATTTTCTGTGACATCTCGAAATCTTCCGTTGTTTTTACGTACAGGAAAGGTCATTAGAACGCAATGAGTTGTTGTTATTCTTGAAACAATGTTGGTTTTTGGGGGGGCATTTGCCTCTAACTAAACTGTTCACTGAAGTGCAATTTCGGCCTTCAGCAGCTCTTTCTGCTCTCTATAATTATCTCACCGCAGGTCTTTGAACAGAGTCTGTTCTTGTTCCTCAATCTAGGACGAAAGCATTACGGCCGGTTTCTCCAAAGTCTGGACCTTTTTCTCATTGGTCATTGGAGGAGTCGTCTGCAGTCTGTGTATTCTTATTGCAGAAAATTTGGTAAAATACTTCAGCAAAAGCTACTAGTATATCACCCTAGAAGTGTTTTGTTTACTACTTTTCGTACCTACTCACATGCTATGTCATATTTGTTTAACATGGCAAAAAATTTCCCACTTGGACTCAGCTAATATAAAATACTGGCTAAGTGGGAAATGATTTGACACTACCACTGCTATCATTTATCTGTTGAATTAAAGAAGGCTAAGGGAACCAATTTATATGCAACATAGAGGTACTACTATCACGTGTACGTGAAAAAGTTGGACTTTGTCTTCCCTCTAGTGTACTTTCTACTAGTACACGTATTGTGACGTTCCCCCCCCCCCATCAATTAATGATGAATTGCGAAATGGTGGGTATTAATTGCCCGGTAGCATTTCTCTTGCACACACAAACACGCACAAAGAGGATTATAAACACATTTGTTTTCTTCTGCCTGCTCCGTTAATCTTGCTTGAAAAACGACTCGCCGCTGTCAAATACAAATTGCCCCACCCCCCCCTGTGGCGGCGTGCCCGACCAGACGTTGTTGTTGCTGGGGAAGAGATGGCTAGTGACATTGACCACACTCAACTACTGGCGGTCTGCAGGAGACCCCTTATGCCTTCACTCAGTTTGCTCAAAGAGCTTAATCTCACCCTTGATTATTGCACAAGCCAACAGGAAGCCAATTAATGTGGCAACCTGAACACTGAGGGGAAGGATCCAACCCCAAAGCTTGGACCCACACCAGCAAAACTCTTTTAGTTTACGTACATTTGTTGGTTAAATTCAGGATAATTTCAACTATGACTGTCTGGTCGGGTGGGTGCCTTCTAATGGCTGCTCTTTTTTTCTTCTTGCGCACAAATTAGTCTTGTGTCTCCACGATTAAGCAAGTGAGAAATAAGAAGTCAGTCAGCAAACAGTGATATGACGAAATTACAGTAAAACCTTAATATTATATATACAGTATAGTAAACTTTGATACAGGGAATAGATGTATTATTGCACATGTAGAATGGAATCCTTTCTGACCAAGTTCACTGCAGGGGAACATTTTGCGGACGAAAATAAGGCTCATCTTATTGAAGAAAAATTTTGCACCCTTCTTGTTGACAAAAATGCCCATGCTAGTGTAGAAATTTTAGAATTGAAATTACTCTGTACTATTATTTACAAAGTAAATTTACTTTGTAAATAATAACGCATTTTAAGTTTATTTATTATTAGAAGAATAGTCTACTGGTGTTAGTTATTAACTTATTACACATTTTTGTGACCAATTAAGTACATATTTAAAAATGTTACTTGATCTTACTAAAATGTAATTGGGCACGTATAGTGCATACTACTACGAGTTCTACTATCATTATACATGTACTTAGATATGTTACTATGCGTACATACTATTCGTATTATACTAGTACGGTAAATGGTACACAACATCTAGTAAAAGTGCACCTTGTTAGAATACAATATGGTAAACCATGAGCAGAAAATTTTGTTCTTAACATAGGCCAATAATATGGCTGGAGGGTAAAATTTTCGTTCCAAATTTTTTTTTCGATGATTGACTGCGCTCTTTCACCGCATCAACGTTCAATTGTACTTACCACGTGCTGTAATTCCGTTCAGATATTTTGGCTCTTTCTTTCCCAAGTAGGCACAAAGTGCAAAATTTGCATAGCATGAAAAAACTCACCCTTCTCTTACTACTTATTATTTGATCTTGGCCAATTTACTGCAGACTTGCCACGTGACCATAGGCCAATGTATCTATCTTTTTTTTCTCCCTCCCCCTCCCTCTGACCTGTCTTTTTCTAGCATGATTGACGGTCACCCAAACGACCCCAGAGCTCTTTTGCAACTCTTTCGGATTAGCGTCCCTCCCCCCCCCCAAGTTCTGCCGCGCTTTATCTTGGGTGAAACTCATGTGGTGATTTTTCAAAAGTAAGTATGTGTATCATTTATAATATGTACTTGTACCTTGTATTCACACAAGGATCCAAATAATTGGTTCTAACAGGAAGCGTGGGGAATGGGGTTAACAGTAACTAGTACGTTTATTACGAACGTTGTACATAATCTGAGGGCCTCTTTGGGGGGGAGAAATGGGGGATAGAAACCCCCATCTTTCTTCTCCACCCGTGCCCATGTGTCTGTGTGTGTGCATATTGTATTTGAATTATGCAGCTAAACAAAGTAAAGGGCCGAAAGGCTGAAAAACAAAGTGGTCCTTTCTCTTTTTTTAAGTGTGGAACGTCCTCTTGTTCCTCCTGATCTTCTGGTCCGGGAGCCAGATGCTGGCGGCTGGCGCAGCCGCCGGCACCGTCTGCCCCGCCGGCGAGTTTGCCACAGTTGGAACCAAGAACTTTTACTGGAGCACCACCTCCCGCACATATGACGACGCCATGATCAACTGCCCGAACAACAGTACCCTGGCTGTGTTCAGCGACTCATCTGAGATGTCGGTCTTGGCTGACAAGAGCGATGCAGGTAGTAAAGATAAGTTCTGCTGTTCTCCAGGACCAAAAAAACCATATGGCTAGTTACAGATGTACTGTACGTCTTGTGAGATTTGTGATATATTACTAAAAGTTAATCACACTGCAATTGCAACAATTAGAACTTTGTACACACATTTAAGAGATTTAAGCCATATTTAAGGTCGTCCTTAATCCCCCCCCCAAAAAAAACAGAAGCAAAGGAGTACTGGACAGCACTATGGAATCCTCACAAGCGTACCTGCACTGGATCTGGCTGCAATGAGGGCCTTGACTGGCTAGGCCAGAAGAACAAAATATTCACTCAGGGAGGCATCCCAGCCAGTCTCACAGTCTCTGCTGGAGAGGTATGTACGTTCATATGTCAGTATTTGGCATTCCCACTTTATATATCATGTCTGTGTTCAAATATGTCACTTGAATGTACGTACTACCGTAGCAGTAGCTACAATAGCACAATGCTTATAGTGTCAATCTATGTTTTTCTCTTTTAGTGTATTGTTTTTGATGAAAACTCTGCTACGGAGGCACCCTGTTATAACTTGAACAACTACATCTGCCAGTGTGACATGGCAGCAGATCCACCTTCAGGTAACATGAGACATAATGTTAGAACTTTGCAACCTGAATACTAAAATTGGCGTCTAATAAAAATAGTTGATTTTATTTAGCAAAAAAGACAACCCTGCAAGTATATTATGTTTCTTTCATGCATTTTCTGAAGATTGTCCACCAAACCCTATGTGGTCAAGGCATGGTTCAAAATATTATGGGGCCAGCCTGTACATCATGGACTACGCAGATGCTGTCACCTACTGCAGTGATCATGGTGGCCAGCTGGCACAAGTTACATCTCAGCAAGATTTCTTGCAGACACTTACTGCAGCAGGCAAGGGACAGCATCTGTAATGATTAAGCTACATGGTACAGGGCTACATTTTTTGCATCCCGGTATTCCACCACTTGGTTTTAGTGGGTTACCAGCAGATAATGTGGATTGACGTCGAAAATCCAAACAATGAGGACTGCACTAGTGGAAATGCTTGCAACTTGAAGTTAAAGAACAATGCTGGAAACTCCATCACAACCAACACTTACATGACTGACAATAGTCACTTCTCCTTTGATGTGGATGGCAATTTTTGGTGGGGAGGTTGTGTTGCTTTAGACAAAGCTGAGTCACTTATTACACAGCTGTGCAATTGGGGTTCAGACGAAAACTATGCATTTTGTGAGGTATCTTGCGTAGAAGGTAACACCTTGAAAAATTCTGCTAATGCTTGTTTGAAGAATAAATTGTGCTTAATACTGTCAGTTGGTCAGTGACAGTGGTAAAGTAACTTTTTCTCTGGCAACACTTTCAGTCACACCTGCTTGTCCCAGTGTGGCTGTTCCCCTGACCACCGTGCAGGCCAACTGGCACTTCCACATCAGCCCTATCCCCATCTATCACCACAGGGCCAGGAAGTACTGCACAGACCTTAACATGGATCTGGCCACCTTTCTTCCAAGAGATGACTATGACGCACTAGAGGAATACTTAGGTAACTAAGTTGCTGATTTTAACACTTTAGTATTTTTATAACACCAGAAAATTACTAACATTGTGTCCTATAATACGCCATAACGGTAAATATCTTTAAAGCATTAAAATATTAAAAAATGGGATGCATAACACGTAAGCAATCAAACTACTTAGATACTAACCTACTTTTATATTAAAGGTGGAATTACAACACCCACTGGTGCCACTTGGGTCAATTTCCACAACCCAAATGCAGTCAACTGTGGAGACAGTAGTTGTGATGAGATGGTGACAGATTTTGATGTCAGTTTCCTTGCTTGGGAAAACATTTACTTCTACTTTCCTGGTTCTGTCTCGGCTAACAAAGCATGTGCAAAAACAGCAGCCAATGATGGCATTCCTGATTATGTATTGGTGAATGATGAAGATTGCTCTGCTGCTCATGAAGCTGTCTGCTCTACTAACTGCTGTAAGTTAAAACGTCCACATTTCCAGACTTGTCTCTTAGAATTACTCCTATATGCAAAAGGCTAAAATGCTTACAAACCTTTAAAAAAAATTACATTTTTGCTACCTTCATTAGTTAGTGGGTTAGATGGTGGTTGGTCTAACTGGATGGATGTGACCTCCTGCACAGCCACTATCTGTGGTGCTGGCACAAAGAACCAGACTCGAGTTTGTGACAATCCCTGTGCCACCTGGGAATGACTGCTCTGGACTTAACAGCAGGACTGCCATCTGCTATGCTGTAACTGCATGTACAGGTAAACTTGCAGAGTTAAGTCAATAGCAGCACGTACAAATAGTATGCATATCCCAACAGGCTGTCCTCCACTGGCAAGTTGGACTCAATATGGCTCAAAGTGGTATGGATTCAGTGACATGGAAATGACCTGGGACGATAATGCACAAAGTTTTTGTGGTCTTCATGCAGATGGGGCCAAATTGGCCTCAGTGGCTACAGCTGCGGATTTCAACAATGTCATAACAGCCTTGGGTGAGTCTGCTTATCTCACATGTGATAGGATAGTGAAAACTGCCTAGTTTGTGTGATATTTACCATACACACAGTACTTGAAAAAATATGTAACCTACTCAAAAAATTCTCTTGGTTGTAGCACATATGTACTGCAGCCATACGCATTATAGGCATTAAGTATCTACTAGTTTTCTAAAAATAGCAAGTTCAAGTTTTTGTGGTTTTTTTAGCTGGAGGGCCATTTGTGTGGGTTGATCTATACAATCCAAACTTGGCAGCATGTTCTTCAGATCCTTCCACCTGTGACCAGATTGTAACTGACAAGGATATAACAACAGTTGTTCCTGTGATCAACATGAATGTGTTAGACTTTGCTGATGTGGATGGAGCAAACCCTTGCCTTAGGCTGAGAAATAACCTGTCTGTGGAAGGAGAAGACTGCAGCAACAACACAAATCAAGTCCTTTGTGAATCCTCATGCACTCCTTTAGGTATTTTGCTTTTCTTTCAAATTTTCCAATGTAACAGAAAACAGGTTCTCTAATCTTTTATTCAGCACCTCCATCTTGTCCAGCAACTAGTGCAACTTTGACAATGGTAAATGGAAAGTTCTACCATGGAAGTAACATAGAATATGTTCACCAAGATGCAAGAAAATACTGCACAGACCTCAATCTTGAGCTTGCTTCAGTAGACACACAGAAAAATTATGAAAATGTTGCATATTTTATTGGTAAGGCAGCAGTTTATTTTTAAAATGTAATGTTACAGCAATGTTCTACTTTCCTTTAGACAATTATTTTCCACACACATCATATGTGAATCTGCACAATCCTAGTGGAATTACTTGTCGAGATGCTATTGCATGCAACAGCCTCCTAAAGGACTTTGATGGCAACGTCATCAGCACTACCTATTTTGACAAAAATGTTAGTGTGGTTCCTCCTGACAATGCCTATAACTGCATAAAGTTTTCTACAACAGCTCTGTCCCAAAACCTGTGTACCGATGCTCTTACAGTTGTTTGCGAGTTGGGTTGTGGTGAGTATTTATACAGCCTGTTAATGTTCAAATTGGGTTATGATAATCTGATAAAAATATATTTGAATCTTTTGCCACATACATAGTTGATGGTGACTGGTCAGATTGGGTAGACAATGGAACTTGCTCTCTCACGTGTGGTGGTGGCCTTCAGCAGCAGGATCGTGAATGTAGCAATCCCTACCCAGCTGGGGTTGGAGCAGACTGTTCTGGAGACACTGTCCAGTTTTTCAACTGCAACACACAAGGGTGTCCAGGCAAAACTGATACAATACTGTATAATATTTACATTACAGACAATACAATTTTTTTTACTTAGACACATTTGTTTTAGTAGCTTAAGCTAAGCCCAAAAATAAAAATGAGTAGTAGTTCATATGAGTAGTAGGAGTTGCAGTAAACATATTATTAGCAAGTAATTATTGCCAATTAAATTTAATTCTAATTTAACAGTAAACGGCAGCTGGAGTGACTGGGTTGACTTAACTCCCTGTCCTGTCACTTGTGGAGGAGGTGAGAAGAACCAATCAAGAGCATGTGACGATCCCGCACCTGTCAACGGAGGACTAAACTGCACTGGACCAGATTTGCAGACAATGCTGTGTAATGAATTCTCTTGTCCACGTAAGTGTCTCACACATGAAATAAATATACCTACTACTTGTATAATTTATGGTGGAATAAATGCACTAAATTTACAGCGGAATATGGTCCGTGGGGTGAGTGGGGCCCGTGCTCCAAGACGTGCGACTACGGGACACGCCAGAGAGACAGGAACTGCTCAGTACCTAACAGCTGCAATGGCCTGGGACTGAGCGTCGACACTGAGTACTGTGATCTCTCGGATTGTCCAGGCATTGTCATCGGTAAACCAATAGTTACAGTCTCCTCAGATTGTACGCAACATCACATTAGTACTTATTTTTTTCTCGTGAAGCCACCCCCATGGTGCCCTATGAGGTAAGCCTCACTGCCTTAAACCAGTTCCTAGGAGCAGTGACAGCCACAGCAACACCTTCCGGAAGTGTGATGCCCAGAGTGCAGTGCACTGCAGAGTGCATGTCTCTCAGGGCCACCAGGCACAGCTACACAGCATGCAATGGCTTTGTCTATGCAGATGGGGTCTGCAAGCTGGGATACATGGAACCGAACTGGGTGGTGGAGCAGAGTCAAAATCCAGGGAACAATGGGAAGATCTACTTTGACATATCCTTGCCTTAAAGAAACTGCTGCAGGCAAAACATCAACAATATATATAAATAACTTGATGTGTATCAAAGCATACTACTGTACTGTACATCTCTTTTTTTATTCAAAAATATATTTGTACTGTACAAATTCATTTGATGCACATAGTGCTAATGTGTTGAATACTCTATTCCGACCTCCATGCTAGGACTTCTCAAACTTGTCCTCCCTCCACGGGTGTCAGGGGAATCTCATTGTGCAGGTCCAGCTTGTCGCTGTCATTGTTGTTGTCGTTGTTGTTGTTCTTGTTGTTCTTGTCGTCCTATGGAAGAAGAGGAGAAAATCTCAACTAAAAGTGCGAAATTCTGCAGAGAAAGAACTCATGCTAATTATCCAAATAAAAAACTTTATTGCGTTTGGTAAGTAACGTCAGGTTCCTCAAAGAAGAAAGAAAAGAGTGGAATGATTTAGCCACACTGCGCTACCTTCTCAATAAATCACATTTTTACTATATGTTTAATTCTCACCCTGGCGTCCTCCATGGTTGTAGGCAGCTTTCTCTTGCTCGTCTCCGTCAGCTTGAGCGCCAGCACGGCCGCCACCAGGCTGGGTACCCCCAGGGTCAGCATCGGCAGAGATGTCCACAACACGGCCTTGGAGAGAGAAAGGATTGAGAAAAGATCGGTAGCAAGAGCAACGGACAAAAAAAAAGAACAGCATTGGTCACCAGCTTGGAGGTAAACGGCGCGATTAGTCCAAATATCCTGGCCATCATGGAGCAGAAGCCGACCGCCTGCGCCCTCAGGTTGGTCGGGTACAGCTCTGCGGTGATGAGCCACACCATCATGAAGCCGATGCCGGCAGACAGCTTGCCTATATTGGAGTGGGGGGGGGAGAAAGAGATCATGGTACTTCGTGGCGTTTCTTGCTCTCTATAATTAGAGTCTCTCAAATTCCCGGAATGCTTGAATACCTGGGTATTCTGAGCATCAAAACTTTGATCAAAACCCGGGAAATACCCGTTTTTTTTATTTTAGCATATGATTGCCAGAAAATGGGAGATATGCCTTTAGAAGTTGTCTAAATTTGTCGGGTTCGGGAAGTCACTCACTGAAGAGGTACGTGATGAGGATGATGGTGGTGTAGTCCTTGGGGATGAGGGCCAGGATGATGGAGGTGGTGCCCAAGAGGCCCAGGGAGAGGGAGAGCAGCCAGCGGCGCCCGAGGCCGTCAAGAGTGAACCAGAGCAAGATGCAGACTGAAATTGGAAGATGTAAGCAAAAAAAAATTTTTACATGCATCTCTATCTCTCAACTTTTAATTTGCCAAAACCTGGTGAGTCGATGAGGGTAAAGAGCAGGTAGTTGAGGACGATGTCCCCGTTGAGCTTGGTCTGGCTGAAAGCCAACGCGTAGAACCCAATGCAAACAGTCACCCTGTAAGAGAAAGAAGCACGTGTGATAAACAGTGTTGCCAACTGACGCGTTCTGGCTGACAGCTGGCAACAGTGATGGCGGCAGCAACGACAGCATCGGGGGAAAAAAAATACGAAACTAACCAGCAGAGGATAAGGATGAGCGTCTTCTGGACGTGCCCAGGCTTGAACAGGTCCTTGTAGTTGAGCTTCTCGTCGCACTCGCTCTCCAGGTGGTCCAGCACCTCACGGATCTCCTTCTTGTCCCCGTCCGTCAGCACCTTTCCGTTCGTCTTGGCGATCTCTGTCGAAGAAGAGGATTTTTTTTTTTAATTAATGATGATCTTACACAAGTTTTATCCATTTAGCACGAAACCCACTGTGGAAGACCTCCTCCGCCTCCTCCTTCCTCCCGTTCATGGCCATCCAGCGCGGCGACTCCGGGATGAGGAAGTAGGAAGGGATGCCGAAGAGGCAGATGACGCCCGTCCAGAGGTGCAGGTAGCTCCAGTGCCGGTTCAGGTACACCAGCAGGACTTGCACGAAGCCTGAGATGGGGAAGTCTGGTTTTTTTGGGGGGGGTGGGGGGGGAAAGGGAAGAAAAAGTGGATTTGTTTAGTACCGTAGTACAGTATAATCTCGGTATGTGAAGTAGGTAGCCACTCTCCGACTTTTCTATAGTTATGTCAGAACTGTACATAGGTACGTACCATATTTCTTAACAAGTGACCTCTTCCCTCCCATGCCTTACCCTTGATGCAAATGATAAGCCTCCTCTTCTCCGGGCTGAAGTACTCCAGCCCGTAGGTGTGGCCGGCGATCCACATGATGGGCAGTGCGGTGCAGGTGACCAGCCGGAAAAACAGGTAGGAGTAGTAGTTGGGGATAAACCCCCCGATGACCACACAGGGTACGACGATGCAAGCCCCGAGCCCGAGGGTCCGGCGGCGGCCGAACCGGTCGGCCACCCGGCCGCCGATCAGCGACCCCAGCAGCAGGCCGAGCATCAGGATGGAGCTGAGGATCCTCCGCTTGTACTGCTCGTCGCAGACCATGTTCAGCTCGGTGGTCAGCGTCACCTCCATCTGGGAGCGGTCCCAGACGTAGCTGTCGCAGGTGGTGGTGGCGCTCCTGTTGAAGGAGGAGGCCACGCAGACGTCCGGGGAGGCCACCAGCGGGGAGGAGTCCGAGGGCGGGTCGACCAGTGGGACGAACTTGTGGCACGGGTCGAAGTCGTCCGCCTCCCTGAGTGTGGGGAGGAAAAAGTTAGACTACAATTATAGGTAGATCAAAATGGATTTTTCCGCTCTACTTTTGAAAC
>JAAUYM010127655.1_pt1 | contig 10961 bp, 16 predicted proteins | sample 7278001 | NCBI WGS metagenome assembly JAAUYM01 (sample SAMN14350224, study PRJNA611818) | marine sediment metagenome | isolation source: surface marine sediment (1.8m) | place: French Polynesia: Moorea | collected 2018-08
ATGCGAACTTTTTATGATAGCTACATTAGATTTTAGAGGAACCCACTAGGGGTTCCTAAAAAGTTCCAAAATTTTGTTAGTAAGTAAGTAGAAAAAAATCCAAATCGGTGGAAAAGGGTAGCATTCACGGAGCATATGGAATCGGAGCTTTTTCGGAGCAAAAATGGAAGCTTTATTAACACTCACTTGGTGGTTGGGAAGTCGAATGAACAGTATATGAATTGCGTAAATTCGATTAATTTGGCTTTCTACCACATGACTAGTGGTCATGAACATTAATGCTAGTAGTCACCATGGAAATGGTAGTCATGTATTATTACAACAGCTTCCATGGTTTAAAGAAAGAAATTCTCTCTAATATCTTTAGCAAGGGGTTGTGTTTGTACTGTGGTACTGTACTGTACCATTATCCCAGTTGAAATTACCATGCTGCTGGGCATCCCACGCAGCAAGCTAGCAGTGCTGGATCATCAAGTGCATTGTGATATATTCAGTGCTCGAAAATCCTCTGGGCAACATGGAATGCTTTTGAGGCACATTTAAACATATACTTAGTACAGCAACTCCTTCCTTTGTGGATGTGGTAGCAGATGTTTCAATGAGGAAATATAAATATCACGTCCTCCCATCATCTCTCTCACTTAAATGTGAAATTCGACTCAGTAGTCTGAATGCGTGATCAGTCCAAAAAGGAAAACAAAGGCTACAGTAGATGGAAACTTTAATGTTAGCAGGAGGAGGGAGAAACCTGATTGGGCAAAGAGTCCCACTACTGAGACCCTTATCAACTGATCCTGATTGGATGGGGGTTCTTTCCTTCTACGCCAGTTTATTGGGGGCAGTGAGAAAAGTTAAATTCCGTACTTAAACAAATTTTGCTCAATTTAACCTGAGAAAAAGGTAATTTATTCACTGAGAGACCCACAGGCAGTAAACTCAACCCCTTCTTTGTGCCAAGGACTGGCGTGGTCACTTTGTCGTAACCGCAGTAGCAGGCTACGTAGGTTGGCAAGTGCTGCTGCTGCCGCCGTCGCTGCTGCTGCTGCTTCCTTGGCTCCTTCCCTGACACACAGACGCAGGTTCCCCTTCCCTCCCCTGCCCCACCTGAATGAGTGAACCAGGTGTGCCGTAACAAGCAGCAAACACCAAATTCGCCAAGAGAAGGCGGTGGGAGGGGATGCGGTTGGTGGAAATCTGGAATTGTTCTGGAAAAGTTCCAAAGCGAACACGGCAAGGACTGCAATTAGGAGAGCCCTTCTCGGCTGCCCTCACTGGCTTTCCAAATTTCCAGACATCTCTAAGGGATCATCGGTACGTTAAACCGGGGCGTCGCTGAAGGATAGAAAAAGGTAATGTTCCAGAAGAGTTTGAGAGGCCAGAGGGGCGGGGGGAGGGGGAAGTAACAAAACCGATGTTGGGGTCTGTCTAAACATTTGATGTTAGGGGTGTATCTGTTCCCCTATGTCCCTCAAAAGCTTCTGGGACACTGCCACAAGTTAAACAGCATCGCAAGAAAACCTTTTTTTTTTCTCCCTCTATCTAAACACCTTTCTCTATTATAGAGATGGACTTCCTTCGCTCACTCTTCCCAACCTGCTGTTGGATTCTCCTGGGAGTGGCTGCAGTGTGCTTGGGTTCAAATGGAGACGACATTGACGGCACCGGCTGCCCAAAGGTCAGTGTAGGACGTATAATACGTACTCGTACGTTGGCACCAAACTGTTTCGGACGTCATGCGTCGCCACCTGCAGGTATTTAGAGGGCGGTGCCACTGCGGGAAGGTCAGGTACAAGTACTGGAGGAGCGACACCGAGGTCAAGATGGTCAACTGTACCAACACCAACTTCAACGGTACGTTGTCGCTGTATAGTATGACACACTGAAACGTTGCCTCAGTCGGCAGCTTTTTTTTTTTTTGCCTTCGCCAGACACCTCCATGCTCACCTCCATTCCCTCGGACACCGAGGTTCTCATCTTCAACGGGAATAACGTGCCCAACCTTGACTGGAACCTCTTCGGCATCTGGGACGAGCACACCTCTCTTCGCGTCGTCGACCTCACCAACAACAGGATAAGGACAATCTCGGGGAAGACTTTCCACAAGGTTGGGTTCGTTCGACGCCTGCTTCTTGACCACAACGACCTAATCATCAGCGGGCCGAATTTGCATCCGAGGTAATGAAAGGATAACAGCAGACTACTACCCACAGAGTAGTACCTACCTACAGTACATCAACGTTAACTGTGGATCTCGCATCAGGCTATTCTCCAACTTCTACAACCTGGAGGCGCTTCACCTCACCAACGCGTTCACGGAAGCAGTGGACGCAAAGTGGTACCTTTCAGATCTTAAGCAGGTCTTCCTGGGCTCAGAAATGAAAAATCTGAAAAAGCTTCACTTGGAGCAGAATGAAATATGGTGAGTAAAGGTGGCTTTTTTCCCAACCAGGTATCCTCCTGTTTGTCACGGTCAATTTTACCCATTTCAGGCGCATAGAGGATGATGACATGTTCTGCGTGCTCCCCAGTCTGACTGACCTGCATCTCGGAGATAACCAGCTCAAGACTGTCAACTTCTCCCTCGACTGTATGAAGCAGCTAGGCTACCTGGACCTCCAGTACAACAAAATCCAGAGACTGGACGACAAGACAATTGCTAAGATTGAAGACGTCTTTGCAAAGAACACGAACCGGACGCTCAATCTGAAAGGAAATCCCTTCAACTGCGACTGCTACCTCAAGAACGTGTATGATTGGCTTGCCAACACAAAGACATCTTTCTACCACAAGGTGCTAACTTAAATGTGTTTTTTCCCCCGCACTGCTATTATATGTACTATTTTTTTTTTGTTTGCTGTTTGCTCTTGTGGTTCTTAATTCAGGAGGAGCTCCGTTGTTTCAACGGCTACCCCGTCACCAACGCTGGGAAGCGCATTCTGAACCTTCGCCGCCTGGATTGCCCTCCGAAGGCACCAAGAGCGCCTGATGACCACTCTCATCACAGCGGTGGCGGCAGTGTGACCAACGGCCTGCTGGCCACGCTCTGCGTCCTGGTGGCGCTGGTGGCGGTCATCCTCGTCCTCTACCACCGGCAGCGGATCAGCGACAGCATCAAACCACTGGTCATCGGCTTCCAGGTTTGGGGGGGGGGGAAGCAAACGTTGAACATGCTCCGATCTTCTTTCTTTCCTCTTTTTTCCCTTGCAGAAGTCCATGCAGTATCGTACAATCGACCGGGAGGACCGTCAGGGGGTGGTGGCTTCGTCGTCGTCCGCAGGCGTATCATCCTCTCCCGTCGGAGGCGGAATCCCGCAGGAGGAACATGTGTAGTAGTACGTAGAAGAAGATTACTCTAACCCCACCTCCCAACCACCCCCTGCATCAAGAAGGCTTGTGAATGGATAGAATAGGGCAGGAAGTTGCTTCCTTAACAGCTACTACCACGTATGTACATACCATACATGCTACACTTAACTCGTGCAGTACAGGATGGAATTGCATCACATATTGCAAATGATCATATGAAATGCAAATATATTGTAGTAACTCTCTTTGGCTATGGTACGTCGGTACTACTCAGGAAGTTTGTTCACACACAGAGGAGGAAGATATCTCTCCAACAGGCTCCAACATGGAGCCTGTATTTTGCTTTTTTATTTTGCACGGAAAGGAGTTTGCCTACAGATATGCTGGAGAGCAACAGTAGGAATAGTACACCCTGGGGAAAGAAGACGCAGGCCAAAGAATCTCGTGGATTGGACACTGAATGGTAATGAAGCTACTGGGCAACCTTCTGATTGTAGGTAATCTCATGTTCCTACAAATCTTGCCGTTCGGCATAGAAGAAAAGTCCCAAAAGTTGAATATTAATAATGCTGCTTTATGCACATGTACGTAACTTCCTGCAGAAAGGTAGATAATTAATCACAAAACAGTCACCGCCATTTCTTGCGTTCCAACTTCTAGTTCTAGCCTAATATGTATTGTCCTCATGCAGTAAATCCAGAAAAAGGGGTTCATGCACGCGAATAAGCAGAGGACATTACCATACTACGTACTACAGTAGGTGCACACGGAAGGCAATTTTACTTGACAAGACATACTTTTAAGGATCTTCATACATAAAAAATGTTAATTTTATTCTCCATATCACTCATTCTCCATCCTTCTCCTTCTCTGCTAGCCCGGTCATGTGCCTGTGGATCATCTCCTCCTTGTTGATAAGGTGTGTGGCCTCCTGCACCTTGGACATGAGGTCAGAGATGTTGTTGGACCAGTCATTGAGCACCTCATTAGTCCTCTTGTTTTTGTTGAAGTGCACCACACCTTGCAGCCTGTCCGTCTTTGCCTCCACTGCCTTAGACACCACCATGGAGGAAAGGAACTCTTCTGTCTCATCTGGTGACAGTGACAGCAGCTCTGACATCCTTGTTAGGGTCACCCTGGTGTAGTACTTGGCCATTATGCGAATGTTGTGCTCCACCACACGGTTGCGTAGGTCCTTCCACCTTTTCTGCCCATCTGCCATGGCATCATCAAAGGCCCCAGTGGCTGGGTTGTCTGGTGTGCCCTGCCTCAGGTCCTTCTCATACAGCTGGCACAGCCTCTCCTGCTCAATCAGCTCCATTGTGGTGAACTGCTCCAGCAGACGCTTGTATACTGGCAGCTCCTCCATCACCTTCTCCTTCAGGATCCTGTAAATGAGGTCAGACTGCTCGTTGTCATAGGGGCTAAGCACGATGTAGACCACCACATTCTTCATTGTCATCAGCTTCTTGTCTCTGTCTTCCTGGACACATGGGGTATCATAAATAGCACGAAAGTGCCTGCAGATGTTGAGGTAGGACCCCTCGTGCTGGTCAAGCTTAATCATGTACTCGTAGAACTTCAGCTTGAGCCTCTGGACCTCGTCATCAGCATTCTCGAAGAAACGGGTGCTGATCTAGAAACAGAACAAAAACAGACTGTTCAAAGAGAGCTACTCAAGTGACTTCAGCAAAAATAGTTTAAGAGCGGTACCCATCTTGAATAAAACTGAGATAAGTGCACACACCCTGAATTTTCACTTGAGTAATGAACTTTGTCTTTACAAGAAGAACAACATCTCGTATTCTATGACTATTGACTTCAAAACAGCTGAACTTGATCTATCCGACATTTGTGAGGTAGTTTTCCATATTAAACAAAGTTTAATCTGGAAAACTACCTCACAAATTAAACATATTAAACAAAGTTTAATCTGTCAAGGTATATCCCAGACAACCCATCCACCTTTTTTGAGATGATCTGAGTGCGGATGTAGTCCTCGGTTGCCAGACAGAGACGCATCTGCTCGAGGATAAAGTCCACCTTTTCCTTCCTCTCCATGGACCCATAGGTTTCCACCGCCAGCTCCTGCATTGTCTTTGCTGCCTTCTGCACATCATCATCCTTCTCCAGCATCTCAGCCAGGCGCTTCGTCAGCCGGGCACGCTCCACCTCTACATAGATCTTGCCGGCAGTCACCTGAAAACAGAGGGGGAAAAAATCAAACCATCCACTTCCACAAAATGTTCTTCAAAGAACTTTTTTTCACCTGTCTGAGCGTTTCAATAAGTGCAAGCTCCACTTCCTTTGATGGAAGATGCCTGTCCTTGACGTATGAATAGCACTCCTGCACCATCTTGGCCACTGCCTGCTTCAGCTGGCTCCTCTTCTTGGACAGGGTGATAATGTGCTCATTCAGCAATGTCCATTGCTTGGCCTCAAAACAGAGCTGTACAATGGCCACCAGGATCTTCCCTGTGGAGAGGGCATCCCCCCCAGACCTTGTCTGCTTCTCCAGCCCTGACAGCAGTTCCAGTGCCTCCTCCAACCTGGATGGGTCAGCTGACACCATTGATCTGGCCTCCGGGATCTTCTTGGCTGTGGTCTCGGAGTAGTCCACCTCCATTTTGACCTGTCCGGAACCACCAGGCCCCTCCACAATTATCTCACTGATCTTGGCCTCGATGTCCTCCTGTGAGGCTTCGCCCTTCTTCTTCTTCTTGTCGTCCTTCTTGCCCTGCGCCGCTGAGGACGAGGAGGAGCCGTTTGAGGCTGCGGGAGCCATCTTCGTACAGAAAGAGGAGGGTAGAACCCCGGATTTGGACGTAAGTAGAGTGAACTAAGTGGGCTGAAGTTTCTCCGGTTGTGTTTTTGTTTTGAGCTTGCCTGAGGTTTACCACAAAAAAGTGGCACTAGTAGCGACATTTAATGTTTTTATTTATTTAGCAAAGGAAGCAAAATACACATTATTACGTATTTTTGTGTTGCCTGTGGAATATTTTTTATAGCTAACAGAAGACAAAACTAACTGGCAATACCACCACTACCTTTTACTCATATAAAACAAGCCCTTTTTCTTAGAAGTGGCAACTCCCATTGTATGCCTGTCATGCAAGTCATGATCACAGATGTCTTCTGCTTTTTTCTTGGCAATGGGAAACATTCACTCCCCACTTTTATCTCCAGTGCTGTTATTATATTTGGAGCTGGCCCTTCCTATCTTATTATTTTAGTATAATTTTGCAATGCTATGTTTACAATGTTACTCCAAAGATATTTTCCTACCCCTTCAGTGCCATTATTATACTTGGAGCTGGCTCCTCCTATCCTATTTTTTTCAGAATTTACAATTTTACAATAATAGTACAGCATTTTAGAATGTTACTACATATACAAAGATTTCCGCCTTCTCATATCAGAAGGAAAAGGAAGGAGGTTGATAAGGTACGTTTTCTCAGAATGCGGGAGATATTCATGTAGTAGGTAGGTAGTAGTAGAAGCCAGAGCAAGAGGAGCAGCGCAGGGCAGCGCAGGCAATGGGAAGGAAGAAAGGGAGCTGCTGTTGCGCACTCTGCAGGCAGCGTGCAAGTGCGTGTTGGCCTGGTAGTGGTGGCGGTGACGGTGGGGCCTTGACGATTACTGGCAGTGAACAGGTTCCGTTCAACTTACTTGAACAGAATTGCTTCTTCCTCCACGATCGGCAGATGAAAAGTCACACGTTCGCAAGGCAGTCGAGGAGGTTCTTCAAGATCGTGGCGACGTCCAAGGCGTGCACGACTCCACACACCGTTCCAGGTGAGCGGAACGCCACACCGGTTTTTTTTTTCTCGAATGAAATCTCAACGTGGTACAGTGGAGGTTGATTTGGAAAAACCTCGATTTAGTAAAGATTTCTCTGCCTACCAACCTGTTTGCTATAGCCTTCGACTTAGTAAAGAACCTCAATTTGGTAAACTTTTTTTATTCTGAAAACCGAAAATCGATTGCTAAATCGAAGTTCTCCTGTATGCCACTAGTACAATGGAATCTCGATTTTACGTGTTCATTGGCTAGCAGCAAAAAAAAAAAATATTGCCAATTCGAGACCGAGATGCGCACTTACAAAGCAAAAATTGTATAGTCACACCAACGTTAAACGTTAAACTGAGATTTATGGCAAAATCGTGAGTCGCACAGTCCTTTCAGTGTGGGTATCACAGGTTATACGTAGAGATTTCGTGAAAAAAAAACAATGAGACTTTTAAACTTACGTAATTTTAAAAGTTACAAATTTACGTTCCATTACATGTTTAAAGCTGAATTTATTACGCTCGTAAGTTTAAAAGTCCCGTCGGGCACTAAGCGCAATAAGTAGCAGCAACTTGATTTACGACATCAGCTCGTCAGCTGAGTATAACATTCTTAATCTACCCTGTGATAGTACAGTGTCATTTTATTTTCTCTTAAAACAGCTGCGTCAGCATAATGTGACTTTGGTTATAGTAGCAGTACTGTACAATCTCGATACGTATAACGATATTGTTGGTCGGAATGAAAACTATTGTTGTAGCGAGATTTATCGCCATGTCGAGCTACCACTGTAAGAACAGTAACATTTTGGCAAACGAACAGACATCGTTATACTGAAAGTCGAGATGCTTTATATCGAGATTCCACTGTACGTACTAGTGTGTCAAAACAACAACAAAAATAAATAAATATCAAATTGGAAGCAAAATCTCCATGGGGTCTTCCTTTTCGTGTCGTAAAGGCTGGAGGTCGTACATCAAGGAGAGGATGAACGACTCGGACTGGCAGAAGCTCTACTTCGGGCTGGAAAAGGAGTCTGCAAACGGTGAGGAGAAGAAGCAGAGCAGAGCAGTGCAGTGCTGAAAAGGGGTGAGTGAAACTAATCTTTTTTTTTTTTTTTTTTCGAATTTTTTAGGGAGGTGCAACGTGGCTGAGAAGGACGAGAACAGGCTTCTGAACCGGTGGAGCAACGTGCTGCCCTTCGACGACCACCGGGTGCTGCTGGAGTGTCCCGAGGGCGACTACATCAACGCCTCCATGGTGGAGGAGAGCACCTCCGGCCACCGCTACATCGCCACCCAGGGCCCGCTGGCGGAGACCACCGGGGACTTCTGGGCCATGGTCTGGCAGCAGAGGGTGCCCGCCATCGTCATGCTCTGCAAGACGAGGGAGAACGACGTGGAGAAGTGCCACCAGTACTGGCCCCAAGCAGAGAAGGAAGAGAGGAGTGATCAGGTCTGATTTTTCACGGGACGGGGTGGTGGTGGTGGTTATTTATTATTTTTTTCTTGACAAAGGCCAATTGTACGTGTGGGTTTTCGATCTTGCTTTGTAACAGGGATTGACCTTCTCCCAGAAGCACCTCAAGGTGGTGTGCGAGAAAGAAGAGGACTTTGGGGACTACAAGAAGCGTCACATCCGCATCATCTCCACCTCCACCACCTCCTCTCCTTCCCCCCGCGAGGACAATAAGAACGAGGAGGATGAAAGCATCTCAGTGTGCCAGTTCCACTTCCTGGCCTGGCCCGACTTCGGCGTCCCTCGCTCCCCGCGCAGCATCCTGTCCTTCCTGTCCGACGTCCGCGCCACCCGCGGTGAGGAGGCGTCGACGCCCATCGTCGTCCACTGCTCAGCCGGCATCGGGCGCACGGGCACTTTCTGCCTCATCGACGCCTTCAGGACCGTCATCGAGAGGACGCGAAAGGCGCCGTCCCTGGCCGAGGTCTGCTCCATGCTGCTTGGCATGCGCAGGTTTCGCAGGGGGCTGGTGCAGACGCCACAGCAGCTGTGGTTCTCCTACCTGGCCATCAGGGAGGTGGCGCGACAGGTGCTCCAGGTGGAGGGCGGCGGAGAGAACGGCGTGGTTGGGGAGAAGCGGAGGGCGAATGACGCAGGAAGCGCCCAAGAATCTCCTCACAAGGCGGAGGAGCGGAAGAGAAGACCGGTCGACGATAGCGATGAAGAGAATGGTCTGGAGGAAAAGAAGCAGCGGAGAGAGAGCAAGGAACCTGACAGTTAAAGCCTCCTCTCCCTTACGATAATATTCTTTCTCGACCGCAGATCGTATGCACCCTGTACTAGTGTTTGGTACTAGGTACGTATATCATCATCCTTCAATGCATCTATTTTTTATACAAACCATTTGCAGTACAGAAAGCTTTAACTTGACAAGTTACCCCCAATACACGTCCTATGGACAACTTAACCTAAGTTGCGTTTGGTTCTTCTACTATACGTGCTATTGATAAAAGGATATCGACAGGCGGTATATAGCTCTGATAGCACTAGAATATTAGTAAGTAACTCAAGCATACAGGTTCAACTTGTTGCCAAGTTTAATGACACTGGTACAGAACCGGAAATGTAGTTTAAGGTATTGTGGATGCAGTTGTGTGCAACTTCCCACCAGCGTTTTCGTAGGTTTAGCACTTTGCCAGCTAGGACAGAGTTCGCAAAATTGCGCAACTGACTTGCAATAAGGAACGGGTCATCTCCAAATGTTGCTCTAAAGGTCAGTGACAAGGCCAGACTTCCTGCAACTAATGAGGCGTTAGACAGATACTCCTTCCAATCAAGCGCGTTTTCTTCCACACCACGTGCAGTTTTGGAGGAGTCTATTGCCCTTCCGTTGATAAGGGATGAGGATCCGTAGTCAGTGAGGAAATAAAGTTTCTGAGGCCGTCTCGCTTCAGATCCTCGTGTCTGGAAACTTGTTGGAGGCACATGATTGTTTGATCTGTGTAAGGGTGTTCCTGGGTAACTGTTTCTCATTGCTGTACGCTTGTGTTGGTGGTGTTGCACGTTAGACGGCCCCTCTCCTGCGAGATATTCCGGTACTTTGCTTGACCCTGCAAGCGAAAATCTTCCATGCGTCTGGTGCATGCTCGCTGGATGGCAGGAAACTTTGGGAGGATAAAGCTTCAGAGGAGAATTCCGTGCGGAATAAGAAAGTAGAGAGGAGGAAAATTTGCTTCCTCCTTGCAAATCCCACAGGTTCTTTCTTTCGGTTGTTAAGGACGTACTACATCCAGTAGCATCGCCGTTCACCCATCTTAGGCACCTGTCCCAACTGAGAGCAGCAGGTTCCGCAAAACTGTCCTCACCTGGAGCGAATTTCATAAAGCTTAGTCGACGTAAAATTGCAGCGACACAACCTCGCCATAAAGGTCATTTTTAAACCATCTTTAAAACTGCTACCAGGGGTTTCATGGCCACTGTACGTAGTACTGTACATCTCAACGGTAAAAATGTACATAAAAGAATTATACCGTTACATATGTCAACAAAAAGAATGGTTTCTAGTGTCTCGACAAAAATGTTAGTTTCAGCTCAGCCATAGAGCCTCGCTGAAAAAAAACCCTCAAGGTTTTCATGTCTCAAGACTACATGTACTACAGAAGCCATCCCAAGTGTGTTGACATACGAGTACTATGTAGTAGTAAAAACAGTTCTGAAATGCCTCCAAGTCGTAAACCCTGGAGTAATACTGGGATCTGACGTATTTGATGAAAAATTAAAAATTATTACAATGTTGAAAAAAAAAAATTATATACCTACAGTATTCGTATGTGGTATATGTACGGAGGATATTAAGAATGGCTTTTACGTCGGTCGTTGCAATTTCAACGTCGGCGTAAGCTATTGAC
>JAAUYM010026516.1_pt1 | contig 10960 bp, 11 predicted proteins | sample 7278001 | NCBI WGS metagenome assembly JAAUYM01 (sample SAMN14350224, study PRJNA611818) | marine sediment metagenome | isolation source: surface marine sediment (1.8m) | place: French Polynesia: Moorea | collected 2018-08
GTGGACTCAGAGCGACGGGGAGTATCGGTTGGAGTTGTTGCTCATAAAGCTTCTCAAACAAGTCCTGAGAAATATAACCGCGATCTCGAAGAGATCCGCTTCGCGGCCCGCCAAATAATTTACCGAAAATCCCCTCAGCAATCTCTGGTACTGGCTTACGATCATCTAGCTTAATCAAGCTGCTAAATACTATCAGTAATACTACTAAAGTGAAAATTATTGACTTTAGAAGCAGGAATGACACTTGTGCCACAACGTTTAGTGATGCCTACCGCTTCAAGATTTTTCAACATAGCAGGTAAACTTTGATTAAAACGAAGATTTTTTATCGGATGGACAATTTTTCCTTCTTCAATCCAAAATGTACCATCTCTAGTCATTCCTGTAACTTCTAGAGTTCGCGGATTTACATATCGGACATACCAAGCTCGAGTAACTAAAATTCCTCTTTCTGTATCAGCAATCAAATCATCTATAGTCTGTTCGCCACCGTTCATCACAATGGGAAACAGTGAACCATTAGGCTCTCTACCTTGTTGCTGCGCCCAATAACGGTTATAGGATAAAGTTTGAGGGATGCCATCTCGTACAATTTCTAGGTAATTATTTATTAAACCATTACCAAAAAATCTTCCAGACTGTAATAGAGGATGGGCAGGATTGCGTTGTATTTGAACTATGGGACTAAATAACTCTTCGCCTACACGATTTCCCATAGGTTGACCCGAATCATCTGTACGAGATATAAAGGAACGTCCTTCATCCGCAGCCCGCGCATCCATATTCCAGATTACCCAAGGTAATAAACCCGCCATTGCCGAGGGTTCAAAAATAACTGTATAGTCTCCTGGGGTAACTTCTTGAGGATTACGAGACGCGATCGCTTTTTCAAGGACTTGTTCTGTAGTATCCATTATCGGTAACTGTTCAACGCCCCAAGCTGTTAATTGACTCCAACTCGAACCATTATCTTGACGGGCAGTAAAACTAAAATCGGCGCGCGTAGTGCGATCGCAACCTCTTAACCCTGCGGAATTCGCGATCGCTTGCAAGGAAATATTAGTACTAAATGTTCCCGATCCTTCAACTCCTACTTTATCTGAGAGGGCACAGACTTGTTGCACTATTTCCCCTCTGGCCAGGGGAGCCAGAGCTGCTGTCGCTAAGTCAAAAGCTGGTTGGCGTTCTTCATAGGTTTGGGGCGCGAGTAACTCCACCCATTCAGGATCTTCTGGGGCAAAACGAGCTAAATCTTCACAACGGCGCAGAGTTTTGGCGATCGCATCTGGCTCTAATTCTGTAGTAGAAGCTGATGCGCTGCGCTTGCCAAAATAGCTAGTTATAGTTAGATTAAACTTGTTTTTCTGGATATTTTGACTAATTTGATTTTCCGAAAAGCGACTTAAAGCAGATTCTTGACTACTGAGACTAACAAAGACATCTTCTGCTTGAGATTGTTTAATAACAGATTCAATAATGTCAATAGCTTGTTCTTGACTCAGAATAGTAGATGCAACAGCTAAATTCATGAGGGGGAAGGTAAGAGGTAATGACTAACCGATAACTGATGACTGATGACTGATTTAATACGCGTCTTGTAACTCGTAAAAATCGGGAGAGATGTAGTCCTTACGTAATGGCCAACCAACCCAATCTTCAGGCATTAAAATCCGCTTCAGATTAGGATGCCCTTCATAGACGATGCCATACATATCGTAACTTTCCCGCTCTTGCCAATCCGCTCCTTTCCAAATCCAGTAAACAGAAGGAATTTTCGGATTTTCCCGAGGCAAATAGACTTTGATTCTGACTTCTTCAGGAGTATCGACATTATCACTTACCTTCAGCAAATGATAAAAACTGACCAAATTTTTGCCAGCACCTTCATCATAAGCACCTTGGCATTGCAGATAGTTGAATCCGTAAGCATACAAAGCAGTAGCGATCGGGATTAAAAATTCTGGTTCGACTTTAATCAACTCGATACCGCTAGTATCAACCTCTAGAGCTTCATTATCAAATCCATTTTCGGTCAACCAAGTAGAAACCGGTCCCGCAGATACTATCTGAGTAGTTTCAGTATTTTCTTCCGGGTTCGTATTTTCTGTTGTTGATTCTTCAGCCACGATCTATCTCCTCTTTCTGAGCTTCTTTTAACGCTTCAGGAACAGGCATTCCCATTGCTTGAGTAAGTTCCTTCGGTGGCGCCTGACGAGTTTGAGACTTCAAATATTTACCAGTAAGAATCGGTTTAACTGGCTTCATATTATGAGTAGTACTGTAATAACGATGGGTTTGTTCAACCATTGAAGCTCTTTCCTGGAGAGTTTCATTAGCTACTTTTTTCCGTAATTTTATAACAGCATCAAAAATAGCCTCAGGACGGGGAGGACAACCAGGAATGTAAACATCCACTGGAATCAACTTATCAACTCCTCTAACGGTACTAGGAGAGTCAACACTAAACATTCCCCCAGTAATAGTGCAAGCACCCATCGCGATCACATATTTGGGGTCAGGCATTTCTTCATACAAGCGGACTAAAGCAGGAGCCATTTTCATGGTAATTGTCCCTGCCGTAATAATTAAATCCGCCTGACGGGGACTAGAACGAGGAACTAGCCCAAAACGGTCAAAATCAAATCGAGAACCTAGTAAAGCAGCAAATTCGATGAAACAGCAAGCTGTTCCATATAGCATGGGCCAAAGGCTGGATAGTTTTGCCCAATTATAGAGATCGTCGACGGTAGTTAAAATAACGTTTTCTGACAGATCCTGAGTAACCCTATTTTTATTTATGGGGTTGAGAATTTTTGATTTTTGTTCTTGTTCAAATATATTAGAAGTCATGACCACTCAAGAGCTCCTTTTCTCCAGGCATATACTAAAGCAACTACCAGAATGGCAATAAATATCAGGGCTTCAACAAATGCAAGTAACCCTAAGCGATTAAATGCCACTGCCCAAGGGTATAAAAATACTGTTTCGACATCGAAAACAACAAATACCAGGGCAAACATATAGTAGCGAATGTTAAATTGAATCCAAGCACCACCTACAGGTTCCATTCCGGATTCATAGGTAGTGACTCGCTCAGGACCTCCAGTTCTCGGTCTGAGAATCTTGGAAGCTGTCAAAGCAAGAGCGGGCACAGCACTACAAATTAGAAGAAAGCCCAGAAAATATTCGTATCCGTTTAGAACAAACAATTTTTATCTATTACTCCTTGACGAGTGACCATATGTCGCCGACAGGCGTTTATCCTTATTATGCCGCGCAGACGTCAAAATAAGGATAAGGATACCCTCATTTGAGGGCAAGCGCGCGAGTCACGACGGAAAGTACTATAGTGTCTTTAACTTTTATCCATTCTAGTACTAATCGCCCAGAAGCTCTAGTTTTTGCTTTTGAGAGCTGATTCTTAAAGTAAACCTTCAGAAGCTTGAAATCTTTGGCTTGATTATCTTTCGGGAATCAAATAGCTTAGAAATAGGTGAGTCTTCACTGGACAACAATTGTCAGTTCTTGCTCAATTAGCTTCTAAGGAGCTGAATCTCTATCTAATCAACTAGCTAATTCTAATGGTTAATAGCTTTTAGTTAACTTTAATAGTAATCTGTTTCTCTTTGAACCATGCTTGACAACTCAAAGTTGGATGGATCTCGCAAAAAGCTCATGGCTTTCTCTTCTAAACGATTAATATGGTAAGACTCAAGAGTTTGTGTTTGACGCAAACAGGAGATATATCCATCCATATACAGTCTAATTTCGTCAACTTTATAGCCTCTGCGCCATAAATCTACCATATTGTCCGTAATTTTTTGATAATGACGTATCGATTCACTGTGCTGCAACATGACTATTCTAGTAAATTCCCCCCAATTATTAGCGATCGCGTTGGTTAGTTTAGTTTTATGGATGCTTGATTAAAAATCATTTACTTTCCCATTCATATTTTACAAATTCTTATCCTCTTATTCGATATTTTTTTTACGAAATTTAAATGAGAAAATGACAGTTTTCCAAAGTTGATATTATCGAAGGTAGCAACTGTTACAAAATATTTACAGTAGCTCTGTTAGCGTTTATTATTAAGAGCTTGACATATAATTTCAAGAAATTTATTAAAAATCACGTGGATTCGGTACTTATTTCTATAGTTGAGAAAAATCCTCATTTGCGCTCATTATTAGGTTGGCATTTGCAAGAAGCAGGCTATAGGGTTAAGCAATGCGAAAATATCCAACAAGGAAGGCACCTGGTTACTAATTGTCAACCCACTTTGGTAATTATCGATTCCGATTTGCCAGATGGTGATGGCTTAGAATTATGCCGTTGGCTACGTCAACAAGGAGCTCCTCTAATTCTAATTTTATCAGCTCGTAGTCATGAAAAGGATATTGTGGCCGGTTTGAATGCGGGAGCAGATGATTATTTAGCAAAACCCTTTGGCATGAAAGAATTCATTGCTCGTATAGAAGCGTTGCTTAGAAGAGTACGAGTTAATGCTGCTCCTTTGTTTCTTGACTATAACGATTTAAAAATAGATTTAGTCCAGCGTCGTGTTCAAGTTCAGGAGAATTTTATTGAACTTACTCCTCAAGAATTTAGTTTATTGTATGTTTTAGCTCAAGCAGGCGGAACGGCTTTAAGTCGTTCGGAATTATTAAGACGAGCTTGGCCAGACGCGATCGATAATCCCCGAACTATTGATACTCATGTGCTATCATTACGCAAAAAAATTGAGTCTAATCCCAGACAACCATATTTGATACAAACGGTAAGAAATGTTGGCTATCGTCTAAATCCTCAATTGTTAAGTGGGTAATCGATTATAGGGTCATATCTCCTGACAACTTGAAAACTATTTGCTTGACAGCTTCTTGTAACTCAGGTCCTAATTAACGATCAACAGCTAAAGTAATTAAATCTTCAATGTTTTCTAAGTTAGAATCTCCTGCCAAATAGCCAATTCCTCGATGGAGATGAAGGGTGAATTGTTCTTTGAGAATTGTGTTTTCTGTTCCTAAACCATCTTGATGACATCTTTGTTTGAGAGCAATTAAAAGGATATCGGCAATTTCTCCACCAAAAACATCCCAAGTCATTTCTACTCCATCACCAGTTTTGATCGGTACGGGAGAAGGAATCGTTGGTTCAGCAAGAGAGCGACATAATGCCCAGCGACACAAGATATTCCAGTTTTCAATCTTGGTAATTCGTTTCAGTTTAATTAGTTGTTCTTTAGCTGTCTTGGAAGTACGAACTTGTTTGATTGGATTTTCCTTTTTCATTAATTATTCGCTTATATATAGTCCTTTTTCGGCTAACCATTGGGGATTATAGAGCCTTGATTGATATCTTCCGCCACCATCACAGAGAACTGTCACAATAGTATGACCAGACCCCATTTGTTTTGCCAAGGCTAAGGCTGCACCAACATTAATACCTACTGACCCCCCCATAAACAAACCATCTTTGCAGAGTAACTGATAAACTACTCTGATACATTCTTGGTCATCAATTTGAATAGCATCATCAAAAGGAACATCTTGCATATTAGCGGTAATGCGACTATTGCCAATACCTTCAGTGATGGAGCTTCCTTCGGGCTTGATTTCTCCTGTTTTGACATAACTATATAAACCACTGCCCATAGGATCAGCAACTATACATTTAATATTAGGATTTTTTTCCTTGAGATATAAGGCGACTCCAGCATAAGTACCTCCTGTGCCAGTTGCAGCTACCCAAGCGTCTATTTTGCCATCGGTTTGTTGCCAGATTTCTGCTCCTGTAGTTTCGTAATGCGCTTGACGATTGGCTAGATTATCAAATTGATTTGCCCAAATGGCATTATCCATTTCTTGTGCTAAACGTCCTGAGACTTTGACATAGTTTTCAGGATTTTTGTAAGGTACTGCGGGTACAGTGCGAACTTCTGCGCCTAATGTTCTGAGAGTATCTATTTTTTCTTGAGATTGGGTTTCTGGGATGACAATGAGACACTTATAACCTTTGGCGTTGCAGATATGGGCTAAACCAATACCTGTATTACCAGCTGTTCCTTCTACTACTGTTCCACCTGGTTTGAGAAGCCCTTTTTTTTCAGCATCTTCAATAATATAAAGGGCTGCGCGATCTTTGACGGAACCTCCTGGGTTGAGAAATTCAGCTTTGCCTAAGATTTCACATCCTGTCTCATCACTAAAACTCTTGAGGCGAATTAGGGGAGTATTGCCAATTGTGCCTACAAAACCGTTCTTAATATCCATTCTTTATAGAAATACTTCGTTATATTCTTAGATTACCAGATCGAGCGTAAAGCCCCGTCCTTAGAGGCTAAGTTATAAAAGTTTTTATAGGAATGGGGTATGTAGCAATTCTATCTGAGTCATGAAAATTTCGGAGGAATAAAGGTAGATAACAGAAGTTCTTTTTATCAATTATTTAGGATGGTCGCAGCAAATATCTGTGTTTTTTGCTACTGACTAATGTTTGGGCTTGATCCATAATCAATATCAGACACGGCTTGTCCCTATAATGGATTGTATAGTGTTAGTCGTGTGCAAGATATATATCACTTATTCGAGAAATCCTATAGGTGTGTTATTTGGCAGTTTCTTGTGGTAACGTACCATGAACTGTGATTAAGCAATTTGTGATGAATTATTTTCTACTTTTGGGAACAGTAAGAGATAAGAATCTATGTAAGGGTTAAATGAAGTGATTGCAATTAGCAGTTTTGTTGTTGTCATAAATTTTAGCTGAGAAACATATCATGTCTTATAACTTTGAAATTATTGGTGTCACACCTGTTTTAACATTTTTTAACTATCAGCAACAGATAGAAACCGATCCTCAACGAAGTAAAGCATATATCGGAAGCTATTTGTGTACTTTGGATGCTTTTATTGAGTCAACAGAAATGATTCCTCAGAAACCACAATGGAACTGGGATGAAGTTATAGAAACTATGATTAATTTTTGGCTGAGTCATGAAGATGCGGTTAGACAATGGAAACAAGAATTGGACAATGCCCAAGATGATAATTTAATCATTGCCAGAGTAGCTAATGTAGAGGCTTTACGCCAAGAATTTGAACATCTATTTAATTGATTTTTCAGTTAATAACAGGATTAGGCGCAAAAATATAGAGCAATCCTCAAAATTCTCTTAACTTATTTTAGGATTGCTAAGTAGGTAGGTATAAATACACTTAAAATAGAACCGCTTTTGCTATCACCTCTAGATCTAATTATTTCATATTTAATTAAGTTTATTTACTTACCTAGTGATTAATAATTAGGAGAAATTCTATTTCTTTATCGTTACTTGATATTTTTTAGTTAAGATAACTCAAATCTTTAATTATGCTTTATATATAAAAGACTAGTTATACATATAATTATTGAATAAGGCTAAATCGTAAGTAATTATTTTTACTTATGTAGTGAATAAATTTGATTGTTTTAACAAACTCAAGATGACTAGTAGATATGTAGATATAAGGTTTGAACTATGAAACTATTGCAGAAGATAAATGGATGTAAGTCCAAGTAACTTTTGACGCTTAATAGTTCAATCCCATTGCAGGATAAGTTTTATAACTTGTTCGATCTTCATCTTGCCTATTCATAGCGTTTCTCAAGGTCATGAGGTACATTCTATTGTTCCTTCCTGTTCCCTCTCTTGGTGCGCGTCTCTTGGTCAGCTAGTCCGTTGCAGGGGTTCCTAAGGGGCTGTCTGAGGAGAAAACCTCCTCAGTTTACTTGCCCTCGAATGAGCGTGGGCTATGCTGAGGTTCTCCCCATTCGAGGACAAGCCTCAGCTTATAGAATCAACGCTGTTGGGGAAAAATTACATTTAATCCCTAGTTCTAAACAGACAAACTTCTGATAGTTCCCCCCATTCCGGCACCGCTTTTCCCTAAAGCATAGTTTTCTTCTCATCAGTATGAGAATTGCTATATATCAAATTAAATATGAGCTATTTTATAAAATTTTTAGTCCCAATAAAAACTTTAAAGGAGATTTTATAATGTTCAATAATAATATTAATCTATTAATAGCTAGTTCCTGTGGGACTTTAGCTTTTATTAACTCTTTAATGGCTTGTTCTCCTGTAATTATTAATACAATAAGGCTTTCTATTGATAGAAGATTAATAATTAAAATAGCTAGAATTGGGAGTTTAATCGCGGTTTTTCTAGGCTTGATTCATGGTTTAATAGAAACTCAAAAACAAGTAATTGATTTTTATGATCTGCAAAATTATTGGGTTTATGTCGAAGGATTATTTGCTTTTAATCTATTAGTATTTTTGAGTTTTTGCCTTAGTGAACTGACAATAAACATGAAAAAGTTAACTTATTTTACTTATGCATGCTTATTTCTCATGGGCTGTCATGTTTGGCAATATTTGGGAATTTAAAAGCTGAGAATTTGTGTTTAATAAACTTCTAATCTCATTTCTGTGGCTTTAACCAGTTCCCTTGCCGCGATCGCTAGTGTATCTTTAGTAGTGAGTGGTTTTGGGGTGATTCCTGCAACAAAAAACAGCTCAATTAGACCCAATTGTTGCTTTAAGAAATTTGATTTGATATTAGAGTTGTATAACTCAGGTTAGTGCTTAAAATAGCTTCTGTGCGTTCAGTTTTTTCGAGAGTAAGATCTAGCAGGAATTAATACTACCACTAAACTAAATAGATCTTTAAAATGAGTACTTTACCAGTTGTTACGAGTTCCATTAATGATATTGATGCATTTCGAAACACAGGAGATATAACTGTTAATCTCTTGAATCATTTTGACGATCCGTTCACAACTGGACTAGTTGCTAGTTTTAATTTAGATAGCAGCACAGTTAATAATCTCAATAATGTATTAGAAAATTCTAATTTAGTAACTGGGACAACCAATGTTTTACTATTTGACCAAGAAGGTCAAGGTGCGCCCTTAACCGTACAAAACTTCCTTAACTATGTTAACGATGGGGACTATGTCAATACGATTATTCATCGTTCAGTTCCAGGTTTTGTCATTCAAGGAGGCGGCTTTACTGCTGATGGATTAGCTGATAATTTGGATAATCCTCCCAATGCGATAGGGGTAATTCCTACTGATCCTCCAGTAGTCAATGAGTTTAGCTCAGAGCGTTCTAACCTTCGGGGCACAATCGCCATGGCAAAACTTAACGGCGATCCTGATAGTGCAACCAATCAATGGTTTTTTAATCTAGATGATGCAAATGCTGTATTTCCAGTAGATCTTGACAATCAAAATGGGGGATTCACTGTTTTTGGCGAGGTTTTAGGTCAAAGCGATCTCGATATTCTAGACACGATCGCTTCTATTGAACCACGTGACGGAAGAATCTTTTTTGGTCAGGACGCCTTTAAAGAGCTGCCCCTCATTCTCGATGATCCAAACCAAACACCAACAGGGGATGAAGACTTTGTTCGTTACAGCAACATCACCGTTGCTCAAGGGTCTGAACTGACATTTACCGTCGAAAATAATTCTAATCCTAGTCTAGTCAATGCCATCATCAGCAATAATCAGCTTGTTTTGGATGATATCCCCGATCAAGTTGGGACAGCAGAGATTACTATTCGAGCGACAGATTTGGCAGGTGATTTCGTAGAAGACACATTTTCAGTGACGATTGATGATTCTGTTGACCCTACTATGGGTCCATTAGATACTGCTTTCTTTCGCTTCCAAAATTCCCATGTCCCCGGAACTTATCTTTATGCCACTGGTGCAGAAGCTCAAAATATTCGGGATAATTTTCCTGTTTTTGTTGAAGAAGGTGTGGCATTCAATGCAGCCATTGAACCTAATGATGAGTTAATAATTCCTTTGTACCGTTTCCAAAACAACCAGCTACCAGGAACCTACTTGTTCGTAGGAGAACAAGAACGCAATAGCATTAATGCAGATCCTAATTTTTCTAGTACTTTCACAGAAGAAGGGATTGCTTTCTATGTCTACGGAGCAGGTGCTAATGAGGAAACAGCTTTCTCCCGCTTCCAAAATTCCAATATCCTAGGAACTTATCTTTATGCCGCAGGTGGCGAAGCAGATAACATTCGGAATAATTTTCCTGGTTTTATTGATGAGGGAATTGCCTTTGAAGCCACAATCTAAATTATCAATTATCAATTATCAATTATCAATTTTTTTTTAGCGAATCTCAGTTTAGCAGAGCGGGAACGGGGGTTTTCTCTTTGCTCATCTTCTTGGGGATAGATGGGCTTTTTGGTAATGACCTCTAGTAACTCATGGTTACGAAATCCATGTTTAACAATGCGATCTTCTAAACTATGAAAGCTAATAATACCAATAATACCTCCAGGTTTGAGCCACAAAGGAGCTTTAACTAGCAAAGTCTCTAAGGATTCTAATTCCTGATTGACAGCAATTCGTAAGGCTTGGAATACTCTAGTAGCAGGATTGATTTTACCGTAACGATATTTAGAGGGAACCGAGTGAGCTATGACCTCTGCTAAATCTGTAGTTGTCTGAAAAGGACGTTTTTGCACAATATTTTTGGCGATACGACGGGAAAATTTTTCTTCGCCATATTTATAAAATATATCTGCGAGGGTAACTTCCTTTTCATAATTGATGAGATCGGCTGCGGTGAGAGATTGATTGGCATCCATCCTCATATCTAACGGTGCTGCATGACGAAAACTAAATCCTCTTTCTGGAGTATCTAGCTGCGGAGAACTCACTCCCAAATCGGCAATAATGCCATCGAATAAAGAATCTTCTGGTTCATAATCGGCAAAGTTCCCTTGCCAAAACTGGAGACGATGGGGAATATGTTCTGCTAATCTAGCACTAGTTGCTGCGATCGCTACTGGATCGCGATCTATCGCCGTTACTATTACTTCTGGGCTATAGGTTAGAATCAACTCGCTATGTCCGCCACCACCCAATGTCGCGTCTA
>JAAUYM010102644.1_pt1 | contig 10958 bp, 9 predicted proteins | sample 7278001 | NCBI WGS metagenome assembly JAAUYM01 (sample SAMN14350224, study PRJNA611818) | marine sediment metagenome | isolation source: surface marine sediment (1.8m) | place: French Polynesia: Moorea | collected 2018-08
CCCTGGATTCTTGCTTAACTTGACCAATCATTGCTGCTTGTTGCAGTTCAATGAAGGCTTCTAAATCTTCTAGCTCGTATTTATTTTTTAACATTAAGCGCAGTTGCTCTTCCGCCTCCACGGTAAGATAACCAGTGTTTAGTGCTTGATACACTACCTCACGAATTAACCCCACTTTTCTTTGCTCCTTGCTCTTTTTTTTCCTATGCTACAAAAAATTATTAGATATGATTCAAATAACTACGAAAATTTACGGTAGTCATTGAGTTTGAGACGCGGATACTAGGTAGCTTGCTCCTCATCCTTAACGTTTCTTATAAAATAATCAATTTCAGTTTATAAAATCTTAATAAAATTTGGGTAAAGATTTTGTACTTTAGAAGACTTTTTTATTTTTTAGATGAAGAAGATATAATGTATCTGTAAATTTAACTAAGTAGTATTAATAAGTGACTAAAGTAATATGCCAAAATAGCTCAATTGGTAGAGCAAAGCATTCGTAATGCTGAGGTTGTGGGTTCGAGTCCCATTTTTGGCTTCATTAGTTGTTAGTCGTTAGTTATCAGTAATCATAGCCAAGGTGCACCTCACGCTTTTGGAGAATTGCGATATACTTATGCAATCTCAGTTAAGACTTTTTCTTCAAACTCTTGACGATTTGCCAAAGGTCTAAAAATTTGCTCCATTTTAGTCAATTCAAAAATATTTTTTACTTGTTCACTTAAAGAGCAGATATAAAGTTTGCCATCAGCAGCATTCACTGCTTTCAATGTTGCAACTAAAGCTCCAATTCCAGAGCTAGTCATAAAGGTAACATCTTGGAAATCAATAAGTATAATTTTGACTCCTTTTTCTAACAACGATGTAATTTCTGATCTTAATAAATCTGCATTTCCTTGACTTAATATTCCAGATGGTTGCACAATTTCAGCTATAGTTGTCATTGTATTTTTCTCTAATTAAACTTTGTTTTAAAAATTTGGCTCACAAAAATAATCAATAGCTATTGAAAATAAAATTATGATTATAAAATTGGTTTTATTTAGGGAGACTATCTATTTTGTTGTTCAAATATTTATAATGGAGATGATGTAGAAATAGCAGGGAGGGGAACATACATTTTAATTATTAATAAATAATTGCGTTCCCCATCACTATTGATATAACCCACGTGCTCGGCTGTTTGTTCCAAAATTTGTATTCCACGACCATTTTCAGCATATTGATCTACCCCTTGAGAAACCCTAATTTTTTGTTGCTCAATATCAAATCCTGAACCCCAATCCCAGATTTTTAAAATAATTAACTGGCTCAAAATTATTACTTCAATATCAATAGGAGTTTCTTTAGGTAATTTTTCGTGAGCATGGGCTAATACATTATCAAAGCCTTCTCCCAACATAGTTTGACATTCTATCCAAACCTGTCTTGGAATAAAAGGTTTTCGCAATGCTTCAAACCAGCTAAGTACTTTATCTAGAGATTCATAATTACTATCAACTGATAGTTGATAGTACTGAAAAAATTGAGCATAGGTATTCAACTTTAACACAAGCTTCTAATAGTTTCTTCAAGACTATTTTCATAGTTTATTGTTTCTGATCTTTAAAGTTGATTAAAATTCCTTAGTTAAGATTCTTTGGTAGTGAGAAAAACTACAATCTTTTGTTATTTTTGATACAACATTTATGGTACAAAATAGTTTCCACATATTAAAATGAAAATTATCTTAGAAAAAGTTTTTGAGAGTGTTTTTTTGGGTTTATTTGAGTATTCAATATCATCTAGACAAGTTGATAAGTATTGAAAGCTCTACCGTTATAGTTCCCAAAAACTCTGAGATAAATAACAAAGAAGTCAGGAATCTCGTAGAAAAGCAACCCCGTCCGTAAAAGGAGGGGCTTGTGAATCTAATACCTGACCAGCCTAAGTCCAAACTCGGACTACGTTAGCGGTAAGAATGAGACTTTTCTAAAATTACTAATATTTTTATTTATTTGTCCTAAGTACTGGAGGTAGCTAGTACCCAAATAACAGCGATCGCACTTACTATATAGAAATTGACAGCAATAAATTTACTATTACTTACTTGTTGCGGTTGGTCATGATATTTCATCACTCGCTCTACCAATTGATAGGCGAAGGGGAAGCTGATAAAGATGAGTAATGCCTTGAGGGGTAAATAACCGATCATAACTAGGAGAATTGTCACTAAATAAATGCTTAGGGTCAGACCTGTTAAAACAATTGCTCCTCTGGCAGTACCAAGGCGTACAATTGGCGATCGCTTTCCTGCTGCTAAATCGTCTTCTACTTGGTGAAAATGGGAGCAGAAAAGAATAATTGAGGTACTAATGCCGATAATAACGCTGATTCCTAAGCATTGCACAGAAAAAGACTGAGTTTGGGAGTAATAGGCAGCAGATACAGCCCCAGGACCAAAAGCGAAGAAACAAATAAACTCTCCTAGTCCTAAATAACCTAAGCGGAAAGGAGGTCCCTGGTAAGTATAACCCAAAGCACAACAGAGAAGTACTAAACCCAAAACTGTCCAATCTTGTTGCCACCAACAGATGAGAACAATACCAGCACAACCCATGACAAGACAGAGATTGCTAATCCCAAACATCAGTGACTTATTTCCTGTGAGATTAACAACAGAATGAGCTTTATTGACATCTATACCCGTATCCGCATCAAAAACATCATTACTGATATTGAGCCAAGCAATAATTAGAATTGCCGAAGCCAGAAAAGTTAGACAAATTTGTAGATCAAAAAGACGGGTTTGGGCAAATGCGATCGCTGTTCCCACAGCAATTGGTACTATGGCAACACTGTAGATGGGGGGTTTAATGGCAGCTAGCCAGAGTTTCTGATTGTCCCTAATATCTTGGTTGATCGTCATGGAAATCTTTAAAATAATGCTTACTAGTTTGGAGTCTAGTTTCTATGATGTGTTTTACCTTGAATTACTGAATTATCAAGATATCTGCGCTTTTTGTACCCTATCAGGTCTGACCGAAGGAGTTTACATAGTTTCACGAAAGTTCACGATTAGCGTTAAATCATGTAGGCTTAAGGCAATGTGTGTATTTTTCTCTGGTTCAGAGATTTGATAGTCTAATCTATGAGACTTGACCCTATGAATTCCGAATTCTGAATTCTGAATTAAGGTGCAAACCTTCTCCCAAGCCAGTCCAACTCTGAACTCTGAACTCAATTTGACTGGCTGTTGATGGAGGATATATTCCCCAAAAGGTTTCGTGGAGAGATCACAATAGTCATGGTCATGGCTTAAAGTAGTTAGGAATGACTTATAATCATTATTACTAATTTTTGTTTAGTTATTATTAACTAATAACAAATATCTTTTTAAATTTTGTGATAATTTTCGCGTTGATTTTCCATTGGAATGACACAATCTAACCTCTCAATACCCCTAATTTCTCAAGAAAACAAATTTATTATCGATAGTACAGAACTAGATAAGTTTTGGGATAATCAACCTCTATCATTTTCAGTGACAGAAAAGACTAAAATTATTAGTTTTATTCATAAAATTCCTGTCATTGACCCGTTAGCTTTCTTAAATAAAGTTGCTCATTACAACACCATACATTTCTATTGGGAAAATCCTAGCAAGCAAGAGGCGATCGCAGCTTATGGAATAACGCGAAAGTTTCTTATAGAATCATCATCTAGATTTCAGCAAGCGCAAAAATTTATTCAAAGTTGTTTTCAGCAAACTACCATTAAAGGGGATACCAGTTTAGCAGGAAATAATCCTTATTTATTTTGTAGTTTTACTTTTTTTCCTAATTCTGATGAGGATACTGCTTTTCCTGCTGCTACTGTTTTTTTACCTCGTTTTCAAGTTGTTAGGAAAAATAAAAACTGCTTTTTTATTGTCAACTATCCCTTAAAATCTCCTCAAAAAAGACAATCAATATTATCGCAAGTGCAACAAAAAATTAATAGTATTGATTGGTCACAATATACACAGTTGGTAAATAGCAAAATTACTGGAGAAAACTTTGATAATGAAACTCAAGCAGCTAATGCTAATCAGGAACATTTTAAATCAATAGTTATTTCTGCTTTAGATTCTATCGCGAAGGATGAATTTAGCAAAATCGTTATAGCCAATGCTACTGATATTACTTCACCTGTTCCTTTTAGAGTTATTGATTCTCTCAATAATTTGCGATCGCGTCATCCTGACTGTTATATATTTTCTACTAGTAATGGTCAGGGGAAAAACTTTATTGGAGCTAGTCCCGAACGATTAGTTAGTATCCAAAATCAACAACTAGTTACCGACGCTCTTGCTGGTTCTGCACCTAGAGGAAAAAACACCACAGAAGATGTAAAATTAGCTAACTTATTACTCAAAAGCAGAAAAGAAAAAAGAGAACATCGAGCAGTTAGTGAATTTTTAATTCAGCGTCTCCAACAAATGGGTCTCAAACCCTATCAACTACCATTACAACTACTGCAATTATCCAATATTCAGCATCTTTGGACTCCGATTTATGCTCATTTACCTAGAGATATTCATCCTTTAGAGATAGTAGCTCAATTGCATCCTACTCCTGCGGTAGCTGGTGTTCCTTCAGAAATTGCTTGTGCCAAAATTCGTCATTACGAACAATTTGATCGCTCTTTATATGCTGCTCCTTTGGGGTGGATTGATAATCGAGGAAACTGTGAATTTATTGTGGGAATTCGCTCCGCACTAATTGAAGGAAATCATGCTCGTTTGTATGCTGGAGCAGGGATTGTTTCTGGTTCTAATTCTGATAAAGAATTTGTCGAAATTCAATTAAAATTGCAATCCTTGCTTAAAGCATTAGTTTGAATTGAGCAAAAAATAATTATCAATTATCAAAGATGCTTGATTTTCGTAATGTCAATACTTTGTGGAGTTCTATCTTAGTTGAAACTTTAGCTCGTCTGGGATTAACTACCGCAATTATCTGTCCTGGTTCTCGTTCTACACCATTGACTATCGCTTTCGCTAGTCATAATGATATAGATACTATTCCTATTCTTGATGAGCGTTCCGCAGCTTTTTTTGCTCTGGGTAAAGCCAAGAAAACAGGATTACCTGTAGCTTTAATTTGTACTTCAGGGACAGCAGGAGCTAACTTCTATCCCGCAGTTATTGAAGCCCAAGAAAGTGGAGTTCCCCTAATTATCATAACTGCCGATCGCCCGCCAGAGTTGCGTAATTGTCACGCAGGACAAACTATAGATCAAGTCAAGCTATACGGTAACTATCCTAATTGGTATGTAGAACTAGCATTACCAGAAGCTAGTCTTCCCATGTTGCAGTATTTAAGGCAAAATATCATTCAAGGTTGGGAGCGATCGCAATTCCCCTTTAAAGGAGTAGTTCATCTTAATCTACCCTTTCGAGAACCTTTAGCTCCTATTTCTCAATCAGATATTATCGTCAAGAAAGCAGAATTTCCTGTAACAGAATTTTTTAGTCATTTTTCTCTGGCTCCAGATTACAAACTGCAATCTTGTTCTAACTTTATATCTTATGACTTTATGCCACAGTGGCAATCTTGCACTCGGGGAATTATCATTGCAGGTTTAGCACAACCAGAAAATCCCCAATTATATTGTGAAGCAGTTGCCCAACTATCTCAATATTTAAAATTTCCTGTTTTAGCTGAAGCTTTATCTCCCCTAAGAAATTATTATGCTATTAATCCTTATTTAATTTCTACTTATGACTTGATTTTACGGAATCAAAAATTAGCAACTCAATTAGTACCAGAAATAATTATTCAAATTGGGGAACTTCCCACTAGTAAGCAATTGCGTCAGTGGCTAGAAAATAATACTCACTCTAGATACATTATTGTTCCAAGAGCCGACAACTTCGATCCCCTGCACGGAAACACAATTCACTTACGAACTGATATTCAACAAATTATCAATAATATTAAGTTTTATTTTAAGCCTAGCAATAAGTCATCTTATCTTGAACAATGGTGTGATTTAGATCTACAAGCTCGGGAAAAAATAAATCAAACAATGGAATCTTTAGAAGAATTATCTGAAGGAAAAATAGCCTGGTTACTCAGTCATACTTTACCGCCTAAAACATCAGTATATCTTGCTAATAGTATGTCAGTGAGAAATGCGGAGTTTTTTTGGTCTCCTAACAATAAGTGTATTACGCCTTATTTTAATCGGGGAGCTAATGGTATTGATGGTACTCTATCTTCAGCTTTAGGGATTGCTTATGGTGATGAAAATACGGTTTTATTAACAGGAGATTTAGCCTTACTTCATGATACTAATGGATTTTTAATCAACAATAAATTCCAGGGAACCCTAACAATAATTATGGTAAATAATAAGGGTGGTGGTATTTTTGAAATGTTGCCTATCGCCGACTTTGATCCACCTTTTGAAGAGTATTTTGCTACTCCTCAACAAGTTGACTTTGCTAAGTTATGTGAGACTTATAATATAGATTATGAATTAATAACTAACTGGCAACAGTTCCAAAAACTATTAAGTACCCTACCGAAAACGGGGATTAGATTGATAGAAGTACCTACTAATAGAAAGCTAGATGGAAAATGGTTAAAACACCATCTATCCCAACTAGCCCAAGATTTAGTATTAACTTAAGTATTAACTTAGTATTTAAACTAATTGACGGAAGGTTTTTTTTTCGGATAATTATTCCGCCTTTTATTAATTTTCAGGCTTCTGTGGGGCGATTTTTCGCGACGACTATCATATCGACGGTTAGGTTCATCTTTAGAGTTGGAGTCTTCCTCATTGTAGATATCTAAGTAAATAGATTGATCCACACTAGCAGCAGTAGTTTTTAGTAAAGTCCTAATTGCTTGAATATTACGACCTCCACGACCAAAAACTTTACCTTTTTCTGTGATATCAAATGCAACCCTCAACCAAATTTTTTGAGTACTTGGTAATTGTTCACAATCTATATGAAGGGATTGAGGATCGTCGAGGAAAGGCTTTAAAAGAAATGATACCAGTCCCACATAATCAGGACTGGAGGCTGTCTTACTAGGCATTAACTTGATCGAATACTTTTGCTTTTTCGAGAATATTCCGTACTGTATCAGTAGGCTGCGCTCCATTTTTTAGTCTAGCAACGATCGCAGGAACATTAAGTCTGGTTTCATCAGTACGAGGATTATAGAATCCTAATTCTTCTATAGGACGACCATCACGACGTTTTTTACTCTCGATCGCAACAATACGATAACTAGCTTCTCGCTTCTTACCAAGCTTTTTTAAACGGATCTTAATCATGACACTTCAGATTTTTACTTTAACTATTTTAGGCTATTGCTTTAAATTTACAAACCAGCCTCTTATCTTACCACGATTTCATGGCTAAGAAGACTAAATTATCAGATTTTTCTCTTGATTGTGGCTTGATTAGGCAAAAGTTCGATTCAGATTTTCCTGAATAATGACTATTTTATCGAATAACTATCCTATTGCTATAAATAATCAGCGCTAAAATTTAGTTCTGATAACTTCTATAATTTTGATAAGTATTGACACCAAATACTATTTTTAGCATTAAACGATTCTTCTGACTTGGAGGAATTCCTTTATGAAAACAGTAAGGATCTTCCACAAATCCCAACCCAGCTTTTCCACATACGAACTTTAGATTATCAGTTCCATAATAGTTAATAATATCTTGATCGGAGCGTCCGGTAAAAAAAGAGAGTTGATGAGTAAGTTTTTTATTTTGATGACTTCCAAGAACACAGACATGAGGACCACTAGATAGATCCACATCGGTTAGATAGAAGAAGAATTGTATGGAGCGATAGTCAATAAGATCGTAATGAAAAAATACCTGAGCAAAATTCAAGCGATTAGCCAGCGTTGCTTCTGTAGCATAACTCCACCAAAGTTTAGTAGATAAATGTACGGGCTTGGCGTTTAAGTATTTAGTAGCAATCTCTAATAACTTAGGATCTGTTTGAAGTTGTCTTATAGCTTGACAATCCTGACCAACATTGGGATAATCACCAATAATAAAGATTTCATTGTATTTCTTTTCTGCTATTTCTTTTTCTATATAGGGAAAAGAAAATTCGGGGTTTCTATTACCATAACAATTTGAAGTATCAACGTAATCATGAATTTCTTTAACCAGCTTACTGGGTAAATTAATTCCTGAATAAAAACCATCTTTTTTAAAAAAATCAACAATTTTATCTTCCTCAATGCTTTCTAAACAAGAAATTTCTGGCAAGTTTTTGGGATTTTCATGAGGTTGACAAAAAAAAATATGTAGACAAATTGCGAATGAACTTAAATCGGCTCAGGAAAAACATGAGCAGCCATTTATAATCTTTACAAGCCCATTTATAGTATCCTTTCCATTTCACCTCAAATCGTTTTAAATAGTTAGGCATACTTGAAAAATTCATACTTGTTAAAAAAATCATTATTTTTCTATAAATGTAATTTAGTTTAATACAAAAAAATATAAAATAAGAAAAAAGTAAAAGCATCAATGAAATTAATACTTTTACTACCTAATAAAATATGAACTATTAAAAAGATTTTGTCAATACTATTTGGTTCGTCCTAAAGACGAGTCCGTTTCCAAATCAGGGAAATTATTCTTTTATCTTCGCAAGTGGGAATAGGGCTACGTCCTGTGGAGTGTCAAAAACTCTTGTAAGTTTTCATAGGTTGCTTCTGGGGCTTCCTCTGGCAGAAAATGACCACAATCTAAACCTTTACCTCTGACATTAATTGCTCTTTTTTTCCAGCTTGCAATTACATCATATTTTTTACCAATGATACCTTGCTTTCCCCATAAAGCGAGCAAAGGACAAGTGATTTTTTTGTCCATATCTTCCTCATCATGAACTAAGTCTATATCCGCACTAGCGCGATAATCTTCACAACTACCGTGAATAGTTTTTTTGTCACTAAAACAGCGTAAATATTCCGCTTTAGCTTCAGCCGAAAAAGCTCCTTTCACTCTACTCCAACTTTCCAGACAATGGGATAAAAAATACTCTGGGTTATTACCAATTAAAGTCTCAGGAAAAGGATAGGGTTGAATGAGAAAAAACCAATGATAGTAAGCACTAGCAAATTCTTGATCGCAAGTTTTATAAAGTTCGTAAGTAGGGATAATATCTAATACTGCTAATTTAGTGACTAGTTGGGGATAGTCTAATGTTAAACGATGGGCTACTCTCGCACCGCGATCGTGTCCTACTAAATAAAATTGATCATATCCCAATTGGGACATTACTTCTACTTGCTCTTGCGCGATCGCTCTTTTACTATAGTTACTATGATCGGCTTTTCCTTGAGGTTTAGAACTATCTCCATAGCCTCGCAAGTCTGTCACTATCACAGTAAAGTCTTCTGCTAAACGATGGGCAATTTTATGCCACATATAATGATTTTGAGGATATCCATGAAGTAATAGTAAAGGATATCCCTTCCCACCAACAAAAGTATTGATTTTAGCTTCTGTAGTGTGGATGATTTGTTGTTTAAAATTAGCCAACATAAGTACTTGGGCAAAATTAATTTAACATGATTGTGAGGGTAGGTAATAGGTAATAGAAGATATGACGGGAGATGTCTGTTCTTGCTTTAAGTTATGGCTAATGTCTTGATAGAGTCAGCAAGGCACTTTGTCACTTGTTCTCGCCCCGTCTTATTATTGCGAATAGACCGAGCAAGTTCAACGTGAATAAAAGCATTTCCTTGGCGATGGCAATAAATACCTTGTACATTCTGCCTACTGCCTAAAGATGAGAAAATTGTACCTTTAATGCCTTGATTGACGAAGTCCAAGCAGGCTCCGCCCTTCAAGGGCGGAGTACCTTGGACTTGCCGATTTAGCGGAGCGGATGGGGAAAGGTTATTCTTGTTATTAGTTTGAAATTGTTTCCCTAAAATTATTTCCTATCACCGAGTATGAATTTAAACCCATCCCAGTTTATTGCTACTGAACCTTTAGGAATTATGGGAGAGAAGGGAGAACAGTTAGTATGGGAAACAATCAAAAGTGCTTTTAGTAACCGCAACTGTTTGGGGTATTGGCGTTATCCGATTTTTTCTCCTGGGGGTAAGTTTCGTAAAGAACCTGATATTTTAATTGCTGATTATCAACTAGGTTTAATTATTATTGAAGTTAAGGCGATCGCGATAGAGCAAATAGTTACTATTCAGGGGCATCGTTGGCAATATCGTAATTTTTATACTAACTACGGTAATCCTTATCAACAAGCAGAACAACAATTATTTGCTTTACTAGAATACACCGACAGCGAGCCGATTTTAAAACAGCAAGTACCAGGAAAAGTTCTCATTGCTCTACCTTATATTACTACTGAACAATGGCAAGATAAAGGATTTGCTAAGTTACCCCATAATCCTCCGATTATTTTTCAAGATGATCTAGAGTCTGCTGTTTCTATTCTGAACAAGATTACTGAGACTCCTAGTATCAGAAGTAATCAGGAAATAACAGAAACTCAATGGGAATTGCTGCAAGGAATCTTAGCAGGAACACCAATTTATCAAGCAGATATTTCTAGTAATGAATCAAGCCATCGTAGTTATATCTTACAGCAAGTGCGATCGCGTATAACTCAATTAGATTTACAACAGGAGAAACTAGCTAAACAAATTCCTCCAGGGATCCAAAAAATCAGAGGGGTTGCTGGTTCTGGTAAAACTGTAATCTTGTGTCAAAAATCTGCTTTGATGTCTCTGAAGCATCCTGAGTGGAATATTGCTGTGGTTTTTTTTTCTCGCAGTCTTTATGAAACTATTACCCAACAAATAGATTCTTGGTTACGCTATTTTTCTCAGAATCAAGTCAAGTATGAACCTAAAACATCTAATATTAAAATACTTCATGCTTGGGGTAGTAAAACCCAACCAGGATTTTATCG
>JAAUYM010106403.1_pt1 | contig 10951 bp, 12 predicted proteins | sample 7278001 | NCBI WGS metagenome assembly JAAUYM01 (sample SAMN14350224, study PRJNA611818) | marine sediment metagenome | isolation source: surface marine sediment (1.8m) | place: French Polynesia: Moorea | collected 2018-08
CTGAAAGAAGTCTGGGGCAAGCACAAGGTGCCCGGCCTGAAATCGAAGGGTTTCACTGATGGCGAATTGCCGGATGTGCTGGAGCAGGCCAGGGCCATGGGTTATTCGCCGGAAGATACCCTGTACGATGTATTGTTTGCGACGAAACAAAACAAGCGGGTTGCCTGGCCGGACGAGGCGGTAGCCAAGGGCCATCGTTGTAATACCGCGGAGTGGCTGGGTGACGGCTGGTTCCCGGAAAAGGCCCTGTTCAACGAGTATCGTGAGTTTGGCCTGGGCCATGAACATGATCTGGCTGACTTTGATACCTATATGCGGGATGACATTCGCGGTCTGAAGTGGCCGGTGGTCAACGGCAAGGAAACCGAGTGGCGCTTTAACGAGAAGTATGATCCCTACGTAAGCAAGGGAGCCGGCTTCGAGTTTTATGGTAAGGCCCTGAAAGCCACGCCGGTGGGTGACCTGGATGGGGTTACCGACAAAAAGAAAAAGCCGTTACCGGGCAGGGCCAAGATATTCTTCCGGCCCTATGCTGCACCTCCCGAGCAGCCGGATACCAACTACGACCTGTGGTTCTCGACCGGACGTGTCATCGAGCACTGGCATACCGGCACCATGACCCGGCGCGTACCAGAACTGCATCGTGCGGTACCCACGGCCCAGTTGTACATGCATCCTTATGATGCCAAGCAACGCGGACTGAAACGTAACGATGTCGTGGTCGTTGAGTCACGGCGCGGTGTATTCAAGGCCCTGCTGGAAACCCAGGGGCGTAACCGTCCGGCCAAAGGCTATACCTTTGCGCCGTTCTTTGATGAGTCGGTATTCGTCAACAAGGTTTGCCTGGATGTCACCTGTCCGATGTCGAAAGAGACCGACTTCAAGAAAGCCGCGGTCAAGGTCTACAAGGCTTAACTGTAGTGCCCCGCATTCCTGCGGGGCTGCTTAGCATTGACCATGAAATCGTCGCTGTCATCCAAGGCACGCAGGAAATTCCTGTTGGGAATCAGCCAGACTTCAGCGCTGGCGGTTACCGGCGGGCTGTTGTGGTCGTTCATCATCAAGCGTGAAGCCAGGGCGATGCCCTTTGCGTTGCGCCCCCCCGGGGCGCTGGCAGAACCGGATTTCAATGCGCTGTGCATTAAATGCGGTCAGTGTGTGCGTGACTGCCCTTATGACACCTTGTACCTGGCAAACAGTGCCGATTCGATACCGATTGGAACACCGTATTTCATCCCGCGGAAAGTACCCTGTTACATGTGCGAGGACATTCCCTGTATGAATGCCTGCCCAACCGGTGCGCTGTCGCCGGAACTGGAACGGATCGAGGATTCGCGGATGGGACTGGCGGTGATCGATATCGAGAACTGTTTATCCTGGCAGGGATTGCGTTGCGAGATCTGTCATCGTGAATGCCCGCTCAAGGATAAGGCGATCAGTGTCCAGCATCATCAACGCAAGCTGAGCAAACATGCGATGTTCGTGCCACTGGTGCACAGCGAAGCCTGTACCGGCTGCGGTATCTGTGAAAAAGCCTGCCCGACCGATGAAGCCGCAATCAAGGTGGTCCAGGCCGACCTGGTACAGGGCGCCATCGGTCAACATTATCGTCTGGGCTGGAAACAGGATGGCAGTATATCCCAGGAGTTCAAGGCGGCACCCATCCCCGAGCAACCGGCCGAGGCCACCGGTCTCGACTATCTGAATCAGGGTGACTTGTGATGGCGGATACCCAACCCAGAATCGGTCCCAATGGCAAGCCAGTGCGTTCCCTGCAGTTGGCGCCGGGTATCTGGCCATGGGTGGTTAACTATCGCCACCTGCTGTTACGCCGCGGTAGCCAGCTGGGTGTGTTGTTGTTATTTTTCGGCACCGCGCACTGGTCATGGTCTTTGCTCGAGCGGCCGTTACTCAGTGGTAATCTGTCCAGTTCAACCATTCTGGGCCTGATCCCAATGGCCGATCCGTTCGCGGTATTGCAGATTTTTGTCTCCCAGCATCTGCTGCAGCAGGAAGTGGTGTTGGGCGCCGTGCTGGTGCTTGGGTTCTACTGGATCGTCGGTGGACGCGCCTGGTGTTCCTGGGTATGCCCGGTCAACCTGGTCGAGGACCTGGCGAGCCGCCTGCGCAGATGGCTGAATATCAAGAACGCCTTTCACCTGCCACGAAAAACAAAATACGTGGTGCTGGCAGTGGCCCTGTTATTGTCCGCGATTACCGGGGTCGCGGCCTTCGAATGGATCAGTCCGATCGGAGTCATGCATCGGGAAATCCTGTTTGGCATCGGCCTCGGCTGGTTATCGATTGCCGGTATTTTCGTATTCGATCTACTGGTACTGAAACATGGCTGGTGCGGCCGTCTGTGCCCGCTTGGTGCTTTCTATTCGCTGGTGGGCAAGTATTCCCTGCTCAAAATGCATTTCGACGGTCCCACTTGCACCCATTGTGGCGACTGTATCAAGGTTTGCCCGGAACCCCAGGTGTTGAACCTGAACCAGGCCACGGCCATTGGTTACATCAAGTCTGGCGACTGTACCCATTGTGGCCGCTGTATCAGCGTCTGCCCGGAACATACTCTGGCTTTCGACTGGCGCAAATTGAATAAACAAACGCAACAACTCAACCACCCCCTGGACCAAAATTACAGGAGAAAATCATCATGAGACATTTGATCAGAAAATCAGCCAAGCTAACGCTGTTGATAGTATTTTCCGTCACTGCTTGTACCGCGGATAGGGCTATTGACGATATCAACATGGGCTTGAGCAAAACCAGTGTGTTCGATGATCCAACACCCATGGTCAGCCAGTACAGTATGATCGAACCGGGCGAGCAGGACCGTATGCCGAGGGCCTATTCCACCCTGCCGCCGCAGATCGGCCATACCGTTGATGAGTACCTGCCGATCACCATGGAAGAGAATGCCTGCATAGATTGCCATGACCGTCGTAAGCAGTTGTTGAGGAAAGGCTGGGAGTGGAAGGTCGGTAGGAAGCTGCCGATGCCGGATGATCACTATGGTACGTTTAAGCAAAAAGGCGGATCAGAGGACATAGCCGGGTCACGCTACAATTGCATGCAATGCCATGTGCCGTTATCCGATGCCAAGCCGTTGGTTCTGAATACCTTCAAGTAATTCAGCTAACGAGACGATAGTAAGCGGTTGCGGTGAAACGGATGGATACGGAAAGCACTGATCAATCACGTCGGGGTTTTCTCAGCGGTGCGTTGTTTACCGATGAGGGCCGGCGCCAGCATGCGCGGGTGCAGCACAGACAAGGCGTGTTTCCGCCTGGTCTACAGGCGGTGATCTCAGCACATAAATGTGCTGATTGTGCCCGGCCTTGTGTAGATAGCTGCGAGCAGGGCATCATCCGCATCCATGCTGATAAGCATGTGTTTGCTGGCCAGCCTTACCTGGAGTTCTCGGCCACTGGCTGTACTTTCTGTGGTGATTGTTCGGTTGCCTGCCCGGCCAGTGAACAGCAAACTGAGCCGGCTACAGATAACCTGGGCCAGGTCAGGCTGGATCAAGCCAGCTGTCTTTCCTGGAACCAGGTTTTCTGCATGTCCTGTCTTGGTTCCTGTCTCAGCAAGGCGCTTAGTTTCGATGCCAGGCGCAGGCTGGAGGTCGATCCACAACGATGCAATGGTTGTGGCATGTGTGTTGGAATATGTCCTGCCGTATCCCTGGCAGTGGCATGACAACTGAGCTGCAACAGTCGACCCAATTAGTCGATAATTTCTCCCGGCGGATCGAGTATGTGCGGCTGTCGGTTACCGACAAATGTAACCTGCGTTGTTTCTATTGTTTACCCAAAGGCTTGAAAAATTTCGCGGCGCCTTCCTCCTGGCTGACATTTGCAGAGATTCAGCGGGTCATTGCCGCCTTTGCCGAACTGGGGGTGCACCGGCTTCGCCTGACCGGCGGTGAGCCACTGGTACGCAGAAACCTGTCCCAACTGGTGACCGGCTTATCCGCATTGCCGGGCATCGAGGACCTGTCCCTGTCAACCAATGCCACCTTACTGACACAACAGGCACAGGACCTGTTCCAGGCCGGCATCAGCCGGATCAATGTGAGCCTGGATACCCTCGATCCCGGGCGATTCGCCGAGATCACCGGCGGTGGCGATCTGAACATTGTGTTGGCCGGCCTGCAAAAGGCTCGTGAGGTAGGCTTCAAGCCAATCAAGATCAACATGGTGGTCATGAAGGATACACCGGTTCAGGAATATGATCGGATGTTGGATTATTGCCTGGACAATGATTTTACCCTGCGCTTCATCGAGACCATGCCGATGGGGTCGCCGGGCCGTAATGCCAGCCAGCAGTACATGAGCCTGCAGGTGGTCAAGGACCGGTTGGAACGGCATTATGACCTGATCCCGGGCATGATGCCTGGCGGCGGTCCCGCGCGTTATTATCGAGTCAACGGGACCGATTCCAATATCGGTTTCATTACCCCTATCTCTCAACATTTCTGTGCAACCTGTAATCGTGTAAGATTGTCGGTGGATGGTACCCTGTACCTGTGCCTGGGCCAGGAAGACAAACTGGAACTCAGGCCCTTGCTGCGCAGGGGCATATCCAACCAGGAGTTGCAACAACTGATAATCGAGGCAGTGGCCAACAAGCCTGAACGTCATGAATTCACCGACACCTCCCGGCAGGTGGTCCGATTCATGTCGATGACCGGCGGTTAAGCGCTGCTCTCTACAACCAGAACAGACCAAGACATGAGCGAATCTGCCAAGCAGCAGGATTTCCTGCCTTTGAACATCGCGGTGATGACGATTTCCGATTCCCGTACCGAGGAAAATGACACCGCCGGTAAACTACTGGTTGAGCGTCTGACCGGCGCCGGCCATCAACTGGCGGAGAAGAAGATCGTCATCGACAATGTCTACAAGATCCGCGAGGTGCTGTCGCGCTGGATCGCGGACCCCGCGGTCAATGCGATCGTCACCACCGGCGGAACCGGCCTGACCGGGCGTGACAGTACCCCGGAAGCGGCCCAGCCATTATTCGATAAAACCATCGATGGCTTCGGCGAGCTGTTCCGCGCCCTGTCCTATGAATTGATCAAGACCTCTGCATTGCAGTCACGTGCTCTCGCCGGCCTCGCCAACGGTACCCCGATCTTTTGTCTACCGGGCTCGCCCGGTGCCTGCAAGGATGGCTGGGATGGCATCATCCAGCACCAGTTGGATGTCCGCCACAAGCCCTGCAACCTGGTAGAACTGATGCCACGTTTTCTGGAGAAGTAAACGTGAATGATGGTTGTGATCGTCCGGGCGATCAGCTTGTCCCTTACCAGGAAGCGCTAGCAAGGTTGCTGCAGCAAGCTCAACCTTTAACCGAAACCCGGGTTCTGCCGGTTACCGATGCACTCGGTCAGGTTCTGGCTGAAGATGTGCAATCATCGATCAACGTCCCGCCAGCGGATAATTCCGCGATGGATGGCTATGCCGTCCGCAGCAGCGACCTGGCAGCCAGTACAAGCAACCAGCTAGCGGTGTCTCAACGGATACCCGCGGGCAGCACCGGGGAACCTCTGCACCCGGGCACCGCGGCCAGAATCTTTACCGGCGCGGTAATCCCTGAAGGCGCCGATGCGGTGGTTATGCAGGAGCAGGTAACGCGAGACGGCGACCAGATCACGATCAATGCGGCAGTCCAGCCCGGACAGAACATCCGGCGTGCCGGGGAAGATATTCAACAGGGTGCGGTAATCCTTGAACAGGGTTGTCGCATCCGGGCACAGGAAATGGGCCTTGCCGCATCCATCGGTTTCGGCGAGTTGACGCTGCGGCGGCCGCTGAAGGTTGGCATTTTCTTCACCGGCGATGAGCTGGTGGAACCAGGCCAGCAGTTGGCCCCGGGACAAATCTATGATTCCAACCGTTACACCCTGAACGGCCTGTTGAAGTCCCTCGGCTGTGACATCATCGATCTGGGTATCGTCGGTGATACCCTGGAACAGACCATTGATGCCCTCAAGCAGGCAGCGGCAAAGGCCGATCTGATTATCAGCTGTGGCGGCGTGTCGGTGGGCGAAGAAGACCATGTGCGAATTGCGTTGGAACAGCTGGGTGAATTATTCATGTGGAAACTGAATATCAAACCCGGCAAGCCACTGGCGTTTGGCAGTATCGATGGCACCGCGTTTCTTGGTCTACCGGGTAACCCGGTATCGGTATTCGTCACCTATTGCCTGTTCGTCAGCCCGTTTATCAAGAAAATGCAAGGGCGCACAAATCTCTCGGCCCCGGTTTTGCAGGTGCGTGCCGACTTCGATTGGCCGCGGCCGGACAAACGCAAGGAATTTGTCCGCGCTCGCCTCCACGTCGATGAGACGAATAATCCCAGGGCAACGATTTATCCCAATCAGGGCTCGGGGGTTTTGACCTCCACCAGTTGGGCCGATGGCTTCGTGATAATCAACGAGGGACAGCCCGTCGAATCCGGGGATATGGTAGATTACCTCTCTTTCAAAGAGTTACTCGGGTGAAACTATGATCGACCTGTTGTATTTTGCCAGTCTGCGCGAACAGCTTGCGACCGATAAGGAGCAATACGAAACAGATGATCAGGTCACAACCATTGCTGAGTTAAAACAGCAACTCGCCCAGCGAGGCGGGGCCTGGGCGGAACTATTCACCCGCGAGCAGGGTCCACTGTGCTCGATCAATCAGCAAATGGCCCGCGAGGATTCACCAATCAAATCCGGTGATGAAGTGGCCTTTTTTCCACCGGTCACCGGCGGTTGAGTCCGATGCTGATCTCGGTACAAATCGAGGACTTCGACGTCAAGGACATCATCTCCCGGTTATGCGAAGAGCGTACGGATATAGGTGCCATAGTCACTTTCTCCGGGCTGGTGCGCGACCGCTCCGAGCGCCAGGACCTGGTGGCGCTCGAACTGGAGCATTACCCTGGGATGACCGAGAAATCTCTGCAAGCTATCGCCGATATGGCGATGGAGAGATGGGATATTGACGATCTGGCCGTCGTGCACCGGGTAGGTCGACTCGAGCCTGCCGACAATATCGTCCTGGTGGTGGTCATCTCAGCGCATCGTAAACAAGCCTTCGACGCCTGCGAATGCCTGATGGATTACCTGAAAACCCAGGCCCCGTTCTGGAAGAAAGAGATTACCAGCCAGGGGGAAGCCTGGGTTGAGGCCAAACAAAGCGATAGCGATGCAGCCTCATCCTGGCAAGACTGACACCCGCCTTAAATCCGTAAAAAATTAGAACTGCGTCTAAAAACCAACAAAAGCTGCTGTTTTTGATGGCTGACCCGCTGTTAACCTATACGATCCGACTGGAAAAATCCCAATTGTTGATTAATATATTCATTACGCCCGATAACTTAACATTGAATTACCATGCGAGCCTTTTATGCAGATATCGGGTAATACTCTTCCTGTCCTCTCCGGGCAATCGAACTTAACCACCCGCCAGGATGGTACGCGCCAGCGTCCAGTCGAGGAAGTCCAGCGCTCTGCCGACAACAAGCAGCAAAATCGCCAGCAAACGGTAGAATATGTATTCAAGGGCGAGGTTCTGGAAGACGTAACCTCCGAACATCGGCAAAAACCCGGTTATCAACAGAATATCGATCCCACCAACCGCAGCGCGATCTCGAGTTATACCGCAACCGATGAGCTTTCGCCTTATTACCAGACCCGCCAGGGGCGACTACTCGATATCTTCATTTGATCTGCACAGCAGATCGCCACGCTGTTACAATCAGCAGCTTTAGTATTTCCCCCGCTAGCTGATGGATGTTTCCCATATTCTTGAAGACCTGAATGATCGCCAGCGCGAGGCGGTGACTGCAGAGCCGCAGCCGATTCTGGTATTGGCAGGTGCCGGTAGCGGTAAGACTCGGGTCCTGACCCATCGAATCGCCTGGGTTTGTGAGGTCGGTGGGCTGTCGCCATTCAGCATCCTGGCAGTGACCTTCACCAACAAAGCAGCCAGCGAGATGCGCGGCCGGGTAGAACAGTTGCTCGGCATTGCCGCCGGCGCGATGTGGGTCGGTACATTTCATGGTCTGGCCCATCGCATGCTGCGCGCGCACTGGCAAGAAGCCAACCTGCCGCGAACCTTCCAGATTCTCGACAGCGATGATCAGCTGCGCATGGTCAAACGGGTGGTGCGCCAGTTAGAACTCGACGAGGCTCGTTGGCCACCCAAGCAGGCACAATGGTTCATCAACCAGTGCAAGGACGACGGCCTGCGTCCGGCCAACGTGGATCCGGGGCAGGACCCAATCCATCAGCAATTTCTGCAGATTTACCGCAGCTACGAGGAGATGTGCCAACGCGCCGGGGTGATCGATTTTGCCGAATTGCTGTTGCGATCGTTGGAGCTGGTGCGTGATAACGATGAATTACGCCAGCATTACCAGCGTCGTTTCAAGCATATCCTGGTCGATGAATTCCAGGATACCAACGCGATCCAGTATGCCTGGTTGCGCCTGATGGCAGGACCCGAAACCCCGGTATTCGTGGTCGGCGATGATGACCAGTCGATCTATGGCTGGCGTGGCGCACGGATCGAGAATATCCAGCATTTCGAACGCGATTTTCCGGGCACGATGATTATTCGCCTGGAACAGAATTACCGCTCCACCTCGACCATCCTGAATGCCGCCAATGCCCTGATCGACCATAACCAGGGACGCCTGGGCAAGGAGTTGTGGACCGAGGGTGCAGAAGGCGAACCGATTCTTTATTACAACGCCTACAACGAAAAGGATGAAGCGCGTTTTGTCGTCGATCGGATCGAGAACTGGGTTGACCAGGGGCACAAGCGCAACGAGATTGCCGTGCTTTATCGTTCCAATGCGCAATCCCGCCAGTTTGAGGAATACCTGATCGCACGTGGCGTGCCGTATCGAGTGTATGGAGGATTGCGCTTCTTCGAACGCGCGGAAATCAAGGATGCGCTGGCCTACCTACGCATGTTGAGTAATCCGTTGGACGATACCTCGTTCGAGCGGACCATCAATCATCCACCGCGTGGCCTGGGCCAGAAATCGGTCGACCTGATCCGCGTCCATGCCCGCGAACATCGCCTGTCGCTTTGGTCGGCTGCTTTGCAACTGGTTGAGGATGATCAGTTGACAGCGCGGGCCAGGACCGGGGTGACGACCTACATCGACCTGGTTCGCCGGATGCAGGATGACAGCCCTGTGTTGTCATTATCAGAGCAGATCCGGATGGTTATCGAGGATTCCGGGCTCAAGGCGCATTTTGACAAAGATAAATCGGAAAAGGGCGAGGCCCGGCGGGAAAACCTGCAGGAATTGATCGGCGCCGGTAAAAGCTTTGAATTCGAACACAACCCTGAAATCGATGACATGTCAGAGCTGGATGCCTTTCTTGCGCATGCGGCGCTGGAAGCAGGCGAAGGCCAGGCCGATGACTGGGAAGACTGCGTACAATTGATGACGATGCATTCGGTAAAAGGTCTCGAATTCCCGCTGGTATTCATGGTGGGTATGGAGGAGGGCCTGTTTCCGCATCAGCGCTCCAGCGAGGAAGCCGGGCGTATGGAAGAGGAACGCCGCTTGTGTTATGTCGGCATCACCCGCGCCCGCGAACAGCTGATCGTAACCAGCGCCGAGGTACGGCGCCTGTACGGTAACGACAACTACAATGTAGTGTCGCGTTTTATCAAGGAGATTCCCAGCGATCTGATCGAGGAGATCCGGCCCAAGGCCCAGATCAGCCGCTCGATGTACCAGCCACCCAATGCGATCAGTAGACAGCAAATGGAGACGGATGTCGGCCTGGAGGTCGGCCAGCGGGTCAATCACGGTAAATTCGGGCCAGGAATCGTTATCAATATCGAGGGTCAGGCCGCCCAAGCCCGGGTCCAGGTCAATTTTGAAGCTGAAGGCAGCAAGTGGTTGATGCTGGCCTATGCAAACCTGGAACCCCTCGCATAAGTTTTTCTGCTAATAATCAAACGCTTAGTAAAATATAAGGAGATTATTATATTTTAACGCTTGACTATATTAGTAATTTCTAATATAGTTCACCCATCGAACTTAACAGGTTGCATCCAAAGGGTGACATCATGAAAAAAATACTAACTGCCGCTGCAATTCTGATCGCTACCACTTCAGCTCAGGCGTTCTGGTTTGGCGATAACAATAACTCTTACAGTAACAATGACTTCTATGGCAACAGCTATGGAAATGGTTACTACGACGGTTCATCTTCCGCTCGTGGCAATAGCCGTGGTCGTGGTAGAGGCCATGCCGATGGCGATAGCGAATTCGACTTCAACATCAAGTTCAAGGCGCGTGCTCATGCCGATATGGACACCGACATGGACCTGGATTCAGATTGGTTCGGCGATAGCTACGGAAACTACTATGGCGATTGGGACGGTCGTGGTTATGGCTACAACAACTACTATAGCTATGACGGCTATGGCAGTAATCCTTACTTCGGTTACTACGCACCAGTTGCTCCTGCTCCTGTAACAACAGTAGATCCTGCAGTGGCACCGTATTAACCGGTGATGGTTTCCCGGACCCACGGTGTCCGGGAAACTAACTCAGGTCATTTCGTTCTCTCCTCCTCCTTGAAATGGCCTGAGTTAGTTTTTAACTAACTGTTTTATCCTCTTGGTGATTGTTTGACGGACTTTTTAGCCCGTCTTTTTTTTGTACAGGGATGTACTTATGCTGCGAGTGCATGGATGCACAGGAGCAGTATTTGGCCAGGGACGGCCGTAGGTAGACAATGCAGGAGCACATTGTCGAAGGCCATCCATGGCCAAATACTGCTCCTGTGCATCCATGCACTCGCAGCATAAGTACATCCATGTACAAAAAAAAGACGGGCTAAAAAGCCCGTCAAACAATCACCAAGAGGATAAAACAGTTAGTTAAAAACTAACTCAGGCCATTTCAAGGAGGAGGA
>JAAUYM010118131.1_pt1 | contig 10951 bp, 6 predicted proteins | sample 7278001 | NCBI WGS metagenome assembly JAAUYM01 (sample SAMN14350224, study PRJNA611818) | marine sediment metagenome | isolation source: surface marine sediment (1.8m) | place: French Polynesia: Moorea | collected 2018-08
CCACCACCTGCCCCCCCCCCCCAACTTTTTTGTTTCTTTAAAATCGTGCATGTCAGTCAGTCCCTCCTCTTACCAGAGTAACTCCACCAGAGAGACGTCAGGATGGAGAGAAGGGAGGGACGGACGGACGGAGGGGGGGAGAGAGACAAGGCAGGGAGGGGGGTAGGCTTGTTTGCTGCTCCCTTACATAAGACCCGCCCGATCGCTTCTTCTTCTTTTTCTTGCATGTGAGTTATGGGTCAGCCGACAGCCCACTTTAATCTCTCCTTCTGCTATGTAGCGCCTAAGATGAAGCTGATAATGGTGATGATGACTGGCATCTCTCTCTCTCCCTGTCTCCTCCCCCTTTCATTCCAAAACTGTTTGTCGGCACAAAGACGACGGCCCGCTTCTCCTCCACCTCCTTCTCCTCGTCCTCCTCCTCTTCCTCCCCCTCCTCCTCCTCCTCCATGGTTTAATTGATGCCATATATCTGGGGGAATTGATGCCAAAGATGCCTTTCTTCCACCGACTCATCACCACCATCATACGACGGCGGCGCGTTGCCTCCACCAGATTGCTCAGCCTCCAGTTGCGAAAAGCCATCGTCAGAAAGTACGAAATGGAATAAAGAAATCTCGTGGGACACACGTTTATGTCTTCCTGCCTCCCTCTCCCCCCTGCCCGTCCACGTCTAAACTGTCGGGACAGACAGTCCGGACGTCCGGGTGGACAGAGGGCCCAGGGTCCTTGGACTGAGAAGAAAAACCTTCTCTCTCTCTCTCTCTCTCTCTCTCTCTCTCTCTCTCTCTCTCAGTCTAAATCACCATCCATAAAGAATTGCTACTTTTGCGATTATGTAACGGTTTTTTTTAAGCCTCTCTTCCCTCCCCCTCCTCCCCCCCCCAAAAAAATCCTTTTCAATTCTTCTCTCTCTCTCTCTTTCTTTCTTTCGCGGTCAATGCAGTTTCATCTTGCGGTGTTGGAAAATTTGCACCTTTCAGCGAAGGAGGAGGATCCACCGCTCAACATCTTCAGCCTCACAAAAATGTCGGGGAGAAGATCAGAGCAAGGAGCGGGAAGGTTGACCTTGGCACAAAAAGGACGGCTTTTTTGTGGGTTGGTGGTGGTTGGGGGGCCGGGGGAGAGGGCAGCGTTGCAGAGCTAGGCGGAGTAAAAATCATTTGAGATGCTGTGCAACCGACATTTCCACACGAATTAAGCAGATTCTTTGAGCGAGGGGGGAGGGGAGAAGTTTCAGAAAGATGTACTACTAGTAGTAGATCTAATCTACTGTACTAATCTGCTACTATACGTAGAATAATGTCTACTATTCATGTGGGAATAAAGAGGAGAAAATTATTTACTACCACTTCATTTTGAGAAGTAAAGAGGTACAGAAGGACAGCCTCACACAATTTTGCACCTGCTCAAAAAGTGCTCGTTGCCAAAGTACGCGAATTTGTCAATTTGTGAAAAGCGCTGATGCAAGGATGAGATTTTTTATGGCTCCGGTGGGCGAAGTACGTGCGGGCTCAAAGTGAGGGTGGAGGGTTCGGTTCATCTTGATGCTTGCATCATAATGCTCTCTCTCTCTCTCTCTCTCTCATACACAACCAAGGGGGCACAGGCAAGGTAACGGGAGGAGGAGAAGGAGGAGAAGGAGGAGGAGGAGGAGGAGGAGGAGGAGGAGGAGGAGGAGGACGAGGAGGAACGGCTTGAAACACGCAAATGGGCACATTGTGGGAGGGGAGGAAACGCTTAGAGGAGACAAGGAGACACAAATGTTTGATTAAATAAAATAAAAGGAGAGGAGAGGGGGAGAAATATAGGTATGTACGGGATGTGACAGCGCCGAGTTGTGTGCCTCTGCTGCTACTGCTGCTTTTGGTCGTCTCCGTCCAGCCACACCACGCATGGGGGCCGGGGAGTGGGGGCAGGGGGAGTCTCTCAAATTCCATTTGATGCCTCGGGTCGGGTAACGACAACAACAACAGCAACAAAAAAGAGAATGCACCCCTGGTGTCCGGGTTGTCCGGGTTCGGGTGGTAAAAATGCCGCCCGACAGACCCTACTACAGTCTCGTGGAGAAGAAGAAGAAGACGACGACTGCGACTGCGCCTTTCCTTTCATGACCCTTCTCCGTCCTCAGTTCTCCTCCCTCCCCTTCCCTCTTCACCCCCTCCCCCCCCCCCGGTCGCCCGCCGCGTCGCGTCGCCCGCCCGCCCGACCGACCGCCCGACCGGCGCCGTATAAAACGTGGCCCCGCCTCCCCCGAAGGCAGCACATCTGATGCGAGAGCGGCAGTGCTCGTGTCAAAAACAGGCACCTGTAGGCCCAGAGCATCAACTTCAATCATGATTGGAATCGGCAAGGTAATTGGGAAATTATTTTTGGAATTAATCAAGTTCTGGTACGACGCTTTCGCGTCGCTCTTGTTGATTAAAAAAAAGTGTTCCATCCTGTTGTTGATAAGAGAGGGGAGGAGCTGATGCGGAGAGTAACACAACGAGCCTAAGAGACAGAATTACTTTTAAAAATGTGTAGTTGTCCTCGTCACCCCGACTCTCGTCCCGGTCTTCCTCCCCAAGGTCTGCCTCCTTGCCCTGACGGTCGCCGCCGTGTCGGCCCAGCGGCCCCAGAACGCCGAGCAGGAGCGCGCCGGGCGCAACCTCGCCTCCACCTTCCCCTTCAACCAGCGCGGCCGCCACCAGGAGCACGAGCATCACCACGAGCACCACGAGCACCACCCGGAGCCCGCTCGTGCCGCCCGCCAGCGCGGCGGGGGCCGCTTCGGCGGTAACCAGAGGCAGGGTGCTGACGATGGACCCGCTCTTGACATCGGCTCCATTGCTGCTGCTGGAGAACGCTGCATTGACAAGGTCGTGATGGTCGAGGAGACTGAGTACGATGAGGAGATCGAGTGCCACCACTCCTACTCCGAGAGATGCCACACCACCTACACCACCGACTTTGAGCCCCAGCAGGAGGAGGAGTGCGATGAGAACTTCAAGAAGAGCTGCTTCATCGAGTACAAGAAGGTCGCCTTTGATGAGCCCGTCAGGTTCTGCCACACCCCTCTGATCTGTGAGGGTGAGGGTCCCGAGGAGTGTAAGACCGTCTACGAGTCCCAGTGTCAGACCCGCTACCACGAGCACGAGGTCGAGGATGACATCGTTGAGTGCGAGACCATCCAAGAGGAGAAGTGCGTGGATGTCACCCAGGGCTACACCACTGAACAGAAGTGCACCAAGTGGCCTGTCCAGAAGTGCAGGGGCCCCCAGAAGCAGCGCGTGAAGAAGTACACTCCCGAGACTGAGTGTAAGAAGGTCCCTAGGGAGCTCTGCGGCCCCTCTGGCTGTGTCCTGACTCCCGGCCCTGAGGAGTGCTTTGACAAGAAGGAGACTGTCGTGCAGGAGGTGAGAATTTTTTTTTCACTAATGTCCTTCAGACTTCTACTACTATATACTGGATGTCTGTTTATGTGCACAGGTTCCTGAGGAGACTTGCAACTTGGAGCCTCAGCGTTCCTGCCGTCACGTGACCAAGCTTGTTCCCCTGCTGAAGCCCAACGAGGAGTGCGTGGACATCCCCAAGGAGGTCTGCTCCAGGTCCAGGAAGAACCCCAGGAAGGTGCAGAAGCCCGTTGTGAAGAAGTGGTGCTACGTTCCCACTCCCGAGTCCGGCCTCGCCTGAGCGGAGGTCGTCCAGAGCTGAGAGTCAGTCATCGCCTATCCATCCACTATATAAAAAAAAGAGACTGAGCAGTGATGACGACACGCAAATGACCGTCAGTCTTTCCTTCTCCGTCTCTTCTTCAAATTTTTCTAGCAACATTTACTTTCAAAAATAACTTGGTAAAAAAATCCCTTGACTTTATTGGCGTTCCCTCAGTCGCGTGCTTTTATGCTACACTTTGTACTACTACTTTTCCGTGTGCTCCCCTGTTCATTTTTCACCCTTTTAAGACTAACAAAAAAAAGAAAATTCCGGAGAACTAGTCTTGTGCATTATAAAAAAAGAGCCCTTGAAACCCAACCACTGCCAGTAGTAGTACTACATCGAAGTTTCCATGAGAAAGATCAATTATGGGAGAAAGATCAGTCGGTGAAGATGGCATTTTGGGCAGGCCTGGCCGATTTCAATCAAGATTGAAGATGCCCTCCTACTTCTTATAGTATTAAAAATGTGTGAAAAAATAATAAAAAAGCCTGCTATAAAAAATTGCTTGTCGACGCTTGTGAAAGAGTGGCTCTAAAAATATATGTATATAAAGCAGCATTCACAAAAAATAGTGTACATATACTATAGTACATAACATGGAGATGACGTCTCATTCGAACCGTCACTAAAAAACATCATTATTATGCATTCTCTCTTTTTCTGCAGGAAGTGCCCATAGCCTTAATTTACAGGGACCTGGAGGCTACAAGAGCTTTGAAAGAGTAGATCAAGAAAAGTTAATTTAAAATGTTGAACCTTGTACGTACTATGTGCATGTGATTGGGAAGAAAAAAAAATCTACACCAGCGCTCCACCAATCTCCTTTTCTGCTAAAGAGAGCAGCACATTCTGTCATACAAGAAGCATGAAAAAGGCTTTTTTCTGCATTAGGCTATCTAGTCACACCTGGTCAAACCTGATTTTTAACGTCTAATATATGTGCATTGTGCAAGCGCAATCATAAAATGAAGTTAGTTTTTACTATCTCTTTCGGATACTAGATTAGGCTATCTGGTTACACCTGGTCATACCTGGCCACACCTTATTTTTTTAAATGTCTATCATATATGCAATCATAATATGAAGTTGTTTTTCCCTATCTCTTTTCGTTCGTCTACCCAACCACCAACGGTGGTATGCAAAACGAAAGCTCAGTTGGAATATATAGACACAATGCATACACGTTTTTTGCATGTTTGGCGCCGATTTATATGCTTATATGCGGTGCTTATTAACAAAATTTCTGCATCACAGCTCAGTCGTAGATTTATTAAGAGCGCCTTGTTGGTTGTGCCCCTCCCCTCCTCCGCCTCCGCCTCCCACCCCTTCCCCCTTCAGACCAATTCCTAAAAGCATGCCTCGGGCTTTAAAAAGAACCTGAAATGTGCAGCAGTACTTTCTTTCCCTTTAGTACTCCTCTCCCTGACCAGTCAAGCCGCAACGTCGTTGTCGTCGTCACTCATTTCTTTTCTTGCCTCGGGCGCCGCCTTGCTTTCCTCCCCTCTCTCTCTTCTTTTTGTGCATTAATTCTTCCTGCACCCTCTGCTAACTCTCTCTCTCTCTCCCTCCCTCCCTCCCCGTATAGAACAGAAAGCCCCCCCTCTCTCTCTCTCCTGCCGGTCTCCGTGGACTGATTTGTGCCACCGCTCGCTCTCCCATTGGAGAACTCGGAGGTCGTGCACCTACGCGATTGGACCTCCAGGGGGGGAGGGAGAGGAGAGGAGAGGAGAGGAGAGAGGGGAGGAGGGCGTCAACAACAAAATGACAGCAGTGACTCAACGGGGCTGAAGTCCGGCATGCGGGACATTTTTTAAAAAATATTACAGCATGTTCATTGGAAAAAAAATATTATTTCATTTTAGTACCTTGGTGTGCTCAATAAAAGCATTTGTAATATGGGGAAACGATTAACTTTCTAGAGTGCTAGATAAGTTTTCAAAGAATATTTAAAACTTTATGCTGACAAAAACGCACACTGAAGTATGTTTGTTTCATTAGTTAAGGAAGAAAAATGAGGTATCCAGTTTTTTTTAATGGACAAGCTGCAAGCTGCAAGCTTGCTCAGCTTCCATGCCTTGCATCTTAGGAGCAAAGAAGTCTAGCGTACCTATAGACACAGTTGCTGTTTGGAGGATGTGGCGGTCGCGCTTAGACACTTTTTCAAAGTGCGGCTTGAGCTTTCCGCGAAAAATTCGAGGCCAGCCGGTAGTTTAGTTCGCTGCTGATTGCAATTATCCTCCTCGTAGTCAGAAGGAGAGAGAAAGGGAAAGGGGGAGGAAGCCGGTCGTATCTAAGAGGGTTTGACAAACGTGGATCATTCGGACTGACTCCGGAGACGACGACGGCGACGGCGGCGGCGACAGCTCCTCCGGTTCCTTTGCTCCTTTCCTGCAGGGATTTTTAAAAAGGCCCTCTTCCTCGGAGAGCAGCTCCACTCACTCTTCAGACTTCGGAAAGTATCGAGAACAGGGAGGGCAATGTCGCGGGGAGGTTTTCTCTGGGCTGCGGCCCTTGGCCTCCTCCTCTTGATGTCGGCCACCTCGGTGAGGGCGGCGGCGGAGGAGGAGAAGGACGAGGCCGAGCTGGAGGTAGAGACGGCGGAGGACGACCCCGGCGCGGCCAGGGAGGGGTCCCGCACCGACTCGGAGGTGGTAGACAGGGAGGAGGAGGCCATCAAGCTGGACGGGCTGAGCGTCAGCCAGATGAAGGAGCTGAGGGACAAGTCGGAGAAGCACGCCTTCCAGGCGGAGGTCAACAGGATGATGAAGCTGATCATCAACTCGCTGTACCGCAACAAGGAGATCTTCCTCAGGGAGCTCATCTCCAACGCCTCCGACGCCCTGGACAAGATCAGGCTCATGTCGCTCTCGGACAAGTCCGTCCTGGACGCCACGGACGAACTGTCCATAAAGATCAAGGCCGACAAGGACAATCACGTGCTCCACATCACCGACACCGGGATCGGCATGACCAAGAGCGACCTCATCAACAACCTGGGGACGATCGCCAAGTCGGGCACCGCCGACTTTCTGTCTAAACTTCAGGAGGCCACCGACGTTAAGGAGATGAACGACCTCATCGGACAGTTTGGCGTCGGGTTCTACTCCACCTTCTTGGTGGCTGACAAAGTGATTGTCACCTCGAAGCACAACGATGACAAGCAGTACATCTGGGAGTCTGACGCCGATGCCTTCTCCGTGGTTGAGGACCCAAGGGGAGATACCCTCAAGCGTGGAACGCAGATCTCGGTGTTCCTGAAGGAAGAAGCCTACGATTACCTGGAGCAGGATACGGTCAAGGAGCTAATCAAGAAATACTCGCAGTTCATCAATTTCAACATCTACATGTGGTCGAGCAAGACAGAGACTGTCGAGGAGCCCATGGAGGAAGAGGAGGAGGAGGAAGAAGAAAAGAAGGAGGTTGACGAACCTGAGAAGGACAAGGATGAGGATGCTGAAGTCGAGGAGGAAAAGGAAGAGGAGGAAGAAAAGCCCAAGACGAAGAAGGTGGAAAAGACGACGTGGGATTGGATCCTGGTCAATGACAACAAGCCGATCTGGACAAGGAAGCCAAGCGAGATAGAGGACGAAGAATATGCGGAGTTCTACAAGACGATCACCAAGGACAGCAGCGATCCCCTTGCCCAGACCCACTTCGTCGCCGAGGGGGAGGTCACCTTCAAGTCCCTCCTGTTCGTTCCTTCGGCACAGCCGTCCGAGAGCTTCAACAGATACGGCCAACAGCATGACCAGATCAAGCTGTACGTGCGAAGGGTCTTCATTACAGATGACTTCAAGGACATGATGCCCAACTACCTCAACTTCATCAGGGGAGTCGTCGATTCCGATGACCTGCCACTCAACGTCTCCCGTGAGACCCTGCAGCAGCACAAGCTCTTGAAGGTGATCAAGAAGAAGCTGGTGAGGAAGACCCTGGACATGTTCAAGAAAATTGACGAGGACAAGTATGCCGAGTTCTGGAAGGAGTACTCCACCAACATTAAGCTGGGAGTGATCGAAGATGCTGCCAACAGGACCAGGCTGGCCAAGCTGTTGAGATTCAAGTCCTCCAATGGGGAAATGACTTCCCTAACTGATTATGTCGAAAGGATGAAGGAGAAGCAAGATCAGATATTCTACATTGCAGGAGCCAGCGAGGAAGAGGTCAAAACTTCCCCCTTCGTTGAGAGGCTCCTCAAGAAGGGATTCGAGGTTCTTTACTTGACTGAAGCCGTTGACGAGTATGCAATCGGAGCCTTGCCAGAGTTTGAGGGGAAGAAGTTCCAGAACGTTGCTAAGGAGGGTGTCTCCATTGATGGAGACTCTGAGGGAGCCAAAAAGAGAATGGAGGAAATGAACGAGCGCTTTGAGCCTCTTCTTAAGTGGCTTAAGGATGACGCCCTCAAGGAGCACATCCTCAAGGCCGAGGTGTCGGAGAGGCTTGACAAGTCACCTTGTGCCCTGATCACATCCAGGTTCGGCTGGACTGCCAACATGCAGAGGATCATCCAGTCCCAGACCCATTCCAAGAGTGAGGACATGCAGAGGGAATACTACCTGAACCAGAAGAAGGCACTGGAAATCAACCCGAGGCACCCTCTCATCAAGGAGCTCTTAAGGAGGGTGGAGGACAATCCCGAGGATGGTACTGCGAAGGAGATGGCTCTGATGATGTTCAACACTGCCACCCTGAGGTCGGGGTACATGTTGAAGGACACCGTGGCCTTTGCAGAGCACATTGAAGGCCTCATGAGAGATACCCTGGGCGTCGACAAGGACGAGCAAGTAGAGGAAGAGGAAGAGCTTCCCGAAGATGACGGCACGGAGGGAGACGAGGAGGAGGGGGAGGAAGAGGAAGAGGAGGGCGAAGAAGAATCTGAGGAACCGGAGGAAGTAAAGGCGGGAGAGGAGGAGGAAGATCCCGCCGCCAGGGACGAACTTTAGAGAGACTTGGGAGGAAGATATTGCTCATCATGGAAACTTTGTAAGGGCAAGTGATCAATTTTGCCCCCTTCTGGTCAGTAGTTCGCTGCTTCGCAACAGGAAAAGAGTCGAGTCAATAATCCACGGATTTCCCACGTGAGCAGTCCCCAGTGTGGCATCGATTGAAACAATATCTGATTTCCCATGCCCTACTACTACTCCGACTACTAGTCCCTTTCTTTGGTGAAGTACGTTTCCCCTTTGATACACCTCAAGTGCATTTTTCTTTCTCTCCCCCCCCCCCTCAATGGCGACCTGTTAACACCAAATGTGTCGGAAGAAGTCGAAATAACAAAAAAAAGGCCCGTTTTCGTGATACCAATATGAAGAATTGTTTACGTTGACTGCGGAGAAGGGTGTTTTTGACATGGACAAGTACTAGGACTTTCTTTTTCTACGTTGGTACTACCACAACGTCTCCCGTGCGAGTGTCCTACCTGCCGTGTGTATCAGCACATTTGCCGTGTATGTGACATGTATTTTAAAAAATACAGAATGCAATTTGAAGCCGTTTTGGTCTTGTCTTCTTGACCATCTTGTTGGAAATTATGGTATGCTAGGGTTAGAATTGAGTACTACACCTATGACCGCGTCTGGATTACCAACGTAGTGTAGGTACGTACTCTAGTATCAAGGTACGAGTGAGTACCAAGTATACTGTTGTATTTCACATCTCTTCTGCGTTACCTATTACACGCAAGGTACAGGCGGTAACAATCAAATTGACTAGATACTGTTCGCCCTTCCATCAGCCCATATCGTCCTGTAGCATTTTTGCTGGAAGTAGCTATTTAATACGCAGGTAAAGGTAATCGAACTAATATACGGTATGTAGTACTCTTTGAGCGCCGTTTACGCAAATAGACATTTTTTTTTGTTCACTAGTGGTTTAAATCGTGCTATGCTTGGTCCCCCCTCTCTCCCACCTCCTTTTCCTTCCCTCCCACTCCCAGTTCAACAGGTGATCGATCCTTCCTTGATGGCCGTCATCCACGCGAAGTCCTTGACCACCGCCAGGTGCATCTGGTAGGCGGCCATCACCACCAGCACGTGCATGAAGTTGTGCGAGTTGAGAGCGAGGTCCAGAGATCCAGGGAACCAGCGCTCGGGAATGTTGGAAGCTCCGATGAAAGCCCCAGTGATTGCAAACACATCCTGAAGGGAGGGATCGGATGTTTTATTGTATATCTTTCTTTGGTCTTCCAGTGCCGCAGCTGAACTCGCGATAAAGAGTCCTTACCTGGATGAAGAGGTGCTTGAGAGAACCCCCGTGTCCGCCTCCCAGTCCCGTCATCCTGGCTGTCATGACGCACAGGCGGAAGACGAAGGGCAGTATAAAGCTGTACCGCCTCTGCCAGGGGCACTTGGCCGTCATGGCCCTGTACAGGGAGAAGGACGACCCGAGCGCGTACATGGCCAGGCCGAGGACCTGCCAGTGGCGGTCCAGGCAGTAGACGGTGGCGCAGAAGGGCGCCAGGCTGCCGGCGTTCTGCGCCACCCAGATGCCCAGCATGTCCAGCGAGAGGAGCATCTTGTAGAACCCCTCCCCCATGCGGTGGTTCATGAAGAGGTGGTACAGGGTGGAGCCGATCCACGGGGAGATGCAGGACACCACGTGGATGGTCGGGAGGTAGTCCACGTCGATGTCGCTCCAAGGCAGCATTGTGCGGAGGGACATGAGGATGATGAAGATGGGGATCCCTGCAAAGGAACAGGCATAAACAAAGACCGCACACTTCCTACATCTCACCTTACAAGAAAATGAAGTTGCTCACCATGCGTGAGTATGTTGACGGTTTCGTTGTGGACGTAGAACAGGGAGGAGAGGCAACCTTTCCAGTCGTCCATGGGACGGTAGTGCTTGGTCACGAACCGGTTGAAGCGCAGGTAGGGAGGCAACTCGTGCCACTGCTTGAGACAGACGGCGCCGCCGCGACGCCAAAGGCCCATGGTGGGGGCTGGCGAGACAAAAATCTTTGGTGCTGTGCGAGATCCGTGAATGAGACTGGACGTGGTCACGTCACGTGATTTGGAGGAGAGGAGGAGGGGAGGCAGAAAGTGGAGTGGAAGGAGGAGAGAGAGAGGGGGGGGGGAGAGGGGGCAAGTTGCCGCAAGAGGCTCGATCCTCTTAATGCACTTCAATTTCCCACATTTATTTCGCAAGAAAAAAGAAGTTTTATTGAAGCCGGAGAAACACTTCCCGGTGTCTTTGTGGCAATGCGTGTAATCACACTCCAGCTCTGACAAAAAAGAGAGGGGGGAAGGAG
>JAAUYM010117012.1_pt1 | contig 10950 bp, 11 predicted proteins | sample 7278001 | NCBI WGS metagenome assembly JAAUYM01 (sample SAMN14350224, study PRJNA611818) | marine sediment metagenome | isolation source: surface marine sediment (1.8m) | place: French Polynesia: Moorea | collected 2018-08
CCAGAAGCAGAAGGACAAGTTTGCGAAAAAAAAAAAGAAAACGTATGTACATTTTACCGTGATTATATACCCATACAGTAGATCGTGATTTTACCCCCTCTTCGCACAAAGGCGCATGTGCTGGAAATGAAACCTCTCTTTACCCTGCCTCTCTTTCTTTCCTCCTCAGGATTGCCAGGTTCACAAAATCAAAAACACTGTTCCAAAAAACTACACACTAAGATACAAAGAAAAAACCTTCTTATTTCTTGTCTTTTTATTTTTTGCACTTTTATGTCTTTTTTTGAGAATTTTGATGTTCTATATAGAAGATAAAGGATAAGAGTAAAATTTGGTACCAATGTGGTAACACTGAAAGACTTACACGAGAAAACAAACAGAAAATATTCGAAAATGCAGTCTTCAACTTGGAGTCCGAGGTGGCGACCTTCTTCATGAAGAGTCTCTCGGAGGCGAGGTCAACAATGCGGAAGAAGGAGAAGGCACACTCACACAGGCCCAGGTTGTTGGTGGTCAGGGCGGAGGAGATCAAAAAGAAAAAGGAGGAGCAGGAGGAGGACGGTGAAATAGAGAGTTGTGTTGCCTCGGAAAAAAGGCTCGAAGGCCCTGCGATGCTGCGAGCATGGAGGAGGCTCTGTTTAAAGAACTGAGCTCGGGATGCCGCCGTCGCGTAAACAGGACCCTGTTGAGGAGGGCCTCGCTCAACCTGAGCGCGGTCTGCGCCGGCGCCAGGAGCGCCGTCCTGTGGGACTTTGGATGCGGGCTGGACAGCAGGGCGAAGGCCGCGCGGGTCAGGGACCTGGTGAACTCGAGGCGCCACCCGCTGACCGCTCCCTTCGAGGGAGACTGGAGCGGCGAGTTGGTCCTGGTGGTGGCGGACGACAGCACCTTCATCTTCGCCCGGAGGGAGCTGCTGGAGGGGTCGCTGAAGTCCCTCGGCGGGACCAGGTTCATCGACACGGGGAGAGGGCGCCCCAGGTTGATGGGGGAGGAGGCCGCCTCCACGGTCCTGTCCGACATGGGAAGTCTGGCCTCGAGGAAGCTGTCGGCCGCGGGCCGCAGCGACGGCAGCGTCGTCGAGGTCGGGGCCGGGGAGACCTGCCTGTCCGCGCTGACGGGACTCCTGCTGGGCTACCCGGCCGTCTACTGGTCTGACGAGGGCAGGCAGGGAGGGAGCCCCGAGGTGGATGGCCACTGCCGGATGGTCGTCACCTCGGTGCTGGCGGACGGCGAAGACATCTTCCAGTTCTCGCATCCGGTCGTCTTGGCCGAGGAGCTCCGGGAGAGCTTGGAGGCCTGGAAGGACGGGTTGGAAAAGGCCTGGCCGCAGTTGCAGGTCAAGTCGGGGGTGACGACGGCCCCCGTTTTGGCCTTGTGAAGGAGGATGGTAGTGGTGGGGGCTGGAGGAGATGCGGCAGCCCTGTTGGTGTTTTTTGTCGTAACATGTGTACAGTTTGTACCGGGCTGTGAGGTAAAGCAAGTGAACTGACGGACTTATGCCCAACCCATGTGATGATTACCTGTGGCAACGACTCTGCTTCTCTCCAGAGCCATCGCCATGGCCAATTCCATAAAATACCCATAGCAGTGATATTTCCATCACCAATATTTCTTATTGTACTACTACTGGTATGTACAATATTGAACGCTCTTTCATTTTAAAAGCAACTTTTGTCCCTTTTGCTACGTTTTGAAGTTTTTTCACATCCACATACTTCGCATCCACATACATCTCCCGTGAATTGATATGCAAGTGTTACCATAATAAAGGGAAGGGATGATGCAGGTTAATTCTTTCACACGGTAGAATGAACACGCGAAGTTCGCATAAAAATTTTGCTCCAGTTAATATCTCGGTAGCTTTTATTTGTACTACACTAACTTTTGCACGGATACTGCTACGATAGATGAAACAAAGAAAAGAGGGGGGGGGCGTACCTGCCTCCTAAAGAGAGAACCTACCAAGGCGGAGGATGTTGGGTTGGGTGGTAAGAAACACACCCATCATGCACTACCTGCCTCCAGGAGATGGAGGAAAGGGAGAACTATCGAACTAGTAAAAGTTTTGGTGAAAAGCATGCGGCCATGTTGGTAAATTTCAAATCAACAAGGCAACAGTTGACTAAAGCACGCCCCACTGGGTCTGTTTGATTCCAGTCCTGAGTGGATGAGAGCTTTGGGGCTGGATTCAGAGGAATTGTCTGAGTCATTTAAAAGGAGGCCACTGCCAGCCACCTCCCTCCTCTTCTTCCCTTTCCGTCACAGGCCACTTTCCCATCTGCCAGACCTGCGTAACTTACGCGAGATTTCTCCTCTCCCTCCTCCCTCTGCTGCCACCGCCCAAGGAAATTTCTCCTCACCAAAGAGGGGGAGAAGAGGAACACACAGTACGTGGGCATATGAGAGGAGTAGTACGGTGGCCAGGGGAAAGGAAGGAAGGAAGGAGATTTTTGCAAGACTTGGCTGCTCCAAGAAGGAGCAGAGTGAACCCTGCTGCTGATTTAAATCTAAGACCGTGTGTGTAGTGAGACTGGCACACTGTAGTAGGTGCAGTTGACACAATTTTAAAGACTTCTTCAGTCTTGTTACTGTTCGTCTCCCCTACACATACAGACAATGAGCAAGCAGTCTAGAGGTGTAAGCACAGCGCCAAAGCAGTCCGACGGCGACCGCTCCCCCTCCCTCTCCTCCTCCAACTCATCAAACGGTTGGTTCGACTTGGACAAGCGCCACTGCTGCTGCTGCGTGCGCCTGCCCGAGGGCGCCGTGCTGGTGGGGCTCTATGGCCTGTCGGTCCACGCTGGCCTCCTGGTCACGCAGGTGGCGCACGGGAGGGCGGACTGGCTGTGGGCGCCGGCCGTCATTCAGTGGGAGGAGGAGGGCGGAAGGACAGGCGAAGGAGGGGGACGAGGGGGCCTGGTAGAAGTTGTAGGAGCCATCACCATTGTCGGACACGTTGTGGGTATCCTGGTCAACGCTATGCTAGGTAAGAAGAGCACTATACCTACTACGTCTGTAGGTAGTATTGATTATTCAACGTGGGTGAGATTAGTTATTGATGGGGCAACATGCCAGTGTATCCATCCAGTGTCGTTGCTGCCTATCCTGTTCCTCACACTGTTGTTTGTTGCTGATGTTTCCGTTGTCGTTAATAGTGTGTTAATAGCACAAAAAGACTTGAGCAGTTGCACGGAATTAAATGAGTCTTCCTTCGTGCTTCTGGTTGCAGTTTTTGGCACCTGCACCTCTCGCCGCGTCTTCATGCTACCCTGGTTGGTGGCCCAGGGTTTCCTGGCTGCCGCGTTCGCCGCTCTGGCCCTCTACTACGTCTCCTTCTTCCCGCAGAGCGAGTGCCTCAGACAGGAAGGACCCAAGTCAAGGTACGTACTGCTTGCCTGGCCCTTTTGGTTTCCACTGTGAAGTACTGTATACTATACGTTACAACATTTACGAACTCCTTGCCCTCCCCGGGGCAGGCTTCCTCGGGTGCTTACTCCAAAGAACACACGCTTGCCGGACTGGTCTCCCCCGGAGGTGGCGTGTCGGGCGCTGCTCTGGCACGCGGCAGTCCTCGTCCTGGCGGTGGTGGCGCTCTTCTACTACTTCTACATCGTGCACGAGCTCATGGAGCAACTCAGACTGGAGGCCAAGTGAGGACCTGAAATTAATTGTACTACTCGTCTTTGTAGTAAAGAGAGACTTAACTCGGGAGAGCCGCACACATTACACATTGGCCTTTCCTCCCAACTGCCTCCAGGGTGAGGTCGGACTTGGAACTTGCGACGACACTGGCAATCGAGGAGAAGAAAAAGAAGAAGCAAGCGTCTCCTGCCGGAGGGTCCGGTGAGGTTGGCGCTGCCGGGGTCCCACTTCCAGCACCAGCACCAGCGCCTGCGACCACCGCCGACGACTTCGGATACCAGGAGATTCATCCTCACTCCCGGCAGCCGGAAGAAGCGGAAAGCCGCCAGGGCGGCGGGCCAGGCTACTCGAACGTCCCAGCCAGCGGCGCCGGCGGCGGCGGCGGCGGTCTTCTCGTGGTGGCCACAGAAGGCTCGAGGGAGGAGGGAGAGGAGCGACCGGACTCCCCGCCTCCGGTGGCGCCGCGGAGGGCGAAGCAGCCGTCACCTCCCGAAGAGGGCACCGCCGGGCCGCTAGTCACCGCCCCCAAGCCCAACACGAGAACGCCGCCGCCAGAGGAAAGGCCTCCACCGCCGAGGGCGGGAGAAGGCCAACAACCACCATCTCCGGTGAAGAAGGAGGCGCGTAGGGTGCGCATCATGGAACCGAGTTGAAAGCAACAACCAAACTTAACGATGCTCTAAATAAAAGACAGCATGCACTACATAGGTGTTACTTTTTTTTTGAAAAACTTATTACTTTTAAGGAAATGAGAAAGACTTACTAGGGCCTCTCGCTGTAAGCTAATTACATCAAGAAGTATAGTACAATATTTAAAATTTGTAAAACTAGCTCCCACACTAAAAATGATTCGACATGATAATCAAAATACTGAAAACCTAGCTGCTAATTAGCTCGATATAGTACTAGATGTAAATCTATGTCAACATTAGGTTTACCCAGCACACGGCGACACAGCAATTAATATACGTACGCTGGATTGCATAACGTAGTACTCGTTTAATTATCCATTCTTTGTACTGCACGTACATAATAGGTAAAACCCTCCTTTATTTTATGTTTCTAACAATCGCAAGAAAAAGGATCAAAAATTCTCGCCTTCTTTTGGCTGTCATCTCACTTAGTTGTAGTATGCACAAGGTTCAAAAACTGACGAATGCTATGACAGGTTTCATTGTTGTCCACGAAGCCACGAGCACACGACGATGCATTTATTCATTCCCATCGTTGAAACAGGACACAGTACCTTGCACTCATCTTTCTCTTTGAAAGTGAGCACTGGTTCCTCTTGCGGTGGCTGGATGGATGCACGGGAGGCCTGCGATGCTGTCTCTCTCTCTCTCTCTCTCTCTCTCTATGTCCATACTCACCTCGTTCTCAAAAAGCGCTCACTGGGCCCACTTGGGAGTAGCAGACTGGACTGGTCTCTTTCTCGAGTACTGGAACACGTCCCTGAAAAGGTGCTGGTCACCAAGAGCTCCGCGGAAAAAGAACAACACTGCAGCAGGTTGTACGTTTCTCCACAGGCTTCTATTTCGCAGAGCTCACAGCAGACGTACTATATCACAGCACTCGGTTTCCTTGGCTTTTTTTTCCAGTAAGAATAGAGTTCAGTCCTCCGCGGGGGGCTCCTCCCCCTGCGCACCAGACACAGCTCCTCCTCCGTCCACGTTCGAGGTGTCGCCAGTGACGTCGATCTCCTCGCTCTCCTCTTCCACGGGGGCAGAATGCTCCTCGAGAAACTGTTGCTGCTCCACAACAGGTTGGTGTGCCGGAGGAGAGGCGGCAGGCAAAATTTCTGCACCTCCGTGAGACAAATCACTTGCTTCACCTGACGCAGGAGCAGGCTGTTGCGGCTGCTCTTCATGCTGCAAATCATCTCGACTTAAGGTGACTTCTGAAGACGGTTGCTCAGCCACAGCGGCGTAGGTGGCAACGTCAGGCCCTGCCGCTTCTTCAACCCCCTCACCCCCCTCTAAAAGTTGTGGAACGGGCTCGCGTATTTCTTGCACTAGTACTTCGTGCGACCCACCAGACTGTTGCTGCTCCTCGTCTCGCAGGTGGTCGACACTTTGCTCCATAGCTTCTTCCGCAGGAGGGCACGGTGGGGTGACCTGACCCTGATCTCCAAAACCCTCACCGAGCTTCTGTCCTCCATCTTCCTCCTCGACTTGCATGCCGTTTCCCTCATTTTCCTCCTCGTCCTCCTCCTCGTCCTCGTCCTCGTACAGCGACCCGACGAGATTCGCCGCTGTGAGACCCGCATCGTGCTGCCTCACGGGTTCCTCTGCATCCTGCGATTCCTTTTCGGCCGAGGGAGCAGGTAGTTCTTCGTCGTAGAGAGGGGTGGCGGCATCTCTTCCAGGTGCTTCTTCTCCTTCTTCTCCGGGTGGTCGTTCCTCCACGCCCTCGTCCGTGGACTCGTTGGGAGCCGTTCTACTACTCGACGCCTCGTCTCTTCCGGCGCTTTCGTTATGTTCGTCCTCCTTCCACTTCTTTGCTGGCCTTTCCTCCTCCTCTCTGTCCTCTGGAGGATTTGGTTCGCCGAAAGGACGCGGCATCTCGTCAAAGAGACCGGGCAACCTTCTCCTCTCTTCAGCATGTGGGTGAAATCCCCTTCCAAATCCCCCTCCTCGTCCTCGGCCGTGGCCTCCCTCCCAGGGCGGACGATCATGGCTGAAAAAAAGGATCGCCTCCAAATGAATTGCCGAACTTCTAGCCACGCATCCGAGTCACTGCTAGGTTCCTATGCTACTTACAAGTTGTCTTCGAAGTTTTCTCCGAAAGGTGGCTGGCTTCCCCCGCCATCTCCAAACGGAGGAGGAGCATCCATAAACGGCGGCGGTCCGCCGCGCCCACGCCATCCACCACGGCCACGAACGGGACCGAAGCCATCCCCGAACGGGGGAGGTGGGCCGACGCCGACTCCGACGCCAGCGTCGCCAAATCTGGGCCCCCCTCCTCCCGGCGGCGCTCCCATGAACGGTGGCCCACTGTTGGGACCGTCGAAAGGAGGAGGAGGAGGACCCTCCGCAAACGGGGGCATGCCCCCGAAGCCGTCCGGAGGCGCGTCGAAAAGAGGCGGCCTTCCCTGTCCCAGGTGAGGAGGCGGCGGGCCATCAGACCCGAAAGGGGGTGGAGGAGGACCTCCATCGTCTTCCCTGAACGGACCGGGATGGTGTCCTTCCTCGAACATGCCTCTGTGAAAAGGTGGCTGCGGTGGTCGTCCATCGCTCGGGTCGCTGTTGCCCTTGTCTGAAAAAGTTTTGGGCGAATATCTTTCACTCTATTGCGATCGGTGACGGCAAGATAGCACGGATAAACTGTCAGAATTATGCGTGGCTATAGAATCGGCAATTCATTTGTGAGGCGACACTACGGAGATAGTAACATTAAGGAGATGTTATGCGTTGCTTAAGGAGAGAGTGCTTATTATCACCTGAACGTCTTTTACTCACATGCGTCCATTAAAGAAACTGTGTGCTTAATAAGGTATTCATAATAGGGCAAAATGAACTTTTTAAAGTGGCTGATAAACTATTAAAACTACAAAAACTTTTACATTGACAAAAAAATTCATGTTTGAGCGGAGAAGGATATTAGAATTCAGTTTTTTTTAATAAACTTCTGTACGTACTTATCATACATACATCTGTATGTACAATGTACACATGTCACACATCATGTACGTAAACTACAAGACAACAATTTTCAGTACGCGTGTCCAATATGTACTAGTACCTACACGAGGAAGGAGAAAAAACAACAGACTGAAAGTGACCGGGCTACAGCATACCACACAACGGATGTATTAAACCCGTTCTTTGATATCGAGTGCAAGATCAGGGTGTGCACACCTTCACTGACAAAAGATATCTGACTGAACCCTCATCTGTCATCTCCTTATTCTCCTATGGTAATAGTATGCAGTATACCATGGTGGCTGTGGTATTATCCTCTACTAGATACTATATCCCAATATTATCCATAGCAACCTGCTCCAGTACCTTCTTTCCTCGACCCTGTCTCGTGCTACAGCTAGCTATACAGTATATGCAAAAACAATATTTTTTGTGCACTCACCAAAAGAGGGTGGTCCACTGTTGTTACTTCCGGCTTCTTCGCCCATTCCAGCCAGACTTCGCAATCTGGCTGCCAAGTTGTCCTTCTCTTTGCTTCCGTCCTCTCCTGTCTCCGACGGTGGTTCGCTGCTCTTCTCCCTTCCCCAACGACTTTCCCTCCTCTTGACCGGCGGAGGCTGTTCCTCTTTCAAGGCCTTGTTCATGTCCTTACCCTCGTCCTGCTGGGAGGAGTCCTCCGCCACGCTGCCGTTAGGGGCTTCGCCCATGAGAGGCGGGGGCTTGTTGGCGAGGTCCGGGAGGAGGGGAGACAGCAGTCGAGGCCGAATTCCTCCTCCGGCGCCCGGAGGAGGAAAGGGCAGTCTCAGTCCGGGCGCACCGGGCGGCGGCTGCGAAGCATCGAACCCAGGAAGGGCCGGCGGAGGCCCGGCCATCAGTCCGGCCGCGACAGGGGGCTGGCCCAGTGGAGCCCCGAGCAGGAGATTGGGCGGAGCTGCCCCGATGAGGCCGGGCCCTCCGGGCGGGGGAAGAATCCCGGCCAAGTTCGGAGGAGGTCCCGACGGCAGCAGTCCAGCCGCAGGAGGTGGCGGTGCACCAGGCGGGGGCAGGCCAAAGGGCGGAGGCATTCCGGGAGGAGGCCCCGCAGTCACGCTCATTGTGGTGGGAATGCCTCCGGCTGGGGCAGTCTCCGGGTTGACCACAGGCGTCACCCCAAGGGTGGTAGAGGGCGGTGGGATGCCCTCTGGAACCGGGATGTACTGGGCCCCGCCAGATCCTGAGGAGGGTGCCGACGGGGCCATCTGCGAGTCGGGCACCACTCCACGCATCGTCTTCATCCACTCTGGCATGGTCTCGTCATCGAAAGTGCCGCCTTCTTCCAACACCGCCATGTTAACCTGCGGATCCAGTTTGTCAATGGGTATGTAGGATACTCCCAGGTCCACGTCCCAATAATCTCTCCACTGCTTGTCCTTCATTCCTTTGCCAGGAGCCCAGGCCAACTGAAATAAAAATAGTTTTAAGCATGAAATTCATAGAGATAAAAGGGATATACATGTACATGTACTATATATGACCCTCTGCTATGGGTCTAAGACCTTATACTGGACTGACCGTGATTGGCTTTCCGTGCAATTTATGCTTGTGCAACTTTCTCAGCGCTCGGTTTGCGTCCATCCTCCTGTTCATGCAGATGAAGGCACATCCCCGGGGAGGGATCAGGTTGATGGTGTTCACCACGCCCATCTCTCCAAAAAGGTCAGACAGTTCGTCCTCCGCCACAAGCTTGGAGAGGTGGCCAACCCACAGAGTCGTACTGCAAACTAAAATACCAAATGCATTACGTTATTTGATCAACTGTCCCATGTTTTTTCTTTTTAATGCTTACCAGAGAGATACCCCTTTCTTATCGGAGGCAGACCCTTCTTTTCGCGTTCCCTCTGCTTCTGCCTGTCTTCTTCACGGTCCCTGCGCCCCTCCCTGGACCTGGACCTGGACCTCCTGCGACTGCGTCCGCTGTGATCTCTGGTCCGGTCGCGATCCCGACTCCGCGAGCGACGACTTCTCTTCCTGTCACGATCCCTGGATCTCGAACGCCTTCTGCCGCTCCCACTCCGGAAACTTGCGCTTCCCGTGTGATCCTCTACGATCATGATGTCCTCGTCGTCTCCCTGCGGGAAAGAGCCGTCTTTCCCGTCCAAAATCTGGACCGCGGGTGGGCCGAGAGGTAGAGGGACCGAGGATGGTGCGACACCCGCCCACCCCATGGGCATGTTAAGAAGAGGGGGAGCTCCTCCACCGATTTGCTGGGAGGCGAGGTTGACCTGTGGCTGCTGCTGGAAAGGCTGTCCATGAAGCTGGTGAGGAGCAGGGACACCCAAGGGGGGATTCACCTGAATCAGCCCCGCTTGGGGAAGGCCAGGTATTCCTTGGACTGGGGGCTGGGGAAGAGCCTGTTGCTGCTGCTGCTGCGCAGAGGGAAGGAGCTGCTGCAGTTGTGCAATCTGGTGGTCAGTGATGGCGCCCATGCTCTTCAGCTTGTTCAAGACGACCTTGTTCTCTAGGATTCCCTGCAGAGCTTCAAGCATTGCAGGTGAGGGCTGCTGTTCTTGTTGCTCAACAACGTCCTCCTCGTCAGAATAATCGAAATCTAAAAGTTTCTTGTTAAACTTGACCTGGTCGGGTTGAGCGTGGTTCTTCAGAAGCTGGAGCATGGTTTGCAGCTGCTGTGTCATCTGTTGGTCAGCGGCACTAGCCGGGTGGTTGTTCGACATGGTTGCGGGGCTCTGCTGGTGGAGGGTGTTGGAGCCCGGCTGGTGATCCACCGTCTTGAACTCGGACGACACCTGGATCCCACCGGTTCCCGACTTGGATGGAGTCTGCTGTTGGGGCTGGGAGGAGGACGACGACCCATGCTTGCCGGACTTGGCCAGGTCCTCCATCTGGCGAGTGAGCTCGCTGTTGGGGTTGGCGAGGTCGAAGAGGGGCTGGATGACCTCGGAGGGAAACACCTGGTTCTTCTGCCAAAGATTGAGGACGCGTATGACCTTGCTCTTGTCCTCCTCGGGGCACTTGTACAGGTGGTAGAAGGTCAGCTTGACGTTCTTCGAGAACCTCGGCGCGAAGACGTCCTTGTCCGGCCCGAACTGGTGCCTGGACTGGCGAACGATCGAGTCGATGACGTACAGGCCAGGGATCTTGTACTCGGGCCGGCACTTCTGGATGAACTTTTCCACGCTCTGCACCACGTGCTTGTAGAACTTGATGGCCTTGATGGCGCCCTTGGTGATGGACGTCATCTTGGCCTTGGAGATGGGCGGTTTCGTCTCGTACAGGGACGAGAGCTACAACAGACAAGAGAACAACAACGTGTGGGTGAAGGTCAGCTCCATTTCTGCACATATTTAATACGACCTCAGTACGAGTACTAGGAGCATTAGCTCTAAAAAAAAAACCCACACATCGAGGACAGAAATATTTCTGCTTACGTCTTGGTTAAACTGCTTCACGGCCTCCATGTTGCTCTGCCTCTCTCCCCCTCTGAATGAATGAATGAGCGGAACCGAATCGAATCCTGCTAAAAGGTGGACTCAAAGGCCTCCTGGGGGTGGACGCTGCGCCCCAGACAGACACCGTGTCCTCATGGATCACGATGACCTCGGAGAAATCGTCAGGAGTCCAAGTTGCCCGGACTCGGAAGGAACCTGAGCGTCGAGAATGGGGATTGGGA